>ENA-ORXM01002827-ORXM01002827.1-marine-metagenome-genome-assembly--contig:-NODE-2827-length-18976-cov-23.166940_pt1 | contig 18976 bp, 14 predicted proteins | sample MGYA00237867_ERZ511480 | MGnify/ENA primary metagenome ERZ511480 (study PRJEB26309, sample SAMN06266103) | marine metagenome | isolation source: Algal blade | place: United Kingdom:Sidmouth, United...
CCAAATACAAAATTCGACGAAAGTGTAATTATTAGAATTAGTAGGTATTTCATATTTATATTTTTATTGTCAGTAACGGATTATGCATATGCAGAGTCACGACGTAGGAGTGATTCTGTCATTATGCTGTGTTAGTCATCGTATTTTCAAATTAGTATTCCTTCGTTTCTCATTTCTTCTTTTTCAACTTCACTAAACCTATCTTTGTATTCTTCTAACAAATTTGCATCTTTCTTCCTTGTCCACACCCATTTATATAAATTTTTATTATGTCTTTGAATAGGTGTCCATCTCCCTTTTGGATTAAGTTCTTCGTTATATCTATAGTTCTTCCACTCTTCAATTTTGTCTTTTATCATTGACTTCTTCTCCCACAATCTGTCTTCATTAAATCTTATATTCCAAGCATCGTTAAGTTCTGATTTCGTTTCAGAGCTTATTTCATTCTTCTTGGGCAGTAGAACACTATTGAAATAGTTCTGACAGTACAGTTTGGAAATATCTTCGTTCTCAATAATTTTCTGAATGAATCTTTTGGTTTGAGCTTCTCCATATTGACCTCTTTGTTTAAAATCAAATCCTATTTCTTCAATTTCTTTTAACAAGTCAAGCTTCTTTCCAAGTTTATTATCTTGAGAAACATTTGAAAGCCAAGTGCCGAGAGCTTTTCCTTTGTATTTATATTTATGATTTGCCATGATCTCTTCCTCATCGTAAACAGCTTCTTCCAAAAGTGACAACCATTCTTCTTCCAGTTTTCTAAATTTATCTCTATTGATTTCTTGAAGTTCTTGTAATGTTGAATTGTCTACATTTGAATTAAAGTAGGTGTTTGCCTTATGAAGAAATAATTCACCTGTATACATCCAAAATGCCTGTTTTACCTTATTAGAAAATTCAATTATTAATTCATGTCTCGGAATTTTATTATCTGAATTTTCGTGCCACCAATCTTCCTTTAAATCATTAGTAATAAAGATTACAGGCTTGTTAATTTTCTTTGCGTAATCTATTGTTTGAAGCCAAAGAATTAGATCACCATAGACTTGAAATCCAATTTTACCATCTTGATCTTCATAGCCAGGAGGTATTTCGTTATCGTATCTAAATTTTCCTTCTCTAACAACTTCAGTTAGTTGATCATAATTGTATTCTTTACCTATTTCAAAAGTCTTATCGAGTTTTAGTATTAGATTATCCTTTTTTAAAACACCACTTATCTTTCTTTCTTTTACTTTGATTTCGGCGGATATTTTCTTTTTAATTATTTCAAACTCGGATTGAAAATGTTTTACTTCGTTATTGAGTCTTACTAATAATATATTGAGATCACCTAATGATGTTTGCTTAATATGAGGATGCTTGTCATCTTTTATAGTTCGCTCTATAATGGTTTGAATTTGACCTTTGATGTTCTTTAATTCTTTAGATTTAATTGTATTTAGAGACGAATCTATAGAGTCTAAATAACCTCCATCTTTTTTGCTTTCGTGTTTTGTTATTAAGTTTAAATAGGTGTTGATCGGTTTGTATATTACGGATTCTCTATTTTTTAGAAATTCATATTGAACCTGTGCTGGCATCCATAGCCTATCTTCAAGTTTTGAGAAGATTAATTCGAATATTTCATCTTTAGCTTTTTCGGAGTAGCTATAGAAGTCTAAAAGAGCAGATGAATCGTAAACAACGACGGCTTCAGCAAAGAGTTTTTTTTCTTCCCTTGTGCCAATTTTAAATATTTTCGATTTACTAAGTTTCATTTTTTCACTCTATATGATGACTAACGGATAATTATAAGCGGAGGACGTCCCGAAGGGCGGCTTCCGTCTTATATATTGTTAGCTGTAGCATTTGTTTCTCATTTCTATAATTTTAACCTGAAGTTTCCAGTGAATTCCTACCGTGAGAAACATGAACAGTTGCACCACCGCAGCCTGAACCATCCATGATAACAACTTCAGTTGGATTTGTTAATGCTATGCAGCAATATAGTTCATCACTTTTCTGAATACTCAATGACAGTAATCTCTTTTGATTAGCTATTTGCCAATCCTTTAAATTCTCATACAATGCTTTCATTGTATTTGCTTCAAAATATTTCAAATTCTCTTTGTTTGTTTCCATTTTTTTGTAATTTATATTGTGTTCAATAGTTTAGTTAGTAACATAATGTAATTTGTAATTACTCTTCAGTAAGATTTAAAATTCCTGCTTCTTCTAATTTAATAAATAGCAAACTTGAAAGTTGGAGTAAATGTCTTGTTTTATTTAAAGATGGTTGTAGATTTTCATGAGCTTTAGGATTTCTTATTGCGTAAATAGCACCTACAAATATATTCATATAACCTTCTTGAATATTTCTACGTGATATTGTACTTAGATCATCTACGAATAATATTTTTGCATTTCGATTTAATTCTCCATTTCTATAGGAATGACCAAATGCATGTCTCATTAAATCTATGCCATCGTATTCAATTCCGGTTTGTTTGAGTATTTCTTTCTTTACAATTGAATTTATTTCTCTGAGTGTTGTTAAGATTGCATCAGCATATAATTCATTATTGAAATGTGTCTCTGCCAATTCACTTATTTTTGGATGTAGTTCTTCCCAATTCATTTTTTTTCATTTTGTTACAGCTAACGGATAGGCGACATCCGTCGTGCTGACGAAGGAGGCATGATCGTGATCGTCGCTTGTTATAGCCAGTTTTCAATCATTCAATAGTTCAAATTTACCAGATTTTGAAATTCTATAACTTTCATCTTTCTTATTCATTTCACATTTTTTCTTTATTTCTAATGATTTATTTATTTGGCCGAAACAATACTCTTCATTTCTCTTATTCCATTTTGCAAGAATGTAGTTGTCAATGATCTTATAATTTTTGTCGTATGTTCTCAACATAAATTGATAGTCTCTACCTTCTATGTCCATCCCATCACGAAAAATAACGTGAAGATGAAAGTCATTTAGATGTTTAAGTTCACCGAAGTTTTTGAAAATTGGAGATTTAGGAATTAGCAATCCATCAGATATTGTAATGTTAGATTCTAACAGTCTTGTTTCTGCAATTTCGGAGTTTGTAAGGTAGTGGCGTACACTATCAGCTGCAATTGGAAGTACATTTGTAGATTCAACCATAAATAGAAGATCACTTTCATTTTTCATGTTCTTATCTATCCAAAACAATTTTTGTGTTTCTGAATTACAAGATGACATTAACAAGAAGCATAAAAGAACTATGTACCATTTCATTGAGTTAAAGAATTTTCAAGGTCATAGAATTTCGATTTATCAGTCTTCTCAATATCAACAATTTCAAATTGCATATCATCAAGTTCTTCAAATTCTACTAAGTTTAAATATTCAGAAATAATCTTTCTATCTATTTTGATTTTACCACCTCCTGCCCAATGTCTGTCCTGGCCGTTTTTCTTAATTCCCGATATCCAATATGCTTGTCGGTGTTCCAAGTCATAGTAATTACTATATTCGGAGTAGGCATAATGTGTTCCTTTCATTTTCTTAAACGCCAAATTGTTGAAATATACTGTTTGTCCAGATTTCGAAAAATCGACTTGCCCAATCCAAGCATTGCCGCGATCATTCTGATCTGATTTATGTTCGATATACATTATTTGACTTTTCATTAATTTATTTTTTTAATTGGCTATAACTACTGTATATATACACCCACATTCGTGAGTTACGTATACATCTTCTATGTTTATAACTAAATGAACTTTACTTCTTTATGAGGCATTGATTTTCAGTGAGTTATATTTTTAAATAAATTCTGTTACTGTCATTCAAACGGATGCAAACGTTTAATATATTTAGAACGTTTAATGCATTACCATCTACAGAGCTTATTTTATTAGCTATTCTATATTATTAGGGTAACAAAGAATAGAGATATTAATAATAGTAAATCCTGACTATATAACCTATGCTTAGCAGTTTATTTAACTTAATCAATCTGTTAAGAGGATCAACAGTTATCTGAATCTGACACAGCACTTGGTGGATTTTTTTATTTTCTGAAATTATACAATCAATTCATATTTAGTGGCATCCGATTGGGGAGCCAGGAGGCATTTTAGCCAAGTTAGGTATTTTGTAGGTATCTGGTTTTTTTTCACTTTCAGAGATGATATTTATGAAGTAGCTGTTATGAGCAATCTGTGCTTCAGATCCTTTCTTATAATAGCTGATTAATTTGGTTATTATGGTAGAAGCTTCTGCAGATACTTGTTTACTGATCGTATTATCCGTTTTTAATTTTAAGAGATGAATGAATAGGGTCTTCTCTAACATCATTCTATACTGCTCATTTTTTTCATTACTGCTTACTCTTTTTATGATAGCATTAAGGTAGCTGCGCAGATTCCAGTCTTTAGTAGCGTGTAGATCGATTCTCGCAAGACGCTGTGGTTCCAGAAGAAAACTCATCGTATATGATGCCACAGCTTCTGCCGCCGATAGCGGATCGAATAGGCTTCCCGTTGTACCACTAAAAGTCTCTCTCGTACGAGGATAACCATAAGCTGGAGGTGGTATCATAGATGTCAATGATTCTGGAATCTTTAGAAAGTCGACTTCTAATGTATTGAGTAGGCTGGTTAAGGCCCTCTTTTGGGTGTCTAAGTCGACAGGTCTAAAGTTGACAGGTTCTGGTTTTTCGCTATACTCAAAATGATAACCCCCGATGAGCTTAGAGACAGCGTCTACTTGATAACGGTGCATGAGATACGCCGGTACTAAAGTTTTTTCTAATTCGGAGTAGGGCACACCATTCTTGATAGAATTAGCTCCCATATTGTTCAGTACGTGTTTTCTTAATATTGAGATGCGTTCCAGCTCTCCTATAGGGTCTTTGCCATTATCCCATAGATGTGCATAGGGATGTAGACTTCCTGCTGATCTTGCATCTTGATCAGTAATGAAGAGGTATCCCGATTTTGTGTTTTCCTCAAGTACAGATTTGAGAAAATCGGCTTCATTCATACCGTTATCGGCTTGTCCGTAGCCGTAGATTATGGCTCTCTTATCCCACGGACCTATTTTCTGATCGTATGCATTAGAAAAGTCTGCTACCTCATTATCCAATTCTACATAAGGGTGAGGGTAGTCCATGACTGATGCTCTATCGTTATAACTCGATGCAAAATTATGAGCCAACCCTAATGTATGTCCTATCTCATGTGCAGAAAGCTGACGGAGTCTATCTAATGCCATCTGCAGCATCTTAGGATCTGTACTTTCTACATCGTATGGAGAAAGTATCCCCTGTGCTATCATGTAATCTTGTCTAACACGTAATGAGCCAAGACTCACATGCCCTTTAATAATCTCTCCTGTACGAGGGTCAGAAACGGAAGCACCGTAAGACCAGCCTCTCGTTGATCTATGTACCCATTGTATCATATTATAGCGTACATCTAAGGGGTGTGCTTCATCTGGCAGCTCTTTTATCTGAAAAGCATTGAGATAGCCAGCTGCTTCAAAAGCTTGATTCCACCATGATCCTCCTTCTATAAGTGCTGACTTGACAGGCTCTGGGCAGCCTCTGTCTATATAGTAGATGATAGGCTCTATAGCGGTACTGAGTTTCTGATCTGGATTAGTTTTGACGAGACGATGCCTTAGTATATGGCGTTGCTCCATTTCCATACCTATAGGTGCTGCATAGTCATGGAAGCTCTTATAGAAATATCCTGACTCTGGATGAAATCGCCTCGGCGTATAGTTGTTATCTGGCAGCTTAACAAATGAGTGATGCATCCTGACTGAAATGAGCTCAGGGGTAGGAGTTACTGATCGGACTTCTGATCCTTTGGCATCACCTTTAAATGTAAGTAAAGCTTCCAGTTCTGTGTTGTCTGGAAAATTCAATAAGCCTTCAGTGTATACGGCACTACGACCAACGTCTAATTTATATTGTCCTTCTTTTCTTTGCTTGAGTCTCTGAGTGACCCCATGTGCATCTTGTAATAGAAACGGGGTTGCATCTATGTTATAGATGCCTTTCTCCTCACTTATGATTTTAAATCCAAATAAAACCGACTGCGCAAATGCCTCTGCGACAGCATTGACTTCATCTGGATTGTCACTGATGGCACGATATTTCTGATTGCCTTCGATGAGTAACATCTTCTTACCAGACCGGTAAAACTTAACGACTCGATTAGAACCTAATTGCCCTCTATCGAGTCCGATATCATTAGAACCAAGCCCTGCTGCGAGACTATTGACATAGAGTAATTCTTCTCCTATTCTATCAGTGGGTATATGGAGCAATAGCTGTCCCGTGCTATCCTGCCAAGTAAAATCTATAAATCCTTTTTTAGTTTGGCTTGTCAGTGTCCATGGGAGGGTGAGTAGTAGAAGTATTTGTATGGTTTTCATCTCTTAAGTATGTGAGATGTAAGATAGGCATTTCTTAATTAGCCTCTACTTCAAAAGTTACCCATAGACTGTACTTACCATCTTGTGTAGCCTGTTTAGATTCATTGCTATTACTGATGTGGCTTAATAGCTCCATGAGATGCATTACTTTCTCTATATAAGCTGCGTCCTTACCAGTCAAATTAATCATCAAATTAGCAATTCTTGTATCATCGTCGATATTAAGAATCTTGATTATCTTATAATCAATGTGATTCGTTATTTCTTCTGCTTTCTGTTTTGCGTCTATTAAGGCTTCTACTGCCTTGTCGTCTTGACTCTCGAAGTCACTTGATGGCAGCTTATAATATCTTTTCTTGACGGTAGCATTTTGATTATTGCAAGCCGCTATGATATCTTCAAATATTTCTGCATTTGGCTCTTCTATACGGTACGTCTCTTTTCTATACTCCGAGTATGTATGATCCTTGACAAGCTCTAGTTTAGCAGTACTGCCTTTAGATACTATAGATTCACTTAGGTGCTTATACTGCTCTTCTATACTTATAAATCCTAATACTGGATCACATTTATTTGGATTTTCCTCCAGCACAATTATAGCTCCATATGACTGAGAATGATTAGTATAGGTGTACTGTCCTAAGACCTGAAGTGTCGTAGGCTGAGCGTAAGTATAGCTAGCGTACAGGAAGGCGACTACTACTAATAGGTACTTCATTAATCAATTAATTCAAATGTGATCGTGATATTGTAATTCTTAGTAGTCTCAGCTGTTTTTGATTCTCCTATTGTATTACAACAACCACTTGACTTATCTTCTATATTTAATATTTTACCAAGTGTCATTCCTAATTCATCACATAGTTTCTTAGCCTTACGCTTAGCGTCTTTTATGGCACTGAGACTTAGATTAGATTCTAAGTCGGCTTCAACGTTTGTATACAAGTATTTAACTTCTTTGACCTTAAATCCTTCATCTTGAGCACCCGATAGTCCTTCTAATAAACGCTGGTCTTTCACGTCTACATAATAGCTTCGTGTTTTCGTTTTGTTGTATTTATTGATTTCAGTATTGGTTGGAATTATTTGGCTTTTTTGTATGCCTGATTCTCTCATTCTATCCATAAACTCTGTCTCTACAGCTTCCATAGATTTATAACTTATCTTCTTAAACTCATTAGGTGCTATCTCGCTCAGTACGAAGTACACTCGTGTTACGTCAGAATTATATACATGCTGTGAGTTTCCTATGATACGTATATATCGCTCAGTAGATTGAGAATACATTGATATAAATAGTACTCCAAATACCAAGGTTAAAATAACTTTTTTCATAATTATAAATTTAGTATGTAATGTAGTTATTTCGTATTAGATTATTCTGACTTTAACAAATATAATTGATCACTGAAGATGCTATAACTAATCCATTATGTCCGTAGCTGAATTAGATTACATAATAAATTTATTAAGTTGATTACTTACTTTAATGCATCTGCTATGATCGTTTGATTGAGGTCTCAATCCTAATTTTTAAAATGAAGATTCTATCTGTTATATGACTATGTGGTATGACTTTTTTTGTTTTAAACGAGAAGTCCTAAATTTTTTACCAATCTCGATTCTGAAAAATTTAAACTTCGGAGTGACGAGATTTTCCATCTTTATTTCTATAGCTCTATATCTTCTATAGATCACTGCAAGGACAACTTACTCTGAATTAAATTAAGTTGTCCATTGTATAGGCGTTTTTTGAATCTAATTATTATGCCCTTCTTAATTTTTTTATACTCTTAAGTTTATGACTGAGGTGCTTAGCGATTTCCTGCATGCCTCTCTTAGAATTTCCGAATACTAACTCGGCGGCCGCATTATAATTTGTGTTTGTATTGACATCATAGACATACTTATCACCGTTTTCGTCTTCAGCATATTCAATGGCACCGACACCGATATCATTTTTTTCTAAAAATTCAGCATACTTTGATATGTCTTTGTTAGAGTAATTTTCTAAGATCGTAAACTTAGATTGCTTATCAGTTTCTGAAGCTGGACAGAAAGCATCGCCTATCTGGCAGCTGTCTGCAGGACACAATTGGAATCCACCGCTCGAATCGATACTAACGGCATACAATAACTTGCCTCCTACAAATTCTACACGTGTAACTCTACCGTCTAATGGCTCTATATACTGCTGGATGAGCCAGATGCCATCGAGGCTCTCACCGAGATCATTATTCTTAATGGCGATTTCTAAGCTTTCTTTAGAATAGAATAACTGTACGCCTGTACCTTTACCTCCACGATTAGGTTTGATGATAAAAGGGTAGTGCTGTAGTTTTTCTACCGCTTGAGGAATGAGACTTACATCGTTAGCGATTAATGTTTTAGGATGCTTGATGCCAAATTCTTGTAAGGCAAGATACTGCTCAGACTTCCTCACTTCCAGTTGTAGAGCTCGCCACCCATTGATTACTTTGCGATCATGACGATGTAGCCACGCCAGTAAGTTATTAGTTATCTCTGGAGCGTACCTGTGATCTCGTGTATGCGCCGATGCACTCATTCTATTGTAGAATACACCATCAGGTGGGGTATCTGAGAGGTCAAAGGTCATCTTACCGATATTCCATTCCTCATAGGGTACACCTAATTTATCTAAGGCTTCTCTCAATGGAATTAACCATGTTTCGTTTTCGTGGATGATGTATACTTTTTTCATGTTTCTTTCTTTTAAGCAAAAAAAAAGCCTTTCCGCTATGGAAAGGCTCTAATTATATCAATTTTTTTATTATTTCTTGATTAGTAATCCCCTTCCAATGATGTTCTTTGACAACAACAAAAGAAACATGTGCATGACATATATGACATATGTGATGCAGATGATGTATATGGGAAATTTGTTTTCATAACTTACGTAAATGTAAAATGTATTTTATTAAAAATCCAGTAGGAGGGTAATTTTATTTGTTTAATAGTCGCCATACGACGTTATAGTCTTCTATATATTCCTTTTGTGATGTAGTCTATGAGTAAAGGGACTCGATTGTTTCCAGAGAACTTATACCATCTAATATCCAAATTGCCGCGTATATATATAGTTTTTTTCTTCGTTACATATATGATTAAAATCTTAAATATTCTTTCTATAAAAGTGCACTGACGGTTCTATGACATGCGGTATGCTTAGAAAGCAGACACGAGCTTCATAGCATTTGCTATACATGATTAATCACATTCCGAAATTGTCGACATTTAGGAAAAAGCTTGGACCATTAAAGCTGCCAGTTATAATATTTCTGTCATCTGGTAACTTCAGAATATTTTGGCCTCTAACTGCACCGAAATCATTATAATTCACCATATTAATACTCTCACCTTCATCGTTAATAAAATACAAAAAATGATCAGTATAGCCACATTGTATGGAATAGCCTGTCAATACAAATCCTTCATTTATATTTTTCTTAATGGATTGACCGTCATTAGAGAATTCCTCAGTTCCAATTTCTTTCTCCCAGATTAAGTTACCATTTTTATCTGTCTTGAGTATCAATGCATTTTGGGATTCAACTATATTGGTATTTCCTTGGAGATGAGTTATTCTTCCGACAGTGACTAAGTCTCCATTTTCCAATTCAATTGTGCTCCTCCCTGCTTTCGACTTAGGACCATAGGTTTTCTCCCATATTATTTCAGCATTTTCATTATAGCTTGCTAAATGTAATTGTCGGTCTTCTGATCCAGTTATAATTATACCCTTATCTTTAGTAATTAGCATACCTGCTGGTGATGCATAAGATTCGCTTTCAATTATTTTATTCACGATTTCATCTCCAGAATCGGTGATAGTAAGAAAAACTAAATCGCCATCTCTCTCTCCAGTACATACGATTATGTCATTATCTAATATACCTATATGAGAACCAGTAATATCTTCTCCTTCATTATAGGTTCTAATCCATTGTAAGTCTTTATCTGCAGACAGCTTCGCGATTGTCAATATTCTATTTTCGAGCCGTGATTCATTATAAGAATATCCGATGACATACAGATTGCCAACTGAATCTTCGCTTAGGCTAAGTGCTCGACTATTTTTTTCTGGAACATTGAAATCAACTTCTCTAATTAACCCTCCATTTTCATCCGTTACAAATAAGCTCATTTTTGTCATCCCTATAATATCTCTGGAACCAACTGTTATTATCTCACCGCTTTGTGATATAATGGTAGAACCATCCCAAGTGCCAATTCGAATATTTAATATTTCATATGTAGGATCACTTAGTGGCCTTAATGGTGTACAATCTTTTATAGGATTAGTCGGATTATTAGTTTCAAAATCATTATCATTATTACATCCGATTAAAATCGATAATAAAAGTATCAGTAATAAAAGTGCTCTAATCATGTGTATATTTTTATAGTTGTAAACTCCATGGAATGACTGCTCATTATCCAAATTTTATGAATTTATTATATCTATTCCCAATTCCCCACCGCTCTTTGAAGTCTTTGACTTCAAATCGTATGTCATATAAATCCGATACACAAACTTTAGATGGCGGGGGGCTGAGTTGAGTGCCAAATCTTTGCTATAGTTTACTATTCATCTAAATTCTATTATTAAGCATTGCTTATTGTAGACTTTCCAGATATCCGATACATGATCTTACAGTTATTTCTAAAACATATATGACAAATTCAAGAATCTGATATTGTCTAAACCTGAATTAATACCGTAACTGGTTTGGGATAATTCACTGTCATAAATTTTGGATTTACCATAGAATATAGCTAAGTCAAATCCAGTTTCGAGTGCTAATGATAATCTCTCACCAAAGAAATATCTAATGCCAAAAAAAGGATGAAGATGAAATTGATGATAATTATATTGTCTATCTGCAGAAGATAAAATGTCAAAACCTATTCCTGATAACTCTCGATTAAATATGAAATCGTCATCGTAATAAATAAAATCATAAATGAAATCTATACCTTGATAGAAAATTATATGCTTTGTTTCCTTTTGCGTTTCAAAACCAAAACCTAATGAAATATCGAAGTAATTACCTGGCACAGCCAAATCATCTGCGTCATTTTGATCAAATCCTTCATTGAGGATGGACTCTTCTCTCAATTCTTCTAATGATGGCTTGCCTTTAAAATCTGCTTGACTATTTAATCTACCAAAAATTCTGTAGTTATAAATTTTATTTCTGTCGAACTGCCCATCTTTCTTATGTCCTATTTTTAGCATTAGGTTAGGACTACCAAGTCTACCACTGAAGATTTCAACATTTTTAATATCTATTGCAAGTTCATACTTCATTCTTTGCTTGCCATCAAGTACTTGCTTGTCTTTCAGTTTTGTCTGAGCACTGACTGAGGAAATTGAAATCAACGCTATTGCAGCTATGATATATATTATATTGCTGTTCATAATTTTACTATTTTTTTTATTTTGTTTTGTGCAACGGATTATTATGTTGATCGTCTCTCTGAGGTACGGTGGGATATAATCTGATGTATAGTTTTAGAAGTCGTATTTTACAATTTTATTATCTTGTGAATTACTTCCTTATCATCAATAGATATTTTCAAGTAGTATAAACCATTACGCAGATGATTTATGTTGAATTGTGAATTGTTAGTCGAATAAACTTGTTGGCCTATTACATTCATTATTTTGATTTGATCAATTTGGTATTCTGATTGGATTGTAATATTATCTGTGACAGGATTAGGGAATATTCTTAAGTTATTTATCCTTTCATTTTTGCTAACTGCAGTTGATAAGTTTTGAAATTTGAATACGGTATTTTCTGGAATTGGCCAATCCATAAATGCGAAAGGGTCATCTGATATTACGGGATCATTTATATCACCTGAAATACTGATAACTTCACCGATATCACCGCCTACAGTATTCTGAACATTTGATAAAATTCCGATAAACGGACCTGATAATGCATCAAACACTTCATCAGGATCTTCATTCATTACATACGGACCTATATGGAATACTATATTTCCAGAACCTTCATACAGACGTATTTGGATGTTAATATAATCTAAATAAGTTCCATTAACATCTTGTAGACCAAAGAAGAAACCCATATCGTTATACTCTAAAGTAAAAATTCTATTTGGTGAGGTGCCTTCAGTTTTATATCTAATTGGTGACAAAGTTGTACCTTGCGAATCACCTCGTTCTATGAAATTTGCAAAAAAATGAACTAACATATACAAATCATCTTCATTCTGGTTCAGTGATGTATATCCACCAAATGACCTTGCATTGGAATATATCATATTGGATGTGATATCAAAAAATGGGAATTCAAAGCCAATTGGAATTTGAAATACTGGCCATTCGTAGTCTACATTATAAGCATCGATTTCTTGTGCATTTTCCAATGATGCATAAGGTTTATTTTCAATTGTGACATTATATGGCTGTGATATTCCAGCAGTATTTAGTAATGTAATAATCAATAAAATCAATTTTGTACTGTGCAATCTCATATTTTTAATCTTTTATAACTCTTAACTGATTACGGCTATCCAGAGTCACGACTTAGGTGTGGTTCTATTTTAATAAGGTGTTAGCACTTTCTGTGTGTTCTGCGTTGCTCAAGGGTACTAATTTAAGAATGTTCTTTGATTTATTAAGTAGCAGGACTGTAGATTATATGGTGTGGTTCTTTTTTTTAGAAGAAATAATCTACCATGAGTTTACTACGACATTTAATACCTTCCAGATGGTGCTGTCTTTCCAAGGTATTGTGATTGAGTGATCTGAAAACGGTAAGGCACGAGAGTTAACTATATCATGGTGTTTCTATGTGAGATGAACGAAAGTGAACCGTCCGATCAAGTGTCGAAAATAACACGACTATAAGGTTTTCGTTTTATTACTGCCGTTGGCTTACAGTTAAAAACAAACATGTATATTATTATATTAATTTTTTAGCTCTTGTTATTATTGCCTGATTAATAGGGGGCTGGATCACTATACTATAGACTGAAAACCGCAAGCTAACATTAAATAGTGACGGCATATCCTCGATTTTCGGAGATGCTGCATGTAATCACCGTTATAGCCAATTTCATCAATTTTCACATTGAATAAATCTAAAATTATTACATTTTTAAAATTATTATATTCATATTTAGAAAGCAATACTCTTGATAAGGACGCAGAAGTTTGCGACTATCTAAAACATTCGAAAGGAACAAAAATTATACAGGAAGTGAAAAGACATGTCTAATTTTACTTCATAACCAATAAGAAGCGTTAAGTCATATTTTCTACAAGAAGGGATTGAAAATCTGCACTTGCTTTGCCTTCGAAAAAGAGATGATATCGACTTTAAAGTAATTCTACCATATTGAAGTAATAGCATAGAAATAAATATTCAGAAACTATAGAATGAAAACTTTTAAAATAAACTATAACATAACTACAGATCCTCAATTTTTAGACGATCAAAATGCGATTACCCCTCTATTTGCACATATACTTGAGCGATATCATCATATGGCATTAGACGGTAAAAAGTCAAGTATCCCATTAATGCTTTCTGCCATTGAAAAGTACCCCGATAACCCTCAACTAAAAAACTATTTATCTGTCCTTTATAGACAGCTTAATATGGTTCAAAAAATGTATGATGTCAATAAATGGATTATTGCTGAACATCCTAATTATCTATTTGGAAAACTGAACTTGGCGAATGAGTATTATTTAAAAAAAGAGTACGATAAAATGCCCGATGTTTTGGGTCATGAAATGGAATTAAAAAGCCTTTATCCTAATCGTGAAACTTTCCACTTAAATGAAGTGACTTCTTTTTTAAAGAGCACCATTCTTTATTTTACTGCAATTGATGATATCGAACAAGCAGAAATACGCTTTGATCTAATGAAACAAATTGCACCCGATTCTCCAGATACAGAAATGATAACTCGTATCATTTTTGCAGCAAGAATGAAAGCGGGTCAAAAGCGATATGAAGAAGAACAAAAAACTAAAATATCAGTAGTAACAAAGTCACAGAAAATTCGTACCGACAGTAAAGAGCCAATATTTTTTCATCAAGAGATTAATGATCTATATAATAATGGACTTTACATAGAAAAAGAAAAATTAGAAATTATTCTTTCCCTTCCAAGAGAGACGCTTTTACAAGACCTTGAGTTGGTTCTACAGGATAGTATCAACCGATATTCTTTCTTCCAAAAAATAATGAATGAAGATGGATGGAACGAAGAATCATCGAATTTTGTGATTCATGCAATCTACATTTTGGGAGAGCTTCAAGCCTCCAATAGCTTAGAAGCCGTATTTGACGTTTTGAGTCAGTCAGAAGATTATTTAGAAATTTACTTTGGTGATTTTCTTGCAGGGATGTTGTGGGAACCATTGTACAAAATTGCTGCTAACAAATTACAGGAGTGTAAGGAATTTATTTTTAGACCAGGTGTTGACACATATGCTCGAAATAATTTCTTTGATATGGTAGAGCAAATTGCATTACATCATCCAGAAAGAGCTGATGAAATTATTAATTGGTTCGACGAGGTTATTCAATTTTTCCTTAAAAGTAACATTAACGACAACGTCATTGATAGTGATCTAATTGGTCTTTTAATTTGTAATGTGATCGATATAAAAGGAGATAAACTATTATCTGTAATTGAAAAGTTATTTGATAAAGGAATAGTTTCTACAGGAATATGTGGATCTTGGATTGAAGTAAAGAAAGCATTATCTGGTTCCGGCAGTTCCGACAAGAGAAGAGATATACTTCCAATATTTGATCGATATGATAATATCACTTCAACCTGGGCTGGATACAATGAAGAAGAATCTTATCCGAATTTTGATTTTAGTACTAAATATGATTCACCTTTTAACCCAATAAAAGCCGAACCTAAAACTGGGCGAAATGAAAAATGCCCATGTGGAAGCGGTAAGAAGTTTAAGAAGTGTTGCCTAAATAAATGATAGATAATAAATAGAAAAAACCGATCATAATGTATAAGACTGAATATTATATCGGTCAATCCCCGCATAACACCGATACGTTATGTGGGATGAAGATATAAGCAATTCAAGGAAATTTAAAATAATGAAAAACTTTTCATTCTATAAGCAACTTAACTCTATGGACTTACTACCGCGGGTAGAGGAAAAAATGATGAATTTGAGTTTTAAGTCTCAACTTAATTTAGAGCAAGGGAAATACAATTTCCTCTCTCTAAGTTTTTATTTGATTGCAACATTACTTCTATGCAGTAACGGGATTATGTCGCAAAATATGGTAAAGCCTATCTCAGATTGTAGGGCTTATGAAATAAGTAATTTTCAACCATGGGAGTCCTTGAATACTTGCGAGAACTGGACTACAACAAATAGTTCTGCAAATATTTGTCGATGTCGGGATGAAGAATATAATAGTAAATTCTATGGCTCAGCTGAGATATGTGATTTAGTTTGTGAAGGGAATGAATTACACAGCTTGTATTTTCAGTTATATTTTTATTCTCATGTGACTGAGGACCCAACACTAACTTATCATAATGGTGCAGGAGCTTCGTATGTAAGTTATGAATTTGATGAAGTTTTAGATTACAAATCTATTTATCATTTGTCATATGACATATTTATTCCAAATGACGCTTACAATGTTAGTGAGATATCAAAGCGTATTGGTGTAAAGTTCTCTCGTAATCGAGTCAAAAGGAGGTCGCTAAATGTAACAGATGATTATTATTTTCTAATTCCTCCTTACTTAAGTTTTGGGGATGTAGAACGAGGTAAATGGAATACAATTAATATGAGTGTAAAGCTATCCTGTGATTCTAAGTTTATGACTTTTGGTGTGTTTCCAGAATTGGGATGGCCAGATTATTATTCTGAACCCAAGATGAGCTATTATATTTCAAATGTGAAGCTAAAAAAGAAAGATTATATATTAACGGATACTGTTAAAACACAAGATTGTATTATTGCAGGCGAAGATGATGATATTTATAATTCTAACTCTTTGTCAGTATTTTATAATACGAATCAAATAGAGCCTTTGGAAATAGATACTTTAGTCTTAGATAGTATTGTGACATTTGCCAGAAAAAACCAAAAGCTTATTGAAATCATTTCATTTGCAGATGATATAGGTTCCAGGAATTTAGAATTGAGTATTAATAGGTCTAAGAGAATAAAAGAACTTATTGTTGAAAAATATAATTATCCTGATGAGCTTATTTTAGCTATAGGTAAAGGGTCTATAGGATTAGATTCAAATAGTCTATCAGAAGAAAACCAAAGAAAGTATAATAGAAGATCTGAGATTTCTATATCTGAGATAAAAACATCACAGATATTCTATGAATTAGCTTTATCAGCTATCTATCACAGAGACTATAAAACTGCTCGTGCAAATTTAATTAAGTGGTTCTATGTAGTACCAACTTGGAAAAGAATATTTGCCTTGTTTGATAGTCGATTAGACCCATTGAATCAAGATAAGAATTTTAAAAAGTTAGTTAAAAATGATTATCTGGAATTGACAAAACATGCATTCTACTTAGATTCTCTATCTATAGAGGATCAATGGTACAGAACTATGGCCAAGAATTTTAGATCATTAACAACTAATGACACTACTGGCGTCTATTATGGGGTTGATAAAATGTTCTCAGTAGAGGACTCAGAATTCATAAAAACTCACGATAATTCAGTACTGAATCAAATAACGAATTATATTGATAAATATGATTATCCATCTATTGATGATGTTGGTGGAAGAGCGAATAGAGCGCCATTCTATGCATTGATACATTCTAACGACACATTGATAATAGCAAAATACCTACCATACTTAGAACAATCATGTCGTATGGGAGAATCTAATTGGATTAATTATGCAACATTATACGACAGACTTCAAGTAGAGAAGAACGAAGTTCAGCGATATTGTACGCAGTATGAAATTAAAGATAAAGAAGTGAGCTATGCACCATACGAAGGGAGTATTGAAGATGTAAATAAAAATCGATGGCTTCTTGGATTGGGACCAATATCTGAAATTGTTGGCTTCAAACTAAAATAATTAAGATACTCTTTAATGTAAGACATGAAGACGTGAAATTGCCTATTTTTTATAAATTAAATATCAAAGAAAAAAATTAATTAGAAGTGATTAATTTTAGTGGCAATTCAAATAGTGTCGAAGCTATTTTCAATGCGAGCTGCAAAGCAGATATGGCTTTGTTACCAGAGTTTCCTGTGATCATCGATTTCCATTAATGTACATTTTATAATACAAAACTAATTTATAATTGGTACTGACTCAAAGGAATGCCAGTAGGTAACAATAGATAAAAAATAAAAGCTTCTACGTCACTCCTCCGCTTATAGTCATCCGTTGTATTACAGCAATAAGCGAAAGATATTAGATTTGTAGTTTGACATCTTATTTTCGTTATGGCGTATCGTAGACTGACTCGAAATCCGTTCTCGTGTTCAGATTTTGTAATGTTATGGTTCCTCGTTTTTGAAGATTATATAAGGATCTTTTTTGTCTTTTCAAAGCTGTAATTTTGGCGGATGATTATCTTCAGTGCTTCGTGAGACAACTCATAGATGAAAAGAGAAGAGCTATAGCACGACCTATAAAGAAAATGAGTAAATTCGGAATTGACCCTGAAATACTGTTTTTTTAAATATCAAGAATACAAACTCGCTTATAAAATAAAAAGGTCAAAATAAAACAATGACTTGTACGAACATAAGTCAGAATAAAAAAGGGAAAAAATGAATAGAATACTACTTTATGTCTTCGTTATACTGTCTTTATTTATATCGTGTGATAAGAGTAAGAAGACCATTAAAGGCACTTTGATTCATGAGGAAAAGATTGAAAAACTATTAAATTTTTTCAACGAAAATGCTTATCAAGAAACTCAAGGCACCTATTACTCTGATGTCGACAATGAAGGTAAAGTGGTATCAGATAAGGTTTACAATGTTGCTCTAAGCAGATTAATATACGGGTTGTCCTACGCTAAGGATGTAGACGTCTCTTATCTAGCAAAAGCTGAAAAAGCAGCTGATTTTCAAATAGAAAAACTAATTATCAAAGATTCTCTAAATACTTATTTCGCTTCATTCTTTGATTTGAAAACTAATAAGGCTGATAGTTCGTACAATTTAGATATATGGCAACAAGCTTATGGACTTTGTGGCTTATCCGAATTATATAGGCAGGGTCCAAGTAAGAATTTGTTAGACAAGATACATCAGTCACATGATAGTTTTATAAAAACATTCCACGATTCTATAGTAGGAGGATTTTATGGTAATTATGCGGATGATGCACAAGTTGAGGGTAGCAAAACCTTACAAGCACTTATATATCCGATCACAGCATATATGGAAAACTTATGGTCAGTTGATGTGGAAAATAGGAGTAAATATGAACCTTATCTAAAAGAAAATATACAAATTGCTTTTGACAAAGGGTGGAACAAAGAATTAGGCTGGGTAAATATTAA
>ENA-ORXM01002828-ORXM01002828.1-marine-metagenome-genome-assembly--contig:-NODE-2828-length-18973-cov-17.785298_pt1 | contig 18973 bp, 12 predicted proteins | sample MGYA00237867_ERZ511480 | MGnify/ENA primary metagenome ERZ511480 (study PRJEB26309, sample SAMN06266103) | marine metagenome | isolation source: Algal blade | place: United Kingdom:Sidmouth, United...
TGACGACCTATGCCACAAAGTGCTAAGTATCTATGCTTTACGGATGATTCGAGTCTAAAGTGTGAATTGCTGCCTTTGGAGGGAATTATTACCCATGCGTTTCCTTCTTGCTTTTTTGTTGCTCTTTACGGTTTTTCATCCGGCTGGCGCCCAGACGTCGCTGTTCGACGCCCTCCACGAACGGGGCGATTCGGTTGTCGTTCGCATCGATACCGACTGGGATCAACTGATGAAGAAAAAAACAGAAAAAAAGTACCGACCGGTGACCGTGCGCATCACCGGGCTGGATACGCTGCTCACCATTTCCGGTAAAATCCGGACCCGCGGCAACGTGCGCCTGAACGTATGCAGTAACCCCTCTCTCAAGATCAAACTGGCTAAGGACGAACTGGAGGTCGCCGGTTTCAGCAGGCTCAACGACCTGAAGTTTGTCCTGCAATGCAGCAACAACGCCATCGGCGAGAATTATCTTGTCTTGGAAAAACTGACATACGACTTGCACGCAATCTACAGCCGGCACCACCACCGGGTGTTGCCCGTGACCGTGCTGCCGGAGCAAAAGGACGGCCTGGAGATTCGCGCTTTTATGCTTGAAGACGAAGAACAACTCTCAGAGCGGTACCAGGGCACTATTCTCGAAAGCAAACGGGCCAGTACGCGGGGCATACAACGCCGGGCGTACCTGAATATGTGCCTGTTCAACTACATGATCCTCAACACCGACTGGCACGTTTTCAATCTGCACAACGTGGAGTTTGTCAAGCCTGACGAAGGTAAGGAACTCATTCCCCTACCCTACGACTTTGACTATTCCGGATTCGTCAACACCAGCTACGCGATCCCCCGCCCGGAGTTGGGCATTACCTCCGTACACATCCCGCTTTTTCTGGGTAAGCACGTCACGCGGGCGGAGATCATGACCGCGGCCAAGCAGTTTCTGGCGTTACGTCCGGTCGCCCTGGCCTTTCTCGATAACCACCCCGACATTCTGGAACGAGACCGCAAGCGATTGCGGAAACGGTTAGAAAAGTTTTACGAAGTGATCGGCTCGGAGAAGAAATTGATGCGGCTGATCCGGTGATTTTTTGAACCGCGGTAACCCGGGCGGTGTATACCGCCGCAAAGATAAAGTCTTGTTAAGGCGCTCACCCCCGACAACGCTTTACCGTCCCGTATCGTCTTTACTCCCGACTACAACGCCCTAATAAGGCGCACCCGCCAAATGAAAATATTTCTATCCACCTGCCTGATGTTCTTATCCGTTCTTGTTGCCGCTCAGTCGGTGACGGGCCGGGTGACCAATGAGTTTAACGAACCGGTACCCTACGCCAACGTGCTGGTGCAGGAGCTCGGTACCGGCACCATTACCGACGACGAGGGCCGTTACGTACTTAACCTGGTGACGGAGGGCAATTACCGCCTTCTCTTCTCCAGCCTGGGGTACAATACGCAGAAGGAGAACGTCATCGTTACCCTTGAGGAGTTGACGCTGAACGTAACTCTCGCCACCTCCGACGTACTGCTCCGGGAAATTACCGTCAACGCCAGCAAGCGCGATCCCGCCTACGAGATCATCCGGAAGGTAGTGGAGCGCAAGAAACAAAACCTCACCGCCGCCGAGTCGTACCGCACCAAAGTATACGTCAAGGCGGTAGAAGAGGTGGAGCGCAACGAGCGCAATAAAAAGAAGAAAAAGCAAGAAGCGGTAGAAGTTCCTGAAGCGACCGATATCGGCGGCGCTCCGGACCCTTTCGCGGAAGAAGAGAAGAAACGGCGGGAACTGATCGGCCGGCTCAATTTTCTGGAAATGGAAGTGCTGCTCAATTTCCAACAACCCCGCCGGTACAAAGAGGAACGCAACGCCTACCAGGCTTACGGCAATACCCGGGGGTTGTTCGTGCCCCGCTTCGGAGAATCTGATTTCAACTTCTACCGCAACATTGTGCACCTCACCGGCATCTCTGACGCGCCGGTCATCTCGCCCCTGAGTACGACGGGCATCCTTTCCTACAAATTCAAACTCGAGAGCACCGACCTGGAGGGCGATCAGATCGTGTACAAAATCCGGGTGCAACCCCGCAAACGTGGCAACAGCACCTGTGCGGGCTACCTTTGGATCAATGAGGATACCTACACCATCAACCGGCTCGACCTCACCTTCAGCAAGTACCCACTAAAGTTTTTCGATGCTTTTCGCCTGCAGCAAGAGTACGTCCGCCACGCCGATTCTCTCTGGACGGTGGGCAAGCAGACCTTCCTTTACGTTGCCAAACAGGGCAAGAAAGCTACCTTCCGGGGCCGCACGACGCTGAGCTATTCCGACTACGAGCACAATTACGCTTTTCCTCCCAAATTCTTTGGCAACGAAGTGGCCGTCACTACCCGCGAGGCATACAAGCGCGACAGCAGCTACTGGGAAAGCAGCCGGACCGTTTCCCTGAGCGCGGAAGAGCAGCAGGTGATCGAGATCCGCGACAGCATCAAGGCGGTCGTGGAAAGCGATGCGTACCAGGACAGTCTTCAGGAGCGCTACAATAAGATCACGCCGCTGGAGCTGGTTTGGGACGGCGTCGGTTTCCGGAACAATAAAAAGAAGAGCCACCTTTACGTCGGCTCCATCCCCGAACTGATCGGTTTTTCCGTGGTGGGGGGCTGGGAGGTCAACCCGTACGTATCTTACAACCGGCGGTACGAGAACGGCAAACGACTCAACGTTTCCGGCTCGATAGGCTACGGCTTTTTAAATCAGAACGTGACGGGAAATTTCAGCGCCTGGCACCGCTATGATCCATTCAAGCTGGCCGATTTCTCCATCAGCGGTGGGCGAAGTTTTGAATCCATCTTCCCCAACGATGCGTTTTTGAACCAGTTGCGCGCGTCGAATTACGTACTCAAGGAGGCCGTTCGGGGTGGCCACCACATCGAGCTTTTCAACGGTTTCTTCCTGAACGTACGGGCCGAGTACAGCCGTTTTAAACCCATCACCGGTTTCAAAACCAGTGAGCTGTTCACCGGTCTGGTGGAAGACGAAGAGACTCCCCGGCAGTTTGCGGCCTACGAGGCCCTGATCACAAACACATCCGTTTCCTACACCCCGGGGCTGAAGTACATGCGTGAGCCGGATCGTAAAGTGCGTCTGGGCAGCAGGTGGCCAACCTTCACGCTGTTGCACCGCAGGGGCTGGAAAGGGCCGCTTTCCAGTGACGTCAGCTTCGACTACCTCCAGGCATCGGTAACGCAAAATCTTCGCTTCGGCATTCTCGGCAACTCCAACTACAGCCTGAAAGCGGGTCGCTTCGTCAATACCGAGGACCTGCGCTTTATCGACATCAAGCGTTTCCGGGAGTCGGATCCCATCCTGCTATCCGACCCCACCACAACCTTTAACGCGCTGGATACCTCACTGACGACAACTAACCCTTTTCTTGAGTTTCACCACATCCACCACTTCAACGGGGCCCTGATCAACAATATTCCGCTGCTGAAAAAAACACGCTTAAAGACGATCGCGGGGGTCGGGGCATTGTGGATGCCCGCGGAGAAATTCCGCTACCAGGAAGTATTCGTCGGCATCGAGCGGGTGTTCAAACTGGGAGCCCGGAGGAGACTCCGCGTAGGCACCTACGCCGTACTGGGCGACGACAACAATGGCCGGGCCAACACGCAGTTCAAGATCAGCTTCGACGTGATCGATCTCTGGAAGCGCGACTGGAGCTTTTAGCGTTAGCTATGCTTCGCTACGCCGTGCTTCTTTTGGCGCGGACGCCGGATGCAGTATTTGGTTGAAGCACAAGGTTGACGCTCGGTCACTTCAGTTTCAGACGCCCTACCCGGTCGCCAACCGTGACGTCAATCATCTCTTTTTCCAGCCCGGCATAATCGGCGGCCGTGACGCTGCGCACAAAGCGCCCCTCCCGCAGCAGGTGAATCTCATCGCAAGTGGCGCTGAGCGTGGAGAAAATATGGCTGGAGATCAGCACCGTCTTCCCCAGCCGCTTCAGCTCATGGATTACCTCGGTGATGATGATGTTGCTCTGGATATCGACGCCGTTGAAGGGTTCGTCGAGAATGAATACCTCGTTTTCCTGGAGCAGGACGCCGAGCAGGGCCAGCTTTTTCTTCATGCCCGTGGAGTAGTTTTCGGCGTATTCCTCCAGCGGCAGTTCGAAGATGTTGCGGGCGTCAACGTCTTCCACTATGAGGTGACGGGCCTGGGTGAGCAGGCGGAGGTATTCCCGGCCGGTCATCTTGGGCAGGAAGAAGTTATTGGTTTGCAGAAAGCCGAGGCGGTGGCTTAGCTGTTGTTCGGGGGCCAGCACCTCGCCACCGTGGATCACCAAGCCAGCCAGGCAGCGGAAGAGGGTCGTCTTACCCGCCCCGTTTTCGCCGATGATGCCGTAGACTCCACCTGAAGTAAAAGCGGCTGTGATGCCTTTGAGTACTTCCTTGCTGCCGTAGGACTTCGTAAGTTTTGTTAGCTGAATCATGAAGCAGTTTTAAGTCAAATTATCGGGATCCCGGAGGGATCATTTCAGGGACGGGTGGAGCGCAAAGCGCGTAACCCGTCGAGCATCGCAAAGCGATGTCAGGGTAAAACCAACAGTAACCGCCCCAAAGCCCGCCGGTAAAAAAAGGGAATCACCCCTAGTAGCAAAGGAGGTAAAATCATCCCCGCCCCCATCAGAAAAGAATGCTGGAGATCGACCTCCTCCGGGTAGTTCGCGTATTTGGCAGTGATCATCAAAATGAGATAAAGCTGGATGAGTAAGTGGGCCAAAAAAACAATCATCCAGCGTTCCGGAAAGAAAAAGAGCACGGCCGCAAGAAAGGGCAAGCTGAGTAAAAGCAGTTGCGAGCACCCCAGCATCAGTTTTCGGTGCAGGAATCCGCGCGGCGTGAAGGCGTGGACCCGGACGTAGAACCCGGGCTCCGGCTTCCCGTAATAGCTCATTGCCACCAGCCCGGGAATGCTGGTGCTGAAAACGGACAATTCGAAGTTACCGACCTGCAGCCCCATCGTCAGCAAAAAAGCAGCGACCAGTAATAACGGCCAGCTTTTCCGAAAGCCCGTAGCGAACTCCCACGGCCGCTGCGAGAAGGGGGTGGGAAAGGCGCGCGCCTGAAAAGCATTGATCGGTAGAAATACCAGTGCCCCTCCAACCAGACCCTGCACCAGCGCCAGCGCCCAAAAATCCTTCAGCAGTAAGACGAGCACGAACGGGAGGGTAAACACCGCATTTTCCCATAGGCGAATACGCTGGTATTCCTGCGGGGTGAACTGGATGCGCAGGAAGTCGTTGCGCGTAATTTCACTAAGCCTTGCCGCCAGCGATACACCAAACAAAGCAATTGCGTAGGCGGCGTAGTCGGTACGTTCAAGCAGAAATAAGCAGAGCCCAATGAACAGTACCGGGCCGAACACGTACGCTACCCACGGGCGTACGCCGTTGGCGTGCAGATGACGTTCAAGGATGGTTCGTTGCAGGAGGAAGTAGTGCTTCATTGTTGGGGGCAAAGGTATTGTTTGCTGGCCGGACCTTTTATTCTCCGGGCACAACCGACTAAGCCCCCCACCCCAACTACCTACGCCGGTACGAAACTCATCCTGGCCAGAGATTGATGCGCTTGCGGCATCGCCAAAAATAAGTACCCAAAATCAATACTGCTCCACTTATCAAGAGCACTGGGCTAGAAATGATTTGGCAAAACCGATAACCGAAAGGTGCGGTCTCAGACCACCAACAACCCGTAGGCACGCACCAAATCCATCTCTTCCAAACCCCAAAAACCTTCCAGCTTCTCATCAAAAGCAGCTTCGTAGTCGGCCCGAAACTCTGCCAGTGTTCGCGGCTTCTCCTCCCGGTCGCCACAGATTTTAAGCTGTTTCACCAGCCACTGGCCCCGGTCGTTGGGCAGGAAAAAGTTGTCCGTATCCCGCCGGTCATAGAGAACCACTTCCACCAGTCCGTCGGATGCTTTCCGGAGTTGTGGTTCTCCGCCCACCCAGATAACGCGGGCGTTGGGCCGGGCCAGCCGGTCTTCTTCGTGATGCAGGCAATCGGCAATATAATTCGGCGCAATGTTGGTCTGCGGAACGCGGAAATCGAACCACGCACTCAGCGGATGATCGAAGCACATACCGTGCATATAGTTGATCAACGATTTCTTGAGGCCGTAACTGAATTTGTCGTGGTTGATCCCCGTATCGTCGGTAAAATCCACGTCGTTATTGGCAAAGGTAATCTCGTTATAGTGGGGCGTAATTCCGTAGCGGTCGGGGTCCAGGCCGATGGGGCTGTGCGCCGTCAGGGCAAACTGATGCCAAAAGCCGGACTGGATCGTCCCCAGTTCAAAAAGCTGACGCACCATTTCCAGGCTATCGATGGTTTCCTGCTCGGTTTGCGTCGGGTAGCCGTACATCAGGTAGCTGTGTACCATGATGCCGGCATCGGTGAAGGCATTCGTGACGCGGGCAACTTGTTCAACGGTCACGCCTTTCTTGATCAGGTCGAGCAGCCGATCGGAGGCTACTTCGAGGCCTCCGGAAACGGCGATGCACCCACTGGCCTGCAGCAATCGGCAGAGGTCGGCCGTGAAACTTTTCTCGAAGCGGATGTTGGTCCACCAGGTGAGGCGGAGGTTGCGGCGGATGATCTCCAGGGCGAGATCGCGCATCAGGGCGGGCGGGGCGGCTTCGTCGACAAAGTGAAAGCCGCTTTCACCGGTCTGGGCGATGAGTTCCTCCATGCGGTCCACCAGCAGGGTGGCCTGCACGGGTTGGTAGTTGCCGATGTAGTCGAGGCTCACATCGCAAAACGTGCATTTGCCCCAGTAGCAGCCGTGGGCCATGGTGAGTTTGTTCCAGCGGCCGTCGCTCCAAAGGCTGTGCATCGGGTTGGCGATTTCGATGACGGAGACGTAACGGTCGAGCGGCAGACCGGAGTAGTCGGGGGTGCCGACCTCGCTTTGGCGGTAATCCCTCTGGAGGGCGAAGTCGTTGTAAATCACCGCGTCGTTTTCGAGGTGAAAGGTGCGTTTAAGTAAGGGTTTTCGGGGCGGGGACGCGGGTGCGGAGGAAGCGGTAAGGCAATGATCGTACAGGAGCTCGAGCGGAAGCTCTCCGTCGTCAAGGGTGATGTAGTCGAAGAACTCGAACACGCGTGTGTCGGTCACGCTGCGAAGTTCCGTATTGGCGAAGCCGCCTCCCATCGCTATTTTGATGTGCGGGTAGCCGGCCTTCAGATGGCGGGCGCAACGGAAAGCGGAGTAGAGGTTGCCGGGGAACGGAACGCTCAGACAGACTATAGAATAATCAATATGTGATTGACGATATTCGATTTTTGATCCTGCTGCCGCAGCCTTCGAATGCTCGATCGTCGATTTAGTTACCGCACCCGTGCTAAATCCCGCAAGTTTTTTGTCCAGTAGTTCGAGCGTAATCGTGTCAATGTAGGTAGGTAGGGCCTGGAGCTTGGCGTACAGCTCGTCGAAAGAGTTGGCGGAGCGGCCGAGGCGTTCGGCGTAGCGGCTGAAGCCGAAGTCGGGATCGAGGGTTTCGACGATGAAGTCGGAGAGGTCTTCGAGGTAGAGGGTGGCGAGGTGCTTGGCTTTGTCCTGGTGGCCCATATTACCGAAGGCGTAGTCGAGTTCGGCGAGCTGGTCGAAGCGGCCGGCCATGGGCAGTAAGTTTTCGCCGGCGATCTGGCGGGCGAGGGTCGGTTGCTTTCCCTGAAGAAAGGCGACAACGGGTTCGACCGAGGCCAGGTACTCTTCGCGCAGCGCAAAAATGCGGTTGGCATTGCTCGTTAGTTCTCCCCCCTGCACCCGCGGCCGCGCCATCTCGAATACCTCCCGCATGCGGTGCTCCGTAAAAAGTTCCAGAATTACCTCGATGCCCAGGTCCATCTGCTCCGCCGGTATGTTTTTTGTGTTAAGAAAACCCTTCAGATAGGCCGTTGCCGGGTACGGGGTATTCAGCTGGGTGAAAGGGGGCGTGATGAGGAGGAGACGGGAAATGAGCTGCTGTTTCTGCAAAGATATACTTCCTTGCGAGGATTCGGATGACACGTTTGCCGATTGTTACCCTTATGGTCGTTACTGTATACATCGAAAGTGTGCGTACGCAAACGTTTAAACGATAAGGTCATAAACTGGGTTTTCGGTGCTTACTCCCTGACAAATAAAGCGGTAGATTTCTATGAATAATACCTTGATCCGTTAGCAGGCCCCGATTCTTCGATCGAAGCGTCGGGGCCATTTTCGTAAATCTGATTTGTTAACGGCGGGAATGAAGATTGGTTTATTGCGGGTACCTGACTCCACTTTTAGTTTCAACGTTCAACTTGTCAATGCAAGCAGGAGTTTCATCACTGTAAAATAACCTGTTTCACTCCCTCTTTATCCCCGTTGATCCAACGCAGCAGGTAGGTCCCTCCGGCCAGCCCGCTGAGGTTGACCCTTTCTTTTCGGCTGGAGATCTTTATACGGCGCAATAGTTTTCCCGTAAGGTCGAAAAGGTGAACCTCCCCCTGCGCGTGGGGAAACTCCAGCGTTACCGGTCCGGAGGTCGGGTTGGGAAACACTTTGAACTTCAGGTCATCTCCGGCCAACAGTTGCTTACTTACTTCTTGCTCCTTCGGTACAGCGTCGCAGGGCGATGTTTCACTAAATCCCGTGATAACCCGGACCAGCAGGTCATTCAACTTTTCCACTTCGTAGGCATCGGTCGTCGGGGCCAGGTGACTACCGCCGATGCCGCTGTCATCGGTCAGGAATACGTACGTGCCGTTGGTGGCCAGAGCGATGCTGCGCAGCAGGTACTCCCCGTCTTTGGTCATACCCGAACAGACTACGGGAACGACGCGAATGCCCCGGGCGGCGGCGGCAATGGTCATCTTGTGGAGACGGTTGCGCGAAACTGCATCCTGGTGCGGCGGCGCGTCGAGGACAAGGAATAGCAGTCGGGATACGGCGTTCTCCCGCCAGTCGAGTTGGCCGACGGCCGTTTCCAGCGCTGCGTCCACGGCTTCGGGGTGGTCGCCACCGCCAGCGGGATTTTGCTTACCGCAGTAAGCTACGGTGGTATCGGAGGAGGAGGAAAAATTCTGGTGCCTGGTAACGTAAGCGTCGGTACTGTCGCGGTAAAAAACGGCTGCGGTACGCAAGTCGGCGGCGATGAGTGCTGTTTTCACGCGCCGGATCACATCGGTCAGTTCGGCGTTGAGGTACCGCATCTCGTCGTCCATACTGCTGGTAGCGTCAATGACGAAGGCGATGTCCACCGCGGCGGAACGGGCGCAGGCAAGGGGGAGTTCAAACTGGTTGAGGCCGTCTTTAAACTCGACGGCGGCAGGGAGCGGATAGCGCTTACCTTCGTGGTGCGCGAACAGGTTTAATTTTTCACTCCTCTGGGCCTTTGAATCGTTCATTCCGGACCAGAGTTCGGCGCGGCCACGGTTGTCGGTTCGGGAAGTCCATTCGATATCGCTACCATTCTGCAGCGTCACCTCGACGTTTGTCGCCGGACGACCTCCGGGATACGTAAGCTGAACGGCGTAGCGATGATCGGGATAGAGGCCCCATAAGTCCCGGAATTCGGCCAGGTCTTCCTGGCTGATGTCTTCCCACAAATTCCATTTACCGAAGTCATTATTTTCTCCGGCGGTCAGCTGTCCGGCCGGCAGACCGTTAACGGGTGAAGACCCTATGGAAAACGATGAAAACGCGCTTATTTCCTCCCGGCCCGGAGCGGACCTTTTCACCACGTCACGAGAACTCATCGTGGTAGCGGAACCGGTCATATCTGCCTTTCTCGACAAGCCGTAACCGGTGACCACTACCTCCTCGAGTGCCGCAGTGGAGGCTTCCAGGATGATCACCAGGTTGCTTTCCTTATTTACTCGGACTCGGGCAGGGACGAAGCCAACGTAGCTTACCTTCAACTCAACATCTTTGGAAGGAACCATCAGCGTAAAGCATCCATCGAAGTCGGTCACGGTCCCGCTGCTTTTATCTTTTATCAGAACGTTAGCCCCGATGAGGGGATTGCCCTCCGCGTCGGTAACGCAGCCAGCCTGGTAAAACTGCGCGGAGAGGGATACCGCAAGAGCGGTAAATAAGGCGATGAATAGTGAACGCATGGAGAATTTTTTTTCCTTTGATGCTCAAAATTCGTTGAGTGCATATCGAATGAAAAATTTAGCGATAAAGCAGCATCAAAAACGTGTTGAATATCCGGTATTTCTCCGGTAGCCTATCGAAATCTATGTAGTGAGACGATCAGGTGGTTGCATCAAACAAACCGGAAAATATATTTTGACTTCAGCGTAACTGCAATGAGACCTCCCGGAGCCTCGATGCCGTATTTGGTTCCCAGACCGACTACTTTCCTGACAATTACCGATTTAATGTCCATTACATCGACCTCATAGTATAGTCAGCAGTTCTCGGTAACTGACCTGGGCGGGGCGGCCATCAATTATAAAAGTGGGCCGAGATGTGTTACCAAACGGTACGCCGCCATCTGTATGGATATTAAACCGTGCGAGCGGGCCGGTACCCGTAACCGATATTCCACTTATCATTCCGTAAGTAGGGAGCGAGGTCTCCTGCCACCGTTTGGTCAGTATCGTCGTTCCTTATATGCTGTTTATTGATAGCACCCTGGCTCGCGGCAACCGCTTTATTGGTAACACAGCCAGAAAGTACGAACGGAACAGGAAGAAACAATAGGTAAGGATTCGTGGTGTAGTAGCTTAACAGAACAAGGTATGGTAAACTTAACGACAAATAACTTACCGATATTTGTCTATCCTAAAACTTGGTCAGAGCAAACGTACGCTACGGCTACTTTAGGCAGCAATCAAAACTCTCTGCTGACCTGTCTAGGCAACTCAAGCCCCTGCATTGACTGACGCTACCTAAACAGTGAAAAATTTTGTTAATTGGTTTATTTCGTAGTTATGATTGACCTATCTAAATAATAAAAACGTTAGTTTTCGTTTAAATATCTTATCATTTCAACTGTATGGTAGGCTGACTTGCCAATACTTCCCTTCAACTCTTTAATTTGTGGCTCATTATGTTTATCAAGAAGAAAGTATTCTCCGCCATTCTTGTCATCGCTGAAATTTTCAAAATAAAATGATTTCAATTCCGCCAGTTCATTTTCAAACCGGGCTCCGGCTAAAGACAAAGAAATTAAGGCTTCGCAGTGTTGCCACCAAGTCTTTTTATCGTCAATAATTTCGTCAGTTACCGGATTAACCTCACTGTAAAAACCCTGACTTAAATCAGCGGCGGCATAAACGGGTTTTTTCAAAGTTCTCTTCAATATCTTGATTCCCAAATCATTGTATTTGTTTTTCGCGGCTGGTGCTAAAAAAGTCCAATTATTGGTTCTCAGTAACAGTGATGCAAATTGAAAATTATGCCCTGGGTTTACTGTAGAACATGTATTTTCTCTGGACTTGTTTATACAAGGTGCCCATTCGTCATCAAATTTCAAGTTAACCCAACCCAGGTCATCATCCCATCCATTTGCGTAAGCAATTCTTAGGTTTTCAGTCAAGTATGGTTCGTATTTACTTCTGTTCGGAATATCCGCCAACCACAAATTCTCCATGTAAGCTGTAATCGGATATACCAGGGCCTGCAAAGATTTGCTGCCTGCAACCTGACCGTTCTTCATATTATAATTACCGTAGAAACCTCCGTTTACGTCATCATGAAATCTGCTCACAAAATCGTCGTGGAATTTATGAATGTTAGATAGTAATTTGTCACTTGGGTTGTTTCTGTATAATTCAGATAGGCCACATAGCCCATATGCTTGTTGCCAGATGTCTACTTCCGTAGTTTCAGGAAATTCATTTGTCTCCATATCATAATAGGAGAGAAAATAATTTCCAATACTATCGTGTGCCGTAAGTTTGTCTACTTGAAACGCTACAGAATTTTCTGCTTTATTTATATATGACTTATCAAATTTTGAAGCGTAGGATAGTCCATATATTAACCGACTAAGAGCCACATTGTATATTTTCTTAGAAACGATTTGGCCGTTGTCATCAATTTCAGAGTAGAATGTCTTTATATCTGATTGATACGCATTTGTGTTAAAAAATTCAATAATACTTTTTGCCCTTAGCTCATTCGATTTGAATGCTGGTTTATTTGTTTTATTATCACCAGTACAAGAGGTTACTAAAATCGACAATAGTAGCAGAGAATAAATTTTCATATTTCGGGTCGTGCTAAGATTGATTATCACAATATTGCGACAAAATGAAGGTACAAAAAGAGACCAAACCGCGCTAACGTTGGCCGGCTAAATTGTAACGAAAGCTTGCTCGCCGTTCCGATGCTGGAGAGTTTTCAATTTTCGTAAAAGTCCATTAAAGACGATCGAAAAATCAACTGTGTCTTAGCAAATCCTCAGGCTACCCCAGGCGACTCTCCACTACGGTCCAGATCGCGTCACTGATCGCCACCGGATCGCCGGACGCATCGATGACATGAATATTTTCCCCTTTGCTGAAGTGCTCGAACGCAAGGTGGAAACTTTCTCGCACGTGGGTCAGTTTTTCCCTGGTCTCGTACAGTTCCTTGGTTTCTCCACGCGCTTCGATGCGTTGCAGACTTACTTCGGGGTCCAGGTCGAGAAAGATGGTAATATCGGCCGGCAGCGTTCGTTTAGCCAGCAAATTCAGTGAGGCGACCCACCCCGGGTCGGCGAATTCACTCTGGTAAGCCAGGGAGCTGAAGTAGTAGCGGCTGGCGATAACGTGGTAGCCTTCGGCAAGCATATGCAGCAGGCCTTCCTCGGGATGAAACAGATGCTCGATCCGGTCGGCGGCGTACAGCGCCGCAACCGTGCGCGGATCGGCCGCGATCTCCTTTTGCAGGATGGAGCGGATGAACTTCCCGGTGGGCAGTTCCGTCGGCTCGGCCGTGAGGTAGCAGGCCGCTCCCCCACCCTGCAAACGGTCTTTGAGCATCCCGATCTGGGTTGTTTTTCCGGAGCCGTCGAGACCTTCTATGACGATGAATAATGGAGACATTACTGTAATTTGAATGGCTGTTTGAAAGTACAATTCGAGACGATCGGCTTACAGAGATCGCACGACGGTTCACCCACCGGAGAAAGTCTTGTCTGGAGAGGCATCACAGCGCCGACGCCCGTTTCGTACTACTCTTCCTCGTCAGTCCGGTACTGCTCGCGGCCACTCCGGTGTACAACGGTGGAGCTGGCCTGTTGGGTTCCCTGCAGCACGAGGTCGAGAATGTTTACGTGGGCGGGTTGGGTGACCATGAAATGAATCGCCTCGGCCACGTCGGGCGACCGCAGCGGCTGAAAATCTTCGTAGATCCTGGCTTTTTGCGCGTCGCCGCTGTAACGCACCAGGCTGAACTCGGTTTCCTCCACCATGGCCGGACAGATCTGGCCGACGCGAATACCGTACTGTACCAGGTCGAGACGCATGGAATGGGTAAGGGCATCAACGGCGTGCTTGGTGGCGCAGTATACGTTTCCGTTGGGATATACTTCCTTGCCGGCGGTACTGGCTACGTTGAGGATAAACCCGGACTGGCGGTAAACCATGCGGGGGCTAACGGCACGGGTCAGGAACAATAATCCTTTCAGATTGACGTCGATCATTTCCTCCCAGTGATCGAGGTCTCCTTCCTGGATCGGGTCGACGCCGCGGGCCTTTCCGGCGTTATTGATCAATACATCGATCGTGCACCACTCCGGTGGAAGTGACTCGATGGCGGTAAGCACCTTGCCCCGTTGGGTGATGTCGAGTTGTAACGGATGTATTTCCGAGCCGAATTCGTCGCGCAGTTCCCGGGCGAGTTCTTCCAGGCGGTCCAGCCGACGGCCGAGCACGATGAGGCGAAAATCTTCCGCGGCCAGGCGGCGGGCGGTGGCGCGGCCAATGCCGCTGGAGGCGCCGGAGATCAGTACCGTTTTACCGGCTCCCTTGCCGGGTGGCTTTACGGGCTCCGGTTCCGGTGCGGCGTCACGTTCGGCCAGCATCGCTTCCAGGCTGGCCAGATTTTGTCTTAGCGCAGCCAGGGCATCTACCTCCGCCGGGGTCGTTGCGGTGACGAGCGGTACGCTGGCAAAGGCTTCTCTGTTGGCGGCAGTATCGAAAGCGGGGTTGAGCCGGCTGGCGGTAGCAAAGGCATTGCGAGCCGCGTCGTATTCCCCCTTTGCGTGCAGCAGTACCGACAGTTCATAATGGGCAAAGGCGTGGTTGGGGTCGGTTCTTACCGCCTGACGCAGAACCTTGATGGCTTTTTTACGCTTTTCCAGCGGACCGGCAAGTAGCAGCGCGTAGCGGTAGCAGGCATCGGCCAGCGGAGCTTTGTTTTTGGTCGCACGGCGCAGGAAAGCGGCCGCATCGAGCGCATCCTCCGGGAAGTAGTCGGCAAGTAAAGCACCCAGGCGGTAATTGAGGTCGGGATAGAATGGTTCCAGGTCGGAGAGTTGCTCCCAGCTCTCGCGGGCTTTCGCGGGATTACCGGCCGCCAGGGCGAGTTCGCCGTTGAGGTAAAGACCGTCGTTATGATCGGGGTGTTTGTCCAGCAGGGCTTCCACTTCGCGCTGGGCGGCTACGGCATCTTCGGTACTGGTGGCCAGGATGAGGGCGTAGTGATAGTGCAGTTTCAGCTCGTCGGGCAGGGCGTCCCGGCCGGCGTTGAGCAGTTCGAGGGCGGAAGGCGCATCTCCGGCGTCGTGCAGGCTCCAAGCCCGCTCGATCCAGGTATTCACCTGCTCATCGGTGGTCATTTCTCCGTCCCCGGCGGAGATTGTGTTTTCCTGGGCGGAGACGGGGGCAGTCGGTTGCTCCATTGGCGGACTTGTTTCCGGAGCGGGGTCCGGCTTTGGGGTTACGGGTTCGGGTGTTTCGGGCACGGGGCTTTGCTCCTCAAGGGGTTCGCCCGGCACCTGCGGCCGCGCCTCCTTATCAGCCACGCCCAGCATTTCCAAACCGGGAACGCCGGAAAGATCGATGGGCGCGTCATCAAAATTCCTAAACTCTTCCCAAAGTTGGGGACGTTCGGTAAAGATGAACAACTGCTGGTATTGATTGGCGGAAAACTGCGTTTCGTTGAGCGTCCAACTGTCCTTCAGCAGGTGCAGCAGTTCCTCGGCCTGAACGCTGGTCTCGCGAATTTTGCGCAGGTAGATCTGGAACGACTCGCCACCGGATATGGCCAATTCGGCAGCGTCCCGGCGGAGGTCGATATACCGGTCTTGCCAGTGATTTACGTACCGCATCACTTCGGCCTGATTACCTAAACTCGTCTGTGTCGTAGTTAATTCATCCCGCAGTTCGTCGTAGGCTTGCGAGCGAACCATAATCGGCAGCACCTCGCGGTTGCTGCCAAAGATTTCGTGACCCCGCAGCATACAATTGGGGTTGGTGAGAAAATCGTCGGAAATGAGAATGATCATCCTTCCCTCCCGGTCGCGCAGCAGATCGGCCAGCACCGGGCCTTCGTTGGCCCGTCCTACCGTTACGTGCTGGAAGCTCACGTGACTCGCCAGATCACCGGCGATGCGGTGCGCCGTTGTTTGGTCATCCGTACTGTAGGCTATGGTGAGGGTGAGCATCGGCGCAAAGTACGTCTTGATTTTTGAATCCCGAAAGTATGCAGACGATTTGCTGAGCGCATCCGCGGGATACGCAGCGCTTGTAAGGATTTTTGATTCGTAGCAAGCCTTAAGCACTTGCCAACAGCTGCAATACCGCCGCGCGCTCCTCGGGTGTATTGGCGTTGGTGAACGGGCGCTCGTCTTCGGCCTCCAGGCTTTTGATCTCGCTGTTGATCAGCAGTTTACGGGGGCAGGCGTAGCCAAGCGCCAGCAACCGGAGCAGGCGCTGATATGATTTGGGCTCGTAAATTGCGACGAGGGGTTCGGGGAACGGCTGGCTGGCGCGGCGGTAAGCGGTGGCGTATTTACCGGGGTTGCGCGCTCCGATCAGGGTATTCAGATCAGTAATTTCGAGCAGCGGCAGATCGCAGGCAAGAACGAGCCAGGCGGCGTCGGGATCGGTCAGAAAGGCCGTGGCAATTGCGCCGGCGGGGCCCATGCCGGGAAAACGATCGACAATGCGGGGCAGCCCGCCGACCGTGGCCCGGCCGGCGTCGGCAACGGAGATGTGAACGGTATCGGGGAGCAGTCTTCCGGTAATGTCGGCGAGGCGCTCCGCTTCCGTGCGGCCGTCGGGACGGTAAACAAGGTCGGCCTTTCGCTGCCCCATGCGGAGGCTTTTACCACCGGTGAGCAGAAGGGTTTTCAGGGCGGGGACGCGGGTGCGGAGAAGGGTTTGAAGCAGGGAAAGCACGACCGTGGTCGCTTCTTCGAGCCCGCAGACGGGAGGCTTCTTTGCCGAGGAAGAGAATTTCGTCTCCAGCCACTCCGGCAGCGACTCCACGCCCGGACAGAGGACGATCGCCAGCACGTCCGTCAGTTGCTCCCGCCGCCGCTCCAGCGTACCCGCCTTGGCCGGATCGACGAAAACGATCTGCCGGTCGGCCGGATAGTGGTTACCGTTGACGAGGGCAAGGTCGAACTGGGTACTTTGCAGGCGCTCGTCGTAATCGTTCCATTGGTCCGCCGGCGTATGAAAACGTTTGGTGCCAACCTGAAAAAGTGTTCCCGGTTTTGGCTCGGCGTGGTCTCCAATTACGGTCAGGGTGCGGTGACCGGGGTTCAGTTCGGTGGCCCACTTTTCGATCAGATTATCCATCACGGCGCAGGTGGTGCCCACTAGGGCCACGTCGGTACGGGCGTAATGGTCCAGTTTCGGGCGGGGGATGCGGGGGTGTTTCTGGTGCGACATACGACGGGAGGTTGAGCCTGGAAAACGCACTTACCATTGCTTAGTTTTACGATTATGGCAGGCGCGGCGTGTGGGTGGGATGAGCGCGAATCAAACTGTCGCTTTTCTCCCCGCTAAATCCCCAAACACGAGGACCGCAAGCGACTATTTGGTTTGCGCCCGATAGGAAAGGGACAATCACCGGTCTCCCGGTTGAAAATTAGATTTTTATCAGCTTTTCTCAGTTTAGTTATACTCATAACAAGCAAGTATTCACCCACTTATTTTTAGATTTGTCCTGAGACTAGGAAGATCCCGTACTTTCGGCCATTGTCGCCGCTTGGGACTCCTGGTCTTTTTTTAGCTTCCGACGTTGCCTATTGCTAAGCGGAGCATCCTGCGATGCCAGCTGAAAGCGCCGTTTGGGATCTTGCTTTACCTGTTCCGTCGACACTAATGTATCTTCTTTGGTACGGGGATCAACCTGATTAAGTTGATCAACCCCAGGATTGAATGGAGTACCACTCTTCAGTATTCCGTACATCATCCGGATTAGTTTATGCATCAGCACCCCCAATGCTGCATCGTGACACATTCCCTTTTGACGAAACTTAGCATAGATGCTCTTCAAATAGGGGACGGTTCGTAGTGTACGAAAGCATACCAAATAGGCTTCCCGACGCACGATACCACTTCCCTGTTTGGACATTCCAATTTTTACCATTCCGTCCCCACTTTTCTTTATTCTAGGCTGTACGCCAAAGAAAGAAGCCATAGCATTGGCATCATCAAATCGGTCTATATCCTCAAAGAAGCATAGAAATTTAGTGGCTGCTACTTTGCCCATACTTTTGATGGAGCATAATAATTCTACTTGACTTTCAGCAACCGGCGCTGTCTGACAAAGTAATTTTTCCAGTTCAGATATCTCTTCTTCTAAAGCCAAAATTTGGCGGGCTTTTGACCGAATGGTAGCAACTACCAGTTCAGGGGTCTCATTCATGTCAATCCCATCGAGAAGAGCTGCATGTATCTGATCCGCTTTACCCTTTGGCACTCTGGATACCTTCTTAAACCCTTGCTTGGCAGCAAGTTGTATTGACCGCTTGCCTCCGTAATTAATGAGAATGTGCAGAAAATACTTCGACCAAGCAGTCGGTATAAGTGGCACCAAAGAGGGTAGATACTGGTAGAGCAGGATTTGAAGGCTATTCTTGTGGCCAGTACAATCAGCCTGAAGGCTGACTAAGTGACGGATTAGGTTACGAGAAGCAGCGTATTTAGGATCAACCTCCACATCACTAGGTGTAAACCATTCTAGATTCTTGGCGACATGATGAGCCATGGTTAGGGTGCTTACAGCGTCACTAATGCTGTTTCGTTTTTGGACGCGGTACTCGTGATGAGTTGTCTTTGGATTTAATCGATAACCTTCGACAAACCCTGATAAAGCAGGTTGCTTAACCATTCGTAACCAGTTGTCTTCAAGGCCCCCGGTGCTTTCGGCTACAAAGAGAATACGGCCAGCCTTGTGCTGCTTTTTTAGTAAGACCAACTGCTCTCGGAGTTGGGTGTGGCCAGCTTTATTATCGTCAAGTTGAAAAGGGGCTACTAACACCTTCTTTTCGCTATCCACAACAATAAAGTCACCGTATCCCTTACTGACATCAACCGTGATTATTATTGGTTTTGACATGAGAAAATATGTTGAATGATGAATAAGAAGTCAGGCAAGTTCAAGCTTGTTAATACGGTCTCGAGAACCTAGTTATACTCCGAGCTTTAGCCTGACGGCGGGGAGATACTCCCTTTATCGGTGTCGAACACCAGCGAATAAGACTCCTCCTCTGGCCGCCAAACTAGCTTAACTTCGGATTATACTACGATGATACAAGCCTTTTTTAACCTTGAGGCACTAAGCGCGGGCTTTCAGGTCACCAATTCTACTCGCTCAGTCTCCCCCTCTCCTCCGAAGAAGGCTGGGGTGAGGTCAATTTAAGCCAAATTGAGAACTGCTGGATTTTTATAACAGGGCAATCGCTTTTAGGCAAACAGTAGGCTTTCCCTGAATTCTGTGTCAAAAGCGGCGTTGACCCGTCTACCCTTGATTGATCCCTTGCTGCCATGCTGACGAA
>ENA-ORXM01002829-ORXM01002829.1-marine-metagenome-genome-assembly--contig:-NODE-2829-length-18969-cov-6.005029_pt1 | contig 18969 bp, 13 predicted proteins | sample MGYA00237867_ERZ511480 | MGnify/ENA primary metagenome ERZ511480 (study PRJEB26309, sample SAMN06266103) | marine metagenome | isolation source: Algal blade | place: United Kingdom:Sidmouth, United...
CTTCAGGAGAATTGTTGTCAAACATCCATTGGTTACAATGAACCTGAGGTTCTATGAAAAATCGTTTTTTCTTTCCAAATGCAACATGATAGCCCAAATGAACCGAGTTATAAACTTTAAATCCATTTTTAATTTTATTACCGTCTAAATCCGTGTAGGTTTGAATTTGCGGAAGGACTTCAACAGCAGCAAATAGCCCTTTCCAAAGCATTCGTTGGTAAGTGATGCCAATTCCTGTTTCCCTTAAATATCCATCGTAATATTCAGTTCCAGAATCTATCTTATCCACAACACCATCCCACCAGGTAATGCCCATGGGTTGAAATAATCGCCAGGTGGCAAACTTTACCCCAATGATGTTCTTATTATCCAGGTTGCGTTTTACATGTAATTCTACCATTTGAATACTTGTTCGATCGTTCCAACCAGAGATAAGCTCATCAGGAACAATATAAGGTAAACTTACCCTCCACTTATGGGTTACTTCAGTTTCTTTATTTACTGGTGAGTCAATTTGAGCAAAAGCACTAAGTGTGCAAAAAAATAAAAGAATTGCAAATAAATTTTTCATGATAATATCATTTTGGTTTTTAAAAATTCCGATTTTCACAAAGCACCTCCCGTGATTGTTAGTTCATTTAGTAAATGGGAAAGGAATCATCATCCGATGAATAGTTACTCTGCTTGATCGATTTGACATTGCAAAGATGGAGTGGAAAGGAAGATGAATCGTTCTGAAATGTAATTCCGAACTTAATAGTGAAATTTAGAACTTTTAATCGGCCTTAAATTTGATGAGACTTCAACAAAATTTCGTTGTTTCATTTCTCTTTGTTTTTTAATAGCTTATCCGATTTAATATCAAACAGATGTTACATTCACGTGCTCCATGAAGTATATTATGAGACTTATGTTTTTAATTTCTATAAATTGTTGTGCGAAGCATCAAATATCAACTTTGAGATTTCATGGTTATCTATGTGACGAGGAACATGTTTAGAGTTTTTTAGCAATTTACCTTCATAGAGTGATGGGAAAATTTCATTCGCACGTTTTAGCATTTTTTTACCAGGAAAAAGTAAATCATTATCGGCTCCTATAATATGCATAGGAGTAGTAATTTTTTTTGCTTCTTCTTTTTTAATTAAAGGAATAGGCGAAAAATCCATATCGAAATCCAAGAATACTTTTGCTAAATAATGTTGGGCAAATTCATCATGTTCTGTAAATAGTTTTTTCAAAAATTGATGTACATATTTTTTATTTTTTCTCCATTGATAGAGTTTCATTGGCAGAAAAACATTCCACATTGCTTTTCATGGATTGCCATTGACTATTCCAGCAGGAACAATTAGAAATGCTTTGGAAATTCTTTGACTATCAAAAACAAGGGTTTTCCATGTGATGAACCCACCGAATGAAATTCCAACCATTATGGCATCTTGTATATTCAATCGAGCGAGAATTTCAAACATCCATTTACCATAAGAATGGTCTTTCATGTTTGGTCTAATTCCCTCACTCAAGTTCGGTTGAGCGATAACATCAATGGCATATACCCTAAATTTTTTTTCCAAACCCAACATCGCTTCTAAAGCAATTGGAGCACATCCATTCGAGCCATGGATTAATACCAAAGGAGGATTGTTTTTTTCTCCAGTTATAATGATATTGGTATTGCCATAACTCGTTTCAATTTTTTGAAATTCGTACTTAATAGACAGTTCATCCAATTTGTTGTAATACATTTCTAAAATTATATTTTTGGCTGAAGAACTACTGAAAAATGATTCCATAGGTTATTTTTTTTAAGTTTGAAAAAGGCATAGAAAGATTACTCCATTAAATGCTAGTAGCATTTCTGAATATTTGTTATCCCGTATTTTTTTATTGAAAAAAGTAGAATAGGTTTTATAACCTTTTCATAATTCAAAGATAGGATGTCCTAGAAGTGAAATCGTTCTGAATTGTAATTTGGAACTTTATATTGAGATTTGAGACTTTTTTAAACAGGTTTAAATTTGATTAGACTTCACCCAAGCTTTTGGTGTCATCCCTTCTTTTTACCATTCGATCAATCACATATATCAACCCACTAGTTAAAATCATCAATGATATTACCACAAGCCCTAAGGAGGGAAAATTATTTATCATCCCATCTTCTGATTGAAATACTATCAATCCTGCTATCATAGCAGCTACACCTCCAACTGCCAGTTGCATGGCCGCATCAACAGCCATGAATGCACCTCGGTCTTCCACCTCAGGAACAACTGTTCCTAAAGCTGAAGAGGAGATACTTCGGGCATTATTTCCAAGAAAGAGTAGGGTATGAACGATGATAACTGCCCAAAGAGGATTTATTCCCAAGTTTGTAAATACCGCTACCATCATTATTGTCAGGATAGTCCCAACCAAAAAAACATTTAGTGTTCCATACTTATCTGTCAAACGACCAATAATGGGAGCAAATATGAAAGTAGCAACCCCTGCAATTCCATAAAGTAAAGGGAGGTCATCAAGATTTACACCAAGATTGTTAGTGCAAAATGCAGAGCTGAAGGTCATCAAAATAATATCTCCTGATACCAAAACAGTGTTGCTTAAAAACATTATTAAATAATTCCTATTGCTGATTATTTTTAAAGAATGATGCAATGGATTGACTTTTGCCAGCATTTGTAGATGTCTATCTATGGGCTTTATTTTCCAAAAAATAAGAAAAACTGCAATGATTCCTAAAAACAAAACCAACCCAAAAGCAAAATGCCAATCCAACTCTGAAGCTAAGTAGAGCGCAAGTGGTAAACCCAAAATTTGACTACCTGCAGAAGCCATTTGTAGAATTCCAAAAGCCCTTCCTCTTTGGGTTGTTTCAAATAAATCAGTTACGATGGCAAAACAAATAGGACCTACGACACCTCCGAATATACCTGTTATAATCCTTGCAACAATCAATGCGTGGAATGAAGGTGCATTGGCACAAAATAAAAGACCTATCAAAAAACCTGAGTAAAAAAATAAAAGCAATTTTCTCCGATCAACTTTGTCAGCATAACCTGATAATAAAATAGCAGATATTCCTGCACTAATTGGATATGCTGACACCAGTAAACCAAACTGTTTGGTAGTGATTTCAAGTTTAGGAAGAAGGATTGCCGACAATGCGGACATAAGCATGAAGTCCAAAACTATAGTCATTAAAACTAATGCAATGATAGCTACTAAAAGAAATTGATATCGCGTAAATTCGGGCTTAGTTTCGCCTTTCATTATTATTCTATTTTTTCTGAGAATTCACCCATTTTTTTGGAGTCATTCCTTCCATTTTTTTAAAAAAAGCATTGAATACCGTTTTGGAATTAAAGCCACTTTCATAGGCTAATCCCAAAAGAGTAAGGTGGTTGTTATCTGTGTTTAATGCTTTTTCTTTGAAAGTTATTAATCGGTAGGCATTAATGAATTCATTAAAATTTTTACCAATTTGGTCATTGAGTAGCCATGATAATTTATTAGGATTCAATTCCAGTTTTGCTGCTAAAAATCTTAATGAAATTGATGGGTCTTTATATATTTCATTTATTTTCATAAGCTCATCTAATTTTTCTAAATAGTTTTCTATTTCATTTTTGCTTAACAATGAAGTATTGCTGAAAGTGGTTTGAGCTATGTTTATAGGTTCAAGGAGCTGCTTGCTTTTTATAGATGGGGGAAAATTCATTTGGGCATAAATATCTTTAAACCGAGCATTTTCTCGAAGGTTATCCCAGACCCAATAATTCTTTAAGGTTACCATATTTACGGAGTGTTCTTCGTAAGCTTTCTCTAACAAGTACATGGCTTCATGAGGCATATTTAAAAGAGAAAATAATAATGCCGGGTCAGAGGAGTCCATGTATTTTGATTTTTCAATAACAGCTAAGACCTCTTCTTTCTTGCCCATAATTATTTTCACCACCAATAAATCTAAGTTAGCAAGTCCTTGCCCTCTTGTAAGTTCAAGTGCTCTATTGATGTCAATTAATGCTTCTTTATATTTTCCTAAATACCCCAAGGCTAAACCTCGAAAACGAATTGCTTCGCCAAAATTAGAGTCAATTTCCAAGGCTTTATTAAATCCTGTAATTGCCTCTTCAAAATTTCGAGTAAAATAATAGATCAAGCCTAATTGCCAATGTGTATGAACATCAAGGGGGTCCGTTTCAGCCACCCTTTTCGATACTTGAATCGCCCGTTCAAAATCCTCTTTGATAAATATATAATAATAGGTAATAAATTCATTTTGGTCAGATAGACCATATTTTATTGCCATATCGTATTCTTTTAATGCAGCGTCCCAATTCCAATCCGAGAAAAGTTTGATATAAGCAAGCATCATATGTGCCTTTGCATTTTCTGCATTTAATTCGATGGCTTTTTCAGCGGCATTTCTCGCTAAGTCATTCCCTTCTTTATTGGGGAACATATTGAGAGCCGCAGCGTGAATATATGCTTCTCCCAAAAATGCATAGGCTTCTGCATAGTTCGGGTCAATTTTAATTGCCTCTTTGAAGAAATTCAATGCTTTTTTAATGTCATCAAAGTCTTTCCTTTTTAGATGATAACTTCCTTTCAACCATAAATCATAAGCCTTGATATTTTGAGTTGGGATAGCGTTGGGAAAAGACGAAATTTCGAAATGCCCAAAATTTTCACGAATTTGATCCGCAATGAGCAAACTGATTTCATCTTGTAAAGCAAAAATATCCTCTATCTCCCGATCGAAATTCTTTGACCAGAAGTGAGTGCCGTCATTAGTACTGATTAACTGTGCTGTTATGCGAACCCTGTTTTTGACTTTCCTGACACTCCCCTCCAAAATAGTACTTACCCCTAACTGATCCCCAATGGTTCGTACATCTATATTTATATTCTTAAATGTAAAAGAGGATGTGCGGGCAATGACTTTCAAGCCTTTCACTGTGGTTAGAGCATTTATTATTTCTTCGGTAATGCCATCGCTGAAGTATTCGTTATCGGGGTCATCACTCATATTAACAAACGGAAGAACAGCAATGGACTTATTGGATGATGATATGGGTAGAAGGTTGTTCATTTTCTAATATACCTTAATGATGGCTATTATGAAAATACAAATAAATATTTAATGATTTACTTTTAATTAGCAACAACATATGAGTAAGATGTGATATACTCTACAACCTTAACCCACATTGAGCATTAACCAGAGCTGAAGGCCCGAAGCTGTTGGATATTTTTATTTTTGGATTTCAATCTGTGTACTACAGATTTCAATTTTGTATAGGGTCTTTGTTTTATGTTTAGTGCGAGCTGTAGTTTCTTTAATTTGTCCGTAGGCTGCGAACATTTTCTCACTTTGATTTCTTCATCTGCTTTATTATACCCTACAGTCGTTATCACCTTTTGAGTATTGCCTATTCTTACGATCTCTTTCCACGAGTGTTTTATTCCTCTTGATTTTAGTTGGCATCGTATAGTATTGGCTAACCAGTATGATAGTAATCCTAAATGGAGATGTGCTAGGGTGCCTTCATCACTTTTATGATATATGGGTCTTAAATCTAGGTCTGTCTTTAGCGTTCTGAACGTGCTTTCAACCTCTCGTATCGTATTGTATACATTCCATATGATTACTTCATCTTGCATGTCCATGCTCGTTCTTAAGAAGTATCTTCCCAGCCCTTCAATCTTTTGCTGGTCTTTACTTATATCCTTTTTCCATTGTAAGTCGATGACATGCTCTTCCTTTTGGTCATGCGTTGTTGTGATCTGATATCGGTTATGGACTGATGGGTATTTTTGTCGGGCTCTTCCTATTCTTTGGTGTACTTTCTCTACCTTTTTCGTGCCTCCTTTTTTGCTTAGGGCAGCTTTTATTTTCTCTAATTCTTTTTCAAAACGTAGTTCAAACTGATCTTTCATTCCTTTTTCTTTAAGCGCTTTTTTATCGCTTGTCACTTCTAGATAGTAATCCCTATCAGGTGCGTTTGCTACCTTCTTTAGAACTATATCGTATTTCGCCTTGGTCTGCATCAATACCGTTAGTCTACTTTTATCAATTTCGTAATCGCTGAGTTTTTTTCTCGATACACATAGGTAATGATACCCTTTGCTGCGTATCATTGCTAGGTTTGATTCCGTTGCTATACCTGCATCAATAACCACGATTGGTTGCTTGGCTTTTTTTGTGTAATCCAACTGATCAATTACTTTTTCTAAGCCTGCACTATCTGCAAAATTACCTTCATGTATAGAAGAGTATTTGATGAAGCCAAAGGTATTGACGACCAAGGCTAATACCACTAGCTTGGCATCGCTACGTTTCTCTTTACTTCTACCGAACTTAGCCAGTTTACTATTCCTTTTTTCTCCTTCGAAGTACGTATTGGTAAGGTCATACAACAGAATCTTATCTTGGATATCAAACAGTTCATTTGTTCGCAAAGACAGGTGTTGTTCGAGTTCTTCTTTTACATTATACAGTTTTTTTGCTCCCCTGTAAAGGCGGTCTTTGTTCATCTTTTCTATCGGAAATCCTGTGAGTTCACAAACTGCTGAGTTCTCTTTTATCCACTTCGCAGTCGCTAATTCTGAGCCTGGATATACAGCTCGACTTATAACCTGTGTTTGTGCGAGCTGTATTTCTTGCTCACTAAAGCCATTGTGCTCTAGTACTTCGTCAATTTTTAATCTTTGCCATATATTGTAACACATCCACTCACTGCCTACTTCTTTGACATCTTTGTGCTCTATCGTATCAGCGTAAATCATGCGACTACTTTTACTATAGAGTGTAAGATCTAATTTGCCGTCAGTGACTATCTTATTCCACCATTTAGTTGTCCACTTTTTTACTACTGGATCATCTAAATCAAATAGAGAAATTTTCCTCTCATACATGTCGGTAAGCGACCTAGCAATTCTATTAAGTTGTTCGGGTTCTAAAGGATCTTCAAGAAAACCTATATTGAGTATTGTCCGGTGGCATACCCGTCCTGTACTATTGCGATAGCTTTCTACTATCCGATAGTATCCTTCATATTCTTTGGTCTTAGGATTAGTCCTGCCACTTGATTTGAAATACATGATTCAAAGGTACGACTTTCAATATCACCCAGGCAACCCCCCTGTGTACTACAAACTAAATTTTGATTTTCTAAAGTCAATCAGGGCGGGCGTTGTTGAAATTCGTAACCTTGATTTGATCCCTTTTTATACGAAAAAAAGTCAAATTTAGTTTTTTAGCTTACCTTTTTAGGCCTGTTTGCTCAATGTGGGTTAAGAGAATAATTTCAAGTTGAATAGATAATTAATGTCAAATTAACGAAAGAGGCATAAGTGCTGGTTGATTAAATATTAGTTTTCTTGGAATATAAAATATAAATATGTAGCAACAATAATATTGCCCATATTACATCAACTGTATTCCATAAAGATCGAGCTAGACTGATTTTAATTATAGGATTAATAAGGACAGCGGAGCCCCAATAAATGTATTTCCATAATTCTTCATCGGCTTTATTAGATTCTATTCCTAAGTAAATAAAGCCTATCATTCCAATAGTTCGAACCAACTCATAATATCCGTATGGCATATCTGCTAGACAGATCATGAATAAAATGGCAAGGATAGCTTTAATGATATTTGGTATGGAATCCATTTTAGTTACAAATTAGAATCGAATTTTAGTGAATAGAATATTTATATTTTTACGATTATAAAATTTCCAATGTTAGGAATAATTAGATAATAATAACCAAGAGATTGATTGCTTATATCTAAGATTAATAAACCATTTATATCTGTACTGAATATACTTAAACCATTAAGGTTAATAGCATTGCCATTGACATCTAGCATACGAATACCTGTAAAAGTTTGCCCTAAGTTTATTTCCAATAAATCAGATGTAGGGTTAGGGTGGATAGAGATTTCAATAAGCTTGGTTTCGATGTCATCGTCATACTCTATTCTTATAGTATCCGTTATTTCGCACATTGTAAAAATGTTTTGTGCGGATAGGCTATACAAGCCTGGTTGGTCTACTTCAATACTATTTTCTACTGAGCCATTACTCCATAGGTAATCAATAGCTGGCATACCTGATGGTCCGATTTTTATTAGATCTCCAGGAGTTATAGTTATAATTGAATCTAATTCTAATACGGGGAGAGGATGAACGATGGTAGTTGAAATTAGTGTATCTCTACAACCATTTTCATCTTCGTATAGATTTGTAAATTCATAGCTGCCATGGTTATCTAGAATAAAAATGTAGTCCAGTCCTACAGAAGAATCATAGGGTTGACCATCTAAAGTAATGTTATAGGTTGATTTGTTCTCAATGTTTTGATTTATTGTTAAAGAATCGTTAGGATCTAGCTCACAATACTCAGGCAATAAAGTACTAAGCTGTATAATAGGTCGATCATGTACAGTAACTTGATTTACATCAATATCAGTACATTGAAATTGATTAGTAAAGCTGTAGCTAATAGAAATATTAGTTCCAGATTGAGTAGGAAGGTAGAAAGCCATGCCTTGGCCAAGGTCATTTATACCCATCCCAGAGAATTCACCTCCTGGTGTATCTGCCTTTAGTATAACACTATCTTGATTTGCACAGTATTCATCTTTAGGGATGTCAAAAGAAACGTACGTAACTTCTTTGATATCTACTGAGTGAGTGAAGGTATCTATACAACTATTACTATTATCAACAATAGCAGATATAAGATATGTGTCATCAGCTAAGGTATCGAGAAAGGTAAAGCTAATATCATTATTATTTGAATACATGTGTTCTTCACCCATTTTTTCGAAACTATATTGCGTCTGGTCATTAATGTCTTCACTATTATTAATTATAGTCAAAAATTCATTTTCACAAGTCATTTCAAAGGAGAAAGAAGGATCGGGCTGAAGCAAGGTGCTTACTTCAAAAAAAGTATCCAAATCATAAGGACAAAAATCATCTTCATATAAAAAAATTACACTGATGCTTTCTCCATTTCCAATTAGTAAAGGTAAAGTGTCATTGTAGGGTAGTTCTGATCCAGTTTCGTCTATGAACATAGGCGTTATTTCAGAATCAAAATAATTAGAATTATCTATTAATCTTATAGAGTCACCATTGTTGCAAATAGGATCTGGTATAATAAAATCAAATTCAGGTTTTAATCTCAAATCAATATAGTAAGTATCAAAAATGGTGTCGTGTGACATTGACTCTTCATCGAAAAGAGTAGAAATAAGATAAATCGTGTCATTATTTCTTACCTCTACACTGTGCTGCAATAGTGTATCCACACTCATGTTTACAAGCCACTCACTTTTATATATAGCAGTATCTCTAGGTGCGTAAAAAATAAATGTAGAATCGTCACCACATATAATAGTATCTAATTGAATATCTTGAGCTGATATACTAAACCCAGAAAACATTAATATTATTAGAAAAGTCAGTCTCATAAGCAGTTTTCTGAAAATTGATTATTAATAGTTGCTCCTTCTTCATCGACTCTTGTTATATTGATGAAGTAATTGTTTTCATTTTCTATCGTTGATACAACTACAATTCCTCTTTCTGGAAGTTCTTCTAAGTCAATGATTCGCTGAAATTTCGAGTCAATATATCTATTGCACCATATCGATCCTATTGGTCCTAATTCTGAAGTGAAAAGATAATTATCCGTATTCTCTGGTTGTATGCCTGCACCTAAAATATTATCTCTAGTAATTAAGATCGCTCTAAAATCATTCACGGGATATATTTCAATCTCATTAATAAAAGCACTTTGATTATCAATGTTTATTTCTATAGTTCTTGCTACATTATCGTCAATTCCAGATAAGAAGAGCTTATCATTGCTTACTATAGATTCTCCGCCAAAAAAAAGTTCATTGATAGATAAGTCAAATTTTTTGTAGGCAGTTCCGTCAATATTATCTAATATTAAATCTGCGCCGACTGGGCTGTTATGAACTAAATAGAAGGAGTCTATACCAATACTAGAAACATCTTGAATTACACCTTTTTCAAAATAGGTTTTAAACCACTGTGGTTCCAGCTCTAGATTTACATTTAGTAGACAGGAAAAATTTGTCCCCTGACTAGAAACCCTGCCGGCTAGATGGTATCCTTCATCTGTTACGGAAAAATTATAAAAATCCAAGCCCTCAGATGAATTGTAAAAAGTATCAACAAAGCTTTCAAAACTAGATGCAGTATTCTCAATTTCGAAATTACTATTTATCTTAATAATTGTGAATTCATTATTGACATCTTGAAAACCAATCAAGAATCCTGATGGAATAGAGTCGAAAAACCGAATACTTCCTTCCCCTATATTCAATAGATTTTCTGTTTCAATATCCCAAGTGTCATCTACAGATATTTGTGTAAACTTTATAAGATCTATTTGAGAACTATTCCGTTCAACTGCCATCAGGTATTCAGTATCACTTAGGACAATAATATCAGATATTGTGTTTTCGGCTACTTGAAGTGAACCTAAGGTGATGGAGTAATTTGGTAGAAAAACCTCATCTAGATTTACTCTATCCAAATCACATGAAAACAAAAAACAAATGCTTGAGAGAAAAAATATAATGATTTTAATATTACGCATCTAAGTTTTTCTTTTATTAAAAGTTTATTAAAAGTTTAGGTCCAACATATCCATATTGAAAACCTAGTGGATCTAATTCTAGTGTAAAGCCTTCATTGCAGTTTCTTCTTTTTTGATCTAAGTCATTTCTTATCTTATTATATCTGCTGTATTGTATTTTGAGATCAAGCATCGATACAGCAAATACAGTTAATGTGGAATAAGCAGATATGATATAGCGATGGTGGAGATCGTTGGCTTTATTATATAGATCATTTTGAGTTCGTAATGTAAAAGCATTTTTATGCATAGTATAGTAGTGCTGTGATCGATTACGATGATAAAAGGTAGATGTCAAACCTGCAGCTATTAAGCCTGTATAAGCATAGAATTTCCGATCCTTAGCAAATTTTGTCATTCCGTATGGAGCATATGCATAATCTGAAATATTAAGATATATTTCTTTACCTCTTTGTATCTGAAGTGTGTCTGATATTCCATCACAATTATCATCACTCCATTTATTAGTACAATCTATATCAGCCCCTGGATAAACAAGTGGGTCTGCATCATTACAATCACATTTAGCGAATTTATCTAGTGAAAAAAGGTCATCATTACAACCGCAACCATCACTATTGTAGAAGCCATCTCCATCCTGATCAACGCAACAAAGATCTTCTACGCCATCACAGTTATCATCTGGGCAGTCATTTGCACAGTTTATTTTAGCACCTGGATAAACCAGTGGATCTTCTGGACTACAATCAACGATATCTGGAAAGCCATCATTGTCCCGATCAGCTGGTTGCCTTTGCGTGCAATTACATTCCTTTGCTGATTCTGTGAGGTCGTTAATAACATCATTTACTTTTTTTACTTCAGATTCTATTACAGAGTTAAATTTTAATGATAGGGTGGTAAATTCATTTTCTAGCTCAGCTTTTATAATTAGGAGTTCTTCTTTTTTTTGTGAACGAATAGTATCTCTTACATCGCGGTCTTTAAGAGGTTTTAATTGAGAAAGGATACTTAAATATTCTTCTTTATATGGTTCGTATTCTTCTTGATTAATAATTTTTGTCAAGTTTCCTCTTAAGGTTTTTAGATAGGTATACTGATTAAAGTTAATTCTACCCTCGTCCTTATCTTTCGATCTTAACTTAGATCTAATTGTATCAGATCTAATGCTCTTTTCTAAAAAGTCGAAGGTGTAATTTAAAGAAGGTGATCCATATTTTATTTTCTGATCTTCTGTAGAGACTATGTTATTAGTGGGAATCGAGAAATTTGTGCAGCCGTGTGTGACGAATTCTTTTTCATACGCATAATTGAATTTAGATAGCTTTTCTAATAACTCTAGATAGGTGGTTCTTTGATAAGCTATTACTTTATTTTCTAATGACTTGTCTAAAATAGAGAAATTTTTATTGTTTTTCTGTAAGGCTCCATCTGATGCTAATAGTCTGAATATTGCAATGTAACTGTGTCTTTTAATATCTGTATCTACATCTTGATCTGTAATATTATTGACATAACGTACGAAGTCATCGTAACGATCTATAATCTTGCATTTAAAAAGTGAGTCTTGCCCATCAGGTTTAAATTCTTGCAAGGTGAATTCTTGTGCTAAAACTGGAAAGCTTAGAATCGAAAATATTATGACGGTAATTATCTTCATCTCCTCGTTGTAGATAATTTAATCTTACTTATCTTACAACTAGTGGTATCATAATAAATATTTTGAATTTGTATATCTACAATTTTACCTCGTGAACCCATGAGATCTGCCGACATGAAAGTATCGAAAGGATTCATTTCTAATCCTAATTCATCAATTAAAATTATATCTGATTTCGTTAGATGTCTTATAATATCAGCCTTCGCATTATTTGCATTTGATAAGAAGTCCCCTGAAGCATTTCGAGGAAGCAAACCATATTTTAACAATGGAGCTAATTTATCTCTCATTTGTGAATTACTCATTCCAACACAAATGGTTGTACTGCCTGAGTTAGTGAAACCATCTTGTCCATCTATTGTATAATAGATCTTATATTTTCCAACCACATCTGTTCTAAATGACGCAGCTGGACCATTATTATTATCAAAAGTTATCTCAGGAGGACCCGACCATACGATTCTATCTGTAGGAAGCAATCCATTACTTGAAACAGAAATATCAATAGCATTCATGATGAGTAGGTCAGAAGTTTGAACTTTTGTACTGAATTCTGGACAACCATTATTGTCTTTAGAGCCAGGCCTACTAGGGCACTTATCCTTAGCATTTGTTACATAGTCAGCTGGTTCTTTTCCTGCTATATATTTATCTCCATCGTTCGGGTCTCCTAAGTTATCTCCGTCCTCGTCAAAGTAGTAAGGTATTTTTATAACTACTATGGGGATACCTTCGCATTTACAATTAGTTCTGATAATATCTCCTTTAGTATTTTAATTATAATCATTACAGGGTTCCCCCAAATTGTCAAGAATTCAAACGTTTTTAATAAATCATTACTTCCTATCTTACCAATTAAGAAATCAGTTGCAAAACCACACATAATTCCTTCGTTCTCATTCTCTTCTTCATAACTAAAAACTTGTCCTGCTGGAATAATTACACATTCATTACTATGAATCTTAATGGCGTAAAAACCTATTTTCATAATTAAAACACCACTTGTCAGAAAAAAAAGGGTATGTGTTTTTGCTCTTACAGCTGGAACAGAAGGACTTGAAACCTTACTTAAGTCTTGTAGTTTTGCTATATAAAATTGCTCGTAGCCTTCTTTGAATATCTGTTGCACTATTGGTGTTTCATCCATGAATTCATCCATAAATTCATTGGGCTTAAGCGTCTTTATTTTTTTCATTTAGTATTTAAGTTCTTATAGCTAACCTAAGTGATGATTAAAAATAATGCTTTTTTTTAGAAACAAAAATAAATATTATTACGAATAGACTTATATGGAAGTGGAATCTTGATTTTTCTCATTAATACCTAAAATAAAAAGAGGCCCCCCCTTGCAATGGGAAGCCTCTGAAAAAACAGTACAAAAATTGCTAAATTACAAACCTATTATTTCATTAGAAACTTGTAAAAAGCATGGTGAAAAGGTAGTCAATCTCTCCACCTATATGCTTAAACGTTTAAACTAAAAATCAAGTTTCTTTTATGTCGTATATTTTTCTTAATAAAATGTTAAAGTTTTTACGCTTTCCAACTATTTGCCTTTTTGAGCAAACCAATTAGAAGCGATATCCAAAGAGAACATAACCTCCTAGATGGATTATATTGGTCTGATCTTCTCCTCCATTCAACTGATTATTGCCTTTAAAAATATTAGACGCGCCAATATCAGAACGAATTCCATAGCCCAGAACAAACTTGTCAATTAATATCTCTTGCCCCAAAGCTACTTTAAAACCAAAATCAAACTGGTGGTAATCAGATTGTTTATCAAAAAACAAGACCCCATCGTAGAATAATTTTGCCTCTCGCATCATCCCCATATAAAGACCAGCTTGCGCCACTACTTTTGTATTTACTAATTTATCACTATTCGTCTGCCAAAGATCATGTTTGTAAGCCAAAGAGAAACGATTGTATTTCATTACCCATTCTTTGATGTAAAAAACACCTTTCTCATAAGTTCCATAGGCTTGTCGATTATCTGCATTAATAGAAAATTCTGCTACTAGTGCACCTCTTGGAAGAATTCGATACGAAGCCCACAAACCATAATTGGCGGCTAACCCAAAGTAATTTGTTGTCAAACTATTCTGATCAAAACCTTCTCTAGTTTCGTTATTAAGCAACATGGTTGAATTCACAACAGCAAAAGCTCCAGCCTCTAGCTTTCCTTCAATTAAGTTCTTTTTAACTTTCTTCTTTTTCTCCAACTGCATCTCTTCTAGTAGTTGGATAGGTTCTATGGTGTTGACTATTGCCAATGGATTTAATGTTAAAGCATCTAGTAGAATTGGATTTAACTCACTTCGAATTTTGTTTTGAGTATTTTTTTCCTCTTGAACTTGCTTTTCAATATTTCCCTTTATGATTTCAACACCTGTAGTTGAAGCACTCGCTCCTTCTTTTAATTCTTTTGAAATGACAGCAGTAATAGTCGTTGGCATTTCATCAGAACTTATTGTAGAAGGATCCTCAACTGGTGATATTATAGATGACTTACCTTTTGTAGTCTCCATCTTTTGCTTCTTAGACGAATGTTTCATCACTGGGGTTGGAATGTCTCCAATTAAATTTTCATCTTTTATTACTGAAGCCTTATAATTAGTTGATTTTGTTGATTCTAAAGAATTAAAAACACCATTAGTTTGTTTTATATTTTCTTGTTTTTGTCTTTTCAATTTAGCAGCTCCTTTATTCTTGGAGGGAGAAGTAGGTATTTTGTTTGCTTCTTTAGTACTGTTACTTACCTGTTGAACTAAATCAGAGTTTGGTATCGTATAAGGTTCGTGTGTACAGGTTTTTAATAACAATAAAAGTAGTGCTGCTCCTGCCAAAAAACGCACTATTCGACCACTCCAATCACTGACAATTGGTTCCTTATCCAATACTTTGCTAATTCGATCCCAAGTCTTATCAATATTCAGTTGACGACTGACAGCATACCAAACTTTATTGGGTGTTTTTTTAGTCTCTTGTGTTAAAAATCCTTCTTTCAACTTATCATCCAAGACAGTATCAACAGAAACAGGTGGTGGATTTAACTCATTGGAAATAGCCCCCCACAAAAAAGCTGGAGCGGCTTTAGAATCTGACAAAAAACCGTCCTTAACTTTTGTATCTAAGAGAGTATCAATTGGTGGTGTTTCTTCCAAAGCGCCTTCAATTTTATCCCATAAGAATACAGGTACGCTTTTGATGGGTACCTCTAAATGCGCTGCTTGAACTTTTTCATCCAAAGAGTCATTCATAACATCTTCAACATCCATTTCTTCCGAAATTTGTTTCCACAAATGCTCAGGTGCTTTCTTCTGAATGGCATCAAAAGAAATCTTTAATTTGTTGTCAATATGTTGATCTAAATTATTTTCCATTGTTCTTGCTCAGTAGCTGTTTTAACAAGGTTCTTGCACGATGCAACTGAGACTTTGATGTTCCTTCACTTATGTCTAGCTTTTCAGCAATTTCTTTATGATTATACCCTTCTACGGCATAGAGTTTCAAGACCAAAGCAGCCCTAGAAGGCAATTCATTTACCAAAGCAATCAGATCCTGGGCATCAATTTGTTCCAAGACATTCCCAATAGTAGGACTGATAGCTACTTGAGTATATGACTCTAGCTTCTCTTCGTGTCTTTTTTGTTTTCTATAATGATCTAATGCTGTATTAATAATAATTCGGCGAATCCAACCTTTTAGAGAACTCTCAAAATTAAACTGTTCTAACTTTCTAAATACCTTAATAAAACCATCTTGTAAGATATCGCAAGCAGCATCTTCATCATTATTATAAGAAAGACAAACACTATACATTTGGTCTGCATATTTTCGATAAAGAATTTCTTGGTATTGCCGTTCATTGGCAATACAGTGCTGTACCAGTTCTTTTTCTGAAATATTATTTATGTCCAAATTATCTTTCACACTCAATTAGCTTTGTTTCACAAAAATAGCTTTTACAGTATCCGTGTTCAAAGAAGCAACTATATACTTATAAAGTTGTTCGTTTACTGCATTATTAATCAATATTGTATTTATTCCTTCTACAGATACTTTTTCTGCCTGCTCCATAGCTTCTTTAGTTAAAGCAGAGAACCATTTAGCAGGATTTAACAAAATCGTTGCTTTGGTTTTGGAAACTTGAAGTAGGTCAATTTCTGTATCATTCTCCATTAAATCTTCCCCAACAATAGAAAATGTTTCCATCTTAGCCAACTCAAAACGAACTGGATAAGATTTACCCTTCTTACTTTTGAAGAAACCATTAACTACTAAATTAGGCTTTTTATTTTTAACTGTTGTCGTTATCTCTAAATTAATCCCTGTATAATTACCCTGTGGTACATCAAATTCCAAATCACTTATATCATCTACCCCAAAAAGTGTATTCAGTTCTTCTACATAGTGCTTTGTAAAGTACACATCTCCTCCTTGTGCTCTTTTACCATCAAATTTAAAAGACTCAACAGTAATATAACCTTCTTTAAAAAACAATGCGCCATCCATTATAGTCTCCTCAGCAACATTAATGTTGAAGCAAACCTCTGTTGGTTGTTTCCATTGGTTAACCTTTGAACAGGCAAAAATACTTAGTATAAAAAAACAAAAAATTTTCAGTCCCATATCCTATGATTTTCCTTTAAGACGCCTTTAATTCGAGATAGGTTGGAAGAAATATTTTTTTTTTATTTTTTTCTCATCTTCAAACTGCGTATATACTGGCATTACACCTAAAAAAACATTCAATTTACAATTAAAAAATATTACAAAATAATATTATGACTTTGATATTTGTTTTTTTTTACCTATTTTAGACTAATCAATAAGTACTTATATATATTTTAAAGAATTATTCTTTTTATTAAAAATTCTGTATTTCCGCGTCCCACAACCAAATTCAATTCACCACTTCCCCATTCATTTACACATGAAAGATTTTAAAAAAATTTTCCCATTAATTCTTTTTCTACTAGGCATAGGATTCGTGCTGAATGCCCAAAATGCCCAACAACAGTTACATTCTCATGGAGCAGCTCCACACCAAGAATGTGCAACACACGCTACCAGTGGACAGATTAATTACATGAATCGAACGCTCAGAGAGCGACAAAGCTATGTAGACGATGGACGGTCTGGAACAATTTATATTCCCGTCCGACATATTATTGTACGCAAAACAGATGGAACAGGAGGAATATCCAATACCGATTTACAAACGGCAATGGATGGATTAAATACAGCTTATGCCGTTGCTAATGTTCAATTTTACGAATGTAGTAGAGCCTATGTAAATGACGATACTTATTATGACTTTAATACCTCTGAAGAAGCAGCATTAGCAGCGGCTTATGAGGTATCCAACGTAGTCAATTTGTTTCATTGTAATACGGTTACTAATGCCGCGGGGACTGCTTCTTATTGTGGTTATGCTTATTACCCAGGAGGTGCTGATCGAATTTTAATGAAAAACAGTTGTACCACCAATGGAAGTACTTTGATTCACGAGTTTGGTCATTATTTTTCCGTAAGGCACACACACAATGCTGGTAATGAATTGGTTAATGGCAGTAATTGTAGTACTGCTGGTGACCAGATTTGCGACACTCCTGCTGATCCTAATTTATCAGGTAAGGTTAATGTAGCTTGTGTTTACACAGGAACAGATCTAGATGCCAATGGCGATAGTTATACTCCACAAACAACTAACTATATGTCTTATGCTAGAAAAAGTTGTAGAACAGTCTTTTCTACTGGGCAGATTGCTCGCCTACGTTATAGTGCCATCAATGACAGAGCTTATTTAACCTGTTCTTGTTTTACTTATGACTATATAGGGGCGCATAATTTTGGTACAGACGTCACTAGTCACAACTACACTACTTCTGCAAACACATCTTTAACTAATGTTTACAATTGTGATAGTGATGCTCAACAATTACGTGTTGGAAGTTGTTCTAGTGCTCCTAATACAGGAGGTGATTTTGTAAGTGTAGAATTTGATGTGCCAGCAGGCACCGACAAATTGCGTCTCTTGCTGAAAGGAGGTTGGCAAAACGATCACAGTGAAATACATATTGATGGTCAATATCAACGTGATTTTAACTTAGTTACAACTAATTGCAATACTACTTATACCTATGTTTATATTTATAACATTTCTAATCATACGCAAGATGGGAAAGTTGTTATTAAATTAGTTGATCCAGAACCTGCTTGTAAAGGAGACTTCAACATAGATTATATGCTCCTTTATGCTGCAAATTGCAATCAAAGTGGTTATGCTAAACTGCCTTATTTTACCAATTTTAACTCTGGTGTTTTAGATAATTATTGGTTAACACAAAGCTCTAATGAGTTTGGTCGTGCTCAATTAAGCAATATAAATGGCCCTTATTCTGGCGCTTATCATTTGGTCATGGATGTCAATACCAATAACAACTATGCAACCAATCAAGCCGACTTAAGAGTTGATTTATCAGGTTGTACTAGCCCAAGGATCTTATTTAGATGGAAAGAATTCCTAGATGAAACACATGCAGAAGATGGAGTCTATTTATCAGACGATGGTGGTGAGAATTTTGTTAAAGTCCACGACTTGACAGGAGCTGCTAACAATACTTGGACTGCTGTTACACTTGATTTGG
>ENA-ORXM01002830-ORXM01002830.1-marine-metagenome-genome-assembly--contig:-NODE-2830-length-18962-cov-4.033625_pt1 | contig 18962 bp, 15 predicted proteins | sample MGYA00237867_ERZ511480 | MGnify/ENA primary metagenome ERZ511480 (study PRJEB26309, sample SAMN06266103) | marine metagenome | isolation source: Algal blade | place: United Kingdom:Sidmouth, United...
CCGGCAAATAATTTACTTTAGCGTGTCGTATACACGACTAACAACACGCAATAGCCTGCGCTGCGGTTACTGTCTTCGTGCGCATCTGGTAGGGTTGTCGATACGCGCTAACAATAAGGGACATTCCTAAGTGAAGCAGCCAATTTTTCTAGGCGTCAATGTTGACCATGTTGCCATTGGGCACACCATCACTAATGATATATCTTTAGACTTCGACGGTGGCGTTATTCGAACGGATGTAAATCATGGAATTGAAAATCTTAACGAGGGTCAAGAGATTTTTTATTATAATGAATCAAGGATTTTGAAAACTTTCTTGCAGGTATTTAATAATGCATCATCTCGTTTGAATTGGAGAAAAATTAAGGTTAAAGATGTCCCCACACTAAAAAAACAGTGGTTTGACACTTATGAGCTAACCTTTCCTAAAGCTCTCGAAGAGCCAATTAAGGCCTGGGAGAAGTATTATCTAGAATTAAAAAATATCTTCGACATCTCTGATCTTGAAAAGAGGTTTGATGAGTTGAGCTTGTTTTTATTGGAGAGGCGAAAGTCTCCAAGGAAGACTGAATCTATTGATGCTAAATATTTTATTTTCTTTGATGAGCTTGCTCAATACCAGAAAGAATTTAAAGACTTTTTAAAAATCATAGAAAATTACACAACTAAAAGAGAGGATTTCATATCTTTTAACAAAGGTATGAATAAAATTTTTCAATATATAGAGAAGCATTATTATGATGACTCCCATATTACTCATTCAGATTTAGAGTATCTGTTGTATAAGAATATAGATAAAGCTTCTATCGGACTTGAGAAAATAATTGTAGATGAGTTTCAAGATACTTCATTCTTGCAATGTGAGTTAATTAATAAACTTGTTAGTAGTAATCAAGCAAAAATGTTTGTTGGAGATAAGAAACAAGCTATTTATTCATTTAGAGGCGGAGACGTAGAGGTATTTGAAAACGCAGAATCAGAATTACCTATGCTTGAGTTGACTCATAATTATCGTTCAAAATCAAAAATTGTAGAATTTAATAATCTTTTATTTACTCAAATATTTTCTGATTTTATTGTAAATCAAAAATCTCAAGATATGGGTGGTGAGATTAATTTTTATGATTGTAATGAAAATTTATCTGGCTCAAAAATTGAAGCTATCAGGCTGGCTGAAGCGAAGGTTTTAGTAAAAGTTATTAAAGAAAACTTAAAGAAACCTGAAATGAGCACCTTTGCTGTCTTATATAAAAACCTAACAGGTGTATCTGTTTTGGTTGAAGAGCTTGCAAAGGAGAAGATCCCATTTGTGGCTGAAATTAAGATCACTAACGATGAAGAGCCAATACTAAATTTATTTCAGTACCTTTTAAAGGCATTAATATCTAACGAAGAATCCGAAGAATTTAAAAGAAGTATGTACTTTATTGAAGGGTTATTACATTTTCTAAATGTAGACTCAAGTGTCGAAGAAATTGACATAATTGATTTTAAAAATGACCTTCAATTACATGGCCTTTATTTATCGTTTGTCTTATTTTTTTCCAAGAAAGGAATAACAATATCAAAGTATGATGTAAACTTATTATTAATTAAAAAAGTTTGCGAAGCATTTGAAGAAAGCTTGCCTAAAATCTATCAATATCTAAATTCAGTGAAGGGAGAGAAAGTTAAGGTTTACTTGCAGGAAGATATAAAAGATAAATATGTTGAAGTTATGACTATTCACTCTTCAAAAGGTTTAGAGTTCGACTTTGTTGCAATTGCAGACTTACATTCAGAAAATCGTCCTCCACCTGATTCTTCATTAATCATCAATAGTAATGATGGAATAAAATTTAAAAACTATGCGGGGCTGGATGAAGTTTCTCCTCAGTATTATTTTAACAAAATTCAACAAAAAATTAAAAATATAGAAGAAGAGAAACGTTTGTTCTATGTTGCAACGACCAGAGCACAGCAAGCTCTTAGCTTTGTGATTTTTGATTCGGTAGAATTTAAAGATAATGGAGTGTGGACGAACTTATTAAAAAAATATAGTGAGTTTAAGTCAGAAGTTGTTGAAATCCTGCCAAGAGAAGATAAAAGCATTAGTGGTTCCTACATAAAATATGACTTTGGATTTAGGAGAAAATCTTTCAAGAAAATGTTCAAGTTTTTTCCAGATGTCTCGGTGACAGGATTATCAAAGCTTTCTGTTTGTTCGCATTTGTTTTACTTGAGCGAAGTTTTAAAAATTAGAGAAGATGATCTTAGAATGATGGATAAGGTTTTCATCGATGATAAGAAAGAGGTCATTAGCTCCATGAGTAGAGGGATCAAGTTGCATCTTCAACTTGAGAGGATCATTAATGGTCAGAGAGAAAACACAGAAGAGAATGAAGAAATTATAAATTGGGTTGAAGCGAAGTTGTTAAAACTCACAGACTATAAGTCTTATACTGAGAAGAAAATAAAGTTCTCCTATCATAAGTTTATGATCTCAGGAGCAGCAGATGTGTTTTTTATAAATGAAAAAGAGAAAAAAATTATTCTTTGGGACTTCAAGACTGGATTGGTTGAGAAAAATTTAATCAACTATAGTACTCAACTAAAAATCTATCTTTATGGAATCACTCAAGTGTTTGGTTTACAAGACTATGAGTCAGAAGCATATATAATGTCACTTGATGAAAAGAAGGTGATCTCTTGTAAAACAGGCTCTGATAACTTGATTGAATTCATGGATGATCTCTTTGAAAACAAAACTAATTACTCTTTAAAAAACCTTGATCATTGTAAAATTTGTTCCCATCAGCTAATTTGTTCGAAATAAAGCGTTCGGTTTAAAGTATTTCAGTCAGGAAAATTCTTTGATTTTACATCCTATAGTTTGATTGAACAGTAGAGCATGATAAAATTTCATATAACTATTTAAAATTACTAAAAAGGTAAATAAAACAATGAAGAAAATTTTATTAATGTTATTTGTCATTTCTCCTGTGCAATTATTAAGTGCAGATAACTCTTTGTATCAATTTGAATGGATGGATGATGATAAAGAAATCTATGTTTTGCAAAATAGAAAGTTTAGAAAAACGGGGAGGTTTAACCTTTCACTGATGGGAAATCTAAATATTTCAGATAAGTTTGTAAATACCTATGGTGGTGGAATTAAAGCGGCTTATTTCTTCAAAGAGGATTGGGGAATAGAGTTTGGTTTTGGAATTGGTAAACCTACTTACAACGACACTTTTGATAGAGTCGCTGAACAACAAGCAGTACCTTTTTATAACTCGATAACTCAACATATTTCTGCCAGTGTCGTGTGGTCACCATGGTATGGTAAGTTTAATACATTTAATGTTATTTATTACTTAGATTGGTATATATCCTTAGGTGTGGCCCAAGTTTCAACTGAAGATGATTCACCAGCGTTTGATGTTTCTTCAGCTCAAGTAAATGCAAAAAACTTTGAAACGAACGAAGAGAGCTCATTAGGGTTAACTTGGTCCACAGGTTTTTTATGGTATTTAACAAAATCAATTGGTTTAAGAGTAGAGTTTACAGGATTTCATTATAGAGGAGTTTGGACGCGTCAACCAACAGCTTCAATTCCTGAAGATTTCGATGTAACTTTTCATAACTATAATATGGGGTTAGGACTTAACTTTTTATTTTAATTAAGGGAGCAAGGATGCTCAAAGTATTAGTTTTATTATTAGCAATGTCATTTCAAACTTACGCTCAAGGTAAGCTTGTTCAGAACATAAAGTATGGTTATTCAAAAGGGTTAAGATATTCATTAGTCCCTCTCCTGAAGGAGCATATCTACTTATCAAAGGGTAATATCGGCTCGGTTGAAAAGTATTTGCAAAAAATAATTTTAACAGTTGGAGCAAAGAATTTTGAGGGGCTTGATACCTCAGTCTTATTACAAGGATCTACTTCAAGTATGCGCTACTTAGCTGCTAAGAAAATATTTGGAGAAGGTGATTATGAGAAAGCTCAAAACTTATTTTCAAGAATTAGTACTAGTAGTACGTTTTTTCCGTTTGCTCAAAATTTCCTAGCAGTTATTAGCTACCTGAAAAAGGATTATTCGAAATCACTAAGTTATTATCAGAGTTGTTTAAGCTCATCTGCTTCAAGGCTTGATGACTCTCTTTCGACTCGAGTATATAAGCAGATAAAAGTTAATCGTGATATTTGTATTGCAGGTATTCCTAGAGTTCATTACGCACAAAGAAAATATAAAAAAGCAGATTATACTTACTTAGATTTAGATAAAAGATCAATTGCTTGGCCTCCCATTTTATTAGAAGAGGCATGGAGTAGTTATTATAGAGAGCATTATAATAGAACCTTAGGGAAACTGGTTACCTATAAAGCTCCCCAATTGCGCTTTGTCACAAATCCTGAAATCTTTGTATTAAGAGCAACTACATACTTAAGAATGTGTTTATATGGCGATGTTTCAAAAGTTGTAGAAGATTTTTACAATAGATATGAAAAAACTGCTCAAAAGTCAGAACAAATAATAAAGCAAAATAAAGAGAACCCAGATTATTATTATCAATTAGTAAGAAATTATCGAAATGAAGTAAATCAAGAATTTCAATATGCTCTTAAAGGAGTCTATAAGTCACCTAATGTTAAATCATTTTTTGATAATATTAGATATGCAGAGGCTGAGCGTAAAAAGATAAGAAGAGTAAGATCAAGTGGTTTAAGAACCCTTCTCAATAATAATATTGATGAATTCATTAAGATCCAAAAGAAAGTAATCGGCTTAGTTGCTCATAATAAGTTAGAAAAGCATGGGATTGATCTAAGAAAGTCATTCCAAGCAATGAGTTATATCAAGCTTGAGGTATTGGGACGAAAAAAAGAAGCTCTTTATGAGGGTAAAGAATTCTCTACTAAAAGAGGCGATATTAAATATTTAAAAAGAAATGATAGGCAATACTTTTGGAGTTTTAATAAAGAATTTTGGAGTGATGAGCTAGGAGACTATGTTTTTGCATTGCCGGTGGAGTGTCCTGATGAAAAATAATATTTTATTTCTATTAATGTTGTTTCCTATATTTGCGTTCTCGCAAAATGATAGGAGTCAAAGAATTATTAATATCATCGATCAAGAAATTAATGAAGTGACTAGACTTTCAAGACAATTCAAAGGACAGAATCCAAATATCTTGTTTCGAAAATCTGAGCTTTTTCTAGAAAAAGGTCGATTGATTAAAGAGCAGGAGAATAATCGATACTTATCTCTTTCAGTTGAACAAAGAAAATCCACTAGTAAGGACTCACATTTCAGAGGATCTTATGGACTTTTTATAAAAGCTAGGGATGAGGCATTAGGACTATTGAGAAAGTTTCCAGACTATAAAAAAGCTGGAGATGTGTACTATATTTTAGGTTTTAATGAGAAAGAATTTGGAGATGATAAGAAAGCCTTAGAATATTTAATTAAAGCTGAACAAAAAGCTGGAAATGATTCTAAGTCTAAGGTGAGAATACAAAATGCATTAGCTGAAATGTATTACAATAATAAGAAATATAAGCAAGCCATAAATTACTATGAAAAAAATATTGGAAATAAAAATGATCGCTGGTGGACTAAGGATGCATATAATTTAGCGTGGTCATACTTTCGTGTTAGAAATTACGATCCAGCTATTAAATATATGAAAGATGTTGAAAAACTAAGTGCTAATAAAAAATATGTAGATATGACAACTCAGGTCAATAAAGATATCGGTTTATTTTATGCTGAATCTGGAAGAATGGATGAAGGTGTTCGACATTATAAAAAATATAATAAAGATTTCACTTTAGAGCTGATAACAATTGCTACTTTTTTAAAAGAGTCAGGTAAGTTTGCCCAAGCGACAACAGTTTTAAATGAAGCATTAAAAATATCTAAAGATAATAAAAGTAGGGCCAAGATATATTTAACTAGAATGCAGCTCTTTGATAAATATGAAAAAAGTAATTATCACTTAAAAGATAGTATTGCCCTCTACAAATTAACGAAAAATCATAAGCTGACTGCAGATCAACTCAAAATTTTTAAACATCAGGTAAAGAAACAAATTGGAAAGCTTCAAAAGAAAATTGGAGATAAATCATATCAAAAATCTAAAGTGGTCACGAATGAAAAAGTTGATCAAGTCGTAAAGTACTTAACCTTATTAAAAGGATTAGAACCTCAGACGCAAAATGATAATCATTTCTATATGGCAGAAACATATTTTCAAGCTGGTCAATTTGATAAAGCCATTGACAATTACAAGAAAGGTTACGCAATAGCTAAAAAAACAAATAATAAAACAACCATGAATAGATCCATTGAGGGGATGCTCCAGGCCATTGCTCAACCCAAAGAGAAATTTCCTACTAGAGAGAAATATTATTATCCTGTTTATATGGCGTATTTAAAACATGATTCATCATCTAATAAAGCTAAAGAGATCTATAAAAAATTATATAAAATCCAATATGAAAAACAAAACATCACTGAGATGAAAAAAATCTTGGCAACTTTCTCAAAGAAATATCCAAATGCTACAGCTGATCAAGAAAAAATGGTAAACTCACTTGTTAATATTTACTCAAAGCAGAATAAAGATGGAGATCTTGCAATGCTTCTAGCTGATATTAAAAAAGGAAAATATAGAATGTCTTCATCTGGAATGAAAGACCTTGCTGATGTTGGCCAGAAAATAGAAGTCAAAAAAGCTGAGAAATTTCTTGCTAAAAAAGACTATAAGGCTGCTAAGCAGTCATACATGAAAATATTTTCAACTGGGGGATCTAAAGTTGCAAAAGCTAATGCTGCATATAATCTAATGGTCTTAAATTATGAAGATAAGAAACTTCAAGAAACTTACTCTTGGGCAACCCAAGCCTTAAGTTTAATGGATGATAAAGAATTTTTTAAATATAAAGGAACTTTCTTAAGTGTAAGTAAATACTTATTTGAAAGACTACAGTTTAAATCATCTGCAGATATTTCTCATAGAGGTTATGCAAAGCTTTGCAAATCTAGCACTAGTGCTAAGAAGAGTTTTTATAATAATTCAGTATCAATGTATAAAGCCTCAAATCAAATTTCTAAATTAATAAAACTTAGGGACTCTGCAAGGACTTGTAGACTTGATACCAAGTCAATTACAGCTACTGATAAAGAAATCATTGATTATTATGTTTCAAAAAATGATTTGAATGGTTTAGAGCGATACTTTCCTAAAGCTGAACAAAGCTTAGACCTCCAACCGTATTTAATAGATCCAGCTTTTAGAATTTATGCAAATTATCAGCGACAAAGAAATAGAGGGAAACTAGGATATTGGCAGGCAAAAATTGAGCAGCTATACAGGACATCTAAATCAAGAAAATTACAAGTTCCACCGGAAGGTTTAAATGCTGTTTCGATGTTTGATATTGCAAAGCTTAAGGGTGAATTGAAAAGTGTTCAAGCCATAAGACTAAGCTTCCCAGAAGATAGGTTTACATCAACATTAGAAAATAAAATTAAAAAATTAGAAAAACTTCAAGACAATGTTAAGAACGTTCAAAAAATGGGTGCTAACTATGGTGTGGCTCACTCTTATCCTATATTAATAGAAGGCTATAGATCACTTATTGATGAAATTGATAGATTTACACCACCAGGGAAAAGTCCTGAATACGTAGCTAGTTTTAAGCAATCTATGGGACAAGTAAGTAGTCAATTGAAGCAAAAAGTGAAAAATTTTCAAAATTTGGCCCAAAAAGCTGTTAAAGACAATGAAATTCTTTCAACCTACCAAGGGATGAAACAAACACCGGTGTATAACGTATTTGATGATATGAAGTTCTATGATGCTGAAAGGACAGGAAGATAAATGAAGTTATTAATTTTTTTCATAGTATTTATTTCATGTGCTGGTCTTGACGAGCAAGACAGTAATGAGCCTAACGTAGTTGATAATAACATCGATAATAAAACAGTTAAAAGGAAAGTACCTCCAAGATCTTTGAGTTACTCACCCAATTCAGATAAAATTAACGTTGCTAACCTAGGGAGCTTTAACAGTGAAACTCTTGATGGAATAAATCCAGGAGTTGCAGGAACCACTAATGATGAAATCTTAAGTATTACTAATCTGTGTCGCTCAGGACGAGCTGCTGCTGGGCAAGCAAAAGCTGCAACTTTACATAACAAATACTCAAAATGGCCAACATATTGGAATGCTATTGGACTTTGCTATTACATTCAAAATAATAACTATAGTGCCAAAATTTTCTTTAACAAAGCCTTAGACATAAACAGAAGTTTTTCGCCGGCTAAAAATAATTTAGGTCTTATTGCAATAAGGGAACAAAATTGGCTGCTAGCTAGAGATTTGTTTAAATCTGCAGTACAACTTAATCCAGCTTCACAGGTTGCTAATTTTAATCTCGGTAGATTGTACCTAGCTTTTGGACATGGGAATAAAGCTTCTAATCATTTCTCCAGAATTAAAGATAAGAATTTTTATTCTAAAAATGTTTTAGGAAAACATGCCATGGCATATTCGATGAGTGGAAATCACAAAAAAGCGATCAGTCTTTTTTCTAAAGCTAATGACTCATCTGAATCTGCAAAGTTATTTAAATCTTATTCATATGCAAAACTAGGAAAGAAACAAGAAGCGAAAGCAATTATTTCTACCATACAAGTTAGCCCTAATAATGCTAACTATGGTTTATTTTCTGAAGTTAAAAGGATTATTAAATGAAAACTTTTTTGATTGTTGCTATTTCATTAATATCACTTGAGAGTTTTTCTCAAACTCCTAAGTACAGATATAAGAAATTTGAAAAGTTTGATTTTAGTAAAATGTCAGTCGCTGGGGATTCGAGTTCTCCTGGTGACATTTCGGTAAACCCAAGATTTAGAGTCAGGTTTAAAAACAAATTACCGGAAAAAAAGTCTTTTAACACAGAGGTTCTAGATTCTCTTGATATGATACAATAAAGGGGATTTTCACATGGAAGTGGAGCAAAACTTATACCAGGTCTCTGGCCTGTCAAAGCGTGTTAAAATTGAGAGTAAACCTCTCTCTCACGGACGCTATCTTGTTGGATCAATTGATAATTGTGATGTTCTAATTAATCACCCTTCGATAAAGCCAATTCATGCAGTACTTGAAATTCTTGATAATAAAATAACAATATTTAGCTTAGATGCTGATAGTGATATTCTTGTTAATGGAGAATCAAAGACTGTCTCAGAGATTCATGTAGGAGACACAGTAAAGCTTGGTCATGTCGTCGTTGACTTTGACTTCTTTGAAGGCAAAGGTATTCCAACTATTCCTTCACAGAAAATTAAAGGTGAAGATATCTTAGCTAGTAAATCTCACAGTGTAGAAAAAGATGTGAATGTAGAGGCTCCATATTTAATCTATCCATTTGATAAAAATTATAATTTTGCTGGTAGTGAATATATCTTTGAAGATAATGATCAGATTTATCCTATTTTTAAATACGATCACGGTAAGGCTGCCGTTGAAGTCATTATCATCCATAAAAATAGAATTTTCTCAGTTGATTATATAGGCAAAGAAGACGGGATCTATAAATTAATAGGGATGAAACTTAAAAAGAACTCTAGTATTGAGTATCCTTATTTACAGAAAAAAGAATCAGTTGATTTCATTGAAGCAAAAGGAAACTCCTTTTTTGTTAATAAATTGACCGGATATACGGCTAGAATTTTCTCTAACGATAAGTCTAAGGTTGATGCCTCCTCAATCAATATTGCACCTAATGATATTATTTCATTCGTTAAAGCTGACCTCTCAATAGTTGTAAGAAACGTTGAGGCTCCGCCAAGAGTGAAAGCGGCTCCAATTATACCTAGAGATAAAACACTTCTTTTTATGTGTTTATTAGGCTTATTAATTACACTTATTCCATTAATCTTTTTATATAATATGAATATTGATAAAGAGAAAATTGAAAAAGAAAAAGCACCAGAGAGAATAGCAAAACTCTTATTTAAAAAGAAAGCTTTTGCAAAGATAAAACCTAAGCCAACGACGACAAAGGCTAAGCCCACTACGACAAAGGCTAAGCCCACTACGACAAAGCCAAAGCCTACTACGACGAAGCCAAAGCCTAAGCCAAAGCCTAAACCTGCTAAGAAACCAACTGCAGCTAAAAAGGCACCGGGACCCAAGCTTCCTACAAAGAAGTTAAAACCAAAGTTATTAAAAAAAGGTAAGTTACCTAAGAAAACAAGGAAGATAAAAAATCCTGCTCCACCTAATAAAAAAGTAGGGAAAGCAACGTCAAGGCCTAAGAAGAATGCAGCCCAGTCTAATAGGCCTGGAGCTAAAAAGGTCGGAAAAAATGTTACTAAAAATTCTGTTACTGTTTCACCAACTCCAAATTCAAAAGGTACAGTAGATGTATTTAAGAATGATAAGTTTAAGTCTTCTCTAAATAAGCTCCTAGCTAAAGGTGGACAGTTTAAGGGAATCAAGACTCAAGGCTCAAGCGGTGGTGGTGCTGGTTCTCCTGGATACTCGGGAGCAGTTGGAGTTACTGGTGGTGGTGGAGTAACAACTGCGAATGTTTCAGGAAAATTAGGAAGTCCTACTGGAGTGAAAAATGGTGTTGAAGGATTTGCTAGTGGTGCTGACGGGCTAACAAATGGAACGAAAACTTTTTATCAAGCAGGGATTCCAAGTGATACAGCGGTTCTAGGTTCAATGGATCCGGACTTAATTAGAAAAATCTTAAGAGATCATATCCCGCAATTTAGATATTGTTATCAAAAAGAGTTAGATAAGACGAGTAAGCGCTTTAACGGTGTCGTGAAGATGGTCTTTACTATTGGAGCATCTGGAAGTGTGTCTAAAGCAGCAGTTCAAAGTGCGAAAGTTCCAAACACAGTAAAGTCATGTGTAAGAAATGTTTTAATGGGTATTCAATTTCCTAAACCACTTGGTGGAGGGAAAGTTGAAGTTGGTCAACCGATTAATTTTTATCCTAAAGGATAACTTTGACAAAGATAGTATTTTTCTTTCTATTGTTAAATTGTTCAACCGAGAAAGGTTTCTTGATAAATAATTATCAGCCAAAAGAAAAAAGATTAGGTGAAACGACATTGTTGAATCACAAGAACTCATTGAGTACCTATGCAGATAATATTCGATTTATTTTAAAAGAAAATCTAGAAATGATGGAAAAATGTGTTGAGGATTCAAGTGAAGAAGTTAGCTTCGCATTCAGGTTTACTGTGAATCCTCAGGGGAAGGTAGAAGATAATTCAGTTGAGAATCTAGCTGATAAAGAACAAAAAAAGTGCCTAAATAAGGTACTGTCAGGAGTATTATTCCAACAGCCCGAAAACTCTGGGGTTCTTAAAGTCTATCAACTAATAACTCTCAATCGGGAATAGAAAATCACTCAACTATTAAGCTAATATTGACTAGGAAAAAATCTCCTAGATGCTATGCGTGAGATTCATAAGTATAAGATATTATTAAGAACAATTTTTAAGGAGTTTACCTATGGAAGGTACAGAACAACAAGCACTAGAGCAAATGCAAGGAGTTGACCCGAGCATGATGGATCCGAACATGATGGATCAAACAATGGAAAGTGTAGGATTTATTGAACAGATAGGAATGTATTTTCAAGATGGTGGGATGTTCATGTTAGTTATCGCCGCTGTTGGGGTGATTGGTTTAGTAATAGCTCTTGAGAGATTTTTAAAACTTAATAAATTAGATATCGATGGTTCATCATTTATGAATGAACTACAAAGATATGTTTTATCTAATGATATCCAAGGTGCAATTAGAGTTTGTTCAGGTTCAGTTGCTGCTCTTCCTAAAGTATTACAAAGTGGATTAAAAAGAGCCACTCAATCTATGGATCAAGTTCAAAATGCAATTGACGCAACAGCATTAGAAGTAATACCCAAGGTTGAGAAAAGATTAAATTATATTTCACTGATAGCAAATATCGCGACTCTCTTGGGGCTTTTGGGAACTATCTTTGGATTGATACAATCATTTGAAGCCGTTGCTTCTGCAGATCCAGCAGAGAAGGCAGAATTGTTATCAAAAGGTATTTCTACAGCAATGTTAACAACTGCTGCGGGATTAATTGTTGCAATCACATTAATGGTTATTCATTCAGTCCTATCAAATAAAGCAGATAGAATAGTTAATTCAATTGATGAATTTGCAGTAAAGCTTTTAGATCTTATTGGGACTAAGAAAGAAAAAGATCAGGTAGTGTAGAAAATGTATACTTTACCAAGTAGAAGACAAAAGAAAAAACGAGACGATAAGTTAAACTTAGTGCCTATCTTAGATTCGGTATTTATTTTAATCTTCTTTTTACTTTTGTCTGCTCAGTTTATAAAATTATTTGAAATCAATAGTAATGTTCCTATTGTTTCAAGCAAAAGCCCGCCACCTCCAAAAAGTAAGAAAGAACCTCTTTCGCTAACAGTGGAGATGAAAAAAACTGAACTTGTGTTTTTAACAGGTAATAATCAAATAGAATTAAAAAAGTTTCTTGCAACTCCAGAAGGAGATTATCCCTTCGTTGAAGTACATAACTTTTTAATAGAGCTGAAAAAAAAGCACATTGATGAGCATACAATTATTTTTGAACCAGATGAAGATATTGAATATGAGAAAATTGTAAAGTTGATGGATGCTGTACGATTACTTGAAAAAACAGATGAGTCAATTTATAAAAAAGATGAAATTGGAAACGATGTTCCATTAGAGTTTTTATTTGATGATATTATTTTTGGGAATATAACGAGTTAATTATGGCAAGAAATAGATCTATTCGATTCAGAAAGTTACGTAAGTCTAAAGAACAGATGGATCTTGATATCACATCACTTTTAGATATTCTTGTTATCTTACTCGTTTTCTTACTCAAAGCTTATAGTTCAAATAATATTATAATTAGTATTCCTAAGGGAATTACGATACCAGATTCAACCTCACAGTCATTTAATAATGCAGGGGTAATAATTCAAGTCTCTAAAGAGAAAATTTTCGTTGATTCTCAAGAAGTTGTAGATTATGTTACTAATCCTGAAGGTATCGAAATTTATGGTGATGGTGGAAGACTTGTAACTCCTTTATTTGATAGGCTGGTTCAAGTTAGAGAAGAAATTGAGCTTGTAAAACAACAGGCAAATATTGAAAAAGATTTCTCAGGGATTGTTAACCTTGTTGTTGATAAAGAGATTAAATACATAGAAGTTAAAAGAGTTCTCTATACTGCTGCTCAAGCAGGCTTTAAGAGTTATAAATTCGTTGTATTGAGTCAAGAACAGATGTAGTCCATTCTGGGCGCTGGATTTGTCATAAATCTCAAACCAAATCAGTCATAAATTATTCTCTTCGATCTTGTTAAGTTTTCAAGTATTATCAATTTACTTAAATCATTACCAAGGAGAAAAAATGAATTTAATAGAACAATTAATGGGTCAATTAAACACTCAAGAAAATACGGAGAAGATTTCTGGTGCAGTCGGAGCAGATCAAGACAGTACTAAGAATGCTCTTTCAAATATTATCCCTATCTTAACAAAAGCTCTGGGTAACCAAGATGCAAATGAAATGGGAAATATGTTAGAGCAAGCAAAGCAAGGTTCAGGGAATGCTCAAGAGATGGTTTCAAATCTTCTTGGGGATAAAGCTAATCTTATTCAACAATTTCTTGGTAAGACAACAAGTATGGATTCAAGCCAATCAAGTAGCTTCTTAAACCAAGTCCTGCCAATGGTTATGGGTGCTCTTGGACAAAAACAACAAGAAGAAGGTTTAGATAATGCTCAGTTATCTTCAGCGTTAAATGAATCTAATGAAAAAGCTGCTCAAGGTAATTCTCAATTTAGCCAATTAACTGCTCTTTTAGATAAAGATGGAGACGGTGAAATTACTGATGATTTAATTAATATGGGTAAAGGTGTAATAGGTAACTTCTTTAAGTAATATTTTCTAAAGCGCAGCTGAGTTTTCAGCTGTGCTTTTATTTCAAATCAAACCAAGATTTCCCTTCATTGATATCTACTTTTAAAGGAACATCAAGCTTAACAGCACCTTCCATTTCACTTTTAACTAACTTTAACATTTTATCTTTTTCATCTAGAGGGACTTCAAATATCAATTCATCATGAACTTGAAGAATCATTTTAGAATTTAGTTTGTTCTTTGTTAGTTTCTCATGAATGTTGATCATCGCGATTTTGATAATATCGGCTGCTGTTCCTTGAATGGGAGAATTTATAGACATACGTTCACCCACAGACTTTAAGGTTCTATTTGTTGCATGGATTTCAGGAATAGGTCTTTTTCTTCCATGTAAGGTGATTGAATAACCTGTTTCTTCACATGCCTCTTTGAGACCATCAAGATAAGATTTAACTTTATTAAACCTTTGAAAGTAATGTTTAATATATTCTGCTGCTTCAGTTCTATCTATTCCTAGAGATTCTGAAAGTCCATAAGAAGATTGACCGTAAATAAGGCCAAAGTTAATCGCTTTGGCTTTGCTTCTTATTTCAGGAGTCATATCTGAAAGAGCTATTCCAAAAACTTCGCTCGCAACTTGAGTATGGATATCTTCATTGTTTTTAAAAGCCTTTACCATCACTTCATCTTTGCAGAAGTGAGCCAGGATTCTTAGTTCTACTTGTGAGTAATCTGCTGCAATAAAAACATGATCTTTTTTAGGAACAAATGCTTTTCTAATTTTTCTACCCATTTCAGACTTAACTGGGATATTTTGTAGATTTGGGTTTTCAGAACTTAATCTTCCAGTTGATGCAATTGTTTGATTGAAATGAGTATGAACTCTTTCATCATCTTTTGAAATGAGGTCAGGGAGAGCATTAATATATGTTGAGAGTAATTTGTCTATCTCACGATATTGTAAAATCAATTCAGGAATAGGTGAGATCCCACTTTGAGCTAACTTATTTAGCACCGAAGAGTCTGTCGAATATCCAGTCTTGGTTTTTTTAAGTGCTGGGAGTTGTAACTTTTCAAATAATAAATCTGCAACTTGCTTTGGAGACTTTAGGTTTAGCTTAAACTCCGTGAGTTCGAAAATAGTGTCTTCTATCTCTTGTAATTCTTTTTCATATTCTTTACTTAATTTTGCCAGATATTGCTTATTTACTTTAATACCTGTATTTTCCATTTCAGCTAGAATAGGATTTAATTTATTATCCATATCAAAGTAAATTTTATCTAAATCATTTATTTTAACTTCATCAATTAGCTTTTGTCCTAATTCTAAGAAGTCTGTTGAATAGCTTATGAAAAGAATAGCTTTATCTGACTTCTTATCAAATTCTTTTTCTTTGCCTAATAAATCTTTAACGAGATTTGCAGGAGAGTTTTTTCGATGGGGAGCTAGATTAAAATATAAAAGGGAAAGATCATAAAGAGTACATTTGATTTTAATATCCTGCAGTAGAGAAATCTTGATCAATTCTTTAGCATTAAAACTATATATTGTGAGTCTGGAGCTAAGAATTTCTTTTAAAAAATCATGATTTTCATCTTTATAGGAAAAACGAATATTAGAACTACTGACAATTACCTCATCATTATAAATCATGAGAGCAAGAGAACTTGTTTTTTTTATCTTCCTAAGAAAATCAAATGCCTGTTTTTTAATAAAGATTATTTTAGTTGAAAGAGTTTCATTTTGGGTGACTGCAGTTGAAGTTTTATTTGTGACTTTGTTTTTACTTTTAACTTCTTTTGGAGCTCTAGGACTTCTTTTTTGCTCATCATACAATCTTGTGATGAATCTTTTAAAGTTAAGCCTTTCTAGGAACTCTCTAACTTCTTCACCTTTATAAAAATCTTCATAAATGAGTTCATCTAAAGATTGTTTTATTTTAAGGTCACACTTAATTTGAATTAATTTTTTTGATAAGATTGCATCATCTTTGTGATTAGTAAGGCCGTTAAGAACCCTTTTGTTTTTTAGATTATCAATGTTAGCAAAAATAGTATCAAGATCACCATATTGCGCTAACAATTTTGAAGCTCCCTTGGCTCCTATCCCTTTAACTCCAGGTATATTATCTGATGCATCACCAACGAGAGTTAGATAATCAATGATTTGATTTGGATGAACACCCATTTTTTCATGAACTTCTTTTGGCCCATAAATTATGCTCTTCATGGTATCTACCATTTTCACTTTTTCATTCACAAATTGCATGAGATCTTTATCACTGGAAGCAATGAGTATCTCGTCAAATCTATCTTGGTATTGAGTAGCAACTGAACCAATAATATCATCAGCTTCATACAGAGGCATTTTCAATTTTGGCAATTTAAGAACATCTATCATTTCTTCAATTAATGCAAATTGTGGAATTAACTCATCAGGCGGTGCTGAGCGATTTGCCTTATAGTCAACATAGATATCATGACGAAATGATGGACCCTTAGAATCTTGAGCAATGAAAACATGAGTAGGTGCTAAGTCTTCAATGGCATTGTTTAGCATATTAAAAACACCATAGACTGAATTAACAGGCGTACCATCAGGAGCACTCAGTGGTCTAATGGCATAAAAGGCTCTAAAGATAAAACTGGAGATATCAAAAATAAGAAGTTTTTTCATTGAGCTATTGCATAGGAAAAGCAGTATTTAGTCAATTAAAGAGTTTTGTCTTCTCTACTGTAGTGGTGCAACCACTTCCTGAGTCCATTCGTGTAATTGTTCATTTAAAGTAGGGGTTTCCAGTGTTGGGTGATTGGCAATAACTGAAGTATTGGCAACCATGTCACCATGCCTTTGAAAGGATCCAATTTTTAAAATTAGATAGGTTTCAAAGATCAAAACACCAACTAAAAGGGAGGCACCAACAATCATCCCTACTATTCCTCCAAAAAAGAAAATTAAAGGTAAAGCAATCAAAGCATTTCTAAATACTGATTGCTTAATATTGCAATAATTTCCTGTTTCAAGGTCTATGACTCTAAATCCTACAATTTTCTTTCCAATGGATTGACCAGCAAATAGGGAGTCAGATAGTACGATATAGAGAATACTAAAAAATAGTCCCATAATTCCTGTGCATGCTGCAAATAGTAAAGATATAGCTAAATCAATAGATTTCGCTATTATACGGCCTTTTCTAGCCCTTTTTTCTACTTTTTGTCTAAGCTGCCTTCTGAAATAGATCAAATCATCCTCTTTATAATATCTATACCTTTCTAATAACAGATAATATACTTTGATTTCAAGTAAAGTGGTGAAACCATAAAAGGATTACACGATGGCAAATCTAATTGAAGTCGATGAGACAAATTTTGATGAAAAAGTATTGGGTCATGCTGGACCTGTTTTAGTAGATTTTTGGGCAGAATGGTGCGGACCATGTAAAGCTTTAGCTCCAGTCTTGGATGAAATAGCTACTGAATTGGGTGATTCAGCAATGGTCGTTAAGGTAAATGTTGATAATGCTCAAAACTTAGCTCAAAAGTATGGCATTAGAGGGATCCCAACTTTGGTATTTTTTAAGGCCGGAGAGGTGAAAAGCACTCTTGTAGGAAATCAACCTAAAGCCGAGATCTTAAAAAGTTTAAAAGAATTAGTTTAATTAAAGTTGGGCAAGAACCTAATGGAAAACTTGCCCAACGATTAGTTATAAAAACTTAGTTACTTGAAGAGAAATACTTATCTTCAAGTGCTGGATCTGTGTAATACTGATCCTGAACAGAATCTGTATCATACTCATCATATTCGTAATCGTAATATAGATCGAATTGATCATCGTAATAATAATCTTTCTTATATGATTCTACATCATATCCACCAATATAACTTTCTGCTTTATTATACTTGTTAAAGTATGCATAGCTTTTTGGCCTGAAAGTTTCAGCACATGTAAATCGATATGAATTTTCAAGGTAATTTAAATTACTTCTTAATTCAGAACATTTATCATAGCCAACACTACAAGTTTTATTCCAATAAGATTCAACAACTCTCATAGAGTATTTATCTATAAGTTGGTAATTACATGAGTCAGTTGAAGAATATCTGTGCATATATCCATTCATCACCCAGTAAGGATAACCATCTATAAAGTTGAAAGAGTTGTTTTTATATTCACCTGGTGAATCTTCAACACTTCTAAATACCCAGTTCATGTAGATTGAACTTTGTAAATTGTTGTTTTGTAAGAATCTATAATACTCATAACTATTCCAATCATACGGAATCGGTTCATAACTATACGAAGTATAATGATACGGTGTATGGAATGTATGAATATAGTGATATCTTGCATGGTAATAATTAAATGGTCGCCAATAATAATACGTTCCATAATGTCTAGCATGATGGTACGGTAAAGTGCCTCTCATTACTCTACGATATGGACGAGCCACATGAAACCTTCTTGGACGATGCACAGTAGTATTTCTGTAACTTAAGTGATGTCTTCTATTGTTGATCTGCTTAACAACCCGCTTCGATCTAGCAACTCTGTTTTGACCATAAACTCTAGTGTTTGAAACACCTGCAACTACTTTTCTGTTATGCACGTTTGGTTTACCAACTCTAGCTGTAACTTGTCTTGCTTGTCTTTGTTTAGCTTGAGCACGTGATTCAACTTTTACCCTTGGAGTAGCTCTACTGGCTTGAGATCTTGTCTGTGCTCTTGAAGAACTTGAACTACTTGAAGATCTCGAAGGCTTTGATCTTGAAGTTGAAGAACTAGAACTTGATCTTGATGGAGAGCTTGATCTAGTCTGTGCTCGAGAAGAACTTGAGCTTGAACTTGAACTAGATCTTGAAGGTCTAGAGCTTGAGCTTGAACTAGATCTTGAAGGACTAGAGCTTGAACTTGAACTAGATCTTGAAGGACTAGAGCTTGAACTTGAGCTAGATCTTGAAGGACTAGAGCTTGAACTTGAGCTAGATCTTGA
>ENA-ORXM01002831-ORXM01002831.1-marine-metagenome-genome-assembly--contig:-NODE-2831-length-18961-cov-34.337429_pt1 | contig 18961 bp, 14 predicted proteins | sample MGYA00237867_ERZ511480 | MGnify/ENA primary metagenome ERZ511480 (study PRJEB26309, sample SAMN06266103) | marine metagenome | isolation source: Algal blade | place: United Kingdom:Sidmouth, United...
ATTTTTATAATATTTTGATTCTCAATTAAAGTTATGTTATGTCCTTTTCTTCTTAAGCGAGACTTTTTCATGTCGAGCTTGCCGAGAGATCTCTAGCAACGATAGAGTAGACTTGAAAAGTCACCACATAATGTTCGTTTTACACATAAAACACAGTTAAAATGTGTAACTATTACACATTTAATACATTTAAAGTGCTGTTCAAACGAATTATTAAGACCAGATTTACAAACTTAATAAGAGAACTTTACAAGAAGTTTTTCATATAAACTTAAATAAACAGAGCGACATATCTTTAAAGATTTTTTTAATAATATTTAACATTGACATACTGATATAAAATACATATTTTTATTGTTGTACCGATATGGTACACACTAATTAATCATACTATGTTAGTAATAAGTAGTAGAGAATTTAGGCAGAATCAACGTTTATATTTTGATAAAGTAGATAATGGAGAGCAGGTTATTGTCCAAAGAGGTTATGACAAATCTTATATACTATCTCCTATAAGTAAAGATGATCTATACTTTAATGCAGCAATGGTTAAGCAAATCAAAAAGAGTATTAAACGAGCAGAGAAAGGAGGCCTGAAGAAGATCACTACATCAGAAGAGATCAGTGAATTATTGGGTTTATGAATTTCTCTTTAGAGTTTACTCCAAGAGCTTTGTTAGATATAAAGAAGCATTAAAATGCTGGATATAATGCGACTCTAAAAAAGATTAGAAAACTCCTAATTGAGCTTATGGAACATCCTGAAACAGGATCAGGTCAACCCGAGATACTAAAGCACGACTTAGAAGGATTATACTTAAGAAGGATTAATAAAAAGCATCGATTGGTGTATGATATCAAAGATGAAATAGTTACTGTAATTGTATTAAGTGCTCACTCACATTATGGCGATAAATAATTAAACCATATTTAAAGCTTCGTGACTTTTTTAATATATAGCTTGCCGAGACATCTCCAGCAACGATAGGGTGAAGTCCAGTTATATCAAGAGTCTACCAGATTTCAACAATAAGAATCTATACATCACACCTGCTTAATTGACAATGAAACCCTCTTCTTCTCAATATCCACACTAAGCACTTTAACTTTCACATCCTGATTAACAGATAGTATCTCTGCGGGATCATTGATGAATCTATTGGTGATTTCTGAGATATGCACTAAGCCAGATTCTTTGATACCGATATCTACGAAGGCTCCAAATTTTGTAACATTATTAACGATGCCGGGGAGGATCATTCCTGCTGATAGATCATTTATGGTATTGATATGATCTGAGAATTGTACCGGTTGAGCAGCACCTCGTGGGTCAAGGCCTGGCTTATCCAGTTCTTTCATTATATCTACAAGTGTAGGTCGGCCACAATCTTGACTTATATATTTATTAAGATTTATGGATTGCCGTATTGCTTTATTTTCTATTAATGTGCTGATGTCGCAGTTATGATCTTTGGCCATAGATTCTACGATCTTATATCTCTCGGGATGCACTCCTGTATTATCGAGTGGGTTGTGCCCTTCTACAATCCTAAGAAATCCAGCAGATTGCTCGTATGATTTTTTACCCATACGTGGGACATTGATTAAGGTTTTGATATTGTCATAAGCACCATTTTCTGATCTATAATCTATAATGTTCTGAGCAAGTACAGGACCTAGTCCTGATAGATGTGTGAGGATGTGTTGGCTTGCAGTATTGATATTAATTCCTACCGCATGTACGCAATCAGTGACAGTATCGTTTAGTTTTTCTTTGAGAAGATTCTGTTCGACATCATGCTGGTATTGTCCGACGCCTATAGACTTAGCATCTATCTTGACCAGTTCTGCTAAGGGATCCATCAGTCTTCTTCCTATGGATACGGCACCTCTTACTGTGATGTCCTTGTCAGGAAATTCGTCTCTTGCTATCTGGGATGCAGAGTAAATTGATGCTCCACTTTCATTAACGAAGTAGATGTCAAGGTGGTGATTGGATTTTATGTTTTTTATAAATCGTACAGTTTCTTTTCCTGCCGTGCCGTTGCCTATTGCGACTGCCTCTATGTTATAATGCTTAATGAGGTGCTGTACAGCTGCAGCAGCTTCATCTATATTATTCTGCGGAGGGTGAGGATAGATTGCAGTGTCGTGGATAAGAGATCCAGTCTCATCTAATACGGCGACTTTGCATCCAGACCTATATCCCGGATCTAATGCCATAATCCGCTTAGGACCTAATGGGGCAGAGAGGAGTAAGTCTCTGAGGTTTTTAGAGAATACATTAATGGCTTCTATGTCAGCTTTAAGCTTAGCCGCCTTTCGGGTTTCGTTTTCTATAGAAGGAAGTAGCATTCTTTTAAGTGCATCTTGTATAGACAAGATGATGTGATTATAAGAAGGACTACTGGGATTAGATATCATTAATCTACTAATGCTTTTCTCAGCATTTTCTTCATCTATGACGACTTTTACACGTAGAAGTTTCTCATCCTCCCCTCTCAGGATGGCAAGCAATCTATGAGAAGGAATTTTGTTAAGTTTCTCTTCGTAATCGAAGTACATCTCATACTTACTTGCTGCTTCTTTTTTACTTTTTATAAGCTTAGACTTTATTATAGAATACTTCTTGAATTCGTTTCTTATAATTTCTCTACACTTTTCATTTTCACTGATCCATTCGGCGATGATATAACGGGCACCTTGGAATGCTGATTCGATATCTGGTACTTTTTTACTGATGTATTTTTGTGCTATGGGATCTAACTCATTTGCATTCTGCTTAGTGATATATTCTGCCAGAGGTTGTAATCCATTTTCTTTAGCGACAGTCGCCTTAGTTTTTATTTTTTTCTTGTAAGGCAGGTATATATCTTCTAAGATTGTACTATCCCAGCAATTGTGAATTTTATTTTTGAGTTGGGGAGTCATTGCACCTTGTTCTTTGATTTTAGATAGGATAAGCTCTTTTCTATCTATTAGCTTCTCTGTTAATTTAAGTGCTTTTTCGATGTCTCGGATAGCAACTTCATCGAGTGAGCCAGTAGCTTCTTTTCTATATCTCGCGATGAATGGAACTGTAGATCCTTCCTTTAGCAGACTGATAGTATTCGTGACTTTCTCTTTTGATAGATTAAGGCGCTTTGTTATTAGCTCAATAATGATTGTATCCATATTTTGTTAAGCAGATTTATTAGGGATTGCTACATATTGTTGACAGCAATATATTTTCTTATGTTTCTTAGTGTTCTCTTTTTTACAATTGTGTTCCTTTGTAATCTATTAAGATAACGTTTCATCATCCTTCACAACGCGATATGTCGAAAGTTTTAATTACAGATTATGTGCATCCAAAATTAATAACTCAATTGGAAGAATTGGGGTATATACCAATCTATAAGCAGGGATTTGATCCTAATACTATTTCGGAAGTGATACATGATCTTACAGGAGTCATCATTAACTCTAAGATAAAGATGACTTCTGCAGTCATAGAGAAGGGAGTTAATCTTAAGTTCATAGGCCGATTAGGCTCAGGACTTGAGATTATTGATCTCGAAGCTGCACGTAAAGCCAATATAGCAGTGATTAATACCCCATCGGGTAATTGTAATGCCGTAGCTGAGCACGCGATAGGAATGTTGCTTACTCTTCAGAACAAGTTATTGTCGGCAGATGCTGAAGTCAGAAGATCCATCTGGAATCGAGAGTATCATCGCGGGACGGAGATAAGTGATAAGAAAGTAGGGGTCATTGGCTTTGGACATACAGGACAGGCATTTGCGAGAAGATTAAGAGGATTTAACCCAACCTTAGTTTATTATGATCCATATGTCACAAGTATAGCCAGTGATGTTAATTATTGCGAGAGTGTTGATATGTCATCTATTTATAAATGTGACATTATGAGCTTCCATGTACCCCTTACTGATGAGACAAAATACATGCTCAATGCTGATTTTATACTCAAGTGTACCGAGAATCCAGTAATTATTAATACTTCTCGGGGACAAGTTGTGGATACTAAAGCCCTCGTTGAAGGCCTTCAAAGTCGTCAAATCTCTGGCGCATGTTTGGATGTATTTGAGAATGAAAAGCCGCATACCTACTCAGAAATAGAGCGAAACACGTATAATTCCCTATTTTCTATGGCAAATGTCGTGGTAAGCCCTCATATAGCAGGGTGGACCCACCAATCCTTAGAGGGCATATCTGACGTCTTACTCAATAGGATCTCACAGCTAACATAGATGTCCATGTGGAGACTTCGTAGATATAATATTTTGTAGGACTTTAAATATTTGTTAACATTGTGGACCTCTCAGAGGTTCAGATTTTTATATCATAAACAGAAACGAAATGCTAAGGAGCTTTACCCTATTGATCATCGCCTTGTTCTGCACGACTATAGCTATTAGTCAGACAACCATACAGGGAAAAATATCAGAAGTTGATACAGGAGAACCTGTATTATTTGCAACTGTCGCTCTATACAAGAATGATGTCCTCATAACTGGTGCAGAATCAGATTTTGATGGTAATTACTCTTTTTCAGATGTATCGCCTGGTACGTATGATTTAGAAGCATCTTTTGTAGGCTTACAGTCACAAAGACTCGCTGGAGTCGTGGTTAAAGATGGTAAAGTCAATATCGTAAATATTGAATTAGAGCAAGCGAGTGTTCTTGCGACATCAGAGGATATTGTTATCGTAGAATATAAAGTACCTCTTGTAGAATTTGATAATACAACTCAGGGTAAATCTCTGACTTCTGAAAATATCCAAGCATTACCTACTAAAAATATTAGCGCTATCGCTGCCACATCAGCAGGAGTATCGGTAGATAACGGTGGTAATATATCTATAAGAGGATCCAGAGCTAATGCAACTAATTACTATATAGATGGTGTCAGAGTAAGTGGAGCAAGTGCAGGTAATCTTGTACCTCAAGCTCAGATCGAGCAGATGCAGATTATCACTGGTGGTATCGAAGCAAGGTACGGAGATGTGACAGGTGGTATCGTTTCTATTACAACTAAAGGTCCTTCTAACAAATATACAGGTGGTCTTGAATTAGAGACATCTCAGTACTTAGATCCATATGGATATAACCTTGTGAATGGTAATTTCAGTGGTCCTATATTAAGAAATAAGGAAGGACAATCTATATTAGGTTTTAGATTCTTCGGTCAATATAGGAATGTAGAAGATGATAATCCGTCAAGCATCGGTACGTATAGAGCTAATGATGCATTGATAGATGAATTAGAAGCTAATCCAGTTACACAATTTAATGGTACTACATTTCCCTCAACAGAATTTGTAACTGAAAGAACAGCTGACAATCCAGCAAGGGTAAATCTATTAAATACTAATCCTAATGAGACAGCTAGAGACATTAATTTAAGTGGAAATATCGATGCAAGAATATCTAAGAATATTGATATCGCATTCTCTGGAGCATATTTTGATAGTAAAAACCAATTCTCACCGAGTAGAGCATGGGCACTATATAACTGGAGAAATAATCCATTCAATGTATTTAAGGGTTATAGAGCTAATGTCAAATTAAGACACAAGCTGGGCAATCAAAATTTTGATGCAGATAGTGGGGAAGAACGTAGAGATCAGATCATAAGAAATGCTTCTTACTCTATTCAAGTCGGTTACGAACAGTCAGAAAGCAATAACGAAGATGTAAGACATCAAGAAAATATATTTAACTACGGATATTTTGGAAATCAACCAAGAACTTGGATGCCAGCAGCATCTTTTCTTACTGACCCTGGTTCATGGGGAGGAGAGATTATAGAATTAGGTGGTGGTGCACCGTTTGCACACCAAGGTTATACTGAATTAAGTCCAGAAGAAGAATTCATGGTAGACCCTAATACCAACCCCGTTCTTGGACAGATGAATATGGAGAATGGATTCTTAGAGCCAGTTGTAAATGGCGCTTGGGGTTTATTTAATAATGTAGGTCAAGTCTACAATACATTCAATAAAGGGGAAAATGAAATTTTAACTGTTAACGTAACAAGTGGTTTTGATTTTATGCCTGGTGGTTCTGAAAAAGGAAAACATAATATCCAGTTTGGATTTATGTACGAGCAGAGAACGAATAGAAGTTGGTCATTAGCTCCAAGAAGATTATGGACACTTATGAGACTTGAAGCTAATCGTCACCTGACTGGTGTAGATACAACTAATGCAATTGGAACATTTGATTTTAATGGTACACAGTTTACACAATATGCACCAGGTAACTCATTAGAAGGTTCAGAAACTGATAATGGATTTTTATTCAATATTAGAAATCTTACTGGCCAAGCAATCGATGAATATGTTAATGTAGATGGACTTAATCCTAATGATTTAGACTTGAGTTTATTCTCACCTGCAGAATTAAATAACTTCGGAATTTTAGATTATGTAGGTTATGATTACTTAGGTAATAAGACAAGTACAAGTAACTCTTTCAATGATTTCTTCTCTGGAGAAGATGCTAACGGATTAAAGACATTCCTTGTCGCTCCGTGGACGCCTATATACGGAGCGGGATATATACAAGATAAATTTACATATAAAGACATCATATTTAGGCTCGGAGTAAGAGTAGATTATTATGATGCGAATAGTAAGGTATTAAGAGATCCTTATTCTTTAAATAGAATAGAAGAGGCATCTGATTTCTTCGCAAGAAATCTTGATCAGCAACAACCAGAATCAGTAGGGGATGATTATAGTGTCTATGTAGCCGGTGATGGTTCGAGTTCTGTTGTTGGTTTTAGAAGGGGAGAGGAGTGGTTTAGACCAGATGGTACAGCTACAGATGGTAATCTCTTATTTGGTGGTGGAATTGTAACTCCATCATATGTAGAGACTGACCTTGCGTCAAGAGATCCCCAAAACGAAAACTTTAATGTTGATGAGTCATTTAAAGATTATGATCCGCAACTTAATTTTATGCCAAGGTTAGCATTTTCATTTCCTATATCAGAAGATGCGGGATTTTTTGCACACTATGATATTTTAGTTCAGAGACCACCTTCTAACGTAATAACTACAGCGCTAGATTATTATTACTTTAATAGTGCTTCTAGGTTTAATCGAAATGGAAATCCAGCTAATAATCCAGACCTTAAGCCTGAGAAGACTATAGATTACGAGGTAGGATTCCAACAGAAAGTATCTAATTCTTCTGCCATAAAAGTATCAGCTTACTATAAGGAGCTAAGAGATATGATTCAGAGTAGATATTACCAATTTGTTCCGAGTTTAACGCAATATCAGACTTATGGAAATATAGATTTTGGTACAGTTAAAGGATTCTCATTTACATACGATATGAGAAGAACAGGCAACTTTCAGTTAAATGCAACTTACACATTACAATTTGCTGACGGCTCAGGTTCTGGAGCTAACTCATCAAGTGGATTTAACCCTAATACTAATGTGAGAACTTTACTCCCACTATCTTTCGATGAGAGACACAGAATAACTGCAGTAGCAGATTATAGATATGGATCAGGTAAGAGCTATAATGGACCGAGATTAGGTAACATTGATATATTCGCTAATACAGGAATTAACCTATTAATGACAACTATTTCTGGAAGACCATATTCTACATTTAGAAACGTGACAGCTCCACTGACAAGTACTGTAAGAGAGAATATCAATGGTGCAAGATTACCTTGGGTACTTAATGCTGATGTTCAGATAGATAAAAATTTCCAATTTAAATTATCAGAAGAATCTAATAGATACTTAGGTATAAACTTGTACCTAAGAATTCAGAATATCTTAGATAGAGATAATATAAGAGGCGTATATGACGTATCAGGTGATCCTGATAGTGATGGATATTTATTAAGTGCTTTTGGTGAGCAGAGATTAGAACAAATTGAAAACACAAGCTTAAGTGTGGAAAGTTTCTTAGCTAATTACAAATGGAGAATACAGAACCCTGCTAACTTCTCAGCTCCAAGACAGATTTTCTTAGGAGCTATAATTAATTTTTAATTTTTAAGTAAGTAATAAGAATCATAATTATGATTATCAATAATAATATGAAAAATATACTAATAGGTCTTATGCTTTTGCTAATGTGTTGCTCCCAATTATCTGCACACATTAATCCTAATAGAAAAGGTCAAAAACCATCTAATAGCGCTGAGCTGGAGACACGTATGGAAGCTTGTACTGAAGCTACAGCTCAGGTAGATCAAAATATAAATAATGTCAGAGCAAGACTCACTACTGGTGGTGACGTATGGTGGGATCCTCAGGCGAGGGTAGGTAGATATGTTGTACCAGCGGTTCCAGTAGGATCAGCATTAGATGAGGTATCATCTATTTTTGCAGCAGCGGTGTGGCTCGGTGGTTTTGATGAAGTAGGTAATCTTAAGATGGCCGCAACTGATTATAGATCTAATGGTAATACAGATTTCTATCCAGGACCTATCAACGAAGGTACAGGAATGACTGACCTCGATACTTGTCAGCAGTGGGATAGATTCTTTGAGGTACAAGGTACAGAAATAGAGAGGGCGATCAGAGATTGGGAAAATCAAACTGTAGCTAACCCATATGATAACGTTGACTCTATTCCAGAAGGCGTTAGATTCTGGCCTGGTAATGATAACCCATATTTTAGAGATAAGTTCCCTTTTGAGCTACCATCTACATCAGCTGGTCTAGGTTCATATTGGGATGAAGATAAGAATGGAATCTATGATCCACTAGGAGGAGATTTTCCTATAATAGAAATAAAAGGTTGTGGAGCTTTTGATCGTAAGTCTGCTAAGGAGTTAGTGCCAGATGAAATGATCTTCTGGATATATAATGATGTAGGAGCACCTCACTCGCTTACAAGAGGGGCAGAGATTAGGATGGAAGTACAAGTGCAGTCATTTGCTTATGCAACTAATGATGAGATCAATGACATGACTTTTCAGAGATATAAGTTGATTAATAGAGCAACTACAGATATCAGAGAGACATACTTTGGATGGTGGGTAGATCCAGATTTGGGTTGTGCACAAGATGATTATTCAGGTTGTGATGTAAGCAGGAGTTTAGCATATACTTATAATGAGGATATTCTAGATGGAGAATCTGGGACATGTGATTGTGGTGTGACACCTACTTATTGTGATGAAGTCCCTATGATAGGTACCGATTATTTTAGGGGACCCTTAGCTCCTTTTGATATAGATACGAGTGAAGTAGTAGGAGAAAGACACGTGATAGCTCTGGCGGATGATGCATATGATTTTGATAAATACTCAGTAGGAGATACAATTTTTATCTTACCTGTAGATCCTGAAGCTTTGACAGAGCCAGGAATCAAAGTGGAACTGGGGATGTCTTCATTTATATACTACAACAATCCTCAATTTGGTACTAATGCTCCTCAGACAGAGGATCCAGCTAATGCGGATGCATTTTATAGTTATTTAACTGGAAGATGGAATGATGGTACACCGCTTACTTTTGGAGGTACAGGCTTCGATCCAACAAATACTGAAGTAACACTATATGCATTTCCTGATCCTCCTAACCTTCCAGGTGGATGGTCTATGGCAGAAGAAGCTTTACCATTCGGAGATAGAAGAACAGTACAAGCCTCTGGTCCATTCTTATTGAAGCCAGGAGATAGAAACGAGTTGATAATAGGTGCTGTTTGGGTACCAGATGTTGCTCATCCAAGACCGAGTTTAGGAAAGTTACTAGCAGCAGATGATATTGCTCAGAATCTTTTTGATGCATGTTTTGACATCGTTGACGGTCCTGATGCCCCAGATGTATGTACTATAGAGTTAGATAGAGAGATCGTCTTAGTTTTAACTAATGATACGATAGATTCTAACAATGCTTTCGAAGCTTATGAAGAACTTGATATATTATCTTCGGAAGAGATTCCAGATTCAGTTAGAAACTTTTTATTTGAAGGATACCAAATATATCAATTAAGAGATGCAACTGTTGGACCAGGAGAATTAGATGATATCGAAAAAGCAATTCTTGTAAGGCAAGTAGATGTTGAAAATGGAGTGAATGAGATATTTAATTGGGAGAGTGAACCTAATCCAGTCTTCGGGACTACAGACCTTGTATGGACACCGACAAGAAAAGTTGATGGCGCTGACACTGGTATAGAGCATACTTTCAGTATTACTTCTGATGCCTTTGCTACCGGTGATGGTAAGTTAATTAATCATAAGACTTACTATTATATGGCTGTAGCTTATGCTCATAATGAATTTGCAGTTTTTGATCAAGATAATCCAGTAGAGACTCAACAGAAACCTTACTTAGAAGGAAGAGGTAATATTAGAGTGTACAGTGCTACTCCGAGACCTATAGTTTATCAAGGATTGAATGCACAATATGGCGATGGTGTGCCTATCACTCGTAAGGCTGGAGTAGGTGTAGGAGGTAACGTCCTAGACATGGATGATTCTATGTATGCTTCTATACTTGATGGATCATTTAATGGTGATATCCTTTATGAGCAAGGTGCTGGTCCGATTGACGTTAAAATATATAATCCACTTGAAGTTAAGAATGGTGTATTCCAGTTGCAGTTAGTTACTGGTGGTATGGCAGATACCTTAGCTACTGGAGAGCTTCAGGGAAGCTTTGGTGGTGGTACACAATGTGGTCTTAATCCTGGAGTGAGATGGGTACTTACTGATGTCACTAACAGTGTAGAGATTGCATCAGAGCAAACAATAGATGCTCTCAATGAGCAAATAATTACACAATATGGGTTTTCTGTTTCTATCGGTCAGACAGCTGAGCCTGCACAGACTAGTAAAGAAAATAATGGAGCATTAGCAGCATTTATAGATTATGCTGATGTACAAGGTGATAATTGGTTTTCGGGCGTAAGAGATGGTGATGATTTTCTAGGAGCTCGGATAATTCCAGTATTTAATTTTCTGAAGACTAATTTAATGGAAGAGAATAATGCACTTGATCCTGAAAGACGTTTTAGTACTTTGGGAGATGGCTACTGGTATCCATTTACTTTATCTTCGGGTAGATTACCTATTCCATCTGATCTTTTTCCTTTCTATCTGACCCCAGCTTGGAAGTCAGGTGGGTCTCAGAATTTTATAGATTCAGAATTAGGAGATCTTAATAATGTGGATATCATATTTACTTCTGATAAGTCGTTATGGTCAGAATGTGTGGTTGTAGAGACTGCAACAGAAGATTACCTAGCTATCGGCAATACTATCGGAGATACAGATATGTTTGACTTGAGAGAGTCGCCATCTATAGATGCTAATGGGGCACAATTAGGTGATGGAACAGTAGGTAAGAGTTATTTCCCAGGATATGCTATTGATGTAGAGACAGGTAAGAGATTGAATATTTTCTTCGGTGAGAATTCAATATTTGGACAAGGCCAAGATTTAATCTATAACCCAACAGATTCTCTATTTCAGCAAACAAGAGATGGAGGATTTTCTCCTGAAAACATAGTTTTAGGAGGTCATCACTACATTTATGTCACAAGACAAGAATATGATGGTTGCGCAGCAATATTTAATGCGCTTAGAGGTAAGGACACAAATCTATTCGGTAAGATCGATGCATTGCAAGCCATAACATGGTCATCAATGACTTACGTGACTACAGGTCGTGAGATGCTACCTTTAGATCAAGGATTGATACCTAATGATATGACTGTCAAGTTAAGGGTAGAGAATCCTTATAACTTAGAGACTGAATTTAATATCCAAGTACCTGATCAGTGTAGAATTGCAACAGAAGAAGAAGAGTACCCTTTATATGAGTTTGAGATAAGAGGTAAGGAAGCGGTAGATCTTACGCAAGAACCATACGAAGGTATGCTTGCAGATGTCAATATTGTACCTAATCCTTATTATGCGTACTCTACTTATGAGTCGGGTAAGTTTGATAAAGCTGTTAAGATTACTAATCTGCCTGATAATGCTAATATCACGATATATTCACTCGATGGTAAGTTCATTAAAGAATTTAAGAGAGATGAGATGCCTATGAGAAAGGGTGGTTCTAATCCAGGTGTTACTAATTCTCAGACTAATCCAGATGTAAGATGGGATCTTGAGAACTACGCAGGTATTCCTGTTGCAAGTGGTGTGTATCTTATACACATATCTGCACTAGGTGAGGAGAGAACTTTAAAGTGGTTCGGTATCAACAGAGAGTTTGATGCTTCAGGATTATAATCATAAATCGATAAAAAGAAACAACATGAAAACTCAATATAAATTAATCACATTAGCACTGGCATTCTTAATGATAGCTGGTAGCATGTATGCAGGTAATCCTGATAGACAGGGAGAGTCTGGAGCAGCAGAACTATTGCTTAATCCATGGGCTAGAAGTGGAGGACTACATACCCTCAACACTTCTTCTGTTATGGGTATAGAAGCCATGCGACTTAATGTCGCTGGGATAGGAAGAATAAGTAGTAAGGAGCTTGTGGTATCAAGTACAAGGCTTTACGATGGCTCTGATATTAATCTTAATGCCTTCGGTTATGGTCAGAAGGTGGGATCTAATGGCTCTTTTGCAGTAACATTAATGTCTGTAGATTTTGGAGAAAATATAGTAACTACCGAGGATAGTCCAAATGGTAATGGAGCAACTTTCTCTCCATCATTTTTTAATCTTGGATTAGGATATAGCCATACGTATGATAATAAGATCTCAGTAGGATTATTATTCAGAACTGTATCAGAGTCATTACCTAATGTAAGTGCATTTGGATTTGCTATAGATGCAGGTGTACAATATGTTTCTGGAGAGAAAGATAATTTTCGATTGGGTATATCTTTAAGAAACGTAGGTTCTCCGATGAAATTTAGCGGTCAAGGGCTTTCTTTCCAAGGTGATAACCCTGGAGATGGTACATACCAATTGACATTTAATCAGAGAGCTGAAGGATTCGAATTGCCTTCAATGCTTAACATAGGAATAAGCTATGATTTTTATTTCGGAGAGAAAGTCATGCTAAGAGGTATAGGTAACTTTACATCTAATGCATTCTCAAGAGATCAGCTTGGTGTTGGCGCAGAATTTACTTTTAATGAAAGATTTACATTGAGGGGAGCATATAAGACTGAGTTAGGAGAGATAGGAGACAGAGCTAATATCTACTCAGGTTTAGCATTTGGGGCATCTATAGAGTTGCCGTTCAGTGCTACTGCTAAGAATAAAATAGGTGTGGATTATGGCTACAGAGCTACTAATCCATTCAGAGGTACACATAATGTTTCAGTAAGATTATCCTTCTAATAAGGAACTTATTGATACTTATTGCTCGTTAAAAAAGCTATAATAAAACGTTTCCGTATTTTTACGGGAACGTTTTTGTTTTTAATCATACACAAAAGAATTTTTTATGTCACTTTTTTCATACATGACTCAGGAAGGCTACGACAAATTAAGAGCTGAGTTAGATGAGCTCAAGTCTACAGGTAGAGCTGAAGCTGCTGCGGCTATCGCTGAAGCGAGAGAGAAAGGCGATCTTTCTGAGAATGCAGAATATGATGCAGCCAAAGATGCACAAGGCCTACTCGAAGCTAAGATCAATGAACTAGAAAAAGCCATGTCAAGTGCACGAGTTATAGACAAAAGCGAATTAGATACGTCGCAAGTTACAATACTATCTTTAGTTAAGCTTAAGAATCTGAAAATGAATAAGGAGATAACCTATCAACTTGTATCGGAAGCGGAAGCTGATCTTAAACAAAAGAAAATATCTGTTAACTCACCATTAGGTCAAGGTGTATTAGGTAAGAAAGTAGGCGAGAAAGCAGAGGTCATCACTCCAGGTGGAACGATGCAATTTGAGATATTAGATATATCCCTATAGATCTATTATGGCAAGTATATTTTCTCGAATCATAGCTGGCGAGATCCCTTCGTATAAGATTGCGGAGGATGATTCTTATTATGCTTTTCTTGATATTAACCCTGTAAGTAAGGGCCACACCTTAGTGGTCCCTAAAGTAGAAGTAGACTATATTTTTGATCTCCAAGATGATATATTATCAGGGTTAAATGTTTTTGCTAAGAGTGTAGCACATGCCATACAATCTGTAGTGCCATGTAATAGGATAGGAGTGACAGTTATAGGTCTGGAAGTTCCCCATGCACACATCCACCTTATACCCATTAGTGGACTCCTCGATATGGATTTTACTAAAGATAAAGTGGTAATGTCTAAAGAAGAATTAGAATCATTAAGCCAAGAGATCTCCGCTGCATTTATAGCTAAGACTTCTTAATCCGCTGCGGATTATCCGCTATAAATTTCTTCCAACTATTTCCTGACTTAGATACTTGTTGCCCATTAGAGATCTGCTGATGATGACATACTGCAGCAGCTAGAGCATCGGTAGCATCCAGATAATAATCGCTTACAGTAAATTTAAGTCTATGCTTAAGCATGGCAGCAACTTGTTCTTTGGAGGCATTTCCATTGCCCGTTATAGCTTGCTTAATCTTCTTAGGAGCGTACTCTATGACATCTATCCCCATCGTAATAGCAGCAGCCATAGAGACACCTTGTGCTCTTCCAAGTTTTAACATCGACTGTACATTCTTTCCGAAGAAGGGAGCTTCTATGGCCATCTGATCAGGAAGGTGTACTTCTATGATTTCTTGCAGTTGTAGATAGATTTCCTTGAGCTTTGTATAATGATCCTTGTAAGGACTTAATTTAATTACACCGATGTCTTTCACGATTGGTACTCTGGGTTCGCAATCTATGACTGCGTAACCCAACACATTAGTGCCTGGATCGACACCTATTATTTTAGAATTTTTTGCCACTGCTTTTTTATACAAAATTTGAAATAGAATATATCGTAGATATTTATAATATACCGACTAGTTTTCTTTAAGTCATAATTTTTTTATTAGAAAACTTTTCGTCCATATTATATTACAAATCTAAGCTATATGTGATCATAATGTCGCTTACATCTCGTTTATTTGTAGAAGTGCAGATGTTATTATGAAGAAGATATTCAATATTGTCATCAAAGTATTAATCCTTATAGGATTCGCATATGTTATAAGAAATTATATTTCTTCTAATAACTGGACGGATATAGGTGCTTCCATTAGTAAAGATGACTTATACAGTAGGTGGTACTTAATACCCGTTATTATCATTCTTATGCCAGTCAACTGGTTGTTAGAATCCAGAAAGTGGCATGTCGTAATGAATAATTATTCTGAGATAAATTATGGAAGTGCAATCATTTCAATATTATGTGGAATTACATGTGGACTATTAACACCTGCGAGAGTCGGAGAGTTTATGGGAAGACTACTTTTAGTCAAGTCAGAAGATAAGAAAGTTTCTGTCTATGCTTCTTTTCTATGTTCGATATCACAGAATATAATAACCCTGATTTTAGGGTTGGCTTCAGTTGTGGTATTCATAACTTATATTAACGCCATAGACATCGAAGTATCCACACTCCTCATTGTAAATGTGATAATTATATCTATCGGATTATGCTTTTATTATAATCATAAGACTCTTATCTCTTATTTATCATTTACGACTTTTTATAAGAAACATCTATTATTTATCAGCGAGCATAAAGTGTCCCTAGGTTTGCTTAACCGTGTGTTGTTATTATCATTACTTCGATATCTTGTTTATGGTACGCAGTATGTTCTGATTCTTTGTTTCTTAGGCCTCTCATCTGCATTATATTATAATGTTGTAGCTATCGGTACCATATTTCTGATACAGTCCACGATTCCATTACCGCCGATGATGGGACTACTGGCTCGTGGAGAGATAGCTGTCTTTGTCTTAGGTGTACTATCCTATAGTACGCCCATTGGATTACTTGCTGCAGGGCTTATTTGGGTAATAAACTTGATCTGTCCTGCGTTATTGGGATTAGCATATCTTATGAAAATGAATATATGGAAGTCAGTAAGGCAATAAGAAGACACCTGTATTATTCTATCATTATCATTTGTATAATGATTACTAATAATTACATGAATGGGCTGTATGCTCAAGATATACCTATAACAGAACTGGCATTTCAGAATGGTGAGAAGGTGGTGTACAAGGTATATTATAATTGGAAATTTGTATGGGTTCCAGCAGGAGAGGTAACTTTTACATCTGTAGAAAAAGATGATCACTACGAGCTTTCGGTAGAAGGCATAAGCTATGAGAGTTATGATTCGTTTTTTAAGGTAAGAGATCATTATGTAAGCAGAGCTAATAAGAAAGATCTGATTCCGATTAATTTCAGAAGAGATATTCTAGAGGGTAATTACCAGAGATACGATAGCTTATCGTTCGATCAAGAAAACCATGAGGTTGTAGAATATTTTGGTAAGACAAAAGAGAAGGCCAAGCCATTTGATTTTTCTTTAGAAGCAGAAGTCTTGGATATGGTATCTTCCATTTATTATATGAGATCATTGCCAGCTGACATTTTTGATAATAATATAGATATAGACTTAAGTATCTTTTTTGACAAAGAACTTTTTGATATCCATATCAATAACTTGGGTCTAGAAAATAAAAAGATAAAATCTATCGGTAAGATAAAATGTATTCACTTGCAACCAGAATTAATATCAGGTTACATATTCCAAGAAGGTGATGTTATGGATGTGTGGGTATCTACTGATAATAATAGAATTCCGGTCCAGATAGAATCGCCTATAAGCTTCGGGTCAGTAAAAGTTCTTCTTAAGTCCGTCGAGAATCTTAAGTACCCTTCAAAACTCACAGGATTATATAAATGAATTACTTATTGAATTATGAAAAAAATAAATCAAATCATATTCATTCTGCTACTGTTGGTAGGGGCTCTCACTTTGGGTTACTTTATAGGGTTTAAGTCTGAGATGTTCAAGTCTAAGGAGATAGAATCTGCTCAGGTGATGATGGAGAAGATCTCAAAGGTATTTAAGATGGTAGCCGTAGAAGGAGAAGTCTCAGAGATCTATGATTATAAGGCTTATCAATATTTAGACTTAAGTCTATTAAGAAAAAAGGCACTCGTGAGAGTCAAAGCAAAGGTGTCTATAGGTTACGATTTAGATAAAGTCGAATTCGTTATAGATGATGCTACCAAAACAATAAGAATGAAAAATTTTCCAGAGCCAGAGATGTTATACGTGGAGCATGATCTTGATTATTATGATCTGCAAGAAAGCATGTTTAATGAATTCAGTGCCGATGATCTCACTAAAATCAACGCAAGGGCCAAAGAGTATGCGACGACACTGATCGAAAAAGGGCCATTATTCCAAAAAGCAAAAGAGCAAAAAGGGGAGATTATAAGCTTGCTATCTGATATGTGGCAGCAGACAGGTTGGACCTTTGTTATAGAAGACAGAATTCTGCAAGGGTAGCTGATTCCGTTTTATATTCTGAAATTACAACTTTTAGTAATGTATTATTTATACCTATGCTTTAGGTATGATTCTTTATTTTTAGACATTAAGTCTCATAATGTTTGATATGCACAGTCACGGAGATATTATCAAACCAGATAAAGAAACAGATTATCAGATAATAGTAGATATTTCGAGGGACTGTAGAAAACTTTGTGTTTAACAAATTGCATCTGCAGTTTTCCACTTTCAATGCTTTCAATTTTTCCCTCAAAGAAAATTGGAAGTGTTGCAATGTGGTAAACTATACGAAGTGACTATCTATCTAATTCATAGATCTTAATATCTTAGATTTATGGACGATAAAACAAATCAATTATTAGACTCTTTGATCAATGAAATCAAAGACAAAAACAGCTTGGATTTGATTAGAGATCAGCTGTTTAAAAGAGGAGTACAAACCCTGCTTAAGGCAGAACTTGATAACCATCTTGGTTATTCTAAAGGTGATAAGCCTATTAATAATAATCAGCGTAATGGGTATACTCCTAAAACTCTAAAAACATCTTCTGGTAATGTTCCTATTAAGGTACCACGTGATAGAGCTGGTACCTTTGAACCTGTTATTATTCCGAAGCATAAGACTATGAGTCAAGAGATAGAGCAAATCATGCTCTCTTTATATGCTAAAGGTATGAGCAATGCTGATATCATAGACTTTATCGAATCGACATATGGTGTAGCTTATTCTACTTCAGAAGTTTCAGTTATTACTAATTCGCTTTTAGAAGACATCAAGTCCTGGCAGAATAGACCTTTAGATGATATTTATCCTATCATTTGGATAGATGCAATCCATTACAAAATACGACAGGATGGAACTGTAAGGTCTAAAGCTGCTATGATTATTCTTGGTGTTAACCTTGAAGGGCAACAAGATATCCTCAGTATTCACATCATGGAAACTGAATCAGCCAGTGGCTGGATGGAAATGCTCACGGATATAAAAAGTAGAGGCGTTAAAGACATTTTTATCCTTTGTTCAGATAATTTAGCTGGATTAGACAAGGCCATTGAAGCCGTGTATCCTAAAAGTATTCGACAAATTTGTATTGTCCATCAGATACGTAATTCACTTAAAATAGTTTCTTATAAAGATCGTAAAGCAATCATCAAGGATATCAAAGCTATTTACAAAGCGGATAACATAAAGATGGCTGAACAAGCTTTACAAGAATTTAGTGACCGATGGTCCACAAAATATAAAAAAGCTGTCGATTCTTGGAAAGACAACTGGGATAACCTGACTACATTTTTGAACTTTCCTCATGAAATTAGAAAAATCATCTATACCACTAATATCATTGAAAGCTTTAATGCTTCGCTTAGAAAGTATACAAAAAACAAAAAATCTTTTCCTAATGATAATGCTGCGCTTAAATCAATATATCTTGCAGCTATGGCAATCAGAAAAAAATGGGAAAAGTCCCGTTTCGGGTGGGCTCAGATTTACAATCAATTACATATTCATTTTCAAAATAGAATTTCTTAACTCGACTATGAA
>ENA-ORXM01002834-ORXM01002834.1-marine-metagenome-genome-assembly--contig:-NODE-2834-length-18951-cov-4.004292_pt1 | contig 18951 bp, 15 predicted proteins | sample MGYA00237867_ERZ511480 | MGnify/ENA primary metagenome ERZ511480 (study PRJEB26309, sample SAMN06266103) | marine metagenome | isolation source: Algal blade | place: United Kingdom:Sidmouth, United...
CCGATACCATAAATATTCGGGAGGTCGTTCTGTATGCTATGATATTCGCCACTGTTCAGATACTTTCCTTCAGGAATTTTAATGTCTTCGTACGTCAGTTCCAGTGAAGTGTTAAAAACCTCGAATTTTTCCTGAAAAGAAGCCTTGATCTTTTCTTGGTCAACGGTGATGGGAACGACATCTTTATACACATTGATGATGCTGTTGTTCAGACACAGTTTGAGCACCTTTTCGAAACCTTTTGGGAAACATATTTTCCATGGGTTTTCCTCTGGTTCGCATTCATCTTCGGTCTGATCACCCTCTTTCTTATTACAAGGGCAAGACATCAATGAAATATCACGGATACTTTCTACCCCAGGGGTTTCGGCAATAATCTGGACCAAATCGGAAAGTCGGATCTCTGTTTGAATATTCGCACTTTCCAATTCTTCGTCGGTGATAAAACCGTGTTCGAGAATGGGCCCATTATAAATGACATCGGTAGTCTTGCCCTCATCTAAAAGTTGTTCTAGCGAATAGCGCTTTACGGAAGGCGAAACATGTTCTTGAATGCGAAATAACAGTTCGACCACTACCTCGTTGGCATTGGCCGTCTTTTCGATTTCAATATCCCCACAGACCTGAAATTCGAATTCACCGACCTCTTCTACTTTTACGAGGTCTTCGCAGAGATTGCGGTTGGCATGGTAGGCATCCGAAATTGCTTTGGTAATCTCTTCGATTTTGGCAATGCGCTCAGGATTGTCTTTTTCCAGTTGCTGAAAGTTGCTGTCGAGTTCAAAAAAAACGTTGTTCAGTCCCTGAAGTACAAATGCGTCTTTCTTTTCATAATGAGGAAGAAGGTCGTCGTTATAGCTCAATTTGCCCTTAGGGTCATCCGAGGTGACTTCATCTTTCCGTGAGCAATGCATAAATACTTTACTGTCTCGATTTGGACGGATAAAAGCATTTTTTACGCCGGGAATATCAATAAAGAGCTTTCGGTAATCTCTTTCGGTAATGGGTTTGGTGGTGAAGATTTCCTTTGCCGTCGGAAAAGTATCCTGTAAATTCTTCGTTCCGGTCACAGGTTCGGCAACCAGATCGGGTATGGGCGCGTTGATGCGATAGCCAAGGTCGGTGATGGCATAGCAAAGGGCCTCCAAAAAGGTAATACCAGGATCGTGGCTGTTGTAATCCGTCCAAAGCTGGTTCGACATGGCCTCAATATGCTGCATGCCTACCTGCCGCAAAAAACTATAGTCGCGGTCGTTTTGGGTATCGGTATGTTTCGGTATCGTTAAAGTTTCCATGTATTAACAGATTTCTGCTTCTTCGATAATATGGTTTTGTGTCGGGGAAAGAACGGCCAAGGCATTGCTTGGCGTGATTCTTTTTTCTGGATTTAGAATTCCATCCGTCGGAATATGGTTCATTTTAAAGTCTTCCAGAAAGTCAACATAATCAAGGTTCTCGATAAAATTGATGACATCGTATTCGTAGATCGTATTGTTGAATTTTATTTCTGCCGTCGGGTCAAAGGCCCAAGGAGCGAGTAGGGCGGTGAGGTCCTGGTTCAATACTCCCTTGTAAAAATTGTAATCGTACTGTGCATGAAAGCGCACCCTAAAATCGAACTGTACCAATTCGTAGATAGGATTGGCCACTTCGAAATTTACGTGAAGCCCGTGTTTGGGGGCGAGGTAACTTTTGATCTCGTCCTTCGTGTTTTGGCTTACCGATGGGTATAGTGCCAAGGCCATATCGGCATGCGTTACTTTGGGTACGACCACTAAAGTAACATGCCCCGGGCAAAGTTCATCGACTTTGTGCCCATCGTATTTGGTGTGGTTCAGGCATTTGATCTTATAAATCTGCGGGAAGGCCTGTAGGGTCAGATGCTCATAGTCCCATAGCGTCAAGGCCCGGTCTTTGTGCCGTAAACGTTCACTGGTTCTGCGGTAAAAATCGGTATCGGTTTCGGTATTTCTTCCGCCGAACGAGCTGTAGGGCTGCTGTACCGATTTTATTTTTGATTTTCGTTGGGCCAACTGTTTGATTGCATCGGGCGGCAGACCGGCATCCAAATGATCGAATATGTTGCCTTTGTTTTCAAAAGTGGCCATGGCGGCTTGGGCATGTACACCTACGAACCGTGAGATGGCCTCGGGCCTTTTTCCTAATTCCGCCTTTAGCCAAATAAGGTCATTCTCAAGAAGATAATTTTGTCTCGTGCTTTCTTTCGGAAGGCTAAACTGAACGACACCGGATTTTAGAAAATTGTTGGTGGTATTCTGTAGGATGTGTTCTTCGGAAAGCTTCTGCCAAGGATTATCCTCCGCAGTGAGTACCGACCATTCGATGCCATCAATAGAACCGAACGAACTTAAGGAAGGATCTTCGCTGCCTTCGGCGACCTGAAATAAAATGGACACATTGTCCCGGGCCTTTGCATTTGAAAGCCCGATATAGAAACTGTTTTTGCGATAGTTCGGCAATACCGTTTTTTCGGAAGTCGCCGGCGTGAGTATTTGGCTCCCGAACGGATTTAGGTGTATGAATTTCAAAGTATCCTTGTCCTCAAAAGACAGGCTGGCCTTGGCAGAATAATCCAGAGATAGGGAATCGACCAAAGGGGTATAAGGCTCGTTGGGCAGTTCTTCGGGAGCAATGGCAGCACCGTTCGCAGAGGTAACGATCGATACATAAATACGATTGTAAAGGTCATGATAGAAAGACTGCAGAAGTTTCAACGTTATTTTACCGCCCTTTAGGTTCTCGACGATATCACTTTCCGGAATCTGTATCTGGGGCGTCTCGGTAAATAGTTCACTGATACTTTCCTCTTTCTGAAAACCGGAAGCAACGGAAACTTTAAAATCATCACGTCGGGTATCGGTTTCTACGGCTCCGATCGGTGTTTCTTCGAGGGTGAATTTGTTGGTAAGGGTAACTGCGGTGTACGTCTGAACAAGGGTCGTATCGTAGAGCGTTGCATTGACCAAGTTCTTGAAAGTGTTCACGTTCTGCGCTGCTATGGCATCTTCGTAATGTGCATAGTGCGTACTAAAGTTGGGGGGAACGTTCAGCCAATTGAAACGTATGTCAAAGGAAGCAATGTTCTTGCCAACGAACTCCGTACTTTCGATAGTCAAGGCCGAATTCTTTTTGGGTCTTGGGCCGAAAGGCATAAAGGGCTTGTCGGGCAGTTGCAGACCGATTTCATTTTGTACAATCAGGTTGGTAATGCCGATAACGTCAACCGTGACATCTACCTTGGATATTTTTATACTTTTTAGTGCCTCATAGGCATCCGCATTATCGAAACGGAACTTTAGTACTGGCAGATCGGTATTCATCCGCTTACCATGTATTTCTTCATTGTACTTGGTAATCGGTTTTTCATCGGCTATTAACCCGATGGTCCATTTGTTCTTGTTGGTAGTTTCGGGTACGGCCTGAACTTCTTCCGTCCAACCCTCTTCGGTGGTCAGACTAGCGAATATGAGCCCTTCGTATTCAAAATTTTCGGAAGTGCTCCAATCCACGGTGATAATCCGTTCTCCTTCTTTTAAGGCAAAAATTTCCCCTGCAAGGGCAATCTCAAGGTCGGCCAATGGCCATGTTTCATTTCCAAACGCGGACCAGGTCAGGTCATCTTCCAAGGGTTCTTCCAGACCATCCCTGGTATTCGGTTGCAATGCGTACCTGAGCTTGTGTTCGCCGTCTACGAACAAACTGTGCAAAGCGGCAACCTTGATCGAGTTGGGCACAAAATCACCGTCCATAGCATAATTTCTGGGGTTGCCTTCGGAATCTTTGCCCGCTTCAACCAGACTTCCCTGTTCCACCAATTCCGATAATGCATTTTTCGCCAATTCGAAGATGACATGCACCGTATCGGGAGCGAATGCCTCGGGAGCAAGTTGCAATACCTCCTTATAATAAAAATCGAGATGCCGTTTCGGAATGCCGTTCAAACTCGCCTGCGGATAGTCAAGCAATTTTAGAAACGCGATAAAAAGGGACAGATGCGGGGCTATATCCCCATCGAAATATTTTTGCAATACCTCTGGAATGGCATCCTTTTCAGGGAAAAAGTTTTCCCAGTCCCCGTCGGGTATAGGAGTATCGTTTAAGCTTCGCCCATCGGTGAGAATTGTTGTATTGGTCGTTTTATAATAATTGAGTAGTGACGCATAATCCTTTGCAAACGCCAACCAGTCCTCAGGTGTCAGTTCGTGCAACTTCACGTTTTCAGGAACCAGAGCTTCCAGCAAGCGTTTTACCTGTGTTGTGCCTTCCCGAATTAGGGGGTTGCTATGTTCACAACTTGCACTCATATCGTATTGTTTACCATCGGCCTCTGAACTTCCGTAGCTTCGTTAATATAAAAGGGATACACCATATTGAACCTTGAATTGCTCGACCGGATCACATAGTCGATTTCGATAAGTACCCTTCCTTCATGAATAAAAGTTTCGTCTATTGCTATTTTTGAAGGTTCAATACGCGCCTCGTGATATAGAATTGCGGTTTTGATCAAGTCGATGAGGTAATTTTTCATCGTAAGATTGAAAGATTCAAAAACCATTTCATCGAGATTACATCCATAGGAAGGTTGCATAATGCGTTCGCCTTTGACGGTTCCCAACAGGATTTCGAGACTCTTTTCAATATCCTCTCGATCACTGGTCATTACTACCTTTTGCTCAGTCGTGCTGAATGTCGGTGGAAAACTCCAGCCTGTGCCCGTAAATGGTCTCTCGGTGTTCATTTTTTTATTATTGAGTTACTTGGTTAATAGTTATGGTATGTTGTTTTCAAACCCTAACACTGCCAATTGCCACTGTACACTGCATACTTTATTCAACGTCAACTTGCTTCAACCGATTAAAACAGTTGGTGCCCCCGCAACAACAGTACCTCCGTGGGCCGTTGAATCTCCCATCCGCGCTGCGGGCATTCCACCGATCATAACGGTAGAAGATCCAGCAACAATGGTATCAGGTGGTCCGGCACAGATGGCCATATCTCCGACCCTTGCGGCGGGCATTCCGCCGATCAGAACCGTGGGTTCCCCTGCTGGTAAGATAGGTCCCCCGACGTGGGGCACACCACCAGGATTCACCATTGGGCAAACGTGCATATCGGTTATTCGTGCCGCAGGTGCTCCCATATCAATTGATCTGTACGATTCCGCCCTTGACCGTTGTCGAACCGGAAGACGAGAGTTCGGCCGTAGCGCTTCCTTCTATCTTAGCTTCCGCCTGAGCTGTCGCCTTTATGTTGACCCCTTCCATTTTTACATCTCCGGCACTGGTTTTTAAAATGATATCCGCACCACTTTCCAAAGTGATGCCGTCACTGTTCATGACCATGGAATTCTGATGGTCGTCCGTCATGGAAATTTCATCCGCATCATCGGAGAGTAAAAGCGTCTTTCCCGAGGGTAGCTTCACTAGCACCGATTTTTCGTCATCATTGATCATCATTTCGATACCGCTGCGGGTGACCCATCCCTTTTCGTGGTTATCGTCGCTAGCCGTTATGGCCGATGGCAGGTTGCTACTATTAAAACTGCCTAAGATTATGGGATTGTTCGGGTCGTCGTTGACAAAACCCAATACGACTTCGTCGCCGATTTCGGGACGATTCACTATTCCGCGGCCGTCGCCCGCCCCGGCTGTAGCTATACGCGCCCAAACCCCTTGGTCATCGGCGTTCATCAATGGAATATTCACTAAAATGCGTTCATCACTATTGGGATCGCCTTCGATCTGGGTTACGATACCGATCTGCAATCCATTAAGTGCAGGCTGTTGGCCCGCAGCGGGTAGGGTAGTGGTTTTGAACTGTTGTGTAAGTGGAGTAGGGTCAAGACCGAACTGTACGTCGATCAACCAATTTCCACCCGTTATTTCATGTTTGACACCACTTACAAAAGCCTTACCGTTAAAACGGTCGCCCAAACCTTGCAATTCAATTATTTTACCAGCGGTAATCTGGGGAATGCCTTGAAACTGTGCCCGCCCTCTTACTTTTGAAAGTTGATGGCGCATTAAAGTCGCATCTGCCCATTTCTGCAATACTTCATCGGGTTGTTTGGCATTACTGCGAAGAACCATTTCGGTATCGGTAAATATTTCGCTCAGGTCTCCAAAGTCAATATTTCCGGGTGTGATAACGTTTTGGTCGGCCGCTTCGATTTCAGTGATTTCTGTTTTGGAATAGTCCCAGGTTTGTCCCTTTACACTTCCGAGTTGGGTTGCTGCATCAATTTCCGCATCCAAGGAAAGCAAGGTAGAACCAAAGTTTACGGCCTCTGTGGCTTCTTGGTCAAAATCGGGCGGCCGAATACTCAGGACCTCTTTTTCTCCGATAACGAAAAGTCCATTTGTTTCAGCTCTGGAGACGATATAGTCCCAGTCGGTAGCTTCGAACTGTAGTAATTGGTTGTGGGCGAAGTCAGTCGCTTGAATATCGCCTTGAATACCATATTCGCCCAAAATTTCTTCCCAAGCATCGGATTCCGAAGTATCATAGAAATAACGGCTCTTACGAACCTTTGTCATTTTTACCGCGGCATGTGCGCAATCGATGATCAAATGGCTCTTACCCGTACTGCGGACCTTTATACTGTGTTTGGTAACGATGCCCTTAAAAATGCATTCCTCGTCGGAATGGTATCCGGCCTGGATTTCGATTTCCTTTCCGGGAACGAAGTAATCGGCCTCACTAGTGGCAAAGGTTTGGTCTGCCGGTGACCCATCCAAAACGATGATCTTGGCCCGTGGTATGCGGTTGACTTCCTGCCAGACCGCAATGCTCTGTATGCTTATCGCAACCGGCAACGCGGTTCCGTCACTTAAAATCGTGAAGGTTACCGAATCGGAAGTGCGTGAAGTCGATATGGTCTGTTTTTCTGCCATCAGTTTGCTGCTTTTTCGAGCGGTGGAAACCAAAGTCGTTGCCCCTGTTTGAGTTTTCGAAAATGGGTCAGTTCATTGGCCTTTGCCACTTCAGCGTAATATTTTGAATCGCCGTAAATCTTAAAACACATCAGGGGCAAAGTATCGCCTGCTTCCGCAATGCGGATATGGCTGATATCCGGAGATTGTTTGTTCTCTTCCTTCACTCGTTGCTCGTCTTCTTTAAACTCCCTGAATTCACATTTGAGCATAGCCCTTAAAGGCTTGCCTTCACGATTGAACAACTTGTATTCGATATCCAGTTTTTCGAGCTGACACTTAAAGATCAAAGCACCCCAACAGAGCTTAAGGTAACGTGGCTTATGTATTTCACCTTCAAGATCTAAGGCCACTTTTCTGAAATGGTCGATATCGTCCTTTACCCCATTTTCCAAATCCGATTCGTTGCCCAAGGCGCCCGTTCGGTCCAATAGAAAATCGAAGTTCATTTTCACTGGTTCCGTATTGTTATGGTTGTTCTGTTTGCTGCTGGTACCCTGCGCCTGTTCGTCCGAGAAATTGATCTGCGTACTTTGGGTATAGTTTTCAGGATTGACATGAACGACAAACGGCTCGACGTCCAATAATTCTTGCTCGAATTTTGGATCGCTGTATGACTTTACCGTCATTTTTTCGTTCATGGAAAAACTCATTGCTTTGTTATTGGGTTATTGGGTTATTGGGTTATTTTGTTAAAGGTTAAAGGTTAAAGGTTAAAGGTTGAAGGTTAAAGGTTAAAGGTTAATGGTTACGGTTTGCTTTTTTTAAAAACCAACACTGCCTACTGCTACTGATCACTGAATACCTTTCTTTCTATTTTGTTCTTGGTTACTGGGTTACTGGGTTACTGGGTTACTGGGTTACTGGGTTATTGGGTTATTTTGTTAGTGGTTAGTCACTTCGACTGTATTTCGGCTTTGCTCAGTAAGCACGCTCAGCGTGACAGATTAATGGTTAAAGGGTGTACTATTTTTTAAAAGCTGAGACTGCTTACTGCAACTGCCACTGCATACTGTTCACCTCATTTCTTCCCGTTGTAAAACATCCAGTACTGCTTCTACACAGGCGGCGATTAGGCCTTCTTTGTCTTTTTTGTTTTCACCTGAAGGCGAAATCCTTTCCGGTTTTTCTTCTCCGTTTACGTTCACTTTTATGTGCAACTGGTTGATTTCTATTGGCATCGCTTTTATCCTTTTGATATTCTGAAATAGCGGTAATGCAGCTCCAGAGATTCAATGGCTACCGCACTGGATTCCGCATTAAGATCACTTACGCTCCATTTTTTGGGCCAAGCATGTATTACATTCCATGTAAATAAGGGGTCGCCCTCTTCGTTGAGCATCGATATATCCAAAGTGACGGGGGTGATAATAGTAGCTTCGAACGCATCAAAGCACCATTGTATCAACTCCGAATCTTTAAAGAGGCCGCGTTTCAGGGTAAGGTCGTTGTACTTTGACCGTACCGGAAGTACATGTTCAAAACGATTCTCACCACCTTCGGCCACCGTTTCGGTCTGCATTTCGACGGAAAGTCCCGCCACCGATTGAAACTGGGTATCGATAGCACTTCTCCCAATACCGTTAAAGGAAACTTTGAAATAAAAACTGACCGGTGGATAGACCTCCATGCCTAAACGTATTCCAAGGTCAGGCCTTCGTGAACGATTTCCATGGTCTCAATCGCAACTTCATTACCGTCACTTTTTAGGTCTGTACTTTGAACCTTCATGGGCCAGCAATTTTTTACCTTCCAAACTACGGTCGGTTCGTGTTCTTCGTTGAGTAGGCTGATGGTAATGTCCCTTCTTTCGATGGTATTCAGTTTTACCGTATTCATCCACTCGTAGTATTCATTGTCACTTGCAAAAGAGCCCCGTTTCATGGTGATATTGCTGAATTTTTGCATGCCCGGCATTTTGGTTTTGTGGTATTCCGGACTTGCACCGTGCCGGTATTCGATAGGCTCGATTTCCATGTCTAGACCGGAAATTTCCGTAAAGCCGATTTTTGTTCCTCCCCAGTCTACCTGAAAATGAAACTTCACTAAAGGATAATCGCTCATAGTATTCGATTTTAAATTTATTTTATTGATTTACTCGATAATCGAGATTTTAATGCTCCGACGCCTGCCCGACAAGCATTCAGGCGGGCTTGCGTCGAAATTAAACGTGAATTTTCTCTCAATGCCTCGTGGGTTTGCCCCGAGGTAGTTGACTTATGCTTCCAACATTTTGTGCGAGAAGCGGAGTATGATAAACTCTGCGGGCCTTACGACCGCCATTCCTATTTCTACAATCATTTTGCCGTTGTAAACGTCGTCGGGGGTCATGGTCTCGCCAAGGCCTACTTTGACAAAAAAGGCCTGTTCCGGTTTGCTGCCCATCAAGGCACCGGCGCGCCACTGCAGTATTAAGAAGTTCTCGATCATTGCCTTCACCTTCACCCAGGTATTGGCGTCATTGTTTTCGAAAACAAAAGGTTCACTGGCTTTCTTGACGGATTCCTCTACCATGTTGAAAAACCGACGGACGGAAACATACCGCCACTCGTTACTATTTCCATCCAAGGTGCGTGCGCCCCACACTAGGGTACCTTTGCCCGTAAAGGCGCGGATGACATTGATGGATTTTCCGGTGGGGTGTACGTTAAAACTATCGTTATCGGTATTGTCTACTTTGACCGTCGGGCCATTGATCAAGTTGATGCTCACGTTGGCAGGGGCCTTCCAAACCCCACGGGTACTGTCTGTACGGGCATAGATGCCTACTACTGCGGGAGAGGAGGGCATGGCGACCGTAAATTCGTTTAAAATTGTTTTCAACTCGGCAACAAAAGAATTTGTGAAATACGCTTTAATGTTCGCATTATGGGAAGTATCTATTCCCAGTTCGTCATTTATCTTTGCCAATATGCCGTTGATCGCAGTTTCACTTGTAGCGCAAGAGGTTGCCAAATCGGAAATGGCCGTATCGATGTCAGGGTTTGTCGAACTGCTCGAAATATTCTGCGCCTTCACTGCGTCCAATTCCGATTCGGCAGTGCCAAGTTCTGCCGATGAAAAAGTTTCGTCTACTACTAGATTGTTGGCGTCCTGTGCATTTTTTAAAGCTTTTTCAGCCGCTCCCAAGGCAATTTTATATTGTACCAATTTGCCCTCTTTGGTCAACGTGGCCGCATTGGTTACCGCGGTATCGGCCTGTGCCTTGGCTGCCACAACTTGGGACTGATGCACCAAGGCGTTGGAGACCGTTGAAATCGCCCCCCATGTTTTATCCGCAAATGCATCGGTAGCCGTGTGTGTAAAAGTGACCGTCTCTTCGCTATGCGGATGTACGATTTTGGTATCGAGATAGGGATAATACGCTGCTGCGTAGCTCAAATTATTGACCCCGATGTTATCCCGAAAGTTTCCACCATCGGTATCGGTAGGAAGGATGTCAAAAAGCCCAAAACGATCTTTTAGGTCCGCACATTGGTTGAGCACATCCTTATAAAGGTCATACATCAGGCTCGAATCCAGCCGGTCCGCTTCCGGAAAGAGCAATAACGTAATCTCATCTATTTTCCGGGCGGCATCGAGACCTGCCTTCAATTCGGCGTAGTCATCTATGGCATCTAAGCTAGGGGTCGTGGTATCATTATCGAAGTCTCCCGTAGAAACGATAAAACAGGGTCCGCCGCCATTGGCGAAATACAATTGTAACGCCTGATACATGCGGTAGGGGAGTTCGTCACCGTTAAAAGATACGTTTTGGGGAGTGAAGGGAGCGTCATCGGCCAGGGTAACCAAAAGGGACTGCTTGTGGCTTCCACCGAAATGGGTCTCGTATTCTAACAACGACTTGATGCGCGTGGGCACGTTCAATAATGGATTCCCATTCAAATCTTCGGCCTTCTCGGTATATCCGATAAAGGCGGGAATAGCCGTTTCGACCTGCGCCACAGAGGGCGGTAACAATGAAACCTCTTCTACGTAAACTCCTGGGGTCTTATAATTCATGATTCAAGCATTTTGTGTGAGAAGCGAAGGATGATAAATTCGGCAGGTCGCACAACGGCCATACCGATTTCTACGATCATTTTGCCGTTAAGTACATCATCGGCGGTCATGGTTTCGCCCAAGCCGACCTTGACGAAAAAGGCTTCCTCGGCCTTGGCACCCATCAGGGCACCAGCGCGCCATTGCAGTACCAAAAAGTTTTCGATCATCGATTTGACCTTTACCCAGGTATTGGCATCGTTAGGTTCGAAGACAAAACGCTCGGTAGCCTTCATCACGGACTCTTCGACCATATTGAAGAAGCGCCTTACGGAAATGTATCGCCATTCGTTGCTGTTACCGTCAAGTGTTCTCGCGCCCCAAACGAGTACGCCCTTACCGGTAAAAAAGCGGATGGCGTTGATCGATTTTCCGGTGTCGCTTACGTTTAGGCCATCCTGTTCGCTATTTTCTAGATGAACTGTTGGTTTTTTGACCCGGTTCAGACTCACGTTGGCCGGGGCCTTCCATACGCCGCGCTTTGTATCTACCGCTGCGTACACCCCTGCGATGGCCCCACTCGGTGGCATTTCAAGAGTAGCATCAGCAATACGTTTTTTTATGTCATAATATTTATCCTTCGAGGCTCCGTTATTGGCGTGAAATACCGATGTTTCCGCCAAGGTCGGGTCGGCCGCAATTGCCGCCTCGGTATGGCGCAGTTTCATGTCAACAGTATTATTTTCTACATTGATTTCGTCATCCGCAGCCATATGGGTCAACGAAGTGGCCAGATTGGGATAATATGCGGCACCATACATCAGATTGCTCGTACCGATATCGTTTCGAAAAGGCTCGGCCGATTCACCTGCGGGGTCTGTAGGGTGTTCCACCGGGTCGACATCGCAAATGGCAAAACGGTCACCAAGATCCGCACATTGTTGCATGGCCGCCTTATAGAGATCGGTGTTGCCTGGTGCATCGGGAAAAAGAATCATTGTCGGTTCATCTTCCTTTCTAAGAAGTGCAAGCGCCGATTCCAATTCCGTGGGGTCGATGTTGTCTGCATCTGCAGTGTAATTTCCAACGGAAATGATATAACAAGGTCCTCCGCCATTGGCAAAATACAGTTGTAACGCATGGTACAGTTTATAGACGGGCGTGCCGGGAATATCACCTGTGATATTGCCATCGCCATCGATGACAAATTCTGGAAGTTCGTTGGCCGCACCTCCGTAGAGCATTTCGTAATCTACTAATGATTTGATTTTTTCCGGGCTTGTCGGTCCTTTTTCGGTGTAGCCGATAAAAGCGGGAATGGCGGTTTCCACTTGCGCTACCGAAGGTGGAAAGACACTCACTTCTTCCACGTATACGCCAGGTGTTTTGTAGTCCATATTCTTTTTTTTAGTACTATTATTTTAATTTCACTATAATCTGGTATGCTTTACCAGTATTTACTGGAACACTGGATTGAATGGAATTCCAATGGATATCGAGCACACCGTTAAAGTCGTTTTGTTTTATCGAATTGCTTAAATAAACCGTGACGGGGGCGGGATTCGGTTTGTCCGTTTCGAGCACGTAGGGGCCTTCCTCCGAGATATATTCCGCTTGGTGCAGATCGGGGTCGTTGAGCCTTAACTCTATGGCCGGTACACTTGGTGTCGTCGGTACGGTTATGGGCACGGTCTGTAAGGTCGCACTACCAAACTTTTCTTTGATACGCCATTCACTGGGTTCGTTGCCCGAAGGCAATTCGGTTTTCTGGTTAAATGATTGTTGCCGGATGAAAGTGAGGTCTCCGGTATCAAGGCTGCTAGAGGCCGTTAGGTTGGATCCGGAGGTAATATTTCCGTTGGATTGTAAATTGTCGAGATAATATTGGGGAACATCTGCGGTATCGGGTTCATAATTGTTGATGAACGAAGGATCCGTAATCTGAATTCCGAAGGTAAATTTGGTTTTATCGGAAATTGGGGCAGGTATCGGATCGGAAGCCTCGGGAAACGATTTGTAGTAAACGTCGAAACCATCATCCATCTTCTTGAAGACCAATCGATACTTATCGAGTAATGATTGACAGGAAGTTGTCGGTACGAAACGTAAAGCTCTCACGGAATTACCACTGACATCTTCCTTGACACGAACCGTAAAAAAACGCTGATATGAAACCGTAATTCCCATGCCTATAGATTCAATTGACTTTCAAGTGATATCGTATTTATTTCCGGAGCCTCTACGTGCTCGTTTCGCTGTACTTTTACCACTCTGATCTTGTACAATACCGAGGGATAATAATTACCACCGAGTACGCTCCAGATATGGTTCAGTTGTTCGAAGTTCATGTTGTAAAGTTCAAAGACAAGTCGGTCTATCGGCGGGTCGAACAATTGGGTTTCGGAAATAGAATCGAACGTAAACCACTTGTTGGTCTGAAAAAAACTGATCAGTTCTGAGAGTTTTGTAATGCTCTTGGTATAGGAACTCAACTTAAAGGCAAAGAGTACATAAAGGTTCAGTACCATGGGCGGTTCCATACGCCGCAGTTGGTTGTTGATGCGTACGTAGTTGGGTTTGTTCTTCATGGTCGCCTCTTCTTCAAGATTGACCAACGATAGAAAGAGCCCTTCTGAATTTGGGTCGGTGTGCATTAGATGCAGATTGTCGGCAATGATTTCGTTCGCATTGAGGTCGAGTGTTGCATCGTTGCTCAACTGGGTGCGTATAAATTGTAGCGTCTGCTCTATCATTTGCTATAGTTTCTCGAAAATCAGCTGAAAATCGCCTTCTTCGATCATGTGCTCTACCATGGGTTTTAAGACTTTCTTTTCCAGATTTTTCGTAATCACCATATTTTTTGACCACAAATATTCTTTAGAAAGGTCTTCGGCCTTGTTTTGGTGTTCATTAAAAGTTTCCACCAATTTTTTTAGCGTTATAAAATTTGCCCTATAGGTATTCTTGTTGTCCAATTGCACAATGACATCCGTGTTCATAAAACCGTAGTCCAAAGCTTCTTTTTGCACACCTGATTTTTCGTCGGGCAAATCTTCCGCTAGATAGATTTTTTTGATATGCATGTAGTCGCTTGGCAATTTTTGATGAAGGTAAGCGCAATGACCCCTGCGCTTCAATGGGCATTTGACCAAAGGGCCGTTTTTTGGAACTATCGGCGGCTATTTAGGTATAAGCGGTAAAATGGTATCGGAATTCGAATAGATACGTAGATAAGGATTCTTCTTCTAATCTATATGGAAGGGTATTCGATAAGAAAGTATGAGGTAGGAAAGTCCCGGTAAATACCTTTATAATGAACGGGTTAACAACAGCATAATGATAAAACTCTTAGAAGAATATTTAAGCATGAAAGGACGCTTAAAATCTAAAACAAGCAAAAAGTATTCGGGAATCAGGGGTGTCGCATCTCGCAAAGAAAATCAGCTCTTTTACGGCGGGCCAGGGGTACGGGTTTTGAGTTTGCGCTAAAGAAGATATACCCTTCGCGGGTGTATTTTTTGACATATTGCAGATTGATAAGATGTGAACGATGGCATGGAAAGAAACCGTCGTTTTCTAGAAGTTCTGCAAATTTTCCGATGTTGTACGAACTTATGATATCCGATTTTTCGGTAGTCACGATGAGAGTGCATTTTTGTAACCCTTCACAACGAATTATGTTCTGGGTATCGATAAATTCCATACCCTCTATGGTCGGTATGCCGATCAGTCTTTTGTGGGGTAAAGGATAGCTATGCTGTTTTTTTTGGGAAACATGAGGCTTTTTTTCCTTAGGATAGTCCAGAGTTTCCGAAACTTCAAAGTCTTTGTACTTGTGTGTGAATTGATGGGTTATGGGGTCAAGTTCCATTTAATTTCTAGTTTTATTGGGGAACTAGAGATTGAACTGCGCTTTGCAACATCAATATATGGAAAGCAAGACCTACGAACTAGGGTTCTTGTATGAATGGTAGCTTATTTTGTATGAATGGGTGAAGAGTCTTCTAAAATTCGAAGGATACAAAGATTTCCCTTTTTCTGTCTAGGGGAAGTTTCCCCGCACAATGATGGAAACCCATCAATTATTAGGTATTCTTGTTCGTACAAAATGCTACTTTTATAGTGCAACTTCGCTATTCAATACCCTCATAATAAAGAAGATTGCCAAGGAAAGCACAAGGCAACTGATAGCTGCAATAAGATTTTCTCTGTCAAACTCCTTTTTGATATGCAATACTAAAGTTTTCATGTCTTGTGATTTTGATGCAAAGTTGGCCCGCTTCTAAGTTATTCGGGAAATTCCTCGTTCACGGGAAGGCCTAAACGATGAACAGTCTGCAGAAGTGGTTTTGTCGAAAATATCGGTAGACGAGCCAAAAATTTGGGGTCAATCAGCAAAAATAATTTAGACCGTTTTCAAGCGAACCGATGGCCTTAAATCGAGAATAGCATTATAACTATTTGGGAATAAGGTATATATTCGTTTCATTCTAGTTTTTTTAATTGTTCGGAAGAGCGATGAATTTAAAAAATCAGAAAAGCTTTATAGGGATCAGCAGATAGTTGACAATTATCAATCTACGCAAAATAGTTCTCGACTGCGCTCGAACGGACAGAATAGAAAATAGATTTTGTATTGAAAATCAAATTCTCGTAAAGTAGATGCTTAGGTATTAACTACTGACTTCTAAAGTTTTAAATATCGATTACGGCAGGGCTTCAGTATCTTTTCGCAGTTTATGCACCGTATTTTGAACGGTTCCTTTGAAAATATGCCCTTCAATGTCGGTGAGGTCGTAGGAAATGGTCATCACATCCGTCGGTTTTAGCCCTTCAATAAAAAGTTTAATCTGTTTTCCGTCAGGAGTCAATTTTGCCTTTGTAATTTCCAAATTCTGAATGTCGTGACGGTCAGAGCCGTAGGCACTGCTTCGTACCAACTGCCACGTTTGTATCTCATAATTTGCTACGTCCAATGCTTTATCAGCATCGAGTGCAGTCGCAAAGTCCAAGGTAATTCTCGTCTCGGATACCTGAAGTTGTAAAGGAACCGTTATGGGTTTGCCCGTATATCGAATACGGTACAGTCCGCCGCCTCGTAGCATTTGATTGGTACCCCAGGCCGACATTCCGCAGGCATACAATTGACCGTCGGTGGGATTAAAGCGACCGCGCATGACTCCGGTCAAAAACTTGATTCCGGGCAAATCGATAACGCCTCCCTGTCTTTGGCCGTTTACTTCCTCGTGCAAGACCCACTGAATTTTTCCGTAACCGTATGAAAAACTTAAGAGTCCACCGTTCAAAGGGCCCCAAGCTTTGCTGTCGACCCACACCAATTCGGAAGGAGACCGATCAAACTCCATATCGACCCATGTCAAGGGAGGCTGCATGGCTACCGCCGTACTATCTTTAGGCGGATCATAGCCCCACATATTGCCGTAAAATTCTTCTTGGCCTTTTACCCAATTGATTCGGTTCATGGGGTTCCAGAAACCCTGTTGGTCGGTGACCAAAAAACTGCCATCTGGATTGATGCACACCCCATTGGCTGCCCGAAATCCCTTGGCGATAATTTCCGTTTCCGCACCATCTTTACTCACCTTAAGTAAGGTGCCATGTTGCGGAATTAAAGCTTCGCGCGCATGGCGCCCACTTTTAGCATAATAGAAATTACCTTCGGAGTCAGCTTGCAATCCCATAGCGAATTCATGAAAGTGATCTGTCACCTGATGGTCGTGGTTGAAGCTTTCATAAAAATCGGTTTCATCGTCTCCGTTGAAATCGCGAAGTAATACCAATTGATCTCTGCAAATCACATAAATCTTGTCATCGATTACTTTAATGCCCAGTGGCTGAAAAAGGCCCGAGCCAATGCGTTTCCATGTAAGCGTACCCGTATTATCAGTCAGCCCTTTTATCAGCCAGATGTCCCCATCCGTGGCACATACTACGGCTTTATTAGCATCGCTCATAAAATCGATCCCGCTTAATTTCATTCGACACGCCCATGGATTCTTAAAGGGAGGGGTGAGCTGGTCAACGGCAAAAGTTCCATCTGTACTACCGTATGTAATTGTACTTTGAAGTTCTTTCGGATATCGCGCTTTTCCGCTTCCGGTGGTATATTTTTTTAGATTTTCGGGAGCTCTTGATTGGGCCGATACCACTTCCAGATTGTCAATTTCGTTTCCGGAGATAAAGAGCTTTACATGTACTTCGCTCGATGCTTTTAATGTCAAAACGTGATAGTCTTGCTCTTGAATGAGTCTGGCTCCTTTTCCCTTAATAGCCACTTTTTTGGTAAGGGGGGCAATCCTCATTTTTAAGGAAGTAGCTGTGGGGGAAATGTTTAAGGTTCTTGTAAAAATAGGTTGGCCTTCCCTTTCCTCCATTCCGAATTTTTCGAGAATTTCTGCCTGACCCACACGGTAAGATAGTATAACTTGGTCTTCAAAATGGTAAAGGCCTTGGTAGTCGGCCCATTGCTTAGGTAAGGGGCCAAATGCCCTACCATCGCGCGCCCGAAATCGAGGGTCTTCAAAACTACCGGTTTCGGGGTTCGCCCAACCTGGACCTACAGGGGTTTCAAAATGTAGCTTGCCAATAGTACGTGGGTAAGTCTCGTGTTTGTCGTTCAGCAAAATGCCGTTCCAGTCAATAAAACCCTTACCGGTCCAACCGCCCGCGACACGCATCAAATCGTGGTCAAAAATCATCCAGGCATTACCTTTCGAGATACCGCCTTCACCTTCATCCAATCTAACTGCTATGCCCTTATAAGCAAAATTATTGTTGAGATAACCTTCATCAGGATAGGGAGCTGGACCGGGAGAATGATAGCGCTCCAACCCAGTCTCTTCATCGACGAGTTCATAGGTGTTGATAAAGAAATTGCCGTAATCCATATCGGCCCAAGGTTGGTATGGTTTTGTTTCCGGTCCGCGAGAATCGCCTTTGGGAAGGCCCGCGAGATAACCCGGACTGTTAGGAATAAGTTCCACTACGTCGTTATCCTCAAGAAATTCTTGCCTGATATAGGTAATCACATCATATTTTTCTTGTGGAGTCAGTACCGGCTGTGGGGGCATGGAACCATACCCCATCGTAATGGTTCGATACATCGAATACGAATCGCTTCCAGCCTTTAAAGCTTGTTCCCAAAATTTTGTCGACAACGGAATCGAGCCCTCGACTTCTTCATTGCCATGGCAATTGATGCAGTTCGAACTGTAGATTCGCTCCCCTCTTTTAAAAGCTTCACGGTCAGCATCTGCAATCATTCCTGCATGATCGATATTTTTTTCGGATTCAGACACATCCGACTCCTTTAATACATATGAAATTCTTGACCGATCAATGACTACGGGCGCTTCAGATTGTTTTAGGGCGGTAATCGCAAATGTCTTTTCATCGAACTCAATTGTTCCGGAAAAAGAATCCCCATTAAAATCCCCTTCCAAATGGGCTAGTTTTCCGAAAAGTTCAAAATCACCTTTTAGCCCTTCAGAAGATAATTTTATATCCTCCATGAACATTGTACCCCAATCAAAAGAAACTAGGGAAATCTTTTGTTTCCCTTTTTCATCTTGAAGTTTTAGGACACCTTGTGGCTTTTCAGTTTCCCACGCTATTTCATAATCCCAAGATTCAGTACGGACATTTGATTCACAACCCAAAAGAACTACAATGGCCGTGAAACTAACAAATGAATTTCTTATAGGCCTAAGAAAAGGGTGAATGGACAATAGGGATTTCGGCAGAAGTATTTTCATATTTTGGAAGATATTGAGTCACGGAGGTCTTCACCAGAAAAACTTCAATGATTAATCTAAAAATATGAAAATTTGATTTATCAAGTTTCATTGACCGTTAAACACTGAATTTGATGCCGCTAGAATCGATAGCCGAGCCTAAGCATCATACCCCTTGGCAAAACTGGCACGACTACAAAACTTGCATCAGGATTAGCCTGAATAAAATCCGCTGTCGCTCCATTTGCGCTTGCGCCGAAACT
>ENA-ORXM01002835-ORXM01002835.1-marine-metagenome-genome-assembly--contig:-NODE-2835-length-18948-cov-4.181389_pt1 | contig 18948 bp, 14 predicted proteins | sample MGYA00237867_ERZ511480 | MGnify/ENA primary metagenome ERZ511480 (study PRJEB26309, sample SAMN06266103) | marine metagenome | isolation source: Algal blade | place: United Kingdom:Sidmouth, United...
TACAGCTGATGCCTGGTGTGAAAACTGTAGGAGAGGGGAGTTCTGGGTTTTATGTTCGAGGGGGAAATGTAGATCAAAATTTAGTTTTATTAGATGAGGCACCCATTTATAATGCATCACATTTGTTGGGATTCTTTTCATCTTTCAATCCTGATGCTATAAAGGACATGAAGCTTTATAAGGGGGCAATACCGGCGCATTATGGAGGCAGATTGTCTTCAGTTTTGGATATTAGAATGAAAGAAGGAAACTCTAAGAAATTTGGATTGTCAGGTGGCATAGGATCAATCATGAGCAGATTAGCGGTTGAGGCCCCAATTGGCAATAACGGTTCATTTATGTTGGCTGGAAGGCGATCATATTTAGATGTGATGGCTAAAACATATCAATCGTTAGCGGGCAATAAAAGTGAATCAGATAACGAATTTTATTTCTATGATTTAAACGCAAAAATAAATTATCGTTTAGGACAAAATAATAGAATTTTTGCTTCAGGTTATTTTGGTAGAGATGTGATCGCATTTGATGATGATGATTTTAACACTAGAGTGGAATGGGGTAATACGACAGGAACAGTAAGGTGGAATCATTTGTTCAGTCCAAAACTGTTTTCAAATCTTACATTCTATCATAGTGACTATGACTATTTTTTAGATTTCACAGAGTCAATAACACGCTTTAAATGGGAAAGTGTTTTAAAAGAAAATTCATTAAAACTTGATTTTGGTATATATGCCAATCCTAAGAATACAATCCATTTTGGCTTACAAGTTATTCAACATGAGGTAAAGCCTGGAAATATTAAGTCATTTGAATTGAATGAATTAATTGAGGAGTTTGTCATAGAGACAAATACTTCTTATGAGAATGCTATCTATTTAAGTAATGAGCAGGAGGTGTCACCTAGGTTAAAGCTGGATTATGGTGTTAGAGTATCTTCCTTGCATAATGTTGGACCAGCTACGCACTATGAGTTAGATGAAAATTATAATGTTATTGATACAGTTGATTATGAGAGTGGCGTTTTTAATCAATACTATAACGTAGAACCACGCCTAGCTTTAAGATATAAGTTGTCTAGCAGCAGTTCGTTTAAAGCCAGCTACAATCGTACTGCCCAATATATTCAATTAGCATCTAATGGGAATGCGGCCACACCCTTTGATATATGGTTTGCCAGTTCAAAGCAAATAAAACCACAATTAGCTGATCAATATGCGTTAGGGTACTTTAAAAATTTTAGAGATAATACTATTGAGTTTTCGGCGGAATTATACTACAAGAAATTCTATAATTCCATTGACTTCAAAGATCATGCTCAACTGCTGCTAAACAATCAACTTGAAACGGATGTCAGAATAGGCGAGGCACGTTCCTATGGTTTGGAATTAATGTTGAAGAAGAATACGGGGAGCTTGACAGGTTGGATAAGTTATACATATTCTAAAGCAGAAAAAAAGATTCAAACGATAAATAATGGCTTGTGGTATAATGCCAAATATGATAAGCCTCATGACTTAAGTGTAGTGCTATCATATGAGCTAGGCGAGCTGATTTCTATTGGATCTAATTTCGTTTATTCGACAGGTAGCCCTGTGACATTTCCTACAGGTCGATATGAGTTTATGGGTGTTCAAGTTCCTGTTTATTCCGATCGCAATAGTTCAAGATTACCAAATTATCACAGATTAGATTTTAGCGCTACGCTTAAATCAAAGAAGAATAAACACCGTAAAATGAAATCAGAATGGGTCATAAGTGTATACAATGCTTATAATAGAAAAAATGCATTTGCAATCAATTTCAAACAGGAAGATTCTAATCCCAATATTACTTACGCTGAAAAGTCATCAGTCTTTTCAATTGTACCTGCACTTACTTACAATCTTAAATTTTAAAATCAAAACCATGAAAAAAATTATTATTTTTTCTACAATGTTAATTGGACTAAGCAGTTGTTTTACAGAACGTATTGAAGTGAATCTTAATGATAACAATAAGCGATTAGTCGTTGAAGCATGGATCACTGATTTAGACGAAAGGCAATTTGTAAAATTGACCAATACGATTAATTATATCGGTGAACAAGAAACTGATTTTGTCAGTGGTGCAATTGTTGAGTTATCGGATGCTAATCAATCTTATACTTTAAACGAAGAAACAACTGGATTTTATTTTTTGCCAGATACTTGGCAAGCTCAAATTGGAGATACATATACATTAGTGATCAACCATGAAGACACAGAATATATCGCAAGTTATACAATGAATATCTGTCCAGAAATTGAAAACCTAGTAATTGAAGTGGTGGGAAATATTGAAAAGACAGATTCGATTTTTATATATAAAACCGTATTCGCGTTTCAAGAAATTGCAGGAAAAGGCAATGCTTATTTTGGAGTAGACTATCTCAAAGGAACAACAGCAGGCGATTCATTATTGAACGGTGGCTTTACCGATGATGAGTTTTTAGATGGTCAATTTATTGAAGATATTACTTTGACTGAAAGAGATCGATTATACCAAATTGGAGATACGGCCGTCGTGGATATATTTTCAATTGATGATGAGACATTTTTATTTCTAAATGATATACAAACAGAAACTTTTAGAGGTGGACCTTTTGATGCTCCGCCAGCCAATATAAGAACAAACATTTCAGGTGGTGCCGTCGGTTATTTTATTATCTCTGGAGCAAAAAGAAAAGAAATAGTAGTGCAGTAGACTACTCAAGATTGATTCCCTATTTGACTATAGGCGTGGAGTGTACGTTCCTAAAGAGGAAGGTACACTCCCATTTTATACTTTTCTTTCTTTGTTGACTTTATAGTCAAATATATCTGGACGTTGATAATGACCACTCACCGAAAGGTTCATACGTTCTTTAATGTTGCTTTTTAGATCTAATTCTAGCAATATCAATTCTCTTTTAGCTTTGACGGGCTCAAGAATAAACTCACCATCTGGTCCATAGACAGCACTTCCACCTTTTAATAGAAAATTGTCTTCCACTTGAATAGTATCAGAAATTTCTAAACCTATCGGGAGTTCTGATAATTCCATAATTTGTCCGACAGATACGACATGGCAACGTCCTTCTATAGCATACTGCCTACTTGCAAGATGATGCATATCCTTGACGAAAGGCCAAAGCGCAATATGTAGATCTTCGGCTTCATCATGCATAGCTTGTCTAGCCATAGGCATCCAATGTTCCCAGCAAATCAAACTGCCTAATCTGCCAAATGAAGTATCGATGGCATTCAATCCATTTCCATCACCCATGCCATGTACTAACTTCTCAGTATAAGTAGGCATTAATTTGCGATGGCAATTCACTAGTTCACCTGAAGTATCGAATGTAAAAATACTATTGTAAATGGTGTGGTTGCCTCTGCCAGAAGATTGCTTTTCATTGGCGCCAATAACCACATTCACGCCAGTGTCATTAATGACCTTTTTAATCAGATCTAAATCATTACTGCGGCAATCTACACTATTCTGATACATACTTGCCCAGACTTCTTTTATAGGAGCGTGATCCCACAAATTGGCATCTTTACAAACATCCAACCAAACAGGGTATCCAGACAACCAACACTCACCAAAAACGACGAGATCTGCTTTTTCATCCTTTGCCATCGAAATTAAGTCACAGGTTTTTTCTATAGTTTCTTTCAAATTATTGAAGATGGGACCGTCTTGTACAATGGCGATTTTCATTTATAGCTTTTTGATCATTATGGCAGATGCACCTCCTCCACCATTACAAATAGCTGCAACACCGAAATTTCCATTTTTAACGTGAAGGACATTAACCAAGGTTGTGACTATTCTTGCACCTGATGCTCCCAATGGATGGCCTAAAGCAACAGAGCCTCCGAATACATTTACTTTAGAATCATCCGTTCCGACAATCTGATTGTAAGCTAGAGGCACGACACTAAAAGCTTCGTTTACTTCAAAGAAATCAATATCAGCTACCGTTTTGCCAGATTGCTTTAATAATTGCTCTGTAGCCTTTGTAGGAGCAGTAGTAAACCATTCTGGTTCATGTGCAGCGTCTGTGTATGATATTATTTCTGCAATAGCTGTCAGATTATATTTCTCTAAAGCAGCTTCACTCACAATAACTAAGGCTGATGCACCATCATTAATAGTTGACGCATTGGCTGCGGTTACAGTACCTTCCTTCGTAAATGCAGCTCTAAGATGAGGTATCTTTTCAAATTTTACTTTCTTGTATTCTTCATCCTCATTAATGATGAGCGGGTCTCCTTTTCTTTGAGGTACTTCTACAGGGACAATCTCATTTGCTAAATAACCTTGTTCTGTTGCTGCTGCCGTACGTTTATATGAACTTATAGCAAATGCATCTTGCGCTTCTCTCGAAATATTATACTTCTCCGCAGTTTTATCAGCACAAACGCCCATCATGCATTCGTTATATACATCTTGTAGGCCATCCTTTTGTAATCCATCAACCAATTCGCCTCCACCAAATTTATATCCATATCTTGCTTTGGGAAGATAAAATGGGATCTGTGACATATTTTCCATGCCTCCAGCTACAATTATATTACCTTGACCTAATGCTATGCTTTGCGCAGCAAACATTATCGATTTTGCTCCAGACGAGCAAACTTTATTTATTGTAGTGCATGGTACGGTATTAGGAATGCCAGCAAAAATTGCAGCTTGTCTTGCAGGGGCTTGTCCTAAATTTGCTGAGACAACGTTTCCCATAAACACTTCATCTACATTATTGGGATCAACATTTGCTTTTTCCAAGGCGCCTTTGATAGCTGTGGCTCCAAGTTTTGTTGCCGAAATTGTTGATAATGCACCACCAAAACTTCCTAATGGTGTTCTTACTGCTGAAACAATATATACTTTATTCATAAAATTCGCTATTTTGTTAATGATGCAAACATATTTATAATATCATTCAAAGCCTTAAATTGTTTAAGAATATTGACAATTTGAATAATTGGTCAAATCTTTGTTAAATTTTAGGTGTAAAAGAATCATTCTGTTGCTACGGACGTCTTTACTATATATAAATAACATATGAAATATTTATTCGTTCTTGTTACCATGATCCTTTGCGGGCAAGACTTGATAGGTCAAAGTTTTCCAAATTCTAAAAAGGCATTAGATTCATTGTATGCTTTGAATATTCAAAAATCAAAAATTAACAATGTCTATATACCTAGAGACTTAGAAGATGCTCACAAAAGGTTGACTAAGCTAACACCTGTAGATGCTATCCTAAAATTTAAAAATGGACAAGAAAAAGACGTTTGTATGAAATTGCATTTTGGAATAGGCAAATGGATGATTGTCAATTGGAATTTTTATGAAGGATCAAGACTGTCACATTATTTAAAACAAAAAGGAGTTTTACATCCAGATGATATGGCGCAATTCATACTGCGTACTTATCACAGATCGCTCAATAATCAAATGATTAATGAAGAAGAGATCACTAGAGAATTGGCTGTTTTAAGAAAAAAAGAGGCAGAATATTTAATTAACAACTAAGAGTTTTTTTGCTTTTTTATTGATTTGAACTTTTAGGTTAGAAACTTAATTCTACATTTGTGGTTCGAAAAGGCCATGAATTCTTTAAGATAATACAGAATGGGAAAGAAATTATTGATTGTTGAGTCTCCCGCTAAGGCGAAGACTATCAACAAATATTTAGGAGAAGATTTTATTGTAAAATCAAGTTACGGACACATCCGAGATCTCGATAAAGGCAATAAAGGTATCGATAAAGAAAATAGATTCCAGCCTTCATACGTCGTACAAGACGATAAAAAGAAGGTCGTCAAAGAATTAAAAGCAGCGCTTAAAAAAGTGAGTGAAGTTTGGCTTGCGACGGATGAGGATCGTGAAGGAGAAGCTATCTCATGGCACCTTTGCGAAGTCTTGGGACTAGATGAAGAAACAACAAAAAGAATTGTCTTTAGAGAGATTACAAAATCTGCTATTCAAAAAGCAGTTGAAAATCCACGATTAGTGGATATGAATATTGTCAACGCACAACAAGCCAGAAGAATACTTGATAGACTCGTTGGTTTTGAATTGTCAGAAATATTGTGGAGAAAAGTAAAAGGAAAATTATCAGCAGGAAGAGTTCAATCTGTTGCTGTTAAATTAATTGTAGATAGAGAAAGAGAGATTAATAAGTATGAGTCAAGACCATTTTTTAAGGTTGTAGCTCTATTTCAAGTAAAGAATGATAGAGGAAAATTAGTTGAACTCAAAGCTGAATTGAAAGATAGGTTAGCAACTCTGGAAGAAGCTGAAGACTTTTTAAATAAACTGAAAGGTTCAAAATATGTCATTTCTAATATAAAGGTCAGACCTACAAAACGTAAACCTGCAGCACCCTTTACGACTTCAACTTTGCAACAAGAAGCAAGTCGTAAATTATATTTCAGTGTCAACAGAACAATGTCTGCTGCTCAAAAATTGTATGAGCAAGGTCTGATATCGTATATGAGAACGGATTCAAAGAGTTTGAGTGAAACTGCTTTGACAGCCATCAAAAATGAAATCGTAGACAAGTTTGGTGAAAAGTATTCTGAACTACGCAGATATAAAAGTAAAGATTCCAACGCTCAAGAAGCGCACGAAGCCATTAGGCCTACAAATATAGATGTGACGCTTGCACCTGGTGATACAGATTTACAAAAATTGTATGATTTGATTTGGAAAAGAACTATTGCCAGTCAAATGTCAGATGCACAGCTAGAAAAGACAACAGTAGATATCAAAACGGATAATGATAACATTTTTGTAGCGCAAGGAGAGGTTTTAAAATTTGATGGATTTTTAAAAGTCTACATGGAATCCAAAGACGAAGATGAAGATGAAGATGAATCCGAAGCTAAAGGGATTTTACCTCCCTTGTCTCTCGCACAAATTTTAGATTTAGATTATGTGCAAGCCGTGGAGAGATTTACCAGACCGCCAGCAAGATTTACTGAAGCCAGTTTAGTTAAAAAATTGGAAGAGTTAGGCATTGGTAGACCATCTACATATGCACCCACGATTACTAAAATAATGCAGAAGGGAAGGGGGTATGTGACGAAAGAAAGTAGAGAAGGCAAAGAAAGAAAATATAATGTAGTCACATTAAAAAGTGACGAAGTAGTTACTAAACAAGAAACAGAAAATACAGGTGCGACTTCAAACAGATTGTATCCTAGTGATTTGGGAATGTTGGTGGTAGATTTCTTAAGCGAACATTTTGAAAGTGTCATGACATACAGTTTTACGGCTGAGATAGAAGACAAACTAGATGAAATTGCAAAGGGTAAGGAAGATTGGCAAGGTATGTTGGAAGACTTTTATGGTCCATTCCATCAAACTGTAGAAAAGACTTTAGAAGAGGCACAACGTGTTAAAGGAAGAAGAGAATTGGGCGTTGATCCCAAATCAGGCCATACCGTTTTAGCGCAGATGACAAGATTTGGTCCAGTTGTACAGATTGGGACAAAGGAAGAAGTGGGTGAAGAAGGTAAACCTAAATTTGCAGGTCTCAAGGTAGGCCAGTCGATAGAGACAATTAATTATGAAGAAGCCATGGAGCTTTTTAAATTGCCTATCGACTTAGGAGAGCATGAAGGCAATCCCGTGTCCGTAAATTCAGGCCGGTACGGACCTTACATTAAATATTTAGACAAATTTATTTCTGTTCCTAAAGGCGAAGATCCTTTGACATTGAAATTCGAACGTGCGCAAGAATTAATCTTAGAGAGACTGAGGCAAGACGCACCTATTGAAACGTACAAGGGTCAAGATGTTACAAAAGGTAAAGGCAGATTCGGTCCATTTTTGAAGTATGGCGAATTGTTTATAAATATCCCTAAAAGATATGATCATGAAAATCTCACTCAAGCAGAAATATTTGAGTTGATAGAAGCGAAGCTGATCAAAGAAGCCAATAGATATATTCAGCAATGGCCCGATGATAAAATTGCCTTAGAAAACGGCAGATGGGGACCATTTATCAGATTCAAAAAGAAATCTTATAAGCTACCAAGAAAAGAAGACGGCGAAAGGTATGATGCAGAAGAAGCTAAAGAGAAATTTACGCTTGAAGAGTGCAAGAAGATTTTGATAGAAGAAGGCGTTAAAGGCTTAGATAAGAAGAAGAAAAAACCGGCAGCCAAAAAGAAAGCTGCTTCAAAGACACAGAAAAAAGCAACAGCTAAGAATGCAACGACAAAGTCGACTAAGAAAAAGTAGAGAGGAGAGTTTAATCTTTAGGCTTTTTTAAGTAGTTTATTATGTCTTGAGCAACCTTTTCGGATGTATGTCCATCGCCAAGTTTTTTTCGTAAATTACTATAAGCATTCAGGATTTTCGTTCGTGCATTGGGATCATTCAATTTGTCAAAAGAATTCTTAAGTTCTTCCAGATTAAAATTTTCTTGAAGTAGTTCATCTACAATTTTGTGCTCTGCAATAATGTTTACCAACGAAATAAATCGTGTTTTAACGAGTCTCTTACCAATAGCATAACTTAAAGCGCTTGTTTTGTAGATAACAATCTGCGGAACGCCGTATAATGCTAATTCTAAAGTGGCCGTACCGCTGCTTGCGATAGCCAACTCCGCTTCCTTCATTATCTTCTCTTTAGAATCATAGAGGATTTCAATATTTTTAATATCATTTCTATAAATATTTTCATTGACATGTTTAACACCCGCCACTAAAAACTTAAGTGAAGGATTCTGTTGTGCAAATTGTTTTAACAGCCCAAAATGTTTTTCAATTTCTTGTGTTCGGCTTCCAGGAAATAGTCCTACAGTTTTGTTTTTTCGCTGAAAAGAGCCTTCCATCTTTATAAGTTCTAGTATGGGGTGACCATGGTAAATGCAAGGTGTATCCAGATTTTTATAAAAGTTTTTTTCAAATGGGAGTATAACAAAAAATAAATCTGCATACTCCTTGAGTAACAAATGCCTTTTTCTCTTCCATGCCCAAAGTTGAGGCGAAATATAAAAGCACGTTCTAAAATTTTGCGCTTTAGCCCATTTCATCATACGTAGATTGAAACCCGGGTAATCTATAAATATTATTATATGAGGTTGGAACTTCAGAACACTAGATTTTGCATATCTAAAAAGTTCTCTAATCTTAAAAGCGTTTTTGGCGACTTCCCAAAAGCCCATAAATGCAGTTTCCTCTAATGACTTTACTTGCGCAGATGCGTGTTTTTTCATTTCGGGTCCACCCCAAAATAGGAATTGAGCATCACTGTCCTTTTTGATTAATTGCTGCATAAGCAAACCTCCATAAAGGTCACCAGAAGATTCGCCAACAATAATATAATATCTCATATTATTAGAAGAAGAGACCGTGTCTAAATAGATATACCCATGCTGCGCAATAAATAAAAGTTGCAATCAAAATCCCTCTGATTAAAGCATCATATCTTCTTCTAACTAAAAATTGGAGTGGAATTATATTGAAACAAATTGCTATTAATGCCATTGTTCGTTGGCGTTTATCTCCAGAACTGATGCTAACTTCGTCCATGATACCTATGTTTTCCATGAATCCAAAAATAACCTCAACCATGAAAAAGCCTATCACTGGTATTGTCGCACCTATCATTAAACCTATCCAAATGCTATCATTTTGTTTTCTTGTATACATTGACATATGTTAATTTTCTAAATTTTTAAACGCATCAATGAGTGTATAATTAGTTAAATCATGTTGAGAGGGGACAATAGATACGTAGCCATTTTTAAGCGCCCAGAGATCAGTGCCTTCTTCAGCTTGGTCACTTCTAAAACTTCCTGTAAGCCAATAATATTTCACACCTCTTGGATCTAAACCTTCTTGAAAATCTTCAACCCAGATGCCTTCGCCTTGCTTACACACTTTAATACCTTTAATATCATTTACCGGTAATCTTGGAATATTTACATTTAAAAGCAATTTGTTATGCTTTTTATTGTTGAGAACATCTTTTATTATAATTGATGCAAAATGTTTAGCCGCCTCAAAATTTGCCTCATAAGAAAAATCCAACAATGAGAATCCTATTGATTTAATCCCTTCTATACTGGCCTCCATAGCGGCAGACATTGTGCCGCTGTAGATTATATTTATAGAAGCATTTGATCCATGATTGACACCTGAAACGCATAAATCTATTGTTTCGTTTTTAAGTAAAACATTTTTAGCCAATTTTACACAATCAGCGGGGGTACCTGAACATTCATATGCATCAATGCCATCAAATATTCTAGCCTTTTTTAGTCTAATAGGCTCCGTTATAGTAATAGCATGCCCTTGACCGGATTGCGGTGAGTCAGGAGCGATAATCACAACTCTACCAATCGTTTGTGCAACCTCAACCAAAGCCCGAATGCCAGGTGCCGTTATACCATCATCGTTTGTTACAAGAATAAGTGGTTTATTCATTATGTTGTTTTATTTCTTATGCAATATATAAGTTAATAAGCGATTCTGTTCCTTCAAGCTTTGCAATTGTATTGTAAAAATTATATACATTAAAAAAACTATTGGTATTTAAACTTGTTGTTAAAAAGCGTAAATGTAATTTTATACCTATGAAAAAAGTCGGCATACTATTAGTAAATTTAGGAACCCCTGATGATCCATCTACAAAATCCGTACGCCGCTATCTAAAGCAGTTTCTTTTAGATTGGAGAGTAATCGATGTATCTTGGTTATTGAGAAATTTTTTAGTGCGCTTTATCATCGCCCCCTTCAGAGCGCCATCGTCAACTAAATTGTATAAACAACTATGGACAGAAAATGGATCACCACTTAAATATTATGGAATAAAAGTAGAAAAGATGCTTCAGACCAAAGTAGGGGCGAAGCACCATGTACAATTGGCCATGCGGTACCAGAATCCATCAGTAGAATCCTCCTTAGAAAAATTGAGAAATGCTAAGGTTGATAAAATTGTTGTTTTTCCGATGTTTCCACAGTATGCATCTGCCAGCTCTGGATCAGCTCTGCAGGAAGTCATGGATGTTGTATCAAGGTGGCAAACTATACCAGAAATATCATTTATCAGTTCATATCATGATAACATAGATATGGTAAAAGTGTATGCTTCCAATGCGCGCAAGTATAACTTAGACGATTATGATCACTTTTTATTTTCTTACCATGGTATACCACAGAGACAATTGGTCAAAGCAGACTGTAATAATCATTGCCTTAAAACCAAAGATTGTTGCTTGACCTTGCAAGAAAATAACAAGATGTGTTACTCTGCTCAATGCTATGACACCACTTACAAAATTGCTGCAGAATTAGGCTTGGACAGCTCGCAATACTCTGTGTCTTTTCAGTCAAGATTGGGACGCGATCCTTGGACTGAGCCTTTTACTCCAGATATGCTTAAGGCGCTTTACGCGAAAGGATTTAAAAAGCTTTTAGTCTTTTCTCCTTCGTTTGTGTCAGATTGTTTAGAGACAACTATTGAGATTGGCTTCGAATATCATGAAGATTTCCTGGAAATGGGTGGCGAAAAATTAGACCTCGTCGAAAGTCTAAACGACAATGATGCATGGGTAGATGCTGTTTACAATATGGTAAAATCACATTTTTAAAACTCTGCAATAATGTCCATTGGAGATTTTATTTGTTGACCAATTTCTACCTTAACTTTAGCATTTAACGGTAAGAAAATATCAACCCTAGAACCAAATTTTATAAATCCCATTTCTTCGGATTGTCTAACCTCATCATTGATGTTGAGATTATTGACAATCCTTCTGGCTAATGCGCCGGCTATCTGGCGAATTAAAATGAAACCGTTCTCTGTTTTGTAAACAGTTGTAAATCTTTCGTTTTCAGTTGAAGATTTTGGATTCCATGCCGCTAAGTATTTTCCTTTATGATATTTAAGATATTCTACTGTACCACTAACAGGATTTCGATTAATATGCACATTTAATGGGGACATGAATACAGATACTTGCATACATTCACCTTTGATGTATTCTGGCTCAAAAGTTTTTTCAATAGTAACCACTTTACCATCTGCAGGTGTGTATACAATGTTATTATCTAGTGGTTTCTTTTGACGATTGGGACTCCTGAAAAATTGGATCACCACCACCAATAAGAAAACACTCAAAGCAATCATTAGATTCAGGATATATTGTGGGGCATAAAAATAACTGAAGCCACAAGTAATAAAACTAAAGATTAAAGTAAAAATTAAAGTTGGGTACCCTTGTTTGTGAAAAGTCATATTAATTAAATATGGTCAAAGTATTTTAAAACAAAAATTAAACTTAATACAAATGGAATACAAAAGTAGAAACCATCAAACCTATCTAGAAATCCACCATGGCCAGGAAGAATAGTTCCAGAGTCCTTGATACTCATCGCTCTTTTAAACTTTGATTCCACTAAATCTCCAATTGAGCCAAATAGCCAAGTAGATAATCCGATTATAGCCCATGCTTGTAATGAATATGATTGGGTCGTGGTAAAGAAAATGTAGCTACACATAATGGTTATTAAACCAGCGCCATAGAATCCTTCCCATGATTTACCAGGAGAAATACGTGGCATCATTTTGTTTTTTCCGATTGTCTTTCCTACTAGATATGCACTGATATCGCTAATCCAAATCAGAATTAGAATGGATGGAAATAAAATGTCTACTCTCGTTGAATCATTTCCAATGAGTAAAAGAGATAATGGCATTGTAGTATAAAAAACACTATTGAGCCATCCGTTTTTTGTTAATCTGGTTTTGCTTGATTTGTATAATTCTATGACTAATGAAATATTAAATAAAAGACTAAAAATCAAAACATAATAAAAGGCCTGAGGAAGGAATAAAAGCAGTATTGCCAATATGCTAATAGTTATAGAAAAAATGGGTAGAAAAGAGGATAAGGATTGAGATGTCAGTTTGTTATATTCAAAAGCTGTAAAAAACATGATTAACCCAATCATTAAAATCCTGGTCTCCGTATTAAAAAAAATTAAAAAAAGCATAGGAATACCTATCGAAAGCCCTGTAATAGTGCGCTGTTTGAGTCCTGATGGTTTTTTCTCAGTCATGAAAACTAAGTATTTGAATTTTTATCCCTTAAGGTCGTTTAAGTAGCAAGCAAACTTAGTTATTTTAGCATTTAAATCGCTTTAAATATGGCAGTAAGATTAAGTGTTAATATAAATAAGGTGGCCTTAATTAGGAATGCACGTGGAGGCAATAGACCCGATTTGGTTCAATTTGCTAAGGATTGTGAAGAGTATGGTGCTCAAGGTATTACCGTCCACCCACGTCCTGATGAACGCCACATCCGTTATGATGATCTACAAAAGTTAAAAGATGTAGTTAAAACAGAGTTTAACATTGAAGGTTATCCGACCAAGAAATTTATTGATAAGGTTTGTCAAGTAAAACCAGATCAAGTCACTTTGGTCCCCGATCCGCCAGAAGTATTAACATCATCTGAAGGCTGGGATGCCATCAAGCATGCCTCTTTTCTTAAAGAGGTGATATCAGAGTTTAAAAACAATGAAATTAGAGTATCCATCTTTTTAGAAGCGGACCCTAAGGACGTGATTGCTGCGAAGCAAACAGGAACTGATAGAGTTGAGTTTTACACAGGAAAATATGCGGATTCATATATGAATTCTAAAGAGGAAGCGATAAAAAACCACATTTTAGCAGCTAAGGAAGCTAAAATTCAAGATTTAGGAATAAATGCAGGGCATGATTTGGATTTGGACAATTTAAAGTATTATGCACAGTCATTACCCAACCTTTTGGAAGTTTCAATAGGTCATGCTTTAATAAGTGACGCCTTGTATTATGGGCTGCAGAATATTATAGGTATGTACAAATTTCAATTGAAGAATATCTAATTCTTGTCACTCTAAAGGCTTAATATCATAACAAAGCTTAATGCTTATTAGGTAATATTTCAAATTTGATTAAATTTATAATTAAGATTATTTCCACTTTTTACTGAATCAATTAAAATATTATGAAAAAAACTCTTTTACTAGCATTTTCAATATTCTTTATTTTTTCTTGCGGAAGCGATGAAGAGGTATATACCCTTGATGTCAATGAATTAAGAGTCATTGATGTCGTGACTAACTTCTCATTCAATAAAACCTGCAATGATTCAGAAGACTTAATACCAATTCAAGTAGGTAAAATTGGTCCTGCCGCTACTACTGCTTTGAATTATTCTGTCACAGTAGATATGGAAAATACAACAGCAGTCGAAGGCGTGCATTACACGCTCCCATCAAATACAGGATCAATACCAGCAGGAGAATTTATTTCAGAATTAAATATTATGGTCAATAGCAATAACTATGCAGATGAAGAATCTGTTGAATTGGCATTAATTATTTCATCTACTGATTTAGATGTTGATAGTGATAATAGTGCAGTTACTTTAGCTTTGACAGCAGAATGTTCACAGGATTTATCTGGAGACATGGATTTTACACATACTGATTTGGAAGGTAATGAATATTCAGGTACAGTTACATTTACGAATACGATAGGTACAAATGATTACAAAATCTCTGATTTTTCTTATGGTATTTATGGTTCATTAGGTGAAGATCCGCCTTCAGGGAGCATAAAGTTGGTTAATGATTGTTGCACCATTGAATATGTAGGTACGGACAGTTTTTTAGGGGTGGCTTGGTCGATCGATGAAATCATAGAATCAGGTGGTTCCGTTCTAACTTACAGATGGTCTAATGAATTTTCATTTGCAGATGTAGGGGGAACAGTTTCCTTAACTAGACAAGATGGTCAAAATTGGCCTTTCTTATCTTTGAAATAATAAATGAGAAATAAAATTTTGATTTAAAATAAATTGCTCGGAGACTGTTTCTTATAATAGTCTCCATTTTTTTTAAGATATGATGAGAGATATTATTTTGGTTTTTTTAGCAATGCATGTGTTTGCCAATGGCAATACGCAGAATACAGTAGGTCTTCTGACATACGATGCTGAAAGAACTGGAGAAGGTTACAATTTATTCTATCCCAATAACCAAAATAAACTATTCTTAATTGATAATTGTGGGCGTCTTGTACATTCTTGGACCGATACTAATGAAACATCTTTTCCCGGAACTGTAGCCTCATTATTACCTGATGGAAATCTTTTAAGGTCAAAAACGTCTTCTGAAATTGCTGGCTCAACTTTTGGCGCCGGTGGTGCTGGGGGTATTATTGAAATCCTTGATTGGGACAGTAATGTAGTTTGGAAGCGGATAATTGCAGATACCTTTCAAAGACAACATCATGAAGTCTATCCCATGCCAAATGGAAATGTATTATGCATTGTTTGGGAAAGGCATGGTTGGGAAGAGATTGTAGAGAATGGATTTGATACTATCTCAAATCAAATGGATGAGTTATGGTCAGATGCAATATTTGAGATTAATCCAGAACTTGATTCTATAGTCTGGGAATGGCACGCTTGGGATCATTTGATCCAAGATTTTGATTCAACTAAGCTAAATTATGGGGTAGTGGCTGAGCATACAGAACGCATTGATATTAACTATCAAGAACATACATTTGGCCGTCGTGATTGGTTGCACTCTAATGCTTTAGATTATAACCCACATTTAGATCAAATAATGCTGACTGTGAGGAATTTCCATGAGATATGGATAATAGATCATAGTACCAATATAAACGAGGCTGCTTCAAGTGCCGGTGGATTGTCAAAAAAAGGTGGTGATCTTTTGTTCAGATGGGGTAACCCCAATTCTTACGCATCAGGTACAAGTGAGGATCATAAACTTTTTTTTATGCATGATGGGCAATGGATTGATAATCCAGACTCTGAATTTGATGGAGATGTAATGGTTTACAATAATATGATTGAACTGGATCTTTCTCTGGGAGAGATATTTGAACCAATATGGAATCCAACTGAATTTAAATACGAATTAGATGAAGGAATCTATTTACCAAAGAACTTCACGAGAGACATTTCACACCCTGATACATTAAAAAATTATTCAACGTCAGCATCAAATATTCAATTTTTACCCAATGGAAATTTTTTAATGTGCGCAGCAAGACAAGGCTTTGCATTTGAGCTAACACCTGACGAAGAGGTTGTTTGGGAATACAAAGTACCTTTCAAGTTTGGTTTGCCAGTGCCACAAGGTCTAGCTCTGAATTTAAGTGATAATTTCACAAATCAATTGCGAAGGTATCATCCTGATTTTCCTGGATTTTTAGACAAAGATTTGACGCCAAAAGATTTCCTTGAATCTAATCCTAATACAGATTTTTGCCCTTCAGTTTCTTCAGCTTATTTAGATCATTCAAGGTTCAACTTATCAGTCTACCCAAACCCTGTTTCCAATGTTTTATATATAGAATCAGATGTGCTGATTGAAAATGCTTGTGTTTTGAATATATATGGCAATGTAGTTTTGCAAATGAAATTTGAACCTGGAATAAATCAGGTGTCTGTAAATAACCTATCTCCAGGTATTTACTTTGTTAAAACATTAGATTACATTCAAAAGATAATAAAAGAGTAGCAGTTTATTCTCGTACAATGCTGATTTTCTTTTTTACTTTATAGGAAGAATTTATATGAAGTTCCAAATAATAGAAACCTGTTTCTAGATTGCTTACATCTATCTTAAAAATTGAACTTGATACACCTTTTAAAGATCTTAGTTTTTTACCATCATTGGAAAACAGATCAAAACCAGTTATTAAATCAGCGCTTTCAATATTGACAAAGTCAAAGCTTGGATTAGGATATACTTTAATTTTTGATTCTTTGATCTCAATAGATTCTGATATAATGCCAGTAGTATCCTCTACTATTTTTATTCTTTGATTTGAGATTATATTTTCTATTTTTTGATTATTAGAACGAGAAGGCCATTGGATTGTTAAGCTATCTACTAATGTTTTATCTGCTAAGCCAAAGTGCAATATTTTGGAATTATGGCTCGCATGACTTGAGCCGCCTTCCACTTCGCGTATCAATTTCAAGTCATCTGCAAAAAGACAAACTTTAGCACCAATCGCGCTTTTGTTTGCTATTAAACCTTCTAATTCAACTTGCAAGAAGTTGTTTTCAGTTGCGTTATTGTTTTGGTAAAATTTGGATTGCCAGCCACCACCGCTTTGAGGGATTGATAACATAACCGTTATGACATCAACGTCTCCATCGTTATCAAGATCACCTGAAGCCATTCCTCTATTTGCTCGGGGATTGTCAATACCAGATTTTATTATAGATACAGTTTCGAAAACCCCTTGACCTGTATTTTTAAAGAGCTTATCTCTATTACTTATATTGCTTGGAAAAACCTCCGATCCAGGAATGTAGCCATTTGATACATATAGATCAAGATCAGCGTCATTGTCCATGTCGAAAAAAGATGCACCCCAGCCAACGGATATCAATGAATCTTTTATTATCCAAGTATCTGCTATACCTAATTCTTCGGCACGCTCTTCAAACCTATTGTCGTTGAGGCTTAGTAAAATATTTTGTCCGCCGTTTGTAATATAGTAGTCCAAGTCTAGGTCATTGTCAATGTCACCACCAGTAATACCCATGCCATAGATTCTTTGATCTGCATTCCACATTTCAGATGATTCCACAAATTGGTTATTTTCTCTATCGTTGATAAACAACTTGTTTGATTCAACAAATTCTCCGAAGTCATTAGCTAGTAAAATATCAACATCTCCATCATTGTCAATATCAGAGGCATAAGCAGCCAAAGCACAGCCATTATCCATTAAGCCTTGTTGCGCTGTGACATCTTCAAAAACAAATGAGCCATCAATATTTTTGTATAAATAGTTCTGATAACAATCGTGATCATATCCAATTATATCTCCTTGGTTGTCTAATATAAAGTTCACTTTCTCTACATAGTTAAAAGAATATATATCCAGATAACCATCTTGATCATAATCAAGAAGGACTGCGCCAGTAGATGCTGAAGCTTGATTCATATTGGCATTTTCACCAGCTTCTAGAAAACTCAAATTTCCTTGATTAATGAAAAGTAAATTGCGAGAAACATCATTATCAATGTTTTGGCTGCTCGTACTAACATATATGTCTTGGTAACCATCATTATTAAAATCGCCTGTATTCACTGCGGTTGTATTGTAATCACCAGAGATATCAATGTTGGCAAAAATCGTATAATCTAAGAAAGATCCATTTCCTTCGTTAATGTAAAATTGGTCCTTGTTTCTTCCACTCGTGAGATAAATGTCTTCGTCGCCATCATTGTCCGCATCAAAAAACGCTACACCACCTCCAATAAAATTTCTGTGGAAAGAGTAATGGTCAATACCAGATAGACTGGTGTAGTCTTTAAATAAACTGGTATCCGCTTCTGGTATGTAAAAATTAGTTTCAGGATCAATTATAATTTCTTCATTCGTACTACTGCCTTCCGTGATCAGTAATTTTTGATTAGCCTCAACATCAAAGAATTTATCAATGTGACCCGTAGACCAAATGATTTTGATTGAATCAATGATGGCGTTTCCCCCTAGGCCAAAAGTATTGCAATACGAATTTTGTCCAAAAAAACTTAATGCCGATTGCGTGAACTTAGTTTGTATCCCACTAGGTGTATAGATTTCGATCCAAGAACCTATACCATCCTTATTGCTGATAACCCCTTCCAACTCAATCTTAATAAAATTGTTATTTGAGGTAGCTTCGTTAAGCCAAATTTGAGCTGGGCTGCTTAAGATATTTAAAACGGCAATATCATCTAGATTGTCATTATTAAAATCACCAATACAATTTGAAAAACTCCTCAATGTATCACCTTCGAAAAGTGGATCATTGATACTGAAATTGCCGGTACCATCATTATTGTAAAGTGCGCTCGAAATTTTTTCAGCACCGCTAATATAATAGTC
>ENA-ORXM01002836-ORXM01002836.1-marine-metagenome-genome-assembly--contig:-NODE-2836-length-18944-cov-4.239307_pt1 | contig 18944 bp, 9 predicted proteins | sample MGYA00237867_ERZ511480 | MGnify/ENA primary metagenome ERZ511480 (study PRJEB26309, sample SAMN06266103) | marine metagenome | isolation source: Algal blade | place: United Kingdom:Sidmouth, United...
TTAGCTCTTTTGTTCCCAACAGCAAGAACAAGAACAATACACTATTAATAATTTGACGGAATCGAAAATGGTATATACTAGTTTTTTTTACAATTGGGACTTTCTGGTAAAAGATGCTAATTTTTCTCATGGTTTGGTCTGGCAAAAATAATTTAGGTGCTTTCGCTCGTACGGGAAAAGCCGTGTTGGTAATTTTAAATGATTTGTTGGGGGGATAGAATAAAAATAAAATATTTTCTCGCGCTTTGCAGACATAAACCACGATAATCGTCTAACTAACAGTACTTAACGACGAACGGTGCAGAAATACTCCTCGCACTAATCGCAGGGTGAATTTCTAACTCATTTTTGTTAGAAAAGCCTCGAGATTGAAGTACAATACGGATCGAATTCCCGTTGAGACCGTAATAGCACCCACATAGTCATTCTGCAGTCCAAAAGAAAACAGCTTCCATTCGTTCTTTTCTTGAGGACTCCAATCCGTACGTAACAATTCCGCATTTTCATCCTTCAAAGAAACTGTAAACGAAGCTAATGGAAAAGAAAGACCAATACCCTTTGCCTTGATAAAAGATTCTTTTCTGGTCCAACAACAATAGAAGGCCTTGTGTAAATCATTTTTGGGCACATCATTTAACATCTCTATTTCCTTAAACGAGAAAAAATTTTCTGCTAGTTTCAATGCGTCAAAATCAGTTTTGATTTTTTCAACATCTATACCAACCGCACGATTTTTCACAAAGGCTAAAACAATAAGTTCTCCCGAATGAGATACATTAAACTTAATTGACGTTTCTAGGTTATAGTCCGGTTTTCCGTAATCATTATACTTAAACCTGATATTTTCTGGCGAAACGTTCAAATAGCGTCCAGACAAGACTCTTAACAGCCCTCTCGCTAAAATGTAGGTTTTTCTATTTTTTTCAAATTTAAACCGAGTTACCCTTTCTTGTTCATCAAGAGATAGCAATTTTAAATAAGTGCTAATTTCATCAAAATCACTCACTTTAAAACTCCAGACATGTGCGTCGTTTCCGGTTAATTTCATAGGGGATGAATTAACCTTTTTCCTGACTAGTTTCAAACTCCGTCATACAAGAATCTACAGCAATAGCGGTTTTACGCACCATTTTTAAATCTTCAAAAAGCTTATCATGATGCCCTTCTACAGGAACAATCACCACATCTTTAGTTGTCATTTTATTCCAGGAATTAATTACCTTACCATTAAAATCGGTACCTGGCTTTTCAGTCAAAAGCAAACGAATATCGCTTCTAATAGGCTTCCAATCATACTTTTCATAAATTTTAATATGATTTTCATGAAGGATTCTAATCAATTTTTGACTTCCGCTACTGGCAAAGGTTTTATATTTTTCTTTAAGGGGATAGACTAGTTTTGACTTAATTAAGCGTTTCAAAGTATAAACCGGCTTCTTCTTAAACCGTTCAAAAAAAGCAGCTGTCCGCACTTTGGTTCTAGATGCCGCAAACAAACTAAGATAACTGGCCATGGTATCCGCTACGATAAGATTTGCTTTGTCCGCAGTTTCGTCCAATAATCTTACCACCTCCATACCTATTGCCGTATTATAGCAATAGGCAATAAAATGATATGGCCCATGCGGTTGTACTTTTTTAATTTCCCTAACAAAGCTGACTGCCATTTCATTGACACTCCTATGTAAAACAAGCTCATCTTCATGTCCTGAGGCTTGAAGCGCATATATAGGCCTATCTTCTTTTAAATGATTTGCAAACTGGTTATAATAAAAAAAGTGCGTTCCTCCGGAATGCAAACAAAACAAAGGAGGCTTTGCGCCATTGGGGCGAATGGGAACGAGGTGTTTGAATTCTGCTTTATCAATAACCTTAGTCTCCTTTATTTCTATGGATTGAATATGACGTGTAAGCTCCGAAATTGTCTGATTCTCGAATAATTGATTGGGAGACAATTTTAGATTAGCTGCCTTTGCTTTTGATATCACCTGTATACTCAATATAGAATCTCCCCCAATATCAAAAAAGTTCTCGTGCAGACCAACAGCAGGTAAATCCAAGACTTCTTTCCAAATATTTGTCATTTTCTTTTCCAATTCTGAAGAAGGCTGCTCTACTATCGTAACTCTTTGCTTCTCTTTTGGCTTTACTTGCAATAAACTTACTTTATCTACCTTACCATTGGGCAATAGCGGAAACTCATCTACTTGAATAATTGTAGCGGGCACCATGTATTCTGGTAATTTGGTTTTCAAAACACGTTTTAAATCCTCAACAACAACCTTTTCAACAGCTCTTACATAAGTTATTAAGCGCTTACTGTTTTCAACCAAGGCCACAGCTGCAATTACCGGGTTCTGCTCTGCTATAACTTTTTCAACCTCATCTAATTCTATACGAAAGCCGCGCACTTTTACTTGGTGGTCCGCTCTTCCCAAAAACTCAATAGTTCCGTCATTTCGGTACCTGCCTAAATCCCCCGTTTTATATATCTTATCATTGGAACCAATCCAAAACGGGTTATCTAAAAACACCTTTTTCGTAAGTTTTTCCTTACCTATGTATCCTTTTGAAACTCCAGGCCCTCCAATATAAATTTCTCCAACCGCCCCAAAAGGAACTGCGCCTTTAGATGAGTTAAGAAGATATATTTCTGCATTGGCAACAGCTTTGCCAATAGGAACAACTTCAGAGGTATCGCTCATTTCTACTTGGTGTGCAATGCACCAAACTGTAGCCTCCGTTGGCCCGTATTCATTATACAGACATGCTGTTGGTAGATTTTTAAAATGTAGTTCTCTTAGATTATTACTACAAGCTTCTCCTGCTACTATTACCGTATTGAGACTCATTAACCTGGACGTATTACCATGCTCCAGAATAACCGTATATAAAGAAGGGAGCATAAGCGTATGACTCACCTTATGCGACTGAACTATATCCTCTATTTTAGTAATATCCTGTTCAACCCTATTCTCAGTAACTATAAGATTCCCTCCCGAGCACAACGTCCAAAATATTCCTGCTTTTGAACTATCAAATGAAATAGAGGAGAATAACAAGAACGCACTAGGATTCTTAGGATAGAAGTCCAATCTTCCTGCCGTTGAATTAATAATATTTTTATGAGTTATAGGCACTCCCTTTGGCTTGCCTGTACTGCCCGAAGTGTAGATAACATACGCCAAATCATCTTCCTCAACATTAGGCAGACTTACGTTTTCCCATTTAGTAGCAACTACTTTATCACTTAAGATGACAGTCTTATTTGTTTCATTGAAAACATCAACCAAATTGCTATGAGTAACAACGATATTACAGCTCGCATCTTCTAAAATATAATTTAGCCTTTCCATGGGGTATGTTGGATCCATGGGTAAATAGGCACAACCTGCTTTTAAGATGGCCAACAACCCTACCATCATTTCTATTGACCTATCTATGCAAAGCATTACGACTTCATTATGCTTCTTTGTTTTTTGAAGAATTACAAAGGCAATTTTATTGGCACGCGCATCCAATTCCTCATAAGTAATTACCTGATCTTTAAATGTCAATGCTTTGTTCTGTGGAAATGTTTCCGCTACATCTGCTATTATATGATGAATCCCATTATAAGATGCAAAGCGATTATTATTTACAGCTTTCTTTGGAAACAATATCTTTTCTTCTTTGGAAGTCATCATGGGAAGACCGGCAACCGTTTCCTTTGGATTATGAATTATTCCCTTCAACAACATTTTGTAATGCTCTAAGAAACGCGTAATGGTATCGGATTCAAATAAATCCGTGTCATATTCAAAAGCCAATGACAACGCTCCATTTGATTCAGAGATGGACAGGGTTAAATCGAACTTAGAAACTTCTGTATCAAACTCAGTCTCGTCTATCAATTTTAAATTCTCTCCAAATGAAGGTGTTGCAGTAGATGAGTGATATAAAAACATCACTTGAAAAAACGGACTTACAGCTAATGATCGTTCTACTTTTAATTCCTTTACAAGAGTATCAAAAGGAACATCTTTATTAGAAAAAGCAGAAAGTGTATTCTTTTTAACTTCTTGAATCAATTCAGAAAAAGAAGTATCATCCTTAATTGTATTTCTTAACACCACCGTATTTATGAAAAAACCGAGCACCTTCTCCAGTGATTGCGTAGCGCGGTTTGTAATAGGCGTTCCTACCAAAATATCTGATTGCCCCGTATATTTATGTAAAAACACATAGTACGTAGTGAGCAGAAAAACAAACGGAGTAGTAGCCATTTGTTTTGAGGCACTGAGTACACTTGCCGAGAAATTTGAATCTAACTGCAATGCTTGTTGTTTCCCTTTAAAAGCTGGTCTTGCCGGTCTGGAAGCATCCGTTTGTAGGTTTAAAATAGGAATGTCCCCAGATAGTTCTTTCTTCCAATAACGAAGCTGCTCAGCATCTAATGGAGTGTTTCGTTCCCAATGTGCAAAATCAGAATACTGCAAGGCTTTAAGAGAAGGCACTAATGGCTCACCTGCGAGCAATTTTAAATAAGCTTCCGCTATTTGTTGTTTCAATATGTCAATGGACCATTCATCTATTACAATATGGTGCATTGTAAAGAAAAGAATATGTCTACTTTTCGAATATTTGAATAATGATACGCGTACCAAACCGGGCTTAGACAAATTAAAAGGTAATGAAGATTGTTTTTTCATTAAAACTTCAGCCTCTTTCTTTGCCTCTATTTCAGTAAAATTGCTAAGATCATACACTTTAAGTACAGGTATGGCTTTATCAACCTTAATAACGGGCATCCCATGCACAGTGGGATAGTACGTACTTAGCACTTGATTTTGCTGAAAAATATAATCAAGACTTTCCTTTAATATTTCAATATTCAACTCTCCCCCAAAGGTGATTGCTTCCGAGTAATTATAAAAAGGATTATCACTATATAACTGCTGTAAAAACCAGATACGCTGTTGTCCGTAAGATAACGGAATGTTAGCATCAATAGGCGCCTTAGGTATCTGTAGTGAGGTAGATTCCTTAGTCTCTCGATTTTTCCATCGGCTTAACAGCGAACTATTTTTCGTGTTTTCTTTCAAGTACTAAATTTTGTGAGTTAGTTACTTTAAACCAACAAAATGTGCAATAGGATATAGTATATTACTATTGATCATTTCATCCAATGGTAAGTCAATATCAAAAGCTCTTTCTATAAGCCAATATGACGAGATAATTATTAAAAGAACGGAAAGCCATACCATTAGCTTTGGGTACAACCTATTATTCCTTATGAAATACAAAATCGGAAATATAGCCGCAATAATAACAACCTGACCAATTTCTACGCCCACATTAAAACCTACTAATGATAATGATAGATACTCACCCCTAAAACCCAAATCTCCTAAAACACTAGCAAAACCAAAACCATGAAAAAGGCCAAAAACAAACGCAATTACCCAATCCTCGCCTTTAAATATTGGTCTAATATTATGGTAAGCCGCAAGACCTACAGAAAAGGCTATTATAGATTCTACAACCCTAGAAGGAAGATTTATTATCTCCAAAGATGCCAGACTTAGGGTAATGGTATGGGCAATGGTAAAAAAAGTGACGATCTTAAGAATGTACATGAAAGCAGGCCTAAACTTTTTAACCGGTTCCCAACCCCACAAACTATATTTACTTTTTTCGACGAACCCTCCTGTAACCTGATTTTTTTTACGCCTTCTAACCACTGATGGTAGAATTAAAGCTACCAGAAACAGAATGTGATCCATTCCAATCCAGATATGCCATATTCCTTGCTGCACCATAGCTACAAAACCCTTCCATAGCGACGTTTCCTTAATAGAGAAAGTACCGTTTCTTTCTCCTTCCGAAAGATATAAAGCTACAATATGTTCGTTATTTATAAGACCCGCTTTCCAATTATACTCCATAGCAACGAGACACATATGGGTGGGGTCCTCATTAAAAAAGGCATTATAATCCAAGGTAAGGCTGTCCGGAAGGTTTTTAGAATTTTCTAGACGGAAATGGAAGTTAATGAAATCTCCGTAGTTCAAATTCAATTTGGTAATTTCCCCAGTAAAAACAATCTGATAAGAGCCCAATTCAGAAGAAAATTTTGCATTTTTCAACAAATAAGCCTGAATTTTATCTTGATAAGGCCTAACCTGTTCTATACTTGGATGAAGCCCTACATCCAATCCAAAAACATGAATGAGTTCATTTGCATTAACCTCAAAACGTCCTTCTATGCCCGCCTCCTCATAAATTCTGAGGTAAATTAAACTTTGCTTTGGCTGATGACCAAAGGTGACTAATGGGGCCAAAAGAAAAAGACCGAAAATAAGTGAAAGTATTAATTTTTTCATAGCGCGTTGAAGATAGAAAATTATTTTAAAGTTGACTTTATTTATTCGTTCTCCTGTATAAAAGAGCTTCGTAATTGACTATTTTAACATTACAAATGGGAACAATATCAATCTAAAACCAAATTTGTTCTTGTCATAAATACAGCAATCTACAAAGACTTAAAATTCATTATTTTCAATCAAGTATTGTAAATATTATCAAATTTTCGATGACTGACCTATAAATCTGTTATTGGATTGCATTTTTACTTGATTAGCTCATTTTCATCATATATATTAGCAATGCTATGAATACGAAGGTTTCGGGCCAACCGAAATACTTGTGGTTTGTGGTATGTTATCAACTAAACCATTAATTTGAAATCAACTTATAATCTTCCTCAACTCATAGATAATGTAGCAAGGCTATCACCTGACCGTGAAGCTTTTCGCTATTTGGAAGAATCTATATCATATGGCGAGCTATTTGAGAAAAGTAACCAACTAGCTTTTCACTTAGTATCCATCGGCATTAAAAAGGGAGATCGTATTGGTGTTTTTATGAACCGTTGCCTTGAAACTTGTATTGCAGTTTATGGAATATTAAAGTCAGGAGCGGCCTATGTTCCTCTTGACACATCTGCACCGGTGGTCAAGACGATAAGTATTATCAAAGATTGTGAAATTACATGTTTGATTACCACAACAACTAAAAGGAGAAAGGTAAACCAGCTACTGAAAGAACAAAGCTCTTTAAACATAATAATTGGAGACACTATTAAAAACACTATCCCGTCGGTTTCTTGGAATGATATTTTTTCTACACGGGTAGGTGACTTCGTGCCTCCCCCCATTTTAGAACAAGATTTGGCATTTATTTTATATACTTCTGGATCTACGGGTAAGCCAAAAGGTATTATGCATACCCATTATAGCGCCCTAAGTTTGTCCAAGATTGCGTCAAGCACATATGATTTCAATTCAGATGATGTATTTGGAAATCCGGCACCTTTACATTTCGACCCCTCTACTTTTGGATATTTTGTAGCCCCTTTAGTAGGTGCAACAACGGTAATTATTCCTGATGCCCACTTAAAAATGCCCGCTAGCCTTAGCGCTCTTATTGCAAAAGAAAAAATCACAGTTTGGTATTCAGTGCCCCTAATGTTAATACAACTTTTGAACAGCGGTACATTAGGCAAAAACGATTTTAGCTCACTTAGATGGGTTCTTTTTGCCGGCGAGGTTTTCATCACCAAACATTTAAGGGCTTTAATGAAGCAGTGGCCTCATGCAAGATTTAGTAATTTATACGGTCCTGCCGAGCTTATTTTGTGTACCTATTACCATGTACCCGAACCTCCCATAAATGATAAACCCATACCCATTGGAAACGTTTGGAACAATACCGAATATAAAATACTGGATGACGATAATAATGATGTACTACCGGGAGAAACAGGACAATTAGCTATACGGTCCGCAACAATGATGCAGGGCTATTGGAACAACAAAGCACTTACAGAACAATCTTTTCATAGAGTGACGGTTGCGGATGGCTATGATCATGTTTATTATAAAACTGGAGATTTAACCCAACTTAACTGTAATGGAGATTTGCTGTTTTTAGGGAGAAATGACAGACAGATTAAGCTTAGAGGCTATCGCGTAGAATTAGACGAAATTGAACTTACCCTATTAAAGTACGCTGATGTAGAGGAAGTAGCCGTACTAGTTTTGGGGAAAGATGAAGAAACACAACAACTAGCAGCAGTTATTAAGCCTGGCAAAGACGCTTCAATAAAACTTACCCATCTAATGGAATTCTGTAAAGTACAGCTTCCCTACTATGCAATACCTAAGACTATTGAGGTTATGGCAGATTTACCTAGAACCAGCTCAGGTAAAATAAGCCGGAAAGAATTAGGCAAACTACTGGAAGAACACCACCTATGAAAAAAAAGATTCTAAACTACATAAAAGCCAATTTGGCCACAGAGTCTATTAATGAATTAGATATATATGAAAATCTTTTGGAAAGTGGGCTTGTAGATTCTATTGGAATGATTCAATTAGTTCTATTTATTGAAACCGAAGCTCAAATAAAAGTAGCTCCAGAAGAAATGATAATAAACAATTTTATGACCGTTGACCATATTTTAAAATTTATAGCGAGCAAGCAAAATTCAGAAGAGAAGCAAGTATAAAAATGGGAGTTCAAAAGAATACATATCTGCCCCTTACAAAAAGTCAATCTGCCCTTTGGGCCGGTCAGCGCTTGCACCCGGATGTCCCGCTTCATAACGTGGTATATACTTTTGCTATAAATGGACCTATTGATAAAATCATATTTGAAAAATCATTTCAAAAAGTGATTGACTCAACAGATGCCCTTAGAACTGTCTTTTCAGAAGAACAGGGCATTCCAAGTCAACACCTTGTTGATACGATAGATTTTTCTTTAGAATTCATTGATTTTACTCATAACAGCAAAGATGAAGAATTAAAAGATTGGCTCCATGAACGCACTTTGTTGCTTATGGATATTTCCAAACAAGTGTTTGATATTGTTCTTCTAAAAACCGCACCTAATACATATGTTTGGTTTTTAAAGTTGCATCATTTAGTAACCGATGCCATATCCAATGTTATTCTTTATAATAGGATGAACTCCTTTTATCAGAATGAAATCTCAGGTACTTTTTCAATTCCTGGAAATTTCCCGTCATTTCAAGATTACATACAACTTGAGCAAAGTCAAAAAAGTGAGGAGAAAGATATAATCCAACAAAACTATTGGAAGGAGAAAACAAATAACATTCTGGAAAAACCTAAATTATATGGTGAAGCTCTTAATAATACGACGGCGGCAATTAGAACAACGTTAAATCTGGGAGTCAAACAATCCCAACAACTAAGAGAAATTGCTAAGCGTAATGAATTTAAAGGATGGACAGAAGATTTAACTCTCTTCAATATATTCCTCACTTTATATTTTACATATATCTACAGAGTAAGTGGTCAAAAAACATTAGCTGTTGGAGCGCCTGCACATAATAGACCATCTAGGGTTTTTCAAAAAACAGTAGGACTTTTTATAGAAGTATTACCATTAGTGATTGAAATTGATGAGGAAGATACTTTCATTAGTCTTTTTAATCGAGTTAAGATAGAGACCAACACCTATTTGCGTAACTCCGGTCCGGGTAGTTCTACCACTCAATCGAACAGTAGTTTCAATACTATTTTAAATTATATCCATGCGGAATTTCCAGATTTCAACGAATTTCCGACTCATACAGCATGGTTACATTCTGATCATATGGATAGTAACCATGATTTACGCACACATGTTTATGACATGAACAAAAGCGGAGAATTCAAAATAGCTTTTGACACCAATTCCCATACTTTTTCCCAAACATTAGCTGAAGAAATGCCAGTTCATTTCCAAAATCTTTTGGATGCCTTCTTACAGAATTACGAACAACCAATTCAAAAGCCCAGTTTAATTTCTAATACATTGCCAGCGGAAAAGCAGCAAGGAACAAAAAAAACTGTCCCTTCGTTTCAGTCAGTTTTAAAAGGTTTTCATGATTGCAAAGATAGAAAGCCCAACTCGGTTGCTTTACATTATGGAAATGAATTACTTACATATAACTTACTAAACAAAAAGTCCAATCAGCTTGCTCATTATCTTAAAGCTAAAGGTATCAATGAGAATAGTAAAGTAACACTCCACTTTTACAGAAGCTCTGATTATATCGTAAGTGTATTGGCAGTATTAAAAACAGGTGCGGCTTTTGTTCCTATTGCATCAGACCAACCGGCCGAGCGCATAAAGTACGTGATATCCAATTCAGGAAGTGTTCTTTTATTAAGTCAAAAAGATCTTATTTCAAAAGTAAACCTTCCAGATATCGGAATTTTGGATATTCAAAAGGAAAAAAGTGTAATCGAGGAACAGCCAACTATAGATTTAGGGTTACAACAACAACCAGATAGCTTGGCTTACATACTTTACACCTCAGGAAGTACGGGAAAACCTAAAGGCGTCCGTATTTCACATAAATCGTTATCTAATTACATTTTTTGGGCTAAGGAATATTATGGCACTAACGAGAAGTCGATTTTCCCTTTATTCACATCAATTGGTTTTGATTTAACAATTACCACTACCCTATTACCATTAATAAGCGGGGGTAGAATGAATATCTATAGGGAAACTACAAATGGCCCAGATGTAAGCTTACTGCAAGTTATTGATGATAATATGGTGAATTGCATTAAGTTGACACCATCTCACTTAACGCTTTTTAAAGGCAAAAATCTTAAGACATCTTACATCCGGACTATAATTGTAGGAGGGGAAGAGTTGAAAGTTAATCTTAGCAAAACAGTAAAAGAAGCATTTTCTTCCGGGCTAAGAATATTCAATGAATATGGCCCTACCGAGGCCACAGTTGGTTGTATTGTTACGGAGTACAATGAAGCTATTCATATAAAATCTACCGTACCTATAGGATTACCAATTAAAAATATGTCCGCTTATATCTTAGATGATTACAACAACAAAGTTCCGAAAGGGGTTATTGGAGAGCTCTATTTGAGTGGTATAGGACTTTCAGATGGCTATATAAATGACCCTAAGCTTACTAAGGAGAAGTTTATTGAAAACTCATTTGCGGATGACATAAGATTATATCGTACGGGAGATTTGGCTAGGGTTAATAAGGCCGGAGATTTTGAGTATATAGGCAGAAAGGATGAGCAGGTAAAATTAAGAGGTCACCGAATTGAATTAGCTGAGATAGAAAACAACCTCACCGAATATCCAGATATCGAAAACTGTGCCGTAGTTTTAATTGATTCTAATAAACCGGTTCCAGAAAACGAAATTGTTAACTGTACCAAATGTGGTTTACCTTCCAACTATCCAAAAGCAGATTTTGATGAGAATGGTGTATGCCATCTGTGCACAGCGTTTGAAACTTATAAAGAAAAAGCAGAACGCTATTTCAAGAACGATGAACAATTGGTAGCCCTTTTATCATCCAAAAGGAACCAAAATGCTTCTTACGACTGTATTTCATTATTAAGTGGAGGAAAGGATAGTACTTATGTTTTAGCCAGACTGGTAAATATGGGCTTAAAAGTTTTGGCTTTTACTATGGATAACGGTTATATATCAGAACAAGCAAAAGGTAATGTAGACCGTATTGTAAAAAAGCTTGGTGTAGACCATGTTTATGGGAAAACCCCTCATATGAACGAAATATTCGTAGATAGCTTAAAGCAGCACCATAATGTTTGTAATGGCTGTTTTAAAACTATTTATACGCTAAGTACTAAAATAGCTCTTGAAAAGAAAATTCCGTTTATCGTTACCGGTCTAAGCAGAGGACAATTTTTTGAAACTCGACTTACCGAAGAGCTCTTCTGGGATGATGACCTAGATACCACCAAAATAGACGACACTATCCTAGAAGCAAGAAAATTATATCATAAAGAATCTGATGCTGTAAAAAGACTTCTAGACGTTTCTATTTTTGAAGATGAAAGTGTTTTTGAAAAAGTTGAGTTTGTGGATTTTTATAGGTTTAGTGATGTTAGCCTAGAGGAAATGTTAGTATACCTTAAAGAAAAGGCAGACTGGAGAAGACCTACGGACACAGGAAGATCTACCAACTGTCTTATAAACCAAGTAGGTATTTATGTACATAAAAAAGATATGGGCTATAGTAACTACTCTTTCCCCTATAGTTGGGATGTGCGGTTGGGCCACAAAACAAGAGATGAGAGCCTTGAGGAAATCAACGAGGTAATTGACGAGAAAGAAGTATTGCGCATTATGGATGAAATTGGGTACACACCACTTCATCCGGAGTGGGACAGTAACTCAAAATTAGTTGCTTACTTTGCAGGCAATAAAGATATAGCCATAAATGATATTCAAAATTTCTTAGCAAAGAAAATCCCCTCTTACATGATTCCATCGGTATTTAAACATGTAGATGAAATACCACTCACAAAAAACGGAAAAGTAGACAAGAAAGGTTTGAAGGCCATTTCATCGGCTCAATTAGCTATGAGTACTTCGTATACAGCACCTAGAAACGAAATTGAAGGACTCGTAGAAAAAATATGGGCAGAGGTTCTAAAGTTGAATAAAATTGGGGTTCACGACGATTTTATTTCGCTTGGAGGACATTCACTTGCAGCAATACGAGTTACCGCCCGTATTAACGAAGAAATAGAATATAGTTTTCCCTTAAATAAGATATTTGAAATGCCTACTATTGCAAAATATTCCAATTATATTGAAAAAACATTAACATCTCTTTTAGAAAAATAAAACCTTCAATGGATTGTTTTCGTAAGTAGAACCGTATGCAACAAAAGAAACAACATAATCGTAATTCTATTAAACCAGGGCTTATTAAGTATCTGGCTTTAATAATTGCCGTATGTTACATTTTTAACCCCTTGCATCAACAGTTAAATACCTTGTTTCATGAGGTTTCTCACGTTTTAGAGATGCCGGATACAGTTGTAGGGCATAGCTCCCTTTTCGAAAAGAATAAAGTACATACTGCCCATGAACATCTAAGTTTAAATACCGCCCATGAACACAAGTTCATTAAAATAATAGATGCTATTTTTAACAACTCCGATACCGATAATTCATCGCAAGATAAAGTATTAACGGACTTTAAATTTGATAAGCATCTTACTACTACCTACGCTAACGTTTCCTTCGTAGTTTATGATATACTTTCTCAAAACTTTAAATCGGTTAAAAACAGCCTAATTCTAGGCTATATTTCCATCTTAGAAGAACCTCCCCGGAAAGACAACTCCCCCATTTCCGTAAAAGGTTAAATACCTACATTTTCAATTAGTGACTTAGCACCAAACGTTTACAGTTATGCTTTTGTGGCAAATGCATTCGTATGCTCAAATTACTATTAATATTTCTAAGATGAAAAACTACATTACTTATATAGTACTGTTAGCTTTTTGCATGGGCGTACAAGCTCATGATTTAAGCGGTACAGTTACCAACGAAGACCAAATTGCTTTAGAAGGCGTTGGCGTCTACAATAAAACAACTGGCGGATATACATATACCAACGTATCCGGTTATTTTGAACTTGATGATATTTCAATTGGGGATATCATCTATTTTTATAGTTTGGGGTATAAAAACCATCAGATTACAATTTCTGAAAACCTTTTGGACGGCAAGATAAATGTTGTCCTTAATGAGTCTGCCGTATCTCTAGACCAGGTAGTACTAGTCTCCAAAGTAAATGCTTTAAGCAACTTTGTTAACGTAGATGTTAAGGCAAATCCTGTGAAATCTTCACAAGAAATTTTACGAAAGGTTCCCGGTCTTATTATTGGCCAGCATGCAGGAGGAGGAAAAGCGGAACAGATTTTTTTAAGAGGGTTTGATATTGACCACGGAACGGATTTAGCAATCAATGTAGACGGACTTCCTGTAAACATGGTTTCTCACGCCCATGGGCAAGGATACTCGGACATGCACTTTATTATTCCTGAAACCATTGATAATATTGATTTTGGCAAAGGTCCGTATTACGCGAACAAAGGTAATTTTAATACCGCAGGTTATATTGATCTTAAAACGAAGCGAAAGCTCGATAAAAATTTGATTTCAGCGGAAGTTGGTCAATTCAACACCATTCGTACGTTAGGTATGTTTAAAGTTGCAGAAAGTGACTTTAGCAATGCCTATTTAGCCTCAGAATTGGTTTTAACCGATGGTCCATTTGAATCCTCTCAGAATTTTAATCGAATCAACATTATGGGGAGATATACTTTTAATAATCGCGAAGACCAAGATTTAAGTATTACACTCTCTCACTTTCAAAGTAAGTGGGACGCATCAGGGCAAGTGCCACAGCGTGCTATTGATGCAGGTTTAATAAGCCGGTTCGGAGCCATTGATGATACAGAAGGAGGAAACACAAGTAGAAGCAACATTCTTCTTAATCACACAAAACAGTTGAATGAGCATTCTAAAGTGAAATCAAAAGCTTACTTGACCAAATATGATTTTGAGCTCTTTTCGAATTTTACATTTTTCTTGGAAGATCCTATAAATGGAGACCAGATTAGGCAATACGAAGACCGAACTATTATTGGGGCAGAAACTAGTTATGAGCATTCAGTCCACATTGGCGACCATGATTCTCAGTTTAAATATGAATCTGGAATTGGATTTAGATATGATGATGTTAACGATGTTCAGTTATCCCGTACAAAAAATAGACAAGAATTATTAGAACGCCTCGCCTACGGAGATGTAGATGAATTAAATGCATACGGCTTTTTTGACGTTACGTACAAGAAAAACAAGTGGACATTAAATGCAGGGTTGCGATTGGATTATTTTAAGTTTGATTATGTTGACAATCTAACCGAGACTTATGATAGTAAAAGTGAAAATAAATTATTTTTAGGCCCAAAGCTTAATGTTATTTATGCTGCAACACCGGACATACAGCTTTTTGCAAAATCCGGTATTGGTTATCATTCAAACGATACTAGAGTTGTAACAGCCAATAATGGTGAGGAAATCTTACCATTAGCTTATGGAGCGGATTTAGGAACCATAATTAGACCAACAGATAAATTGGTTGTCAATGCTGCATTCTGGACCTTGTTCTTGGATCAAGAGTTCGTTTATGTTGGCGATGCGGGTATTGTAGAGCCCAGTGGTAAAACCAAAAGACTTGGAGTAGATTTTGGTATGCGTTACCAAATTAACGATTGGTTATATGCCAACGGAGATATTAACTACACCTACGCTAGAAGCACTGAAGAGCCCGATGGAGCAGATTTAATTCCACTTGCACCAGATTTAACATCTTCTGCCGGACTATCTTTTATAGGTGTCAAGAATTTCTCTGGTGGAATTAATTACAAATATGTAAAAGACAGACCTGCAAATGAAGACAACTCAATTGTAGCTGAAGGTTACTTTGTAACCGATTTAAACCTAAACTATTCTATAAAGAACTGGACTTTAGGTATAATAGTTGAAAACCTATTTGATACGGAGTGGAATGAAACCCAATTTGCTACTGAAAGTAGATTGTTCAATGAAGCGCAACCTACTGAAGAGATTCACTTTACACCTGGTATCCCGTTTTATTTAAGAGGAAAAGTATCTGTTAATTTTTAAGAGTTAACATCACTTGACTATAGCGACGATATGAGAAATTCATCATATTGTCGCTTTTTTATTTTCGGTTTAAAGCAAAAATCTCCAATTGGTTTTGTTTGTTTAAGTTGTAACTTATCTTTGTAGCGTACAAAACAAAGTATCATAAATACCGGCATTGTCCGTTATACTTCTTTAGTTATAAACGAAACCTACCTAAATGTTTCACTTTTTCAATAAGAAAAAATTTCTGGTCGATTACCTTGATGGGTTTATTGATGTCCATAACCATATATTACCAGGCATTGATGATGGCGCTAAAACAGTAGACGAATCTGTTGCTCTGATTCAGGCTTTCTCTGAATTTGGAGTTAAACATTTTATTGCTACCCCGCATATTATGTCCAATTACTACCCAAATACAAAAGAGACTATAGAAACTGCATTAAATGAATTAAAAAATGCACTTATTAAAAATGGATTAAAAGATGTTTCCGTAGAAGCTTCTGCAGAGCATATGATTGATGATAATTTTGAATATTTATTGGATAACGAAAGTGTTATGCCTTTGAAAAAAGACTATTTATTAGTGGAAATGTCTTATTTACAGCCACCCATAAATTTTGAAGATGCTATTATCAAAACAGCTTCTAAACGATTTTTTCCAATTTTAGCACATCCAGAACGATATGGTTTTTTACATCACAGAAAAAAAAGATATTATCAATACAAAGAAAATGGCATACAGTTTCAAATGAATTTGTTGTCCCTAAGTGAATACTACGGAAAAGAAGTGCCAAAAATGGCCGTGGAGCTTCTAGAGAGTGGTTTAATAGACTTTGTAGCTTCTGACGTGCATAATATGACTCAGCTTAATGCACTAAAAAAAATGACCCTTTCTAAAAAAACCATAGAGCAACTTTTACCTCTGATTAACAATACTATACAGACATTTTACTAAAAGATATAAATAAAAAAAATGCCGCTGTTACGCGGCATTTTTTTTATTTATATTCAATATACTATGGTTGCTGTATTAATAATTTCATTGTAACAGGCTTACCTTTGTTATTTGCTATATGTAAGAAGTATATTCCATCTTGCAAAAGATGAACTGGCACTTGATACGTATCAACACCCGAAACAATTACATCCTCTGCCCCTATTCCACTTATTAAACGGCCCTGTTGATCGTATAGGTTAATTCCTAACATCATAAAATCCTCTGGCTGATTAAGAATTCTAATATTAGCTACACCTTCCGTAATAGGATTCTTTTCAAGGATATAACCCATTTTATCTCCTTCAATAGTCTCCGAAACCGTAATCGTCACCGTATCTGAATGCGTATTTCCACCTGCATCCGTAACAGTAAGAACTACTTCATAGGTTCCATTCTCTACAAAAGTATTAGCTGCATCGCTCAAAGATGAAGTCTTACCGTCCTTAAAGTCCCATAAATACGTTGTAATATCCCCAACCGAATTACTCCCTGTAAAAGTTACTTCCAAAGGAGATACCCCTTCTGTTGGTGCAGCTTCCGCCACAGCTAAGAGTCCATTTTGAGGAACTAGCGTTACTGAAACATCATCAGAAACTACTTCACCTTCATCATCGGTAACGGTTAATCTAAATACATATACTCCTTCTTCCATATCACTCACTGAGAGTTCAGGAGTTGTGTTTCCGCTTAAAGTAGCCGAATTAGGTCCGCTTTCTTGAGTCCATTCAAAGGTTACAGTGCCACCATCAGAATCAGATCCTGATCCTGAAAGTACGGTGCTATTTTCCGGTGATGTTAACATTTGGTCATCTCCCGCATCTACTACAGGAGCTCCTTCAACTACAGGCTCAATAATTTCAATACCTGATATTTTAGGGAACTCGGTAACAGGGGTCAAAGTTATAGTCAAGCTACCATCAGCTACATTTATACCACTAAATGTTTCAATAATAGCCGTTGCAGCCCCGCCGGCCTCTACAAAAATATCATAATTCTCTTTTTGCTGTTGTCCTTCAATATCAATATTGAACACTCGAGAACCAGCTCCACCCGTTGACCCATCTCCCGGTACACCATAATAGATTTCTGCAAAGTGTAAGTTTAAGCTATGTTCACCATTAGTAACCGGTATTTCATAAATTAAATCCCCTTGGGTTCTGTATCGTTCGGTTTGATACAATACATCGTTTTCAGTATTCGCTATTTCAATTGCATTTGTTAAGGTTGCTCCTCCATTTGAATATTGATCTGTTGCCCAACTTACACCATCATAAATGTAGTTAGGACCTCCACTGTTAATTCGTGTAACTGTAGATAAAGTTGATTTTGTTACCGTAACACTATCAAAACCTCTATCACCCTCCTCATCAATAACGGTCAATCTAAATACATATAATCCATCAATTAGATTTGTTGCCGTTAATTCCGTTGTATTGGCCCCACTTAGAGTTGCCACATTAGGACCGCTTTCTTGAGACCATTGGTAAGACACTATCTCACCGCCGTCTGGATCCGTTGCAGATCCGGTCAACGTTACTGCATCAGCAGAAATGATTTTATCTGTTCCTGCATTAACAATAGGCCTATCATCTAATACCGGCGGAGTTGTATTTTCGTAAATTCTGAGAACCTTATCATTAGTCCAACCATTTGAAACAACATCTAAATCACCATCCGCATCAATATCAACTACTCGTGCACCATCGTGATGTTCGTATCCTAAAGCACCATCATCCAATATAATTTTATTAAATTCACCGGAACCGCATAAATCATTTTCAAATGCTATTAAACGCTGATCACCTCGCCATTCGCCTACAATAATATCTTGGTCTCCATCAAAATCAAAATCGGTAGCAAATACACTTAAACTTCCATTAACATTAGTATCTAAGTCGTGTCTAATCCATAGCTGTGTAGGGTCTGCAGGGGCCTCAAACCAAGCAAATTCTGTTTTAGCTCCTGTACCTTCTCCTCCACTACCTAAACTTAATTGACCAACAATGGCGTCTAAATCACCGTCTCTATCAAAATCTGCCAATTGAGCACGATCAGGAGTAGATACATAAGTTATACCTGTATCGAAAGCTTCAAAGTTGCCATTCCCATTATTTCGTAGCCAATTTATTCCTTGAAATAAATCTAAATCACCATCACGATCAATATCACCAGCTTGAATATCCTCACCTGAAGATTCAGAACTTATATCAATTAAGCTCCATGTACCTTGAGTTGGGTTTGAAGACGGAGTAAGCATTTGTACTGGCGCACCAGAAGATTCAGCTCCATTCCAATTAAGTGCCATTTGATAAGGTCCATTTACACTAAAAACTCCACCAGCTAATCCCGCGACAAACGGTTCACTGTATCCCGTATTCCCTGAGGGGATATTATTATATATGGT
>ENA-ORXM01002837-ORXM01002837.1-marine-metagenome-genome-assembly--contig:-NODE-2837-length-18943-cov-3.482773_pt1 | contig 18943 bp, 13 predicted proteins | sample MGYA00237867_ERZ511480 | MGnify/ENA primary metagenome ERZ511480 (study PRJEB26309, sample SAMN06266103) | marine metagenome | isolation source: Algal blade | place: United Kingdom:Sidmouth, United...
AACTGGAAATAAGGGTGCCTGAAACCACAGGTTACACAAGCCCGTATTGGCTGAGCGAAAAAGGAAGTTTGGGCATGTACAAGGTTACCGAGCAGCAACTTATAGGCAGGCCCGAAACGCCTCGAGCATTCGCGGCACAATTCGAAATCGATTTTGGAGGCACTACGATAACCTTTGAGCGACCCGTAATTCACAGTTACGCCAGACCTGACAAAGGTGAACTATATCAACCTTTCGAGGTGCTTCCCGAAGCTACGGCAAGCTTTAAAGACAAGGTTTTGATTTTTGCCGATGGAAACTCGAAAAAGATTCCTGTGACAATAAAGGCCCATGCCGATAAAGTTAAAGGTAGTATACAACTCTGCCATTCAGAGGGCTGGAAGGTCGAAACTGACACCAAATCGTTCGAAATCTTGAAAAAGGGCGATGAACAAACTATAGTATTTACTCTGACCCCGCCCGAGAATGAAGATGAAAATTACATTTCTCCAATACTACGGATCGGAGAAAAAACAATAACCAAAGAGCTAGTAACGATTGCCTATGATCACGTTCCTACCCAGTCCGTTCTATTGCCTTCTGAAGCTAAAGTAGTTCGCCTGAATATTCAAAAAGCCGGTGGGCATATCGGCTATATTGTTGGTGCCGGCGACGAGGTTCCCGAGAGTTTAAGGCAGATCGGGTATCTCGTTCATACAATTCCGCCGAGTTCGATCAATGCCGGTAGTTTAGAAAAATACGATGCGGTAGTGGTCGGTATCCGTGCTTACAACGTAGTAGAAGAACTAAAATTCAAACAACGTTTTTTGTTAGATTACGTCAAGAATGGCGGTAACCTTATCGTACAGTACAATACGGCCGGAAGGCGAGACAGCGAATTTGAAAATATTGCCCCCTACCCACTTGCTCTCTCACGAGATCGAGTAACCGACGAAAATTCCGAAGTGTCTATATTGGACAAGGATCATGCATTGGTCAACTTTCCCAATGCTATTTCAGCATCCGATTTTGAAGGTTGGGTGCAAGAGAGAGGATTGTATTTTCCGAACGATTGGTCGAAAGAGTTCACTCCGATATTATCGATGAACGATGCCGGGGAAAGTGCCAAAAAAGGTAGTCTTTTAGTAGCACCCTACGGAAAGGGGAATTACATTTATACCGGACTCAGTTTTTTTAGGGAGTTGCCGGCCGGTGTTCCCGGGGCATATAAGCTTTTTGCCAATATGCTTTCCATAGGAAAAAACGACTCGGACAAGAAACCTCAAATTAAGGGATAGCGATGCTTGATAAATTCGACTGGAAAAAAGAATACACCGTAGTACTCGTATTGAATATTATGTATATACTCATTTTCGGTTACCTAATGACATCCTTTACATAAAATGGGTACACTAGATTGGATCATACTTTCGAGCACGCTATTATTTATAGTGGCATATGGGGTATGGCGAACTAGGGGAAGTAAAAACGTCAGCGACTATGTCGGTGGCGGAAAAGACGCCAAGTGGTGGACGATAGGTCTCTCGGTAATGGCCACGCAAGCGAGTGCAATTACTTTTTTATCCACACCGGGGCAGGCCTTTCACGATGGTATGGGTTTTGTTCAATTCTATTTTGGACTGCCCTTGGCCATGATTATAATTTGTTTGGTCTTCGTACCAATTTACCACAGGCTAAAAGTATATACGGCCTATGAATTTCTTGAAAATCGATTCGATTTAAAGACACGTTCCCTTGCGGCAATTCTATTTTTGATACAAAGAGGCCTTGCTGCCGGTATTACTATTTTCGCACCCTCTATAATACTTTCCGCAGTTTTGGGCTGGGATTTGCGGACGCTCAATGTTATCATCGGGGTATTGGTCATCATCTATACCGTTTCAGGAGGAACAAAAGCTGTTAGCGTTACCCAAAAGCAACAGATGTTCATTATAATGACGGGAATGTTCATTACCTTCTTTTATATACTTGGTTATTTGCCGGCCGATATTAACTTTAGTAAGGCCCTAAAAATTGCCGGTGCCAGTAACAAATTAGATATCCTTGATTTTAGTTTTGATACCAAAAGTCGGTATACCTTCTGGAGTGGTATTACCGGCGGCCTATTTTTGGCCTTGGCCTATTTCGGCACCGATCAAAGCCAAGTACAGCGCTATCTCTCCGGAAAATCTTTACGCGAGAGCCAGCTAGGTCTTGTTTTCAATGGTATCTTAAAAATCCCCATGCAATTCTTCATCCTTTTGGTAGGTGTCATGGTATTTGTCTTTTATCAGTACAATCCATCTCCCTTAAATTTCAACCCTGCGGCGACCATTGCAGTAATGGAATCTACCTATGCAAAAGATTATGAAATTCTACAAGAAGGACAAAAAGAACTTGAGGAAGCCAAGAAAATAGCCCAGAACAAATTCTCGGCTGCCTTGGAACTTAAGGAATATACTGCGGTCGAAGAAGCCAAACAACAAATTATCAACCTGAATCTTAGGGATAGCACCAATCGCGCTGCGGCAAAAGCATTGATTAAGCAAGCCGACAAAGTTGTAGAGACCAATGACAAAGACTATGTCTTTATCCATTTTATTCTTAATAACCTTCCCAAAGGTCTTATTGGGCTTCTTTTGGCCGTAATACTCTCCGCTGCCATGTCTTCTACGGCTTCTGAACTCAACGCCTTAGGCACCATAACCGCCCTAGATCTTTACAAACGAAACAAGAAAGGTGATTTGACCGAAAAGCATTACGTACGCGCCACCAAAGGTTTTACCTTATTATGGGGGGTAGTCGCTATCGGCATCGCAAGCGTCGCGAATCTTTTCGATAATCTGATACAATTGGTAAATATTATCGGGTCTATTTTTTATGGCAATGTTTTGGGTATATTCTTGTTGGCCTTCTTCTTTAAATTTGTCAAGGGTAACGCCGTTTTTTTTGCTGCGCTCCTTACACAGTTTATCATTTTCGTACTTTTTTACACCCTAATATATATGTATCCTACGGGAGAGGAAAAATTGGGTTACCTGTGGCTCAATTTTATTGGGTCGGCATTGGTAATCGTTATAGCAATCGCTTTCGAAGGGTTTGACCGTTTTTTGAAAAATCCCATAGATAAGGCAGAAAACGAAGCCTAAATTCTATTGTCATATATTAGATTGCCCATCACAATAATTAGTGTTTAGCGCATTATTAATTCAACGCTTCAATACACGGTTTGAAAATACTTGCCGCGTATGGAGTGCAGCATAAAACTATTATCATACAAATTATTTCTACTATCCTCCAATTCATCTATCCAATACCTTAGAAGATGTTACTTTACAAAACAAAAAATGAAAAAAATCAGATACACTTTTTTAGGAATCGTAATTCTTTTCTGCTGCATCTCTTTTAAAACTCATTCGGTAAACCATAGCGAAAAGGCAAAATTTTCATCTTCCAAAAAAAATCTTGCCGACACCCCGCCCATGGGCTGGAATTCTTGGGACTGCCTTGGATGGACAGCAACCGAAAATCAAGTGAAGGCCAATGCCGATTATATGGAAAGGCACCTAAAAGATTTGGGATACGAATATATAGTTATTGATGCCAACTGGTTTGCAGATTCCCTTGCCAGTAGCTTTGAGGCCTTTGCCCATGAGACCATCCCGACCCAGCCTAAGTATACGATGGACAAGTACGGCCGTTTGCTGCCAGATCTTATTAAATACCCATCGGCAAGCGGAGGAAAAGGTTTTAAGCCCTTGGCCGACTATATCCATTCAAAGGGCCTAAAATTCGGCGTGCATCTGATGCGAGGTATTCCTTGGGAGGCAGCCGAAAAAGATATGCCCATTTTGGGTTCTTCCCAAAAGGCAAAATCCATAGCACAACCCGATAAAGGTTGTGATTGGTACGATGGTTTTTATGGTGTGGATATGACCAAACCGGGAGCGCAGGAATATTACGATTCCGTTTTTAAACTTCTGGCGGAATGGGGCGTAGACTATGTAAAAGCCGATGATGTCATAAACGAGGCCGAATTTATGGCTATGAGCAAAGCCGCCATAAATTCGGGAAGAGATATTTTATTGAGCGTAGTTCCGGCCAATATTCCCTGGGAAACCTTGAAAGAAAATGCCCATATGGCCCGAACTGGCTATGATTATTGGGATGTTTGGCAAATGCTTAAACAAGCTTTTGGCGAGGCCAATAAATATTCAAAATATCGTGGAGATGGTTTTTGGCCCGACCTCGACATGCTTCCCATTGGCAAACTTGGAAAAGCGATTAGCTATAAGGGGCCTAATGAGCGTATATCGAATTTTACCGAAGATGAGCTGCACAGCTTACTATCTCTTTGGTATATTTCAAAAAGTCCGTTGATGATCGGTGGCTACCTGCCCGAAACCGACCCAATAACCTATAAGCTGTTGACCAATGCAGAGGCACTTCAGGCCAGTAACAACACGACCAATAACCGACAGATAAAATACCGTAATGCAACCGTAATGTGGGCTGCCGACAGTAGAGATTCAGAAGATAAATATTTGGCCATGTTCAATATTTGGGAAACGTTTTCTCCAATTGATATGAAGGTCAAAATGGGTGAACTGGGTCTATCCGATAAAAAGGAATATCTGGTTCGAGACCTTTGGAACAAGAAGGATTTGGGAACTTTTAAAGAAACTTTTTCTCAACCGATAATTACCCACGGAGCAGGTTTATATCGTTTTTCAGAAAAATAGAAGTTCGATGACTTTAACTTTTTACGTTTTTGGAAATGACAGAACTATACGTCACTCGAATATTTTTTCAGGAACCTAAAAACAAGAAGACACTAGAATCTAAAAAATATTACAAGGTATGTTAAAAGGAAAATGGATACTATTTTTTGGAGTAGTAGGATTATTATTTGGATGTGGTGAAGAAAAGCAAAAACCAAGTTCCACTAATAGCGAAGAGGCTGCTATGCCCAATATCGTCTACATTTTGGCGGATGATTTGGGTTATGGAGATTTGAGTATCTACGGACAAGAAAAATTCGATACACCGAACATCGATAAATTAGCCAAGGAAGGGCTTCTGTTTACGCAGCATTATTCTGGCAGCACAGTCTGTGCCCCGTCACGATCTGCCCTTATGACGGGTATGCATACTGGGCACACGCCAATCAGGGGAAACAGAGCGGCCGGGTGGACGAATCCCCACGAAGAAGGCCAGTTTCCATTGAAGGCCGAAACACTGACCTTGGCCGAAATTCTAAAACAACAGGGCTACAAGACCGGTGCCTTTGGAAAATGGGGGCTCGGTTTTATAGGAACGGAAGGAGATCCCAACAAACAGGGCTTTGATGAGTTTTATGGATATAACTGTCAAGGCCAAGCACATCGCTACTACCCCACCCATTTATGGGACAACGAGAAAAAAATCATACTTGAAGCCAACGATACCAAAAACAACGAGTTGTATGCGCCAGATGTTATTCATGAAAAGGCATTGGGTTTTATCAAAAACAATGCGGACAATCCTTTCTTTATGTTCGTACCCTCTGTAATCCCACATGCAGAACTAATAGCTCCAAAAGATTCTATTTGGGACGAATTTGCCGATACCTTCGATGAAAAACCATGGGGCAATGATAAAACCTCAGGCCCTCGATGGAAGGGTAACGACTACGGTGCCGATGACTATAGTGCGAGAGGTTACGCTTCACAAGAAAAACCAAGAACCGCATTCGCGGCGATGGTCACCCGTTTAGACAGACAAGTGGGAGAAATCGTAACACTCCTGAAAGATCTGGGAATTGCCGAAAACACTTTGATCATGTTCACCAGTGACAATGGCCCCCACATGGAAGGGGGCGCCGACCCAGACTTTTTCAATAGTTCGGGCATCGTTCGTGGCCGAAAGCGAGATCTTTACGAAGGGGGTATCCGTGTGCCGATGATAGCGAAATGGCCACGACATATAAAAGCTGGCCGTACAACTAAACATGTTTCCGCCTTTTGGGACATCCTCCCCACATTCGCCGAAATGACCGATGCCGATTTACCAGAAAACATCGATGGCATTTCAATGCTTCCTATACTTAAAGGGCAAACGGAAAATCAGAAAAAACACGATCACCTGTATTGGGAATTTCACGAACAAAATGGAAAACAAGCTGTTCGCATGGGCAATTGGAAGGGTATCCGGTTGAAGGTATTCGACGACCCAGAAGCACCAATAGAATTATACGATATATCGAAAGACCTTAAAGAACTGAACAATATCGCGCAAGAACATCCTCAAATAGTTACAGAAATATACAATTTGATGAAATCGTCTAGAACAGTTAACGAAGATTTTCCGTTCCCGCCGAAAAGCTGAGCTAACGGTTGGTTTGAATCGAATTATATACAGTACAGTTAGCTACCAATCTCTAAAATCTATTATGATAACACGGCGTTTCTTTCTCGAAGTCCTCATTGGATCCCTAGCTTCATCATGCGCTGAAATAAAGACGAATCAGGCACGAAATCCGAAAATTCTTCTTAGATCTTCTTGGCAAACGGTTAATATAGGTGACATTGCCCATACCCCAGGGTTTTTATCCTTGATGGAAAAATATCTTCCCAACGTGGAAACTACGTTATGGCCCGGAGATATTGGCCGAGGTGTGGAACAACAGCTAAGAGACCGGTTTCCTAAAGTAAAAATAGTAAGCTCCGAACCGGAACTGAAACAAGCTTTTGAGGAATGTGATTTCTTCGTTCGCGGCTCGGGTGCATCAGTTTCGTCAATTTCTGAAGTTAATAGATGGGTCAAAGAAACCTCAAAAGGATTCGGGTATTATGGAATTACCTTTGATAAGCACCAGTCACATAAGCTCAAGGCCGATACCCCCGAGCAAATTCAAGAAAAGATCTCTACACTGAACAAAGCGGATTTTGTTTTTTTTCGGGATTCAAAATCACTTGAATTTGCAGAAAAACTTGGCTGTACTACTAAAATAAAGGGCTTTGGCCCTGATGCCGCATTTGCCTGTGATTTTCGTAACGATGCTTTGGCAGATGCTTTCCTTGAAGCCAATGATCTACAATCAGGAAAATTTTTATGTTGCATCGCAAAGTTAAGATATGCTCCTTATTGGCTGATAAAAGATAATCAATCCGTAAACCCAGGTAAACAAAAAATAAACGAACAGTTCAAAGAACAAGATAATGCACCATTGTTAAAAGCAGTTCAGAGAGTTATTAAAGAAACTGACCTCAAAGTATTGTTGTGTCCTGAAGACATGTCGGAAATGGCGGTAAATAAAGAAATGATTTATGACCGGCTCACTAAAAGTGAAAAAGAAAGGGTTGTTTGGAGGGCAGATTTTTGGCATGCTGGAGAGGCTATTAGTACGTATCGTAAGAGCGTTGGCCTGTTCGGTCTTCAAATGCACTCACCGATTATGTGTATCGGCCATGGAATACCGGCTATTCTCGGAGGATTGGCACAACAAACTACAAAACGTTACATGATGGAAGATATAGGGCTGCCTGAATGGCTGCTGGACTTTGATAAACCCGAGGGTCGGGAACGTTTTCCAGAAACCGTTATACAAATGGCACTAAATAAGGAAGACTCTTTTCGAAAAGCAGCTAATGCTCGTAAATTCGTAGAGAACCGTCAAAAAGAAACTATGGCCTATTTAGGGGAATCTCTCTCGTGAAATGTAGCCAATAGCCTCCCCAACCTTAATGTGCGATAAGAGTGAAAACTTTTATAGCGGTTACGACACTGACAGGAGGGTTGATGATGGGGAGAAGAACCGTAAGGCGGCCGTTTTCAATAACCTATTGAGAAAGATGGTGCACAACGATAAAATGTACTGGAGAATAATTGGATGCAATTAATTACTAACCACCACAAATCTAAAAATCAAATATTGCTTGAAAAACTATTCCAATCTAAAAAAACCACTTTTACCCTATTAATTCTTTTTGTAGTGGTTATTTGCTCTTCCTGCCAAAACGCGGAAAAAGTTACAGCGTGGTCATTCGATGGCATAAATGACCGCATTTGGGTCGGAGCGGAATTTTACACCATCCCCCTTGAAGATTGGCGGGTCCAAAATGGAAGGGTAGAATGCATGGGGCAAAATGCAAATATGCGGATGAATTTCCTTACCCGTTCTTTAAGGGATACGGGAGATTTTGAAATAATGATGAATTCCGGAATACTGCAGTCCCAAGCCACAAAGGGCAGTATGGGTTTTTTGATTGGACTTCAAGACGAGACGGATAACGATTACCGTTCATTGGCTTACTATGGAAAAGGAATCAAAGCAGGCTTAAACCTCGACGGTTTTATATTTATCGATAGTACAACCGCCGAACTTCCCAAAAGCTTTGACCTCGATAGCTTTACCATGCAATTATCGGGAAAACCGAATAACGAATCGCTCGCATTAAGCTTGAAAATTTTTGATGCGAACGGAAATAACATAACTGTAAATCGTAATGTCGATGCCAATATTACCGGAATGCTAGCTTTGGCCAACAACATAACCGGAGTGCCCAAGAACGAAAGGATCGCCAATTTTTGGTTTGATGATTTGTCGGTAAGTGGTTCGAGAATTCAAGAAACCGACGAAAATAGTTTTGGCCCTATTCTTTTCAATATGTATACCTTGAATCGGAGCACGTTAAAAATGTCCGTGCAAATGCCGCCTTTAGGAAAGGATGATAACAAAAAAATAAAGCTACAGATCAAACAAGGAGAGGAATATGTTTCGATAGATTCTGTAACTATTAAAAAACATTCTGAAATCGGGGTTTTTAATGTTCCCGAATGGAAAGGTGAATCAGACACTGACTATAGAGTAGTTTATGATATGAAGAATAAAAATGGCCCCGCTACACCACATTATTATTCAGGCACTATCCGCAAAGAACCAAAAACCGATAAAATAAAAGTCGCTGGACTGACGTGCCAGTATTGGTTGGCATACCCGTACCGACCAGTATCGGAGAACCTCGCCGAACGCGACCCCGATATACTGTTCTTTTCGGGCGATCAAATCTACGAAGCCAACGGCGGCTATGATATAGAAAGGGAAGACCCAGAAAAAGCGGTTACCAATTATTTAGGTAAATGGAATATGTTCGGTTGGGCTTTTGGCGATTTAATGAAAGATAGGCCAACGGTATGCATACCCGATGATCATGAAGTGTATCAAGGCAATCTTTGGGGCGAAGGCGGAGCGACTATAGGTATGGAGGATTGGGAAAAAGGTGGCGACGATCTGGGCGGTTTTGTACAACCTATCGAAATGCTCGATGTGGTGATGCAGACCAACACGGCTCACTTGCCAGAGCCTTTTGATGCCACTCCCCTTAAAAATGGTGTACCCGTTTATCATTCCGATCTGGCCTACGGCGGTATCGGTTTTGCCATTGTGGGAGACCGGCTTTTTAAATCAGCCCCAGAAAACGTGAGTTGGTGGGAAGGTCGAAAAGACCATCTAAAATTTGACCTGAAAAACCCGGAGCGTTTAAACAAACCCAACTTAAAACCTTTGGGTGAAAGGCAAGAGGAGTTTCTCGAAGATTGGGCCGCCGATTGGAAGGACGTTCAGATGAAATGCCTTTTGAGCCAGACCATGTTCGCCAATATTGCCACGCACCACGGAGCTGAAAAAATGCTTTTATATGCTGATCTTGATTCTGGTGGATGGCCTAAAAGTGGAAGAGATAAGGCCGTTTCGTTAATCCGGAAGGCCGGTGCTTTTCACATTAGTGGAGATCAGCATTTGACAATGCTCGCCCAATACGGTATTAACGAGCAAAAAGATGCCGGATGGGGTTTTTGCACACCTGCCATATCCGTGAGCTATGAACGCCGTTTTCTTCCAGATACTTTAAACCGGCCTTTTACCAACAGACCCGAACACAATTTACCAAACACCGGAGCATATAAAGATTTGTTCGGGAATCCGTTTTTTGTAGAAGCGGTCGGAAACCCGATTGATGAAACCTACAATAACAACCGATATCAAATGGCTCAGAACAGGGCATCGGGATTTGGTTTGATTACTTTCGATAAAAAGAAACGTACGATAACTGCAGATGCCATACCATTTTTGGCAGGTTGGAACGGAAAACAGCAATTGGAGCATTTTTTGGGTTGGCCCAAAACCTTAGATCAAATGGAAAATTATGGTAGTAACGCCAAGTTTACATTGCCAAAACTTGTAGTACAATCGGAAAAAAATCCTGTAGTACAAATTTTTTTCGATCAAGAATTAGTGTTCGCTTATCGAATGAAGGATAAAACTTTCGAGCCTAAAGTTAGAAAAACCGGCAGCTATACCTTAAAAGTTGGGTATCCGAAAAAAAATGTATGGCAGATTTTCGATAACTTGACGGCCGTCAAGAATCCATCGGAACAAACAATTCTAGTCGATTTATAATTTAGCATATAACTATGAGTGACATAAATAAAAAAGAACTTTATAACTGGTGCAAATTAAAACCTGAAGAATTAGAAGGTCATCCAGACCTGAAAATTCCTTTTTCGATAGTCAATGATTCCAATGAAATGGGTCGAATTATGGCAAAAGAATTTGCCGAGGACATCAAAAAAGCCAATTCCGAAGGTAAATCATATCGCGCGATTGTGCCATGCGGACCTAAATGTTGGTACGCCCCATTTGCCGAAATCGTAAACGACCAGCAAATTTCCCTTAAAAACCTAGTTGTCTTTCATATGGATGAATGTTTGGACTGGGAGGGAAAACTACTTCCCAAAAATCATCCCTATAATTTCAGGACGTTTATGGAAGCCCATTTTTACGATTCTATAGATGACGGTTTAAGAGTACCTCAAGAAAATCGGTTTTTTCCCGAACCTTCGAACATGGCTCAGATAAAGGAAAAAATAATCGAGGCGCCGATAGATGTTACCTTGGGCGGTTGGGGGCAAGATGGTCATATTGCCTATAATCAAGCACGACGGCATCCGTTCAGTAAAATTAGTATCGAAGAACTCAAAAATTCCGAGCTGCGTGTTCAAGACAATAATCTGGATACTATCATTACGTTGGGGCAACGCTCTTTTGGTGCGGCTTACCAGTTCGTTCCACCGATGTCCATTACCCTAGGCGTCAAAGAATGCCTTTCTGCCAAAAAAGTCCGTCTGTACAGCGATACCGGGGCTTGGAAACAGACTGCACTTAGGGTAGCGCTCTTTTCCGAAATTACGGCGGAATATCCCATGACGCTTTTACAGGAACATCCCGATGCGCAGTTGACCGCTACCTATGAAACAGCCTCCCACCCTATTTCAGAACATCCGGAATGGGAATTTAAAGGAATTAATATATAATGGCCTTACAACCCATAGAAGATAAAGCGTTACGTTACGACCATATTATAGGTACGGGAGGAATCGGATCCGGCATGGTTTTTTCCTTTCCCGATGCGCATACCCTGGGGCGCAATGAAAGTCGTTTGGCACGGCTCGAACCTTTTAGGGATTATTGTAAGCAACATATCATTTTACACTATATTTCGGTTTTGCTAGGCTATGGACAACTGGGCTTTAAGACCCATCCCATAGGCGCGGTCGGCAATGATGATGTGGGGAAAAAATTGATATTGGAAATGCAAGAGGCGGGCTTGGATACAAAAGCTATCTCCATCAGTAAAAAAAATCGCACAATGTTCAGCGTTTGTTATCAATATCCTGATTTTTCAGGTGGTAATATCACAACGAACAACAGTGCTTGCGAAGAGGTTTCTCCCGAACATATAAAGGCTTTCTACAAAAATTATACTAAGAATGGGAAAAACGCCATTGTACTGGCCGCTCCCGAAGTTCCCTTATCGACACGAATAGAACTATTAAAGTACGGAAGAAAAGAAAAGAGCCTTAATGTAGCCTGTATACTATCTTCCGAAATTTCCGATTTTCAAAAAATGAAAGGATTTCAACTGACCGATATTCTCTCCATCAATCGAGACGAAGCATTAAAAATTGCGGGTAAAGAATCCACCGAAAATTTCTTGGATGTTATAAAGGAATGCATAAAAGTGCTTTCTACCCAAAATGATTCCCTTATCATTTTAATGACCGATGGGGCCAACGGAAGCTATTGTTATCAATACGGAAATTTAGAATTTACGCCCGCACTCCCGACCAAAGTCGCATCGACCGCAGGTGCCGGTGACGCTTTTCTATCCGGTGTTCTGACCGGGCTTTGCTGCGGACTTCCGCTACAAAAAGGTTTTGAGACCGCTACCCTAGCCGAAAAACCGTTGGCAACGGCTATTGAATTAGGTGCCTTATTGGCATCAATGTCCGTTACTTCTGCCAATACTATTCACTTTGGGGTAAATGCTTTCAACATCAAGGAGTATGCAACTCAACATAGTTTAACGTTCGGAAGCGTATTTTCTATTATTTTTAATGACTGGGATACAAAAACTATTAAAAATGAGCTATAAACTAAGATTTGTACAACGCTTTCAACTGAGCCGGACAAGAGAGTTTATAGAAATCGAGAAATAGTTTGCCGAATTTGAATCAATTTATCCTGAATTTCCCAAGGGAAAAAGATACGTTCCGCATTCAGGAATGCATCCTTCAAATACTTTAATTTGGGAATGTAATTTTGATAATTTGGAGGAATTACAGAAAGCGCATAAATTTCTGATGAACGATGCCCGACATGAAGACCTTTTCCAAAAACAGTCTAAATATATTTTGGAGGCCTACACGGAAATCTACCGCCCTTATGATACCTAAATCGATACGATGAAACTTACAACAGTAGATAAAGTAATCCCAGAAAAGAACATCATTGTTCTATCGCCACACTACGACGATGTGTTGTTTATGCTGGGTGGCTATATTACTGAACTTAAGAATTCTGGGTTAATGAAAACTAAATCCTTTCATATTAAACTCATTTTCTCGCGCAGCAATTATCAGGCCCGTGAAGGCAAAGCAAATTTTGATACCTCGACCAAACGTATTCAACACGCCACCGGAATCCGATTGATCGAAGACCAAGCCTGTAATGATGAGCTATTGGGAAGTTTCCGTTATACGTATGAACTTTTAGGTGAATCGGAATGCTTTGCCCGAGGAAAGGCCATGGCCGATAGTGAAATGGAATTTCCGCATGGTATGTATGCCGATTTCAACGAAAAGGATACCGCTATTTTCCAACGGATGAAACAGCGTGTCAAAGCGTATGCCCTACAACCCGATACCGCTATCATCTTTCCTATGGCAATTAAAGAGCATATCGACCATTTTATAGTGCGGGAAGCTGGAATTAGTGTAGCCAAAGAATTGGGAAATACCGCAAAAGCCAAATTTTACTTTCAAGAAGACAAACCGTATGGTGGTATCGCCACGCAAGAAGAACTTGAAAGAACGGAAGCGTTTATAGGCTCTAATAAGCTTGAATCAAAATGGTATTCGTACAATCCTGAAAAAATAATCGAATTGGCATTTGAGCATTATGTGAGTCAAGTTGAGGAAGTGTATAAAACCGGGGTACGCAGCAGGGCCAACTATTGGAAAGATAAAACCGCTTCTGAAAAAGGGGTGGACAGAATTTGTCAGTTTCAAATAACAAAAGATTCGTACTAACAATTCGATTTTTACTACTACCGATCACAACCAATTTAAAATATATTTGATAGTCAAGAGACTGTCTTGAAATAACCTTTAAAATATTTTAATGGCCCAAAACAAAAAATCTAATCGCTATTCTTTGGCCATAATCGGCCTGTTATTTTTTGTATTCGGATTTTTGACATGGATAAACGGTGTCTTGATTCCGTATTTTAAAATCTGCATGGAGCTTAGTAACTTTCAGGCAACTTTGGTCGCATTTTGTGCCTACTTCGCTTATTTTGTTATGGCACTTCCTTCCGCATATGTATTAAAACATACGGGCTATAAAAAAGGTATGGTCTGGGGAATGTGTATAATGGCACTTGGAACCCTACTATTTATTCCGGCGGCCTATTCAAGAATGTATCCGCTTTTCTTGGGTGGGCTTTTTGTTACGGCTACGGGGCTAGCATTGGTACAGACCGCCGCAAACCCGTATATCGCGATTATGGGGCCTATTGAGGGTACGGCACAACGCATTGGATATATGGGTATCGCCAACAAAGTTGCCGGTATCGTATGTCTGTTTATACTCGGAAGTGTCTTTCTAGCCGATGCCGATAGCCTTTCAACGAGTTTGGAAGGTTTGAACGCAGTGCAAAAATCGGCTGCCCTAGATGAATATGCGCTAAAAATCGTAAATCCGTATATCATCATTTCTCTAGTACTCTTTGCAGTTGCCGCCCTAGTAAACTTTTCGAAACTGCCAGAGGTCGATGAAATGGCAGGCGCGACAGATAAGGATGGGAAAATTTTAAATGACCGAAAAAGTGTTTTCGAATACCCCTATCTTGTGTGGGGAGTTGTAGCTTTGTTCATGGCGGGCGCGTGCGAAACCGTGCCTATTGACGGTATCATTATTTACAGCCAAGCATTGGATATTCCTATGGATACTGCACGCCATTTTAGCACATATACACTCTTTATTATGCTGTTCGGGTATATGCTAGTTTCGATTTTTGTACCTAAATATATTTCACAACATCAAGCATTGCTATTTGCCTCGATCTGGGGACTTATTTTAACTATTGGCGCATACCTGAGCTCAGGTATATATAGCGTCTACTGTATGCTTTTTCTAGGTTTTAGTGCCTCGATGCTCTGGGGAACGATATGGGGGTTGGCACTACGCGGCTTGGGCCGCCATACAAAGAAGGCATCGGCTTTTATGATCATGTCATTGATCGGGGGCGGTATCTTTACGGTTCTATTCGGGGATTTATTGGATACCAACACTGCCTCTCCGCAGATTTCAGTATTAATTATGATACCTTGTTATCTATTTATTCTATATTATTCGTTAAAGGGATATCGAACGGATTATTGGAAAAAAACCGATAAAACAAATGCAAGTATCAGCTAATACTGGTTTGTACAATCCTTAAAGGTAAAACTGACACCATGAAAAATACAGTTTCAAATCCAACGGTTTTGTATGCGGGGGCGGCACAAACAGCTATTACACCTTCGAAAGGAACAATTATAGGAGTAGATTTCTTTTCGCACTATGCGCGGTTCATTCACGACCCCTTATTCTCTAAAACTTTAATCCTCAAACAAGGGCAAGTTGTATTCGCACTGGTTATGGTAGATATCTGTATAATGCCATCGGATTTTTTAAGTCTCGTGAAAAGCAAAATTAAAGATGCTACGGGCATAGAAAAGCAAAATATAACCTTGGCTTGTACACATACACATGGTGCGGGCAACGTGGCAGGACTTCTTGGTGGTGCCGTAGATATTGCCTATCGAAACTTACTACCCGATTTAATCGTAGCGTCGGTCGTAGATGCGTTAAAAAAAATAAAACCTGCAAAAATTGCTTCGGGCAGTGCCGATTTAACCGGATATCAGGTATGTAGAAGATACCTGATGAAAGATGGATATAAAGCCATAAATCCAGTCACACAAAAATTAGATGTTATCAAGACCAATCCATTTGGGGCGGAAGAGCAAATCATAGATTCCGTAGCAACGGTAGATCCTCAGGTATGTTTTCTTGCGGTAAAAGGACTCGACGATAGTTGGATATCCATTCTGGGCAACTACAGTTCCCATTATGCAGGGGATTGGGACGTTGATACGATTACAGCGGATTTTTATGGAACTTTCGCCAAACACCTGACCAAAAAACTTGGGGCAAAAAATGATTTCGTAGGTATTATGAGTTATGGTACGGGGGCCGATGTAAATACTTGGGACTTTCAGAATCCCGACAAATTTCCCAAAGAAGAATTCTCAAAGACCGAGATGATGGGGAAAGACCTTGCAACCGTAATTTATGATGAAATAGAAAATCTCGATTGGGAAGAAAATGCCGAACTACAGATTACTTATGACGAAATGGAACTCCATGTTAGAAAACCAGAGACCGAACAATTACTGTTGGCAGAAGAGAAATTATCCAAAAACAAATTTGAAAATCTAGAGATAGACGAACATGGAGTGGCGATGGTCTATGCCAGAGAACAACTGCTCTTGAACGAATACCCCGAAAAACATACCTCGGCCATACAGGCCATAAAAATTGGCAATCAAATTATGGGCGCACTAGGTGGGGAAATATTTACCGAAACTGGCCTGTGGCTGAAAAAAAACCTCCAAGGGCATAACTATTTTACGATTTGTTTGGCCAACACCTATGACGGCTACGTTCCCCCGGCACATGAACTGGAAAAAGGAGGATATGAAACCTGGCGCGCCCGAAGTAGCTTTTTAGATGGTTCTGCCGAGGAGAAAATTAAAAATTCCCTGTTAGCGCTCATTAAAAATATGTAGTTGAATGTTGAAAGTAAGTCAATTGTACATCTATCCTATAAAATCACTGGCGGGCATCTCCGTTAAGGCTGCCGAGGTAACGGCCAAAGGCTTTACGAATGATAGAAGGTTTATGTTAGTGGATAAAAATAATCGCTTTTTGACGATTCGCGAATTTCCGAAAATGACCCGCTTACAACCTGAACTGAAAGAAGATGGCATTACCGTAATGGCCTTGGATACCGAAGTGGATAATCTCTTTATACCCTTCAAAACTTCAAAGGAAGAAAAGGAAAAAGTCGTTATCTGGAATGCCCAAGTGGAAGCTCGGGGCATATCAAGTAGTATCGACAAATGGTTTAGTACTGTTTTGGGTGCCGATATGAAACTGGTCTATATGCCCGAAAAGAGTATGCGTCCGGTCGATACGACTTCGGGCTATAATCCTTCCGGAAAGTTTGTTTCGTTTGCAGATGCCTATCCCTTTATGATGATGGGCGAAGCTTCAATCGACGATTTAAATGAGCGGTACAAAGGAGACCAAAAATTTACCGTGCACCGTTTTCGCCCGAATATTGTCTTTTCGGGCGGCATTCCCAATCAAGAAGATAAAATTGAAAATTTTGTTATTAACGGAGTATCTTTTAAAGGACTCGAAAATTGTGCGCGTTGCACAATCCCCAATGTAGACCCCCAGACGGGTATCGTCGATGCAAATACCGAACCTTTGGCTACGCTCTCAAAATACAGATTACAGAATAGAAAAATCAACTTTGGGCGCAATTTGGTGCACCTTGGCCATGGAACGGTACATATCGGAGATATTCTGGAATTGGAGTAGGCATTCAAGAAGACTGCTCGTTTTTGAAACAAAAATCCCCAGTTAGAAAATCAAGGATCAGCTTTCACCAAATCTAACGGCATATAACCCGTAAAACCAGCGATTTTCCATACTCCATCGACCTTTCGACAACGGTAGAGTGTCCGCCAATCGGTAGGTACTTCTCCCCCATCTTTTTTCTTGAATGGCCCATTAAATTTTTTATGGATCAGGGCAACATCTTCCCGTATCTCAATTTGCTTCATATCGGTTACCATGAAAAAGGCATCCTCTTTATTTTCTATGAGCTCTATTTTTGAAAACTCCTTGGCCTGTGAAAGCCATTCTTTCTTGTAGGCTTCCAATGTTGGGTATTTCAGCTCCCATGTATCTACATTAGTATGTTTTCCGGCATCAATGCCCATAAATCCTTCGGAAATAAAATCGTCTTTGACCATATTCCAGTCTTGCAGAACAAAGGCTTTAATATCTCGAGTCACTAACATTTCCCAAAGATAACGGCGATCTGGGTCGCTTGGAGAAAATGGATTTACTTTCATGATATGATTATTTTTTATCTTGAATAAAACTATTGGCATGTAACCGATTGGTCAGTCCGGCATCAACGATAATCGTTTGCCCTGTGATAGATCTTGACAGATCTGACAGCAGAAACACAACGGCATTTCCACAATCACGGGCAGCAATCGAATGCCTTAGGCTTTGGTATTCATTTTTTTGTTCGTCAAAAAAGCTTTCTGGATTATCTGTCCATGAGACGGCAGAATCCCTATTATGTTTCGAATCTACATAACCGGGGGCTACGGCGTTACATCGTATACCTAGTTCACCCAATTCAATAGACATCCCAAGAGTAAGCCCTTCGACCGCCGCCTTAGCACTGGCATAGATGGCATATTTTGATAAAGTTTCGTGCGCATGTACAGAGGATATATTAACGATATGCCCTATCGCATCCTTTCCAGCCAGTTGGTTTACGAAGGCCTTGGCCATCATCCACACGCCTTTGATATCGATATTATAAAGATGGTCAAATTCCGATTCGCTCGCGAGATGCGCTTTTTTACGGAGGCCGATCCCCGCATTATTCACCAACCCGTGAATAGTACCATGCTCTTTTTCGATTACCGAAAAAATTCTGTTTACTTCATTTTGGTCGCTCACATCGCCCGGTATAGAGAAAGCATTGGGGTAATTATTCGCTACCGTTTCTACTTTTTCAGCGTCTATATCATTTATCAGCAATTGTCCGCCACAGGCTGCAATAGCTTCACAGACCCCGGCACCTATGCCCGTACCGGCCCCGCCGGTAACCAAGTATTTTTTATCGCTTAGATCTATCTGTAGCATCGCTTGATAAAATTAATGAAGTTTGTAGTTTTCTTTTAAAAGTGCTCAAAACGTGGCGCGACCGCCTGACAGATCAAAGATAAACCCGGTATTGAACGACGCTTCTTTCGATACGATCCAACAGACCAAACTGGCAACTTCTTCAACGGTACCCAATCGACCCATGGGAATTTTCGATTTCATATAGTTCAACATTTCAGGATCGGTATCTTCGTTCATCGGGGTTGCGATTACTGCCGGCGCGAGTCCATTTACGGTAATTCCAGTATCTGCATATTCTTTGCCCACCGCTTTTACCAATCCCATAAGTCCGGCTTTACTTGCGGCATAACCGACCATACCGGGGTTTCCTTCTTTCCC
>ENA-ORXM01002839-ORXM01002839.1-marine-metagenome-genome-assembly--contig:-NODE-2839-length-18908-cov-26.356009_pt1 | contig 18908 bp, 17 predicted proteins | sample MGYA00237867_ERZ511480 | MGnify/ENA primary metagenome ERZ511480 (study PRJEB26309, sample SAMN06266103) | marine metagenome | isolation source: Algal blade | place: United Kingdom:Sidmouth, United...
TATCTGGAGTAAACTCTTGCTTATTGCTTGAGTTAACCGTTCAAAACCTTCACTTGGTTGTCCGTAGTCAGTGAAATAAGTATTTCCTACACTTATCTTCTTTAGGTTTCCCTTAAGAAGTGGTGCGCATTGTAGTGATTTTTTGTGGTAGGTCAACACTTATTTGAGGAATATGTTAAATAAATATTAAGATGTTTATTTAACAATCAAATTGGACTTTAATCATACAAAAAGTGGAATATAAGAATTTATTTAATGAATGAGCTCTAGCTAATGACAAATAATATGTAACGTAGGAGTAAGACTAGTATAGAAACTTAAAGCGCAAGTGATTTACACAAGATATTGAAAATGGCGGTGAGAGAGGGATTCGAACCCTCGAAGGCTTGCGCCTTACACACTTTCCAGGCGTGCTCCTTCGGCCACTCGGACACCTCACCGTTTTACTCTTTTGCTTAAACGCAAACCTTTGCAAAAAGCTGCGCTATGTTAGGAAAATTAACAGGATAACGCAACTACTATATGATCTTATTAATAAATTTAAAAATTATCGATTACACCAACTTAAAGATAAATATAAACAATATTTAATTGTTAACATTTTAAGCCTTATTTGCTGCCAATTCAGCATTGAAGTTTAGCATTCTGTTAAGTGATTTCAATGCACCTTCGCGTAATGACATATCAACAAATATTTCTTTACCAGCTGGGCTCAGCAATGCTTGTTCAATAGCTTGAAGACTATTCATTGCCATCCAAGGACAATGAGCACAACTTCTACAGGTAGCGCCCTCACCTGCTGTAGGCGCTTCAAAAAATTCTTTATCAGGACATAATTGCTGCATTTTATAAAAAATTCCACGGTCGGTGGCAACAATAAATTTTTTATTTGGTAACTCCTGAGCAGCTTTAATTAGTTGGCTTGTAGAACCCACAGAATCAGCTAGTTCAATGATATCAGCAGGTGATTCAGGGTGTACTAATATTGCTGCGTCGGGATGTAAGGATTTCATATAACTTAGCGCTTTCTTTTTAAATTCATCATGAACAATACAAGCCCCTTGCCACATTAACATGTCGGCACCTGTCTGTTTTTGTATATAAGCTCCAAGATGACGATCCGGTCCCCATAAAATCTTTTCGCCTTGTGAGTCTAAGTACTCAACAATCTCTAATGCACAAGAGGAAGTTACTATCCAATCCGCTCTTGCTTTAACAGCCGTAGACGTATTAGCATAAACTACAACCGTTCTATCTGGGTTGGCGTCACAAAATGCATTAAACTCCTTTATTGGACAGCCTAAGTCTAAAGAACATGTTGCTGCTAAATCGGGCATTACAACCGATTTGGTTGGGGTTAGTACTTTAGCTGTTTCACCCATGAATTTCACACCAGCAATAATCAGTGTCGTCGCTGAGTGATTGTTACCAAACCTTGCCATTTCTAATGAATCAGCTACACAGCCACCAGTTTCTTCTGCTAAAGCTTGTATTTCAGGATCAGTATAGTAGTGAGCTATAAGTACCGCGTTTTTTTCAATCAATAATTTTTTAATTCGATTTTTATGTTCTATTTTTTCAGCAATAGATAAAGGTAAAGGTTTTGCTGGAAATTGAAAATCAAATTCAACAGCTAAATTAGATTGAGGCATATGTATTCTCGAATTGACTATTAATTTAAACAAACAAATTATACGGTAATATCTTGGTAAAGTGTATACCCGTTATCATTCAAAGTGCTCGTTTCAGAGCGCGTGAGCGTCAATATTTACAGTAAGTAATTCAAGGCAATACTTTGTTGTAATGGTTGTTTCCTTGTAGAAAGCATTAACGACGAAGTTATTTTTAAAAGAATAAACGTTCAAGCGCTTCTTCGATGGGTCTAAAAACAATTTATGTGGTGTTATTAAGTTTAGTCAGGTTTCTGCATGGATGTAGACCTTAGATTTCGTCTGGAACATGAAATCTGTGCCTAAATTTTTTTTAGCTCCCACTGAGAGCTGCATCTAAAATGATAATAGACATATGAATACCAGTAGAAATAAAATGGATATTATAATAAGGAAAGGTAAATATTTTCTTGTTAATACGTTTATTAACAATATTAGGAAGTGGTCGGTCGTGAAGGATTTGAACCTTCGACAAATTGGTTAAAAGCCAACTGCTCTACCAACTGAGCTAACGACCGACATTTGTATGCGTTAAACTACTCGTCTGACGCGCCGCATATAATACTCATAATTTTTTTTAGTGCAACAACAAATTTAAGTTTTTTCAAGATATGTGTTTGTTTGCATAAAAAGAAAGCAAAAAGAATAAGGATCAAACAATTTTACGGTAAGTTTGATAATCTTGGTTTAGCTAATTTTGCTGCACTTGATGTAGGGTATTTGGCAATAAGTTCATTTAATAAACGTTTTGCAGCTGTTGTATTATTTAATTTTTCTTCAACAATAGATAATTTAAGCATAGAGTCACTAATTTTTGGTGAATCTTTGAATTTTGTATATACCATTTCAAATTCAGATTTTGCCGCCGCTAAATCATTTTTGTTAAAAAGCAGTTGTCCCAACCAGTAATGTGCATTGGCTGAATAAACAGAATTTGGAAACTTTAAATTAAATGCTTTAAATTCTGGAATAGCCTCTTCATAGCGCCTTTCCTTCAAAACTAAATTTACCGCCCGATCGTATGCTTCATTCTCTGACTCATCAGAAGTGTAAACTACATCGTTTACGTTTGAAGCATTATAGGTAGGTGTATCAATCGGTGTAGGCGTAGATGTAAGGGCCTGCGAAACCCTCCTATCAAGCTCTTGATATAACTCACGCTGTCGCTCTAATACTTGGCTTAATTGATGGGTATGAAGTTCGGTAACACCACGAAGTCCATTCAGTTCATTTTGTAACTCATTTAGTTGTTGTTGAACCATAACTTGAGCTTTGTTACGAGCATCTAATTTTCTTTCTAGACTTTGTAACTGTTCAGATAAACTACTAGATGAGTTTAAACTGCCTTGTTGACTAATATCAACAACTGGAGCTGGCTTAGCTGCTAGCACGTAAAATGTGCTAGCAGCTAAGACCGTTCCAAATAAAACGTTATTCAGTTTCATTTAGTATCCTGATTAATAAACAAAAACTGCACGACGGTTTTTAGCAAAAGCATTTTCGCTACGGTCTTTAACCATGGGCTTTTCTTCACCATAACTAACAACAGAAATTTGAGAAGAAGATACACCCATATTTTCTAAATAAGTTACTACAGCCTTGGCTCTACGCTCGCCTAATGCAATATTATATTCAGGTGTTCCACGCTCATCAGCATGACCTTCAATAAGCACATTAACATCTGGGTTTTGTGCTAAAAATTTGGCTTGGGCATCTAATAGTTCAGTATATCGACTGTTAAGAGAAGATGTGTCAAAGTCGAAATAAACAATATGTTCAGCACGTAAAATTTCAAGTTGTTGACGTTTACGCTCTTCAATTTCAGCAGCACGTTGTGCAGCTGTTACTTGAACATTATTAGTTTCAGTTTGTGTAGTTACCGGTGAATTAGTTTCTACTTGGCTTTGGCCTTCTGCTTCATCAGAAGTAGAGCTACATGCCGTAAGTGCTAACATAGGTAAAGCAACCGCAAGAGCTTTAACAGTTTGATTCAAACGCATTTTATTATTCCTTATGTTTCAAAAAATTGACTTTAATTATTATAAAAATGGTGACCATGCTGGGGCTTTAACTTCCCCATTTTTTGCTGGCAATCTAGCTTTAAATCGCCCATCAACAGAAACTAAGCTTAGTACCTGTCTATTATTATGTATAGTACTATAAATAATCATCCCGCCATTAGGTGCAATACTAGGAGATTCGTCTAAATGAGTAGCTGTTAACACTTGAAAAACGTTTGAATTTAATTCTTGTTTTGCCAAATGATACTTTCCTCTAGTTCTATTAACCATAATTAACTGACGACCATCAGGTGTTAGAGATCCCCCTAAATTCATCTCACCGTTAAAAGTAAGACGTCTTTTTTTACCGTCGACTAAATCTACGCGATAAAGCTGAGGTTTTCCACCCCGTTCTGAACTAAATATTAATGACTTACCATCTGGGGACCAACTTGGCTCAGTATCAATAGCTCTGTGACGGGTGATTCTGCGTAATTTTTTAGTTGCTAAATCCATAATATAAATCTCAGGATTGCCATCTTGAGATAACACCATGGCTAACTGTTTTCCATTTGGAGACCATCTAGGTGCACTATTAATACCTTTATATGAGGTTAGCATTTTTCTTTCACCCGTATAGATATCAATACTAAAAATTTGGGCTTGATGGTTTTCGAAAGTAACATAAGCAAGTTGGTCTCCTTTTGGACTCCAACTTGGCGACATTAATGGCTCTTTAGAACTTAACAATACATGTTCGTTAAATCCATCGTAATCTGAAATAACTAATTGATAAGGAAAGTTACCGCTATCTCTTACAATCACGTAAGCAATTTTAGTTAAAAAGGCTCCTCGGGTTCCGGTGAGTTTTTCGTAAACCACATTACTGATTGTATGGGCGTAGCGCCTAAATTGACTAGCAGCAATTTCAGCGGATTTTTCAACATAGATATGATCATTCGCTTGCACTAGCTGACCATTACTCATCATTTGAGTTTTACCGCCAGTAATTTGTCCTCGGATAATATCAACTAATTGATATTGAATAAGGTAGCGCCCAATTGATACTTCACTAACTTCACCAACTAAAACAGCTTCAATGCCTTTATTAGCCCATGCAGCGTAGTTTATTTGGCTGATACTGTTAGGGGTTTTCGGAAATGTAGATTCGGAAATTGGATTGAACTTACCACTACGACGTAAATCATTACTGATCACTTGAGATAGGCTTTCAGGCATTACACCTGACCCCTTCCATTTAAATGGAACAATTGCGATAGGTCTTGCGCTATCTACACCTTCAGTTATTACAATTTCTAATGCTGCAAATACATTAGTGGTGAAACATAAGATAATTGATGCAGTAAATAATTTAAAATATTTCATAGAGCTCTTTAATATCTGCTTAATAGGTAATGGTTAAAATTCAGGAACTACCGTTAAACTGATGGTTTTCATTTCTTTAAAAACATCAGCATCTTTAGAAACTGGTAACGTACCTGCTTTATATATAGCTGTTTTAGCCGCTTTACAAACTGTAGGATTACCCTGTCCTAATTGAACATTGGTAACAAAGCCTGATGGTGCAAGGCTTATGGTTAATTTACAAGATTTTCCTTCCATCGTACTTCTATCAGTAATTAAATTACGAATAATCGTTTGTTTTATTAATGAAGTATAACGACCAATTTCTGTCATAACCTGCTGTCGTTTTGCTTGCTGACGAGATGCCATCTCTGACGCCATCTGTTCTGCTAAAAGCTTATCTTGTAATTCACGCTCACGGGCTAATTGTTCTTGGCGTTTTTTCTCTTCTGCTTTTTTCTTTTTTAACTCATTAGCTTTTTTTGCAGCGAGTTCTTCTTTAACTCTTTTGGCTTTAGCCTCTGCGGCTTCTTTTTCTGCCTTATTTTTTTCCGCTACTTTTTTTATACGATCTTTTTCAGCGGCATCTGCTTTTGCCTTGGCTTTTCTAGCGGCAGAGTCTGCTTTTTTCTTTTCTATTTCTTTCTTTTTTCGTTGTTTTTCTAAATCTTTTATACGTTTTTCTTCATCCGCGCGGTTTTTCTTAGCCGAAATAACTTGTTGCTCAAGCTCTTTTAATTTACGAGCATCATCAGCATTTTTTTGTTTGATTTTTTTAACTTGCTCTTCTACTTTATTTTTATCTACGGCAACCGCTTGAATCGGTTCCATCGGTGTAGCTACTGGTTTTGGCTTAGATTCATGACTAAAATCACCTAAGAATAAAAATACTGCCAAAACCACATGTAATGCAATACTTAATAATAAAGGGATTGAGAATTTTTTATCCACGTTAATTTTTCTCCTTAGAGTCGGTCATCAAACCCACTGAAGGAACCCCTGCTTTCTTTTGTAATAAAACCATTAACTGAATGACTGCATTATATGAAACTGCACCATCACCATTTACAACTACAGGTGTACCTGGCTCCACTTCTAAATGTGCTGCAACTAATGTTGCGACTTCTTCGGCAGACATTGGTTCGTTTTTACTTGTACCTACGGCTAAATAATATTTACCCTCTGCATCTACTGAGGCAACTAAAGGTATTTTACTTTCTTTATCAAGCGCCTCAGCATCAGCTTTGGGCAAATCGACTTTTACGCCTTGAGTAATTAATGGTGCGGTTACCATAAAAATAATAAGCAATACTAACATTACATCAATATATGGCACTACATTGATATCAGCAACTTTACGACGTCTAACTCTTTTATACATAAGATAAACCTATTAACTCAATTATTCAGATGTCGCTTGGCGTTGTAATATGCTTGAAAATTCATCCATAAAGTTACCATAACTGTTTTCTAGCTTTTCTACTTGATGGCTGAAACGGTTAAATGCCATTACTGCGGGAATTGCAGCAAATAAACCCATTGCTGTAGCGACTAGAGCCTCGGCAATACCCGGTGCAACCTGCGCTAAAGTAGCATTTTCAGCAGAGCCGATAGCGATGAATGAATTCATTATTCCCCAAACAGTACCAAATAAACCAATGTAAGGGCTTATTGAGCCCACGGTGGCCATAAATGGTAAGTGTTTTTCAAGCGAATCAACTTCTCTTGACATGGCTACACGCATAGCTCGATGGGTTCCATCTACAATGGCATTAGATGAGGTGATATTGCTTTTTCTTAGTTTTGCGTATTCTTTAAAGCCTGCAACAAACAAGCTTTCAATGCCCGTTACTTTAACTCGAGCAGAAACTTCATTATATAATTTGCTTAAATCTGCCCCACTCCAAAACTTATCTTCAAACACTTTCAATTGTTTTTGTGCTTGTTTCAATACTTTAATACGCTGAAAGATCATTGCCCAACATACCACTGAAAACCCAAGTAAAGTCAGCATAACTGACTTTACTAACAAACTTGCTTGTAAGAATAGATCTAAGATAGAAATTTCAGCTGACACTTTTGAGAGCTCCTAATATGCTTTCTGGGATTATACAAGGTTTAACCTGTTGTAAATTAACACAAGCGATACGAATTTTAGCTACGCAGATGACTTGTTCATTGTTTAGTATTTTTTGCTCGAATATCAAACTGGCTCGCTTTAACTCAATAATTTTAGACATGACTACCAGTTCATCATCAAGCTTAGCCGAAGCGAGATTATCCATTTCAACTTTTTTGACTACAAAACCTAACTTTTGTTCTAAAAAGAATGATTGGTTTATGTTGAGCTTTCTTAACCACTCGGTTCTTGCTCGTTCAAAAAATTTTAAATAATTAGCGTAATATACTATGCCACCTGCGTCTGTATCTTCGTAGTATACTCGTACTTTAAATTTGTTTTGAGCCGCTAGCTGAGAACTTAATTGAATTTCAGACGGTGTGTCTAGCATTTTAAATTAATCACTTATTAAATCATCAATAACAAAAACTGAGTGTTTGATCGTTATACCCGTTACCAATCAAAATGCTCGTTTCAGAGCGCATGAGCGATATCAATTCAAGGCAATGCTTTATCGCAATGGTTATTCCCTTGTAAAAAGCATTAACGACGAAGTGATTTTGCTCAAGCGCTTCTTCGATGGGTCTAAAAACGATTTATGCGGCGTTATTAAGTTTAATCATGGAACAACCATGACATAAACTTAATGTCTTGCCTAAATTGTTTTTAGTTCCCACTGAAACCTGTATTTTGAATGATAACGGGTATAAAGAGCCGGTAAGCTAGATAGTATCTCCAACTTCCGTTACTTCGTTGGTTTCATCTTCAAACCATGCTTGAATAATTGCTGTAGCTTGCTCTGATCCCGTCCGCTTTAAAGATGAAAAGGCTTGAACGGTAATGTCAGCATTATGCTCTTTTAATATTTTTTTCACTTTAAGCACTTCGGTACTGCGTTGACCTTGTGATAATTTATCACATTTAGTAAGTAAAACTAAAATTGATAATTCGCTGTCTACTGCCCACTCAATAAGATCTTTATCAAGATCTTTAAGCGGATGACGAATATCCATTAAAATAACTAACCCTTTTAAGCATTCACGCTTTTCGAGGTATTCACCTAGTGCTTTTTGCCATTTTTCTTTCATGGCCAGTGGCACTTTTGCAAAACCATAACCGGGTAAATCAATTAAACGTTTATTTTCAGCTATCTCAAATACGTTAATTAACTGCGTTCTGCCCGGTGTTTTACTGGTTCGTGCTAAACTTTTTTGGTTTGTTAGGGTATTTAAAGCGCTTGATTTACCTGCATTAGATCGGCCAGCAAAAGCAACTTCTATTCCGTTATCATCAGGTAACCGACGAATATCTGGAGCACTGATTGTAAACGTCGCTCTGTGTAAATTTATGCTTGATGATGACAAGGTAATTTCTCATTCTGTAGTAATTATTGTTATTATATCTATTTTTCTCACATATATTCAAAAAACTAGTAAAAAATCACCTTATTTTTACTAAGCTTATTACACGGTGCAATAATTTGTGTAAAATAATGCCAGTTAACTTATATACTTTTTTTAATTAAGTAGTGGCTTAGTTGAAGCAAGAAGAGATCTATTCAATGAAACGTTTTATTTTTTCAATATTTTTAGTTTTAACAACAATAAATGTTGCGGTTGCTGCAACGGGCGATATAGAGGCAGGTAAAGGCAAAGTTGCTTTATGTGCAGGTTGTCATGGTGCCAACGGTATTAGTGCCAGCGAAATGTACCCTAACCTTGCAGGTCAACACGCTGACTACATTGTTAAACAACTTAAAGCGTTTAAAAATGGTACTGACCGCAATAACCCACTAATGAGCCCTATGGCTGCTGGTTTGTCTGAACAAGATATGGCTGACATTGGCGCTTACTATAATAGCTTACCTCATACTCCAGCAGATGCTAGCTCGGCAGAAGGAGATTCAAGTATTGCAGCGGTTCCTGTAGTTAAATATGTTCCTGATGCAGTTGCCGGTAAAAGCCTATATGAACTTGGTGATATAAATCGCGCCATTGGTGCTTGTATTGGTTGTCATGGTAAGGACGGTAATAGCGAAGTGCTTATTTATCCTAACCTTGCTAACCAACACCCTGAATACATTGTAAAGCAACTACATAACTTTAAAGAGCAAAAAAACCGCTCAAATGCTGCTATGTATAATTTTGCAGGGCAAATGACAGACGAAGAAATTTTAGATATTGCCGCTTATTTGGCTGACACTAAAGCATTAGCGAATGTTAAACCTAAAAAAGTGGTAGTTGCCGTAATTACAGAAGAAGTAATCGCTGGTGAGAAAAAAGCAGGCACCTGTGTGGCGTGTCATGGTATTGCTGGTAATGCAGTCATTCCTATGTACCCTAAATTAGCAGGACAAAATGCTGAATACATAGTTAAGCAGTTAGCTGAATTTAAGAACGGCAAGCGTAACAATGCAATAATGGCTGGTATGGCAGCGGCGCTTTCTGAGCAAGATATGATTGAATTAGCAGCTTATTTTGCGGCGCAAAAACCGTTACCTGGTAATGGTAAAGGCTCAGATTTAGGTAGTAAGATTTATTTTGGCGGTAAAGTTAACCATGTAAACCAAGCGATAACTGCGTGTGTTGCTTGTCATGGTGCGACCGGCAAAGGTATGGCTAAAGCAGGATTTCCTAACTTAGCTAACCAAAGTGTTGAATATATTACTAGCCAACTTAAGCAATTTAAATCGGGTGAACGTGCTAACGACAGAGCAAGTATGATGCGTAATATTTCAATGAAACTATCAGAAAACGATATTGACGAATTAGCTCAATTTATTGCAACGTTAAAATAAACGTAAAATTTACTCGTTTCAATTATATCTCAATATTCTATTAATTATGACGCGTTAAAATAAACGCAAAACAGAGAATCACTTATGAAAAAATTACTGTTAACAGTTTTATTAGGACTCGGTGTACTTAATACAGCGTCAGCACTTGAAGGCAATGCCGATGCAGGAAAAACCAAATCGGTTGCATGTATGGCATGCCACGGTTTAGATGGTAATGGTCCAATTCCAATGTATCCTAAATTAGCTGGTCAAAGTGCTTCTTACATTGCTAAACAACTTGCTGATTTTAAATTAGGCATGACTTCAGGCGGTAAAGAAGGACGTGCAGACCCCATTATGGGCGGCATGAGTATGGCGTTATCGGAACAAGATATGGCCGATTTAGGTGCGTATTTTGCAGCACAAACAATGGCTGCAGGTACAGACACCACAAACGCTTTAGGTAAAAAATTATATTTAGGTGGTGATGCTTCACGCGGGATCACTGCTTGCGTTGCTTGCCATGGAGTTTCGGGTAAAGGTATGGACAGTGCTGGCTTTCCCGTAATTGGTCAACAAAATGCAGCCTATACAAAATCTCAACTTGAAAAGTTTCGTTCAGGTGCACGTGCTAATGATAAAGCCGGTATGATGCGTAAAATTGCAATGAAGTTAGAAGATGCTGACATTGAAGCATTAACTGAATACATCGCATCATTAAAGTAAGGTTTGTAATATAGTAATACCGGACAAATGAAGTGTAGATAAAGTATTTAACAATACTCAAAATTGAACATTATGAACAAAATAGCAGCTTAATTGCTGCTTTTTTATGTCAATATTTTACCTATCGCTAAATAATAGCAAGTAAACTCAATTAAGTATTAGAGGTTCATATCAGGCTTAATATTAAAATTAGCTTGAGTTGGTCTTTACATCTTATTAACTAATTATGCTTTAGTTATCGACCTTTATGTGTAATATTATTCACAAATAAATATTTATAAACATAGGATCAAAATGAAGTTCTTTATTGTTATCGCATTATTTTTGTCGTTCGTGACTCAGGCCGTTCAACTGAAGGAAGTAGTTACCGATTTAGAGCAACCGGTTGAAATTAAGTTTTTCCCAGGTTCTAGTGCCAATTTATTAATCGCAGAAAAAACCGGAAAATTAATATTTACTAATCTCACCAAAAATAAAAAACAAACAGTGCATGAGTTTGCCGTTAAAAGTGACTCTGAAATGGGACTTTTAGGCTTAGCTTTCGATCCTAATTATGCAAAAAATAAATTTTTATTCATTAATTATTTCCCAAAGGAGGGCGAACGTAGAACACGCGTTTCACGTTTTACACTGAACACAGATAATGAAAAATACAATCTATCTAACGAAAAAATTATTTTAGAAGTTAACCAGCCGTACCAAAACCATAATGGCGGACAAATTGCTTTTGGGCCTGATGGTTATTTATATATTGGTATGGGTGACGGCGGAAGTGGTGGCGACCCTAAAGGGCATGGGCAAAATACACAAACATTATTAGGCGCTATGTTACGACTTGACGTAAATACCGCAAACGATGTGCCTTATGCAATACCACAAGACAATCCTTTTGTTAACAATGCTAATTACAAACCTGAAATTTGGGCTTACGGATTAAGAAACCCATGGCGCTTTTCGTTTTCGGGCAATACATTAATCGTTGCTGATGTTGGTCAAAATAAATATGAAGAAGTGTCTGTCCTTGAAAAAGGACAAAATATGGGGTGGAACATCCTTGAAGGTAGCCATTGCTTTGAACCTAAAGAAAATTGTAATACCAGTAATTTGGTACAACCAAAAATAGAATATGGTCGTGATGAAGGTCAATCCATTACTGGCGGCTACGTTTACACGGGTAAACTTTTGAGTAACCTTAAAAACCACTACATTTACGCCGATTTTTTATCAGGTAATATTTGGAGTGCTGACTTTCCTAAGTTTACTAAGGTGACCAAATTAATGTCTAAGCAAGGTAATCCAGCCGCCTTTACCCTAGATTCGCAAGGTGAAATTTATGTTACAACTTATGCTAAAGGCATTGTTTATCAATTAGTTCCTTAAATAGTGCAACCGCTTTTTCGGGGTCTTTCGATTCGGTAATGGCGGTTACCACAGCAATGCTATCAACGCCTGTCGCTAATACCTCAGGCGCTCTTTGATGATTAATCCCTCCAATTGCGACAACCGGAATATGATTGCGTATCGCTAAAATATTCTCCAAGTTGTTAATCCCTTGAATTTGTCCTGTCATGTTTTTGGTTTTAGTATTATATATCGCGCCAATGGCTAAATAAGAGGGTTGCAATTGTTGCGCTAGCAAAAACTCGTAATAACCATGTGTACTAATGCCTAAACGCATTCCTGCTTGATGTATTTTATCTAATGGTGTGGTTTGAAGATCTTCTTGACCGATATGCACGCCATAAGCACCATGTTTAATGGCAAGTTGCCAATGATCGTTAATAAACAAACGTGTTCTGTACGGGTGGCTTAATTTAATGGCTTTAGCAATAATGACATCAAGCTCAGGTTCTGTTCTATTTTTTAAACGTAGTTGAATAATAGGTAAACCAAGTGGTAATAATCGTTTTAACCAATATAAAGAGTCTATAACTGGATATAATCCTAACTTTTTATTGCTGTTATTATCACCTACGCCTAACGATTCTTGATTAAAGGCTAAACTGCTAAATGCACCTAAATCGCTATATTTATCGTTAACGCTTGAGGAAACTATAGGAAAATAGGCTTTATTATTAGGCCAATGCGTTTGCTCGAAAGAGCCGTAATAATCAAGCTTACCTGCTGTTTTATTTAACCCCTGATTAATAAAAGCCTTAGTTAGGGTTAAAGCATCTCGTAATAAATAACCTTGAGCGATAAAAGCGGCTAATGCGCTTGCAAAACTGCAACCACCACCATGGCTATATTTGGTATTTATTGTAAGTGAGCGTAAGCCATATTCAATGGTTTGGTCTTGACTCATTTTGCTAGAGTCTTTATCTGTTAAGGTGTGGAGGCAATAGTCAAAACAATATTTTGAACTTAATATTGAATTTAAGCTTGAGTTTAAGCCTCCCTTATTTACATTTACATGGGTTGAGTCTTCATCAACTAAGGTTATTTCCTCTAATGCTTTTTCCTTTAATGCATGACCCCCTTTTATGATGACCGATTTAACGCCTAAAACGTTGATACGCTCAGCTAATATTTTTACGTTGTTGGAAGTTGAATCGGCTAACCATTGGGCTTCTTGGCTATTGGGTGTTATAACATCGACCACTTTTAATAACGGTTTAAGATCGGCTATTCGTAAATTCGAAAACTTCCCTCCAACTGAGGCATGACCAACCGGATCGTAAACCACTTTGATTGATTGCCTGATTGAATCCTTGGTTGAATGTTCGAGTTGTTTTAAGGTTGTCAAAAAACCAGCTAACCAAGTAACTTGTTCGATATTCGCCAACAAGCCTACTTTGATCACACTCGGCATTTTATCGTTTAATAATAACTGTGCTTGTTGCGATAATATAGAAACGTCAACAGGATTAACCGACAGCAAAGTTTGTGAATTTTGCACCGTATTAGCGGTAATTAAGTGGCACACCTCAACCCCAAGCGCATGGCCTGTTTTAACATCAGCGGCAATACCAGCGCCACCAGAGCAATCGCTACCAGAAATAGTCCAAATTATAGGTTTAGATCTTGTCATTTATTGATTCTCAAAATATTTAATTATTGTATTAAGCTTTTCTTTTATAAAGAAAACATTGTTCACTTAGTTGATATAAAATATTGCCCTGAATTGCTTACTATAAACATTGCCGCTCAGGCGCTCTGAAACTAGCACCTTGATTGGTAACGGATATATACCGCGCTACTTTAGAATAAAAAACAAAGTATTTAGGTGCTATTGTGGTGCCAAAATGGCGTGTCTAAAGTCGGGGTTGACGGATGTGCAGTTTGTCTTTGTGTCATGGTGCCGCCCAAATAAGCCAGTTCGCCAGCCTGTAATGCTAATGCAAACGCCTTTGCCATAACCGCTGGTTCGTCTGCTAGGGCTACGGCACTATTAAGCAGTACTCCGTCGTAACCCATTTCCATCGCTAAACAAGCATCAGACGGTTTACCAATGCCGGCATCTAAAATAAGTGTGGTATTGGGTAAACGCGCACGAATGGTTTCAAGGTTGTAAGGGTTCATTAAACCTTTGCCAGTTCCTATTGGCGATGCCCATGGCATAATAACTTCACAACCTAAATCGTTTAATCGTTGACACATCACTAAATCATCGGTGCAATAGGGTAATACTTTAAAGCCATTAGCAATAAGTTGTTCTGTGGCTTTTAGTAGTTCGATAGGATCGGGTTGTAGATTGTAATCGTCGCCAATAACTTCGAGCTTTATCCAAGCTGTTCCAAACATTTCACGGCTCATTTTTGCTAAAGTTACCGCTTCTTTTGCACTTTTACAGCCGGCAGTGTTGGGTAATAAAAACCCATTAGTTTGGGCAACTATATCTTGTATGTATTGCCAAATTTTAGCGCCTGAATTATCTACAGGATTTTGTCTTTTTAATGACAAAGTAACCACTTGCGAACCACTCGCTAAAATAGCGTCTTTCATTACTTGAGGCGATGAATATAGCGCACTGCCAATAAGTAACCGACTATCTAATTTTTTTCCGTAAATTGTTAATGACATAAATTTATTCCTTTGCGTTAACCGCCTTGAATAGGAAACAATACATCAATAATATCGCCATCTTTAAGTGGTGTTTGGTCGTAATTTTCTTTACCAACAAAGTCGCTATTAAGCGCGACAGCAAAGGTGGTTTGTTGCTGATATTCACTTAAAAATTCAGTTAAAACTTGGCTAACAACATGTTGGCTATCGGTGTTTTGAATGGTTACTTGCTTACCGTTTATAAAAACATTCATGGTACTTATCTCTTATCATTGGTTGATTTTGCTTTTAATTTATACCCGAGGTGACTGGTACTAGGTGAGCGTAACGCAGCGTTGAAAAATCAAAGTGTGAGTCTTTACTTACTTGTAAAGAATTATTTTTATTATACATTCCTACCAATTCGTTAACTTGTGCCAACACAACTGGCGCAATTAAAAAGCCATGCCGATATAAACCATTTACATGTATGGTGTGGTTGTTCACAATAATTTTTGGTTGGTTATTACTAAAGGCTGGGCGGCATTGGTTAATATGTTGCGTAATATTAGCTTCGGCAAACCCAGGGTGAACACTATAAGCTGCACTTAGTAATTCCATAGCTGAGCGTACAGTTATAGGCGACATATCATCGCTTTCGATTTCGGTAGCGCCCACCACAAAGTCACCATCACCTTTGGGAGCGATATAAAGTTGATACCTTGGATGCATTAGCCTAATGGGACGTGAAATATTGACATTAGGTGCAAATAAATGAAACAGCTCGCCACGAACAGCACGTAAATCAGTTAACGCACTGGTGTTACTAATTTTCTGGTTAGGTGCGTTATCTTTGATACTTTCTGGTTTAGCACCAGTTCCCCTACAATCAATAACTAAATCAAAAGCCTGTGTTAAATATTCATCTATTTTATCTTTTTCAAAAGGCTTAGCTTGGCTCTCGTTTGATTCCGCTTCAACCTTAACGGCTTTATAGCTGATTTGGGTATTATCAATAGTCGATTTTATTTCAACGACTTCTGTATGGCTAAGCCAATTAATATCAGCTTTATTAAGGGCGCTAGCTAAAGCAGTTAATAATTTTCGATTATTTATTTGCCCTTCCTCAGGCAAAAATAACCCTTGATTAAAAGCTCTGCCTAAATCGGGCTCCAGCGCTTCAAGCTCTATTCGGTTTAGAGGAGTCAGACGATGTTGTGGGTAATGGGTTTTAATATAGCGAGCAAATTGTAAATAGTCGCCTTGGTCTTGGCTATGACTCACCATAATCGATCCTTCTTGTTGAAAAAAGCTTTCCCCCTCAAGGGTTGCCAATAGGGTTGGCCACAACTTAAGGGATTCCATGCCCATTTGAACAATATTAGGCTCACAATGTATCGCTTCACCAAGCGGAGTTAATAACCCAGCAGCAGCATACGCAGCACTGTTGTGGGCATTTTTATGGTCTTTGTCTATCAACGTTGGCGTATAACCTTGTCGAGTTAACGACAAAGCAATAAGCCGTCCGATTAAACCAGCACCAATAATAGCTATGCTATTTTTCATTAACGGTTATGATTTAGCTGGGTGATAAATTTCACTGCCGGTAGCTTTAAATTCAGCAGACATTGCTGCCATACCTTTTTCAGCTTGTTCTGCGGCAGAAAGTGAGGCGTCTAATACCACCACTTCATCTAATAATTGTATTTCAATTTTTTGCCCTGAGGCTAAATCAGCAGCGTAATCACGTACCTCTTGAGATATTTTCATCGAGCAAAATTTTGGCCCACACATCGAGCAAAAATGCGCAACCTTACCTGACTCTTGCGGTAAGGTTTCATCATGGTAAGACTTAGCTGTTTCAGGGTCTAAACCTATGTTAAATTGATCGTACCAGCGAAATTCAAAACGCGCTTTACTCATCGCGTTATCACGAATTTGCGCACCCGGATGACCTTTCGCTAAATCGCCAGCATGAGCGGCTATTTTATAAGTGATCAAGCCTTCTTTAACATCGTCTTTATTGGGTAAACCTAAATGCTCTTTTGGTGTTACATAACATAACATTGCACAGCCGTACCAACCAATATTGGCAGCACCTATGCCTGAGGTAATGTGATCGTAACCCGGCGCAATATCAGTCGTTAATGGGCCTAAGGTATAAAAAGGTGCTTCGCCACAATGTTCTAATTGCTCTTCCATGTTTTGTTTGATCATATGAAGCGGTACATGACCAGGGCCTTCAATAATCGTTTGAACATCATGCTGCCAAGCAATTTTAGTTAGCTCGCCTAACGTATGTAGTTCAGCAAATTGTGCTTCGTCGTTAGCATCAGCTACCGAACCCGGACGTAAACCATCACCTAGCGAGAATGACACATCGTATTGTTTTAAAATTTCACAAATGTCTTCAAAGTGAGTGTATAAAAAGTTTTCTTTATGATGCGCTAAACACCATTTAGCCATGATAGAACCACCGCGCGAAACAATACCTGTTACACGTTTAGCCGTCATTGGAACGTAACGTAATAATACGCCAGCATGAATCGTAAAGTAGTCAACACCCTGCTCGGCTTGCTCAATTAACGTATCTCGAAATATTTCCCACGTTAGGTCTTCAGCTACACCGTTTACTTTTTCTAACGCTTGGTAAATAGGTACTGTACCAATAGGCACTGGTGAGTTACGTAAAATCCACTCACGGGTTTCATGAATGTTACGACCGGTTGATAGATCCATTACGGTGTCAGCGCCCCATTTAGCTGACCAAACCAGCTTTTCAACTTCTTCTTCGATTGAAGAGGTTACCGCTGAGTTACCAATATTGGCATTTACTTTTATTAGAAAGTTACGACCTATGATCATCGGTTCACATTCTGGATGATTAATATTTACAGGGATAATGGCACGACCACGAGCAACTTCGTCACGTACAAATTCAGGGGTAATTTGTTCTGGGATGCTTGCCCCAAAAGATTGCCCTTTATGCTGCTGTAGCAACATTTCATCTTTAACTTCTTCACGTTTAAGGTTTTCACGAATGGCAATATATTCCATTTCTGGTGTGATAATACCTTGTTTAGCGTAATGCATTTGCGAAACGTTTTTACCTGCTTTAGCACGAAGTACTTTTGGTAAATGTTCAAAGCGTAAATCATTTAAATCTTCATCGGCTAACCGTTGTTTTGCGTAAATTGATGATTTTGAAGATAATATTTCAACGTCATTACGACCTTCAATCCAGCTTTCACGCAAACGAGGAATACCTTTGTGTACATTAATTTCTACATTTTCATCTGTGTAAAAACCCGAAGTATCGTACACACATAGAGGCGCATTTTTTTCGTATTGAGGGTTATCTTTAGGGCTACCCGGCAATAAAGTATCGGTTAAGGTAATTTCACGCATACCTACTTTGATATCATGAATTTTGCCTTGCACATACACTTTTTTAGAATTTGGAAACGATTGGTCTGATACGTTTTTTAGAAAAGCTTCAGCGGCTTCACGTTTTTCGCGTCTGGTTGGTGTTTTTTTCGTATTGTTAGTCATGTTCTCTCACCTTAATAGTTTTATTAAAAAGGCGGAGCTATAGGGGGCATAAACGAGGAATAGCTTAATGGTATTAAGCTTTTCTCTTGTTCCCTTCGCAGATGTTAATCTGAATCAGGTTCTACGGATCCCGCTTTCGCGATCTCAGCCTATGGCACTCCGACAAGTCTTTTCCCAATTAAATAAATTCTACTATCAAGTAAAACTAGTTCAATTGGATTACGTTTAGCCTAAACTCATATTTAAACTAAACGCGGCATGATTCTAACGCGATAACTTAAGCGCACGCAAACGTTATTTCAGCTGATACGAGATAGTAATGCGCAATATTATTAATAGCACACCTTTTTCTTGAGGTTTTTATTTAGAATTTTGAGGGAACATATCAATGCCGCCTCTTGAGCCCTATATTTTTTGAGCCCCCAGCGACCAGATGTAATATTTGACTTTGGATCTGTAGCAACATCACTTATTTCATGAAGCACTTTATTTTTACTCCAGTTTGATGAAGGCTTAGTTTCCCCCGATACGTTCGAATTAGGACCCTGCTTATTTTAAGCAAATCATACTTATTATGGTGCCTATATTTCTATTATACTCAAGTCTGTTCGCAATTTATTCTAATAGTTTAATGTAGAACAGACATTGAGCAGGTAAATTTATAAAAATTTTATTTAAAACGCTATTTTCGAGTCATTATTTGGAATTTATTCCTT
>ENA-ORXM01002841-ORXM01002841.1-marine-metagenome-genome-assembly--contig:-NODE-2841-length-18899-cov-4.019127_pt1 | contig 18899 bp, 14 predicted proteins | sample MGYA00237867_ERZ511480 | MGnify/ENA primary metagenome ERZ511480 (study PRJEB26309, sample SAMN06266103) | marine metagenome | isolation source: Algal blade | place: United Kingdom:Sidmouth, United...
GTGGTGCTGGGTGGGCCTTCCATGTTGATTGGCCTGGGTGGTGGTGCCGCCTCATCGGTTGCCAGTGGCGCCGGGGACAGCGAGCTGGATTTCGCCTCGGTACAGCGCGGCAACCCGGAGATGCAGCGTCGTTGTCAGGAGGTGATCGATCGTTGCATCGCGCTGGGAGAGGATAGTCCGATCCTGTCCATTCATGATGTCGGTGCGGGTGGTCTTTCCAATGCCTTGCCGGAGCTGGTCAACGATGCCGGGCGTGGTGGTGCCGTGGCTGCTGCGCAGCACAACGTCGATCTCGTCCAGATTGGCGGGCAGTGACGGACCGTCCGAGAAATCAATTACCATGACCAGCCCGCCCTCGGGTCTGCCGCCCATCGCCGTGTGCAGGACGCGCAGCACCTGCGGCCTGCGCGGGGCGGGGTCGGCACCCCATTGCAGGTTATAGCGCAGGCGTTGCGTGCCCCCCGCCGCCAGCGGGGCAGCGGGGCGCCAGTAGGCCACGATGTTGTCGTAGATTTCCAGATCGGTCGGGATTTCCACCAGCGTCACAGCGCCGGCACCCCAGTCACCGCGCGGCGTGATCCAGACGGAGGGACGCTTGTGATAGAGCGCTTCGAGATCGTTATAGTCGTCGAACGCGCGCTTGCGCTGCATCAGGCCAAACCCCTTGGGGTTGGTGTCGCCAAAGGCGCTGACCTCAAGCGTGGCGGGATTCGCGAGGGGCCGCCAGATGATTTCGCCCGCGCCATTGTGGATCAGCAGGCCGTCGCTGTCATGCACGTTGGGACGGAAGTCGGAGAACCGCGTGCGGTCCGTGGCGTCGAACAAAAACATCGAGGTGAGCGGCGCAATGCCAAGATGCGGCAGCTCTGTGCGGGCGAAAATCGTGGCATCAACCTCCATGTCCAGCACAGCGCCGTGGGTCATGTCAAAGCGGAAGGCCCCCGTGCAGCTGGGACTGTCGAGCAGTGCATGAACGGTCATGCCGGTGTCGCCGGGGCGCGGGGTTTCGACATCGTCCTGCCGGGGGCCGTTCGTGCCTATATCGACATGCTGGAGGCGCTGGACCCCGTAGCGCAGACCATGGCTCCCTGCCGCGCCGCGATGCAGGAGTGGATCGCGGCGCAATGCGTGACGTGAGGGGTCAGGCCGCGCTCGGGGCGGCCTCGCGGACATCGGCGTCCACATCGGTCTCGTACTGGGCGAAATTGCCGATGAACATGTGGACCAGCTTGCGGGCCTGGGCGTCGTAGGCGTCCTTGTCGGCCCAGGTGTCGCGGGGGTTCAGGATCGTGCCGTCCATGCCCGCAACCGCGACCGGGACGTCGAAGCCGAAGTTTTCATCCGTGCGGAACTCGACGTCGTTCAGCGAACCGTCCAGGGCCGCCGTCAGCAAGGCGCGGGTCGCCTTGATCGGCATCCGCTCGCCCGTGCCATAGGCCCCGCCGGTCCAGCCGGTATTGACGAGCCAGCAGGTCGAACCGTGCTCCGCGATCCTGGCGCGCAGCAGGTTGCCGTATTCCGTGGGCCTGCGCGGCATGAAGGGCGCGCCGAAGCAGGTGGAGAAGGTCGGCTCGGGTTCGGTCACGCCCTTTTCGGTCCCGGCGACCTTGGCGGTGAAACCGCTGAGGAAATGGTACATCGCCTGCGCCGGGGTCAGCCGCGCGATGGGCGGGAGGACGCCGAAGCTGTCGCAGGTGAGCATGACGATGTTCTTCGGCACCCCCGCCCGCCCGGTATCGGAAGCGTTCGGGATCATCTCCAGCGGATAGCAGACGCGCGTGTTCGGCGTCAGGCCGTCATCGTCGAAATCGAGGGCGCGGGTGTCGGGATCCATGACCACGTTTTCGAGGACGGCCCCGAATTTAGACGTTGTGGCGTAGATTTCCGGCTCGGCCTCGCGGGAGAGGTTGATGGTCTTGGCGTAGCAGCCACCCTCGAAATTGAAGATGCCGGTATCGGACCAGCCATGTTCGTCATCGCCGACCAGCGTGCGGTTCGGATCGGCGGAGAGGGTGGTCTTGCCGGTGCCGGACAGGCCGAAGAAGACGGCGGAATCGTCCGGGTCGCCCTGTGCGTGGTTGGCCGAGCAATGCATCGGCATCACGCCCTTTTCGGGCAGGACGTAGTTCATCACGCCGAAGATCGATTTCTTGTTCTCGCCCGCATAGGAGGTGCAGCCGATCAGGACGGTCTTCCTGGTGAAGGAGACCGCGATCACGGTCTCCGAACGGCAGCCGTGTCTTTCGGGGTCGGCCTTGAAACTGGGGCAGTTGATGACGGTCCAGTCGTTGACGAAGGACGCCAGTTCGCTGCGCTCGGGGCGACGCATCATGTTGCGGATGAACAGCATGTGCCAGGCCAGCTCGTTCACGAAACGCACGGGTATGCGGTGGGCCGGATCGGCCCCGCAGGCGAGATCCTGCACGAAGACGGTCTTCGATTTCAGGTGGTCGAGCATGTCGGCATGGAGGGAATCGAAATGCGCCGGGTCCATCGCGGCGTTGTTCTTCCAGTCCACGGTGTCCTCGGTGGTCGCATCGCGGACGGTGAACTTGTCCTTCGGAGAGCGGCCCGTATGGGTGCCGGTCAGGGCGAGCAGGGCACCGCCGGGGGCCAGCTTCGCCTCGTCGCGTTGCAGCGCGTGTTCCACGAGCGCGGCTTCGAGATCGTTGTAATAGACGGCGCCAGCCTCGATCCCGCTCTGCTCGAGGCCATGGTCGGGATTTCTCGTACCGCTCTCGTTCACAACGCTATCCTCCGGGATCATAGGCGGGTCATATCTTCTGGGGGTGTCGGCAACACCGCACCGGGGCCGTTTCCTTACCTGCAAGCACCCGTCCATGACAACGCAATAATGTTGCGCGGGAACGGTTTCGGGCATGTGGACCGTGCGGTCGGGCAAGGATGTGCAACTCTGCCGTGAAGGGATTTTCCGGGAGAGTATGCCCTTCTTCGCTCCTGTTCCGACACTCTACCGCCGGAATCGGATACCCCTACCCGTATCAGGAACGATTGTACCGTCGTCCGAACCTGCGTAGGGTCCGGCCGTGTGCGTTCGACCGACCGGAGAGACCCTTATGCCGACCATCGCCCTCGTGGACGACGACCGCAATATCCTGACCTCGGTTTCCATCGCTCTGGAGGCCGACGGGTTCGAGGTGCGCACCTATTCCGACGGGGCGGCGGCGCTGGCCGCGCTGAGCCAGACGCCCCCCGACGTGGCCGTGCTCGATATCAAGATGCCGCGCATGGACGGGATGGAGCTGCTGCGCCGTTTGCGCCAGAAATCGGACATGCCGGTCCTGTTCCTGACCTCGAAGGACGAGGAGATCGACGAGGTGCTGGGCCTGCGGATGGGCGCGGACGACTATATCCGCAAGCCGTTCTCCCAGCGCCTGCTGATCGAGCGTATCCGCGCCGTGCTGCGTCGCCGGGAGGCTCAGGTCGAGGGCGGCGAACGGGCCGAGAAGGACAAGGTGATGACGCGGGGCAGCCTGACGCTGGACCCAATGCGCCATTCCTGCGTCTGGAAGAACGAGGGCGTGACGCTGACGGTCACGGAGTTCCTGATCCTTCAGGCGCTGGCCACGCGGCCCGGTTTCGTCAAGAGCCGCGACGCGCTGATGGATGCGGCCTATGACGATCAGGTCTATGTGGACGACCGCACCATCGACAGCCACATCAAGCGCATTCGCAAGAAATTCCGGGTCGTGGATGACGACTTCGCAGCAATCGAGACCCTCTATGGCGTCGGATACCGGTATCGCGAAACCTGAGGCCTCGCCGCCTCATGCCCCGCCGCTCTCCGCGCGGGAGGGCGAGGGGCAGGGCTTCGTCGCCATGGATGCGGCGGGCGACAGCAGACCCCTGCGACCCGTGGCGCGGGCGTCGAGACCCGGCCTCGCAGGGGAGATGCGGACGCTTCTGGTAAGCCCGATGCGCTCGCTGACGCGGCGGATCGTGGCGATCAACCTCATCGGCCTCGCCATCCTCGTGGCGACCGTCCTCTATCTCAACCAGATGCGCGACGAACTGATCCAGGTGCGCGTGGAATCGCTGGCGACGGAGGCGAACATCCTCGCCACGGCCATTGCCGAGATCGCCTCGACCGGGCCGGAGAAGGACAGCATCGACAACAGGGCCGCGATCAAGGTGCTCAAGCAGCTCACGCTGCGCACGGATCAGCGCGTGCAGCTCTATCGCAATGGCCGCCTCGTCGCCGATACGCGCGATTTCCAGCCTGCCCGTGCGCGGGTCGAGACCCGCTACCTGCCGCCCCTCGACGGGGCCAGCGGATTGCTGGGCTGGATCGAGGAACTCTACAGTCGGACGGTGCGGCTGGCACAGCGGCGCAACCTGCCTCTCTACATCGAAAGTTCGGAACCGGGGATCGAGGACGATCCGGCGATCTGGGATGCACAGCGGGGTGAAACGGCCACGTCGCAGCGCGCGAATAGCGAGGGAGAGCTGATCGTCTCGGTCGCCGTGCCGGTGCGGCGGCTGAAGGTGATCATGGGCGTGCTGATGCTCTCGACCGAAGGGGGCGATATCGACCGGGTGATCCGGACGGGGCGCATCGAGATCCTGCGCATCTTCGTGGTGGCGGGGCTGGTGTCGATCCTGCTCGCGATCCTGCTGGCGAACGGGATCGCGCGGCCCCTGCGCCGTCTGGCCCGTGCCGCCGATGCGGCCCGTGGGGCGGGCGAGGGGGAAATGGTGGCGTCGGAGCGGGTGGAAATCCCCGACCTGACGGCGCGCGCGGACGAGATCGGCAACCTCTCCGGCTCGATGCGGCGGATGACGGATGCGCTCTACGGGCGGATCGATGCCATCGAGAGCTTTGCCGCCGATGTGGCGCATGAGATCAAGAATCCGCTGTCGTCGCTGCGCTCGGCGACCGAAACGCTGGATTACGCGAAGACCGAGGAATCGCGGGAGCGTCTGTACACGGTCATCAAGGAAGACGTGGACCGGCTGGACCGGCTGGTGACGGATATCTCCAATGCCTCGCGGCTGGATGCGGAACTGGTGCGCGAGGATCGTGCGCCCTTCGATCTGGGGGCGCTGGTCCAGACGACGACCGATATCCTCGCGCAGGACGCCGTGGCGCGCCGGGTGCGGATCGTGGCCGACGTGCCCGAGCAGCCGCTGACCGTACGGGGGTTGGAGAGCCGGATCGCGCAGGTGGTGTCGAATATCGTGCTGAACGGCATCTCCTTCAGCCCCGAAGGCGGCACCCTGCGGGTCGCGGCATGGCGCGACGACATGAACGCCGCCGTCATCACCGTGGAGGATACCGGGCCGGGCATCCCCGAGGACAATCTCGATTCGATCTTCGAGCGGTTCTATACCGAGCGCCCGGAAGGGGAAGCCTTCGGGCGTCATTCGGGACTGGGCCTGTCGATCTCGCGCCGGATCGTGGATGCCCATGGCGGGACGATCCGGGCCGAGAACCGCCCCGAGGGCGGCGCGCGCTTCGTGGTGCGGCTGCCGACCTGACCGGCCCGGAAACGAAAAGCCCTCCCCCGTTTCCGGGGAAGGGCCGTGTCCCGATACGAGCGGGTCGGGGCGACCCGCCTGCGCGTCACTCCGCCGGATAGGCGGCCGGGCCGGTGGCGATGCCTCGTTTTTCGCGGCGGCTGTCGTTGAACAGGGCCTTGGCCAGCGAGAGGCACATCAGGACCATGATGAACGTGAAGGGCAGCGCCCCGATGATCATCGCGTTCTTGAGCGCCTCCAGCGGATCGCCGTCCTCACCGCCCGCCGCCAGCAGCAGCGAGCCGATCACCAGCGTCATCAGGATGCCCCAGATGATGCGGTGCTTGATGCCCGCCTGAAGGCTGCCGCCCGACATGATCGTGTTCATCACGAGGATGCCCGAATCCGCCGAGGTGACGAGGAAGGTCAGGATCAGCACGACGCACATGATCGTGATGATGTAGAGCAGGCCCGGCTCCAGGATGACGCCCAGCGCCGCGAACAGCTTGTTCGTGGTGGTCGCATCGGCAATCGCGCCATTGGCGGTTCCGGCCAGTTCCATGTCGATGGCCGTACCGCCGAGGATGGCCATCCACGCGAAGCAGACCAGTGCCGGAGCGAGGACGGCCCCGATGATGAACTCGCGCACGGTGCGCCCGCGCGAGATGCGCGCGAGGAAGAGGCCGACGAAGGGCGAGAACGCGATCCACCATGCCCAGTAGAAGGTGGTCCAGGCCGCCTGCCACTTGAAGAGGCGTCCGTCCTCGGTGGCCGCCCAGAGGGAGGCGGCGGTTTCCGCGTCGACGCCTTCGGGCAATCCTTTCTGGAAGCCCGCGAAATCACCCCAGGGGCCGGTGCCGTAGATGGCCTGTATTTCGGCGGAGGTCAGATTCTGCGCGACATCGGGCAGGGACGCCTGGAAGGTCGCGAAGGCCGGAACGGTATAGGCCTCGAAGGACAGCGGGATGAAGTGGATGATGTAGTCGATGAAGGCTTTGCCGTAGGTGGTCAGCGCGAACCCGAACGATCCGAAGATCACGAAGGTCAGCAGCAGGATCAGCGACAGCACGAGATTGAGGTTCGACAGGTACTTCACGCCCCGCCCGACGCCGGAGACGGCGGAAAGGGTGGACAGCACCATGATGGCCACGAGAGCCGCGATGAGACCGACGCTGCTGGGCGTGGGCGGGCCATCGGCGGATTGCGTGACCAGCCAGTCGAGATCGGTGATGGCATAGAGGCCGTCCACGAGCTGACTGACGCCGAAGCCGATGGTGACGCCGACCCCGAGGATCGTGGCGAGGACGCCGAGGATATCGACCACATGGCCGAGGACGCCGTTCATCGCGCGCCCGAACAGCGGGGTCAGGGCCGAGCGGATCGTCAGCGGCATGTTCCGCGTGAAGGCGTAATACGCGAGCGACAGGCCGGTCACGACGTAGATCGCCCAGGCGTGGAAGCCGTAATGCAGGAAGGTGTAGCGGAAGGCCGATTGCACGGCCCCGGCAGAGCTTGGCTCGGCATTGCCCTTGAGGATTTCGGGATTGCTGCCCCAGAGGCCCATCGGTTCGGCGGTGGCGTAGACCATCAGGCCGACGCCCAGACCGGCCCCGAACATCATGGCGAACCACGAGAAGGTCGTGAACTCGGTCGGCTCGCCCTCGATGCCCAGGGTGCGGCGTCCTGCCGATGGCCAGAGCGCGACGAAGAGCAGGAAGAAGGCGAAGCACCCGACGGCGACGATGTAGAAGCCGTTGAAGACGTTCAGAAGCTGCGTGTTCCAGGTCGAGAGCATCGTTTCGGCCTGACCCGGCCAGATCAGTGCCCAGATGACCAGCAGCACGATGGCCAGCTTGCTGACCGCCGCGATGGGCAGGCTGTAGCCTTCGTAGAACCCGTCATCCTGCGTATTGACGTCCAGATCGGTGAAAGGTGGTTTCATCGGTACTCCCCCATGTGATCGGCGCGGTTCGCGTTCCGCGCTCGTAAAATCTTCGTGAACTCACCGGTGAGGGAAACACCGATCCGCCGGTGCGTCGTATCGGGCATCCGACGTGTCAGGAGCGGGGCGCGACATTCTGTCGTCGCCGGCGCTGTCGGTGCCGCGATTTCGAGAGGATGGGTATCGATTATCTCGCGCGGCGGGTGTTGAGCCAGTTGCCGAAGAAGATGAGCGCGCCGCCTGCGAGGACGTTCCAGGCCAGCGGCTCGTCGTATAAGGCCATGCCGACGAGGGCGATGAGGGGGAGGCGGAAGAAATCCATGGGGACGACCACCGTGGCATCGCCGTAGCGGAACGCCTGTGCGAGGCAGAAATGGGCGGCGAGGCCTCCGATGCTCAGCGCCAGTACCCACAGCGCCGTGGTCGAATCGGGGGGGATCGTCGGCAAGGCTCCGGCGACGATCAGACCCATGGGGGCCTGCATCAGAGTAAGCCAGAAGAGGATGCATAAGGTCGATTCGGTGCCGGTCAGCTTCTTGGTGGCGATCATGTTGACCGCGAAGCCCAGCGCGCAGAGGAGGCCCCAGACCTGTCCCTCGCCGAAGCCCGCCGCGAAATCGGCTCCGAAGACGCCGACGACCAAGAGGACGCCGAGGAAGCTGATCGCGATGGCCCCGAGGCCGCGCGCCGAGAATCGCTCGCCGAGGACCAGCGGGGCGGCCAGCGCAACCCAGATCGGAGCGGTGAACTCGAAGGCGAAGAGCTGGGCGAGGGGGATGAGGGTGACGGCGTAGTACCAGCCGTACTGGCCGAAGAAATGGCCCATGTTGCGGATGAGGTGCAGGCCGGGGCGCCGGGTGCGGACCTGTGCGAAGCCACGGGCCGACAGGGCCAGCGCCACCGCGATGAGGACGAAGCCGATGAGGCTGCGCCAGACGAGCAATTCGGCGGTGCCCAGCACGCGCCCCGCCTCGCGGCCCGAGACGGCCATGGTGGTGAAGGAGAGCAGCGCGCCGCTCATCCAGAGGGCGGCACGGGGGAGAGACGGAGTGGGGGCGGTGGTCATGATGCCGTCTTGCGCGCGGGCGGGGGGCTTTGCAAGTCCGTCGTCCGTATTTGCGGGGAGGTGCGTTTTCGCGCTTGCAATTAACCAAGGGGGGGCGCTATCACCCCTGTCACAGACGGTCCGGTATGCGGGCGTAGCTCAGGGGTAGAGCATCACCTTGCCAAGGTGAGGGTCGGGCGTTCGAATCGCCTCGCCCGCTCCAGACCGTTTGGTTTCAGGATATTGATCATTGCTGCCGCAACGCCTTCTCGGACTGTTTCTCAGGCCGTGAGTCATTGCCGATTACTTCCAACCGCCTGATCCCGTCGAGCGGGGATAGATCGGTAACGGACGTGTCGTGAAGCCAGAGTATTTTCAACTCTTTCAGCCCTCTCAATGGCAATACATCCTCGACTGGCGTTTCATTGAGATGCAGGACTTCCAATGCCGTCAGGCCAGAAAGTGGCGACAGGTCAGAGACTGGCGTTTTGCTTAGGTAGAGTCTCTCCAACGAATTCAGACCCGAAAGTGGCGTTAAGTCCGAGATGGACGTTCCGCTAAGGTAAAGCCCTTCCAATGCTTTTAGATCGGATAGCGGCGACAGGTCGGATATCGGCGCTGCCGGAGAGGGGGTTCCCGAGCCTTGGTTCTGTCCAAGCAGCAAGCCCTTGGTGTTCGATGGCAATTCAGGGATGCGCGTGATGTAAGGCCTGAATTCTTTTGGGGGTGCGATCATCCCCTCCGCATCCGCTACCCATAGTGCAGGCAGGTCAGCGCCGTCGAAGACGCGAACGAGTTCGCGTAGGACATCAAAGCGGTGATCCCTGCGGTATCCCTTAACGGCGGCTTTCGCCTTTGGGGTGCCGATTAGGGTAAGACAGCGGATGCAGCGGGCGCTTTGCTTGGCTTCGCGTGGGGTCGCGCGCTGTTTCAGGCGGTCGACGACCGCGTCTCCAGCAAGCGCCAAGGCGCGGGCTTCGGCCATGGTGCGTGGCGGGAGCAGGGTCTTTTGCAGTTTCGCTGCCCTGTCGCGCAATTTTTCGGAAAGATCGGGGGCGACGAGGGCGGCGCGCAAGGCGAGGACGCGCATCGTGCGTTTGGCCTTGTTTTCGGTCTCTGCCTCGGCGCGGTCCATGATGCCCGCGACCAGCGCCTCGGCGAACTTGCGGCGGTCGGGAGCGGCGGCGGCCATGACAAGGGTTTCGGCGTAGTCTTCCTTCTCGGCGTGACGCACCAGTTCCTCATGCTCTTCCTCGCTGATGAACCATGTCGAGGCGAGCCATTCCTTGAAGCGGTTATGGACGAATTCCACCGCCGCCCCCCCATCGGCGGATGACGCGGGCCGCAGCGGTGGGCTGCGTTCAGCCAACGCCTTCATCATCGTGTCTGGGTCCAACCCCTCGACGCCGATACGCTTTAGTGCGCGCGGCATCAGTGCCGCTGCATCGGCCAGATCAAGCTGCGAACGCCCCCGCGCAATCATCCGATGAGCGATGAAGGCAAGGAGCTGCTTCCGCTGTTCTTTAGGCAATACGTATTCTGGACCGAATTTTTCGAGAATGACCGGATCGGTCTTGCCTGTCTTCCCATCACGGACGAGCAGCATCATCGTTAGCCGTTCACATAGGCCTCGTTCATCTTTGGGCGTTTCATCATCATATATCTCGTGCAGCGCGCAGATGGCGGCGCAAAGAAGGGGATTGGTTGCAATGCGGGCGAGTGGCGGGAAAGCTTCAGTCCGCTTGATCAACTTTTGTCCCAAGGCGGTGTAATTCAACCCGTCGACCGCATGGCGAGAGACGGCGCGGGCCTTGTGCAAATTCCCGATAAATCTAGCGCGTTGGGCGGCACTCATGTCGTCAATAGTATGTACCACGGCATCGTGCAGGTTGTCGTAATCCTTCAGGTCAAAGGCCCCCGGACGGCTGGCAATTAGAATCGGCACCAGCGGGTAGTCGCGAGCATAACCGTCTATCGTTCGCAATGCCTTCTCGCGCGCTGCACCCTCGGGCACTTCATCGATGCCGTCGAAGAAGATCGCGGCCCTTCCACTTTCAAGCACCTTAGCGACGAAACCGGGAGGCGAGACATCTAGCGTTTTGCACAGATTCTGTGGCCACTTCTCCATAGACGGTAGTTCGCCGTCCGTGAATTGGCGTAGACGGATTAGAAATGGGATGAAACCATCTATGTCGGTCAGGCTGGGGTGAAAAACTTTTGTTCGGTACAGAGAATTCGGTGTCTTCACAGTCGTGTATGAGTTCTTTTCGACTTCATGTTCATTTGTTATTTTTATCCCATATAAATCTGTACGAACATTCAATTCACAATCGCGGGCGATAATTGCTCCCCATTTCATTAGCGTACTTTTGCCGCTTCCGGCACCCCCTTCGATCAACAATCGTTCGCGGCGCAAGATCGCCTTGCCAAGGATGCTGTCGAACTCTCTAGGGAAACCCTTCTGCTGCACGCCGCTCATCGTTAACGACAGATACGCCACGCTCAGTTTCGCTTCACGTACGCCTCGGTCCACGTCGGAGAGCCCAAGGATTTCGACGTAGTCGAGGTCTTTGGCGACTTGGGCGCGGTAGCGTTGGCCGTATTCTTCGCGCTCGCGGTCTTCTTTGCTCAGCCCTTGGTCGATCTTGTCTTCGATTCGGGATTGTGACTCTATGACACCGGCCATTGCCGTGGTCAGGTCGTGGAGGGCTTCGAGTTTCTTCGCTTCGCTCGCATTGGCGTAGCCGTCGAGGTCGGTGCCGATCTTCGTCAGCTTTGCGGCCAGTCGTCCGGTGCCTTTTTGCAGGTGGCCGGAGTCGATTGTTTGGCCGCTGCCTTTCAGGGCCGCTGCGTAGATCGTCTCTGCCAGTTTTGCCTCGTCGAAACCGGCGTCCACGAGGGCTGTGGCGGGGTCGATGCGTCCTAATGCTCCGGCGAGGACGATTTCGAGGCTGTCGATTTCTCCTGCGCTCGCCTTTTCGACGGTCAGGAAGTCGCGGAGGTCGTCGGTGGCGGCTTGGGCGGCGGTTTGGGCGAAGTGTTCGACCGAGGTGGCTCTGCGCTTGGAGAGTTTGCCTGCCGCCCATTTACCGCTTGCTTCGGCAAGGTCGGCGTCGATGCCGGTATCGAACAGGGTTTTGGCGGCGTGTTTGATGAAGACGCCGCTGAGGATCGTGGTGAGTGTGGCCATGAGTCTCTCTCCCTGCGTATGGGATGAGGGTAGGTGTACTTTGTCCATACTGCAATCGGCTTGCGGGGCAGGGAATGGCGTCAGCTATGCTTTGATTTGTGCGCGCTTGCCGTTACATCAGGGGTTCGTCGTGGGTGATGCGGAACGTCCGAGGGGTTGTCGATGGAGAACGGGGCATTGTTGCCGGTAATGGCCTTGGTTCCGTTCGTGGGGGCGTTGTTGCCCGTGCTGATGATCCGGGCGGGGCGCAATGCCTGTGCGTTGACGACCGGGGCGGTGACGCTGCTGGCCTTCGTGATGCTGATGACCATGGCTCCGGCGGTGTTTCGGGGCGAGGTGTTGCAGGCGCAACTGGAGTGGCTGCCTGCGCTGGGGCTGTCGGCGAGTTTCTTCCTCGACGGTCTGGGTTTCCTGTTCGCGGGGATGATCCTCGGGGTCGGGCTGCTCATCATCCTCTATGCGCGGTTCTACCTGTCGCCCAAAGACCCGATGGGGCAGTTCTATACGTATCTGCTGCTGTTCCAGGGGGCGATGCTCGGGATCGTGATCTCCGACAACATCCTGCTGCTGCTGGTGTTCTGGGAATTGACGTCGCTGTCCTCCTTCCTGCTGATCGGGTACTGGAAGCACCTGCCCGAAGGGCGGCAGGGGGCGCGGATGGCGCTGGCGGTGACGGGGGCAGGCGGCCTCGCGATGATCGGGGGAATGCTGATCCTCGGGGATATCGCGGGCAGTTATAACCTGACCGATATCCTGCAACAGGGCGACGCGATCCGGGCGTCGGAATGGTATTTCCCGGCGTTGATCCTGATCCTGCTCGGCGCGTTCACCAAGTCGGCGCAGTTCCCGTTCCATTTCTGGCTGCCCCACGCAATGGCGGCGCCGACGCCGGTATCGGCCTATCTGCATTCGGCGACGATGGTGAAGGCCGGTATCTTCCTGCTGGCGCGGATGTGGCCGGTGCTGGCGGGGACGCCGGAATGGTTCTACATCGTCGCCACGACCGGGCTGGTGACGATGGTGCTGGGCGCGCTGATCGCGCTGTTCAAGGACGATCTGAAGGCGCTGCTGGCCTTCTCGACGGTCTCGCATCTGGGCCTGCTGACCATGCTGCTCGGGCTGGGGACGAAATTCGGCGTGGTGGCCGCCGTGTTCCACATCATCAACCACCTGACCTTCAAGGCCGCATTGTTCATGAGCGCGGGAATCGTGGATCACGAAGCCCATACGCGCGATATCAAGCGGCTGGGGGGGCTGCGCACGCTGATGCCGATCACGGCGGTGATCGCCTGCCTCGCGGCGCTGTCGATGGCGGGGATACCGCTGTTCAACGGGTTCCTCTCCAAGGAGATGATGCTGGAGGCCGCCGTGCATACGCAGTGGTGGGAAAATCCGCTGATCGTGCCGGTGCTGGCGACGATCGGCGCGCTGCTGTCGGTGGCGTATTCCTTCCGCTTCATCGTGCATACGTTCTTCGGGCCGGTGCGGGACGATTATCCGTCCAAGCCCCACGATCCGCCCTTCGGGATGTGGGCCGCGCCTGCCTTCCTCGTGTTCCTCGTCATCCTGATCGGCATCTTCCCGAAAGTCGTCGCGCCCCTCGTCGCGGTGGCGTCGGATGCGGCATTCGGGGGAGGCAAGGCCCCGTATTACGCGCTGAAGATATGGCACGGCTTCACGCCCGCGCTCTATATGTCGGTGGCGGCGGTGGTGGGCGGTATCGTCCTGATGCTGTTGCATGGCCTGCTCGACCGGGTGTGGAACGCGGTGCCGAGGCCCGAGGCGAAGACGATCTTCGAGGCGTTGCTCGACCGGATCGTGCGGCTCTGTCGCTGGGTCGCCGAGTTGACCCATGACGGCGCGATCAGCCGCTATCTGGCGATCTTCGCGGCCTCGACCGTGGCGCTGGGCATCGTGGCGTGGTCGGGCGGCGGGATGACGCCGACGACGCGCGAGCCGTTGCCGATCACGCCGATCGCGGTCATGGGATGGGTGCTGCTGGTGGCGGCGACGCTCTATCTGGTGACGATCCATCGCAACCGCTTCCGGGCGCTGGTGGTCATCAGCATCGTGGGGCTGATGGTCTCGGGCGGGTTCGTCTATCTCTCCGCGCCCGATCTGGCTCTCACGCAGATTTCGGTGGAGACGGTGACGATCCTGCTGCTGCTGCTGGCGCTGCACTTCCTGCCCAAGGATACGCCGCGCGAGACGCCGATCTTCGTGCGGCTGCGCGACGGGGCGATCGCGGTGGTCTCGGGCGGCGCGGTGGCCATGCTGGCCTATGCCTTCATGCTGCGCGACGTGAGCGTGATCTCGGATTTCCACCTCGCCAATTCCTACAAGGGCGGCGGAGGAACCAACGTGGTCAACGTGATCCTCGTGGATTTCCGGGGCTACGACACCTATGGCGAGATCATCGTGCTGGGGATCGCGGGGCTGACGATCTATGCGGTGATGGATGCGCTGCTGAACGGCTCGGCCTCGCGCCGCCTGCGCAATTTCCAGTTCGCGCCGGACCGCTCGAAGGACCGCCATCCGCTGATGATGGTGGTGGCCACGCGCTTCCTGCTGCCGATCACCTGCATGGTCGGGGCCTACATGTTCCTGCGCGGACATAACCAACCGGGCGGCGGGTTCGTGGCGGGGCTGATCGTCTCCATCGCGCTGCTGATGCAATACATGGCCTCGGGTTTCGCCTGGGCGCAGCAGCGGCAGAAGATCGGATATCACTCGATGATCGGCCTCGGCGTGGTGATCGCCGGGCTGACCGGGGCGGGGGCGTGGCTGGCCGGACGGCCCTTCCTGACCAGTGATTTCGGCTACGTGAACCTGCCGCCCATCGAGGAATTCGAGCTGGCCACCGCCGCGTTGTTCGATCTGGGGGTCTTTCTCGCGGTTCTGGGGGCCGTGATGCTGACGCTCTACAGCCTGTCGCGGATCGCGCGCTATGCGGGATCGACGGTCAATCCCGATGCGATGGATTACGATCCCTCGCGGCGGCGCGGGCCGGTCGGAAAGGGAGCGGTCTGATGGAAATGCTGGTTGCAAGTGCCGTCGGGACGCTGACGGCGGGAGGCGTGTATCTGATGCTGCGCCTGCGCGCCTTTCCGGTGATCCTCGGGCTGGCGATGCTGTCCTATGCGGTGAACGTGTTCCTGTTCTCGTCGGGGCGGCTGGCCGTGGGGCTGCCCCCCGTGCTGAACAAATATGCGGAGGTGGCCTATTCCGATCCGCTGCCGCAGGCGCTGGTGCTGACGGCCATCGTGATCTCGTTCGGGATGACCGCCGTGCTGGTGATGATCGCGCTCGGTGCCTTTCTCGAATCGGCGGAGGACGGGGTGAATATCGATCCCAACCGCCCGGATGTGGACGAGGATGACGAGGCGGCGACTGAGCCGGTGGCGGGGGTGAAGTGATGCTTGAAGCCCTTGGTCGTGCACTCGTTGCGGACATTTTTCGCGCCCTTTGGGCGCGCCCCACCCCAGCCCTCCCCGTTCCACGGGGAGGGAGTCCTATCGTACTGGCTGCGCCTATATCGCCTCCCTTCCTGCCTCTTCGCGGGGAGGGACCGAGGGTGGGGTTCGATGTTCGCTACACCGGCAAGACCGCTGCCATGATGTATGGACCTGATAGCCACGAGTGGCCGAGCGTAGGGTTGGCACCATGAACCACTGGATCATCGCTCCCGTCATCCTGCCCGCCCTGCTCGCCCCGATGATCGCATGGGTGATGCGGTTCGACATCGTGCTGGCGCGGACGGTCTCGCTGGCCGGGACCGTGGCGCTGCTGGCGATCTCGCTCGGCCTGTTCGCGATGGCCGCCGATGGCGGCGTCGAGGTCTACAAGCTCGGCAACTGGGAACCGCCCTTCGGGATTTCGCTGGTGCTCGACCGTCTGTCGGCGCTGTTGCTGCTGCTGACATCCATGCTGGCGCTGCTGGTGCTGGTGCATGTGGTCGCGACGGGGTGGGACCGGAAGGGGCAGCATTTCCATGCGCTGTTCCAGTTCCAGCTCATGGGCATCTGCGGCGCGTTCCTGACCGGGGACGCCTTCAACCTGTTCGTGTTCTTCGAGGTGCTGCTGATCGCGTCCTACGGGCTGATGCTGCATGGCGGGGGGCGGATGCGCCTGAAGGCCGGGCTGCAATACGTGGTGATGAATCTGGCGGGATCGACGCTGTTCCTCTTCGCGCTGGGGACGCTCTACGCGACGACGGGAACGCTGAACATCGCCGATATCGGCATCAAGGTGCGCGAGATTCCGGTGGAGGATGCGGCGCTGGTGCGCGTGGCCGCGATGCTGCTGATGATCGTCTTCGCGATCAAGGCGGCGATCTTTCCGGTGCAGTTCTGGCTGCCGGGAACGTATTCGAACGCGCCCGCGCCGGTGGCGGCCCTGTTCGCGATCATGACCAAGGTGGGGGCCTATGCGATCCTGCGGGTCTATACCATCAGCTTCGGGCCGGATGTGGCGGCGACCGGCGAGATGCCGGGGGTCTGGCTGTTCTGGGGCGGGCTGGTGACGACGGCGGTGGGTGCCATCGGCGTGCTGGGGGCGCGGCGGTTGATGCTGATGCTGTCGTTTGCGGTGGTCGGCTCCATGGGGACGCTGATGCTGGCGGTGTCGGCCTTTACCCCGGCCTCGGTGCTGGCGGCGATGTATTACCTGCTGCATTCGACCTTCGCCGCCGCCGCGCTGTTCCTGATCGCCGATCTGGTGGTGACGCGCAGGCCCGAAGGGGACGTGCTGCGCGCCTATCCGCCGATCGTGCAGAACGGGTTGTTCGCCACGCTGTTCTTCGCCGCCGCCATCGGCATGGCCGGAATGCCGCCGCTCAGCGGATTCCTCGGCAAGCTGCTGGTGCTCGATACGGTGCGCGACATGCCTTATGCAATGGCGGCATGGACGGTGATCCTGGCCGGGTCGCTGCTGACCATCGTCGGGTTCGTCCGGGCGGGGAGCAGCCTGTTCTGGAAACCGACCGCGCTGGGCGAAACGGCGGGCGAGGCCATGCCGACGGCGGATGCCCATGGACCGGCGAGCGCGCTGGCGCTGGCACCGGCCATCGTGGCGCTCGCGATGCTGGGGCTGCTGTCGGCTTTCGCCGGGCCGGTCTCGGGATATCTGGAGGCGACCGCCGCCCAGCTCTTCGATCCGGGCGGATATCTGGGGACCATTTCCGACGTGACGCCGGGCAAGGGAGGCTGAACCGATGCTGATACCGACGGCCTTGGATAGTGGCCGATGCCGCTCGCGCCCTACGGGCGCGCCCCACCTCAATCCTCCGCTGCGCGGCGCCCCGCGTAAACGGGGAGGAAGTGATATCGCACTGGTTGCGCCGATTTCGCTTCCCTCCTCGCTTGCGGGGAGGGACCGAGGGTGGGGCGCGCCGCAGGCGCGTCGATGCCCGCAAATGGGTCGTGGACAAGGGCCTGTGGTATGACGCGCGTTTTCCCCCATCCGATGCTGAGCCTGACGCTGCTGCTGATCTGGTTCGGGCTGGTCAATGCCGTGACGGTCGGGCATCTGCTGCTCGGCGGGTTCCTCGCCATCGTGCTGCCCTTCATCACCGCGCCGTACTGGCCGGAGCGGCCCAAGCTGCAAAGCCCGCTCAAGATGACCTCCTACGTGCTGCTGGTCATCTGGGATATCGTGCTGGCCAATATCGAGGTGGCGAAGGTCATCCTGTTCGTCAAACCCGAGGATATCCGCTCGCGATGGGTCGATATTCCGCTCGATCTGGAATCGCCGGAGGCCATCACCGTGCTGGCGGGGACGATCACCATGACCCCCGGCACCATCTCGGCCATGCTGTCGGCGGATGCGAGCAATATCCTCGTGCATTGCCTGCATACGGATGATCCCGACGCGGTGCGCGACGAGATCAAGAACCGTTACGAGGCCCGGTTGAAGGAGATTTTCCCATGATGACGGCGGCGCTGATCTTCGCGTTCTTCTCCTTCGGGCTGGGGCTGCTCGTGACGCTGTGGCGGATCGTGAAGGGGCCGGGCAGCGCGGACCGCATCCTCGCGCTCGACACCATGGTCATCAACGTGATCGCGATGATCCTGATCTACGGCATCTGGAAGGGCAGCCACGTGTATTTCGAGGCCGCGCTGCTGATCGCGCTGGTCGGGTTCGTCTCGACGGTGGCCTATTGCCGCTTCATCCTGCGGGGGGACATCATCGAATGATACCGATGGTAGTTGATCGTGACCGATACCGCTCGCGCCCTACGGGCGCGCCCCACCCTCGATCCCTCCCCGCAAGCGAGGGAGGGAGGCGGTATGTGCGAAGCCGGTGCGATGGGACTCCCTCCCCGCTTGCGGGGAGGGCTGGGGTGGGGCGCGCCGAAGGCGCTGTTATGACAGGTAGGGCGGAGGGATGACCTTTCTCGCGGAACTGATCGTGTCGATCTTCCTGATCGGGGGCAGCCTGTTCGCGCTGGTCGGCTCGCTGGGGCTGGTGCGCCTGAACGATACGATGCAGCGGATGCACGCGCCGACCAAGGCCACGACGCTGGGGGTCGGCGGCATCCTGATCGCGTCGATGCTGTTCTTCCTGCTGGTGAAGGGAGAATTTTCCTTCCGGGAAGTCCTGATCGTGATGTTCCTGCTGCTCACCGCGCCGATCTCGGCCAATTTCATCGCCAAGGTGCATATCCAGGCCGACGAGACCGAAGAAGATCTGCCCGCCCCCTCCGGCGAGCATGGCTGGGCAGTGTACGACGATCCGCCGTCGGGATAGTCGGGGGCGGACCGATGCCGATCGTCCCGTCGCCGCAACCGGATATGTGGCGAAATCGGTTTCCCTGTGGGGGCAGACGACCTATGACGTGCTCGATGCCTAATTCGGCGACCTCGCGGCCCGTCGGGGTGCACTCGCGGCGCGCCCGACCACACTGGATGACACGGATATGGACCTTTTTGCCGAATTCAGAGCGACGGTGCTGGCGGCACTGGAGCGGCTCGATCTGCCCGAAGGGGTGCGGACGGACGCGGTGAGTGCCGAGCCGCCGCGCGATGCCTCGCATGGGGACGTGGCGACGAATGCGGCGATGGTGGTGGCCAAGCAGGCGAAGATGAAGCCGCGTGAAGTGGCTGAAAAGATTGCGGAAATCCTGTCGGACGATGCGCGGATCACCTCGGTCGAGGTGGCGGGGCCGGGGTTTATCAATCTGCGGCTGTCGCCCGAGTTCTGGCGCTCTCGGGTTGTGGTGGCGTTGAAGGCCGGGGCGGATTATG
>ENA-ORXM01002842-ORXM01002842.1-marine-metagenome-genome-assembly--contig:-NODE-2842-length-18891-cov-3.525566_pt1 | contig 18891 bp, 16 predicted proteins | sample MGYA00237867_ERZ511480 | MGnify/ENA primary metagenome ERZ511480 (study PRJEB26309, sample SAMN06266103) | marine metagenome | isolation source: Algal blade | place: United Kingdom:Sidmouth, United...
GCCCAGCCGCTGCCTGTTGCGCGGTGCGTCACGGCGAATGTCGGGGTTTCGCCCTTGGGCAAGGTGATCTGGACGGTGTCGGGAATGTCAGTGTCGCCCCATAACCCTGCGAGTGCCGCCTTGGTCGCGGCGGCGGCACATGCGCCCGTGGTCCAGCCGCGGCGCAATTGAGGGGTTCGGGTCTGTGTCATCAACCGCGACTATAAGAACCATTCGCGATGCCGCCAATGCGCAATCTGGTGTCGTTTGACTGCTTTTCAAACTTTCCCAATCGGGCCATAAGGGGGACATGACACATACCGTCCCCCTTCCCGCCCACGCATGGCCCACTCTTGAGGCTGGCTGGGTCTGGCTTTGCGGTGCAGGTCCGGGTGATCCGGGGCTGTTGACGATGCACGCCGTCAATGCGCTGCGTCAGGCGGATGTCGTGATTTATGATGCCCTTGTCCAAGAGGCGATTTTGGACTGGGCCCCGCAGGCTGAACATATTTACGCAGGCAAGCGCGGTGGCAAACCGTCGGCCAAACAACGCGATATTTCACTGCGGCTGGTTGATCTGGCACGTGCTGGCAAAAAGGTGCTGCGCCTCAAGGGCGGCGATCCGTTTGTTTTCGGGCGCGGTGGCGAAGAGGCGCAGACGCTTGTGCAACACGGCGTCCCAATTCGCATTATTCCAGGCATTTCGGCTGGTATTGGCGGGCTGGCCTATGCGGGCATCCCCGTGACACACCGCGATGTGAACCAATCGGTCACATTCGTGACGGGCCACGACCAATCCGGCAACGCCACCGGATCGCTGAATTGGCAAGCGATATCAGATGGATCGCAAGTGTTGGTGATCTATATGGGCATGAAGCATATCGCCCATATCTCTGCTGAATTGTTGCGTGCGGGGCGCGGACATGCGGAGCCTGTCGCCGTCGTGACCACCGCAACAACGTCCGAGCAACGCGTGCTCGAAACCACGCTTGGCACCATCGTCGCCGACATCGCCGCCGCAGGGATGGAACCGCCCGCGATTATCTGTGTCGGGCAATCGGTTTTGATGCGTCAAGTGCTCGACTGGCAAGGCCAAGCAGCTGGTGAAGCACCGCGTGATCTTGACCCGCTGGGCCGTGGCCGCCCCGCAGAAACAGCCTAGGGGATGGGCGGTCTGATCTTTGCCGCCCCCGCCTCTGGCAGCGGCAAAACCACCGTAACCCTTGGATTTTTGCGCGCCTGTGCGCGGGCTGGTGCGGCGATAAAATCCGCGAAATCCGGCCCTGATTATATCGACCCAAGGTTTCACGCCGCAGCATCGGGCGCGGACTGTATCAATCTGGACGCATGGGCGATGTCGCCGGACCGTTTGCGCAGCCTCGCCAACCATAGCGATGGCCAAACGATCCTGATCGAAGGCGCAATGGGCTTGTTTGATGGCGCCCCGCCAACGAACAACGGGTCATCTGCTGATTTGGCCGCGATCCTTGGCGTCCCTGTTGTGCTGATCATTGATTGCGGACGCATGGCCGGATCGGTTGCCGCGATTGTGCGCGGCTTCACGACCCATGATACGCGTATTCGCGTTGCGGGTGTCATCCTCAACAAAGTGGGCTCTGCGCGTCACGAGGTGATGCTGCGCGATGCGATTGCCCCGCTGGGGATCACGGTATTTGGCGCAGTGCCGCGCGATGCGCAGCTTGCCCACCCGTCGCGTCACCTTGGGCTGCAACAGGCCCAAGAACGTGACGATCTGGATCAGTTTCTGGACCATGCCGCCGATGTGATGCAGGCCCATCTGGATATCACAGCACTACTGGCCCTTTCGATGTCCAACCATATCGCGGATGCTGCACCTCACCCCATGAGGCCACCCGCCCAAACAATCGCTGTCGCACAAGACCGCGCATTCGGGTTCTGCTATCCGCATATGCTGGATGACTGGCGCAATCAGGGCGCGCAAATCACGCCGTTTTCACCGCTGGCTGATGACGCTGTGCCACAGGCTGATTTCATCTACTTGCCAGGTGGGTATCCGGAGCTTCACGCAGGTCGTATCGCGGGCAATAAAACATTCATGCATAGCCTGATAAAGGCCGCACAAACATCTGATATATATGGGGAATGCGGTGGCTATATGGTGCTTGGCAAAACCCTGACAGACGCGGACGGCCATACGCACCAGATGGCTGGTCTATTGGATCTTGGTACGTCGTTTGCAAAACGGAAACTGCATCTTGGCTACCGTGATATCGCCGCTACCTCTGGCATATTCAAGGGCGCGTGGAAGGCACATGAATTTCACTATGCCACGACAACCCACGCCAACGGGACACCCCTGTTTTCAGCAAAAGACGCGACAGGTGCGCCGCTGGCAGATATGGGGCTGAAAGCCGGCCGTGTTTCGGGTTCTTTTGCGCATATCATCGACCGCGCCTGAAAAACCGTTTGCCAGCAGCAGATGTCAGGCGTACCGATTGCAGTATGACAGATTTTATTGATGACCGGCGCGCCAAGCGCAACGTAGGCGTGCTTGTCGCCGCCCAAGCCATTTTGGGCGCGCAGATGCCGATGATTTTTGTCATTGGAGGGCTGGCGGGCGGCATGATGTCGTCAAACCCCTGCCTTGCAACATTGCCGATTTCATTCATCGTGTTCGGATCAATGATGACCGCACCGGTTTTGTCGCCGTTTATGCAAAAACACGGGCGGCGCGCTGGCTTTTTTGTGGGGGCAATTGCAGGTGCGCTTGGCGCGCTGATCGCGGCTTACGGGCTTTATTCTGGATCATTCGGGATTCTGCTGTTGGGGTCGTTATTCACCGGTATTTACATGTCGGCAGGCGGGTTTTTCCGGTTTGCTGCGGCTGATACGGCATCCGACGCGTTCAGGCCCAAGGCCATTTCGTATGTGATGGCAGGCGGATTGGGTGCGGCGATTATCGGGCCGCAACTGAACAAACTGGTCCAAGACGCATTTGTTGTGCCCTTTGTTGGGACCTATCTAGCTGTGGCTGCGCTGAACCTGTGCGGCATGTTGCTATTTTTCGCCTTGGACCTTCCCAAAGGCACCAAAAACACGCCAAAGCCCGTAGCGACAATTGCCGCCCGCAGCCGCGCAGAACTCTTGCGTGATCCACGTATCGTTGTTGCCATCATTTGTGCCATGGTGGCCTATGCCCTTATGAACCTTGTGATGACATCCACGCCTTTGGCTGTTGTCGGGTGCGGATTTACCAAAAATAATGCAAATGACATCGTGTCCGCCCATGTGTTGGCCATGTTCGCGCCGTCGTTTTTCACAGGCCATCTGATCGCCCGTTTTGGCGTCGAACGGATCATTGCCGCGGGCCTCGTTATCCTATTGTGCGCGGGGATCGTGGCACTATCGGGCGTGACGCTGGGCAACTTCTTTGTCGCGCTGATCCTGCTTGGTTTGGGGTGGAACTTTGGCTTTATCGGCGCAACAACTATGTTGGCAGCATCGCACACGCCAAATGAACGCGGCGTTGTGCAGGGCATGAACGATATGATTGTGTTTGGCATGGTGACGTTGGCGTCATTGGCATCCGGCGGTTTGATGAATTGCTCTGGCGGCACTGCAGTCGAGGGATGGACGGCCGTGAACCTTGCGATGGTGCCGTTTCTGGTGCTGGCAGGTGGTGCACTTATCTGGTTGACGATGCTTCGCCCGAAGTCAGCCTAGGATCGCGATCCGCGCAAGCGATGTAGCCTGCCGCAAGGGGCCGATATCAATCGCCCCGTCGGCCACCCGTGCCGGAGCCGCGATCACCTGCCTGAGGATCGGTTTGGCCATGAACCCCGCGAGTTTGACCGCCTTTGGTGCATCACCACGTGTCAGTGCCGCAAGCCCGTCTTGGGCCAGCGCACGCACACCGTCAACAGTACCGTCAACCAGCGGTTTGCGCCCGCGATCTTCCAGTTCTGGTACGGCGCGCAGCAGGTTGGCGATGCCGACACCTTTTGCAAAATCACGCACCTGTTGTTCATTTTCCGCACCCAGTAGGCGCGCAGCCGTCCACAAAAGCCCGCCTGACGTGGCATCGATATATTCCGCCAAATGGCCGTGGTCCTCGAAAGCATCGGAATAGATATCCCAGCGTCTCGCGGACACAAGCGTATCCAGCGTTTGGGCCCCTTGCGCATCCAGCACATCTGCCAATGCGTCGACGACCTCGTGCTTGCGTGGTTTCGCCCCTGTGCTGATTTCTTCCAGCGCGTCGCGCCACCATTGCAGGCGCATTTCTGCGATCATGTCTTCTTTGGTGACCCACGGCGCGCGCGTTACTTCGATGTTAAAGGCAAACAGCGGGAACAAGACGCGGCGCGCAGCCACAGGGGCTGCCATGGTTGCGCGGAACCGTTCGGGGTCGCTGCGTTCGACCAATGCGGCGCAAGCATTCAGGCTCATGCGCTGTTGGCCCCGTCGCGGATCAGTTTCCAATTGATCGCATCAATCAGCGCATCGAATGACGCATCAACGATATTGGCAGACGCCCCCACGGTAGACCATGCATTGCCCTGCCCGTCTTCGCTGTCGATGATCACGCGGGTGACCGCGTCGGTGCCGCCATTGGTGATGCGCACCTTAAAGTCGACCAGATGCATGTCTGCAATGATCGCCTGATATGGGCCGAGGTCCTTGGCCAATGCACGCCAAAGCGCGTTGACCGGACCGCGATCAAGCCCGTCGGGGCCTTGGCTTTCGGACACGTTCAACATCTTCTCGCCGCCGACTTTGACGACGACAACGGCCTCGGACCACGAGACCATGTTGTTGTATTTGTTGCGGCGACGTTCAATGGACACGCGGTAGCGTTTGACCTCAAAGAAATCCGGCATCTGGCCCAGCTCTTGGCGCGCGAGCAGCTCGAAACTGGCTTGGGCGGTATCGTAGGAATAGCCGCGCGCTTCCATGTCTTTGATCCGGTCAAGGATGCGAGACAGGGCTGGGTCGCCTTTTTCCACGGTGATCCCTGCTTGGGTCAGGCGTTCACGCAGGTTGGATTGCCCTGCTTGGTTCGACATTGGCACAATGCGGCTGTTGCCGACGACGGCGGGGTCGATGTGCTCGTAGGTCGACGGATTTTTCGCAATCGCACTGGCGTGCAACCCTGCCTTATGGGCAAAGGCCGAGGCACCAACATAAGCCGCCTGTTTGGCTGGCACACGGTTGAGAATATCATCAAGCGCGCGCGACAATTTACGCAAACCCGCCAGCGCATCCCCCGTGACACCAGTGTCCAAGGTGCTGGCAAATGGTTCCTTTAACAATAGCGTGGGGATCAGCGTCGTCAGGTTGGCATTGCCACAGCGTTCGCCAAGGCCATTCAGCGTCCCTTGGATTTGGCGGGCACCTGCTAATACCGCAGCCAGCGAATTGGCAACGGCGTTTTCGGTGTCGTTATGGGTGTGAATGCCAAGATGCGTACCCGGAATTCCGCTTGCGATGACGTTGGTCACAATCTCGGACACTTCGTGGGGCAAGGTGCCGCCATTGGTATCACATAAAACGATCCAGCGCGCGCCAGCGTCGTAAGCCGCATGAATGGCCTTGAGCGCATAATCGGGATTTGCCTTATAGCCGTCAAAGAAATGTTCGGCGTCAAATAGCGCCTCACGGCCTTGGGCGACTAAATAGGCAAAGCTGGCGCGCAGGTTTTCCAGATTTTCATCCAAAGTGATGCCAAGCGCCGTGGTCACGTGGAATTCATGGCTTTTGCCGACCAGACACACGGCGGGTGTGTTTGCGTTCATCACGGCGGCCAGCACATCATCGTTTTCCGCCGACCGCCCCGACCGTTTGGTCATGCCAAAGGCGGTCATGGTCGCGCGTGTTTTCGGGGCTGCATCGAAAAAGTCTGAATCGGTCGGGTTCGCACCCGGCCAGCCGCCTTCGATATAGTCGACCCCTATGGCATCGAGCATGCCCGCGATCTGATGTTTTTCATCGGTCGAAAACTGCACGCCTTGGGTTTGTTGGCCATCGCGCAGCGTTGTATCGAACAGATATAGCCGTTCCTTCATCACATATCCCCGAGTTTGGCGGCGTCAAAGTCCGGTCCGGGTGTCCACGTCGCCTGCCCGCCCACGTCTGTGACCTGCACACCTGCGGCGTTCAGGATATCGCGCACCTCATCGGCGAGGCCCCAATCCTTGTTGCTGCGCGCCTGCGCACGTTGGGCCAATAATGCATCAACCCGTGCCGCAACCGCAGGAGCGATATCCGCGCCCGCCTCGCCGCCGTCCAGCATCGGGATATCCGCCCAGTCGCCCACCAACCCCAGCATTTCCATGCCATGGGCAAAGCCCGCAAGCGTCGCTGGCGTTTTGTTTTTCGACAACACATGCAGGCGCGAAATGGCGCCCGACGTGTTCAGATCATTGGCAAGCACGCCGACAAATTCGGCGTCAGCCTGCCATTTGCCATCGGCCTTCAGCGCGTCGATCAGCGCAGGATTGAACCCGTGGCCTTGCAAAATACCGTACCATTTCCGCAAGGTGGCGTCCGCCTCGCCCTTTTTCTTGTCGGTCCAGTCCATCGGTTTGCCGTAATGGGTGCCCATCATGACAAGACGAATGATCATCCCGTGGATGCCATCATCCAGCAGGTCGCGCACCGTAAAGAAATTACCAAGCGATTTGGACATTTTCTTGCCCTCGACCTGAAGCATTTCATTGTGCAGCCAGATGTTTGCAAAATCGTGGCCTGCGCATGTCGATTGCGCAATCTCGTTCTCGTGGTGCGGGAATTGCAGGTCATTGCCGCCGCCATGGATGTCGAACGCGGACCCAAGCAGGTCCGGCGCCATGGCGGAACATTCGATATGCCAGCCAGGTCGTCCGTAGCCCCACGGGCTATCCCATCCGGGTTGCCCGTCAGCAGAGGGTTTCCACAGCACAAAATCCATCGGATTGCGTTTGTACGGGGCCACTTCGACCCGCGCGCCTGCGATCATGTCATCGACCGAGCGGCCCGATAGAAGCCCGTATTCCGCGTAGGAGCGGACGCGGAACAGCACATGGCCCTCGGCCTCGTAGGCGTGATCCTTGGCGATCAGATCGGCGATCATTTCGATCATCTCGGCGATGTAGTCGGTCGCGCGTGGCTCGTGGGTGGGCCGCCGCACACCCAGGGCATCCATATCGTCATGATACCAGCCGATCGTCTCGTCGGTGATATCGCGGATCGAGCGGCCCGTCTCGGCGGCCTTGGCATTGATCTTGTCGTCCACATCCGTGAAGTTGCGGGCGTATTGCACATGCGCCTCGCCGTATTCATGGCGCAGCAGGCGATACAGCACGTCGAACACGACCACGGGGCGCGCATTGCCGATATGAGCGCGGTCATAGACGGTCGGCCCGCAGACATACATCCGCACGTCGGTCGGGTCGATGGGCGCAAACTCTTCCTTGCGCCGCGTCTTCGTATTGTAGAGCCGGATGGCCATGGGTCGTCTCCCGTGCGCGAATCGAAGGCGCTGCGGCGACGCTGTAGCATTCAGGAGAGGCGAATGAAAACGGGCCGCAAGCGATATGCTAGCGGATAATGCAGCAGCCGATAATGGCGAAAGCTGTTCTCATAAGACGGTTATGGCTTCGGCGGCGGCTTGTCGTCAAGCGGTTCCTCGATCACCACGTACTCGACGTCGATCACCTCGCCACCGCGCTGCGCCGCCCGTTGCTCTCGCATCTGACGCGCCAGTTCGGGGTTCCTCGCCTCGAACTCCTTGCGCATCTTGCCCATCTTCCACCGTCCATAGAGGTAGAGAACGGGCGCGAGCACCAGCAGCGCCACGAAGATGATCGTGCCGAGCCAGATGGCCAGAGCAAGGATACCGATGCCGCCCACCGCAGCGGCGATTTTCTGAAACGGGTTCATGCTGTGAATATAGGGGCGTCATGCATCATGCGGTAGGCCCCTTCAGCGAGTTTGCACCCATCTTCGTTCCCCAGCGAAAGAAGAACCGTACGAGCAGGAGGATCAGGCCGCCCATGACGACCACTCCCAGCGCATAGGTCGAGAACGGTATCGCATCGAGTTCAGGCATTCCATCCGCCTGCCGGACCATCGCAACGACGATAGCGATCACGATCACCGTGGCTATGGCGATCATCAGAGCGACTTTCCATGAAAACGGTCTCGATGCCTCGCTTCCCGTGAGTCGCCCGTGTCGTTGTCCCGCCATCATAGCACCGGTAATCGTGCCGATTGCCGTGCCGGTGTTACCGAGAAAAGGAAATATCGTCGAAAGCAATCCGAGGACGACGGACGTGACGATGAAGACCCAGAGGAAATCGAAGAGGATGCGGCCCATCTGTAGCTCCCCGTCCCTCAGCGCCGCAGCAGGGGCAGCAATTCGGCCATGTCTGGACCGTTGACACGGCCCGTCAAAGCCTTTCGGAGCGGCATGAAGAGCGCCTTACCCTTGCGGCCCGTCCTCTCCTTCAGCGTATTGGTGACTGCACGCCACGTCGCATCGGTCCATGGCTTCGCCGCATCCAGTTCGGTGAGTGCCGTCGTAACATAGCCCGCGTCCTCGGCGTCGATCACGGGTGAGCACTCGCCGTTCAGGATCGCGACCCAATCGGAAATATCATCCAGACCGTCGATATTCTCGCGGATCAACAGCCAGAACGGTTCGGCGATGTCCTCCGCAACACCCGCATCGCTCAGGCGATCGGCCACATCGGCATAGGGTTTCGCGTGCAATGCCTTGAGGTTCAGCGCCCCCAGATCGTCCATGCCGAACCGCGCGGGGGCGCGCCCGAATTTCGAGAGATCGAACCCGTCGATCATCTCCTCGTGACTCGCCCTCGCCTCGATCGGATCGGACGACCCCAGACGTGCCATGTACGACAGCAGCGCCATCGGCTCGATCCCGTTTTCCCGGATCGATTCGAGAGTGAGCGAACCGAGACGCTTCGAAAGGCCCGCTCCTTCCGCATCTACGAGCAGGGAGTGATGTGCGAACCCGGTCGGCTTGTCGCCTAACGCATCGAATATCTGGATTTGCGTGGCGGTATTGGTGACATGATCCTCGCCCCGGATCACATCCGTCACGCCGAAGTCGATATCGTCACAAACACTGCACAGCGTATAGAGGTATCCGCCATCCTCGCGGATCAGCACAGGGTCGGACACGGAAGCGCAATCCACGTTCGTCTCGCCCCGAATGCCATCCGCCCAGGTCACGCGCTCCTGATCGAGACGAAAGCGCCAGTGCGGGCGACGGCCCTCGTCTGCCAGTCGAGCACGATCCTCATCCGTCAGGTTGAGCGCAGCGCGATCATAGACGGGGGGGCGGCCGGCCTGACGCTGATACTTCCGGCGAAGGTCGAGTTCCGTGGCGGTTTCATACGCCGGATAGAGCCGCCCATCCCCACGCAGGGCATCGGCGGCGGCATCATAGCGATCGAGACGCACGGACTGGCGCTCGAACCGGTCCCATCCGAGGCCCAGCCAATCGAGATCGCGCTTGATCGCGTCGACATGCTCCTCCTTCGACCTTTCCGCGTCGGTATCGTCGATCCGCAGGATGAATTGCCCCCCCTGCTTGCGGGCGTACAGCCAGTTCAGCAAGGCAGGGCGCAGGTTGCCGACATGAAGACGGCCAGTGGGCGACGGGGCGAAACGGGTGACGGTCATCGGAGATGCTCGGTTGAAGAAGATGCCTCCTGCGATACCCCCGATGGACCGGAAAGGAAACCCGTCCCCACCGGGTCACTCGTAGCTCAGATCGGTAGCCTTGCCCCGAAAGATGGTGAAGGCGAGTGCGCTGTAGGCGATGATGACCGGCAACACGACGCAGACCCCTGCGAGTATGATGGCGAGGCTTTCGGGCGAGCTCGCCGCCTCGTAAACCGTCATGCGCTCGGGCACCACATAGGGGTAGAACGAGTAGGCCATGCCGAAGAATCCGAGCATGAAGAGAACGCAGGCCATACCGAAGGGCACCCAGCACCATCGGTCCTCAGCATCGGGCAGGTGGCGAAGGGAGAGCCACAGGCCGACGATCAGCAGGGTCGAGAGAAGCGGCAAGGGTAAAAGGAAGGCAAATTCAGGCAGCGAGAACCACTTGTCGAAGATGCGGTCGCTGACCATGGGTGTCGCCGCCGAAATGCCGACGAAACCGAGGACGATACCGACCAGTCCGACCTTCGCCCATGCGATCGACTTGAGTTGCAGGACGTCCTCGGTCTTCATCAGCAGCCATGTCGCGCCGATGAACGCATACGCGGCAGTCAGGCATAGAGCAGCCAGACACGCGAACGCGATCGTCGCAGGGGTCGACTCCAGCCCCATGATATAGAGACCGAGCATGTAGCCCTGCGACAGCGATGCCATCAGCGAACCAGTGACGAAAGCGGTGTTCCACTGGCGTTTGCCACGCTCGGTGGCGGTCTTTCCCCGGAACTCGAAGGCAACGCCGCGCAGGATCAGTCCGAACAGCATCACCGCGACGGGCAGATAGAGCGTCGTGAGAATCAGGCCGTGCGCCGCCGGAAAGGCGACGAGCAACAGGCCGATGGCCAGCACCAGCCACGTCTCGTTCGCATCCCAGAAAGGACCGATGGAGGCGATCATGCGGTCCTTCTCGATATCGGTGGCAAAAGGCATCAACACGCCGACGCCCAGATCGAAGCCGTCGAGGATGACGTAGACCAGGATCGACGCTCCCATCAGGAGAGCGAAGATCACGGGCAGGGTCGTCTCGGGGGTGGCGAACATATCGAGCATCAGATCACTCCGCAGGAACGGCGTTGTTGACGACGGACCCGTCGCGTAGGGGATCGCGGATCGGCTTGCCCTTCGCCGCACGGCTCGCAAGCCCGAAGATCGTGGTGATATAGGCCCCCAGCAGCACGCCGTAGACGACGAGATAGGCTGTCAGAGTCCCGGCGACGTAGGCTGCAGGCACATCGGCTACTGCCTGCTTGGTCGTCATGACACCGTTCACGAGCCAAGGCTGCCGTCCGATCTCTGTCGTATACCAACCCGCGAGTGTCGCCACCCAACCCGAGAATGTCATGCCGACGAGACCGATCATCAACGGCCTGGGCAGATTGTCGACCCCGCCACGCCGCCACAGACGCCATGCAGTGAACCAGGAGACGACGAGCATCAGCATTCCGGTCGCGACCATCACACGGAAGGACCAGAAGACCGGAGCCACGGGCGGATGCATCGGGGTGCCGTCCTCGGCCACGAAGTCGTTGAGACCCGGTACGACGCCATCCGCCTTGTGCTTGAGGATCAGGCTCGCCCCCGACGGGATGCCGATCTCGAGATCGTTCGAGCGGGTTTCCTCGTTCGGCAGGGCGAAGAGGACGAGGGGCACGTTGCCGCGCGTTTCCCAGTTGCCCTCCATTGCCGCGACCTTCTGGGGCTGATGCTCCAGCGTGTTGAGGCCATGCAAGTCACCCGCGAGAATCTGGAGCGGTATGAGAACCGCGCCGATGCAGATACCCGTCTTCAGCGTGAGGCCCGTGCCATGACACTTATCGCCCAGAAGCCGACGGAAGGCAGCGACACCGGCCAGCAGGAAGGCGACGGTCAGACCGCTCGCCAGCAGCATATGTACGAGCCGGTAGGGCATGGAAGGGTTGAAGACGATGGCCCACCAGTCGGTCGCATGGGCAACACCGTCGATCATCTCGAAGCCCTGCGGCGTGTGCATCCAGGAGTTCAAGACGAGAATCCAGAACGCACTGACGGTCGTGCCGAAGGCGACGAGGAAAGTCGCCAACGTATGCATCCAGCCGGGAACGCGGCTGAACCCGAACAGCATGATGCCGAGGAAAGCAGCTTCCAGAAAGAAGGCCGTCAGGATTTCATAGGCCAGCAGCGGACCGGCGATGTTGCCGACGGTTTCCATGAAACCCGGCCAGTTCGTGCCGAACTGAAAGCTCATGGTAATGCCCGACACGACGCCGAGGCCAAAGCTGAGCGCGAAGACCTTCACCCAGAAGCGGTAGGCCATCATCCAGCGTTCATCCCCGGTACGGTTGAAGCGCATCTTGAAGAACAGCAAAACCCAGCCCAAGGCGATGGTGATCGTCGGAAACAGGATATGGAACGAGATATTCGCCGCAAACTGAATGCGGGAAAGGATCAGTTCATCCATCGGTCAGGCCTTTCTCTTGGCGGTATCGGTACGATCGACCATCGAGAGGAGCCTGGTATCGCCGACGAATTTCTGAAGTCGCGAGCCGAGCGCGAGAAGCTGCTTGAGACGCTGGGTCTCCAGCCGGTTCATGTCATCGTACCAAGAGGTCAGCAGCTCGATCAGCTCCCGCAATTCGGCCAGACGCTCATGGGCATGTTTATCGGAATCGCTTTCGGGGATCTGCATTTCCAGTTCGCGCAGCTTGGTGAGAGTAGGGTCGATCTCGCGCTTCTTGCGCTCTTCGACCAGGCTGCGTACGATTTCCCACATGTCATCCGGAGTCGTGAAATAATCGCGCCGATCATCGGGCAGGTGCCGCAGACGCACCAGTTTCCATACCTGCAATTCCTTCAGACCCATGGAGACGTTCGAGCGCGAGAACCCGAGCTTGTCCACGATCTGGTCGGCATTGAGCGGAATATCGCTCAGGAACAGCACGGCGTAGATTTGACCGACCGTACGGTTGATGCCCCAGCGTGATCCCATTTCGCCGAAATGGAGTACGAATTCCTGTTTGAGTGAGGAAAGGTTCATCGCGGACTTCCACTTCGTGTGTTTTCAATAATTCCTGAAATTACAGGTATGCTTGATGATCGCACCGGCAAGGGACCACGATTGCGACGGATACGCACACTGATATCGCTGAAATTTCACGGACAGTGCCGCTTGCGCTCGCAACTGCACGACAGGGTCGCTACATCGTCGGTATGGCTTTAGCACCGACCATCGTCGATCTGGAACGTCTCGCGGAGCAGGCTTTCCTTGCCCTGCCCGGTCCCGTGCGTACCCGATGCGACACGCTGATCGTTCGCGTCGAGGAAGAGGCGGATGGCGAGACCCTTGCGGAGATGGGGATCGACAACCCATACGACCTGACCGGTCTGTACGATGGTGTGCCCCTGATCGATAAGAGCATGGCCGATCCGGTGCCGCGCACGGATATCGTCTGGCTCTATCGGCGGGCAATTCTATGGGAATGGATCGAGCGGGCAGACGTGACGCTGGAAGAACTCGTCACCCACGTGCTCGTGCATGAGATTGCGCACCATTTCGGCTGGTCCGACGATGATATCGCCCGGATCGATCGCTGGTGGGAATGACTGGAGTGTCAGTGAATGGAGCGGGCGGCGGGAATCGAACCCGCGTCATCAGCTTGGAAGGCTGAGGTCTTACCACTACACAACGCCCGCGCAGGGATGCTTGCTATAGCCCTGCAAGAGCGGACGGGCAAGGATTATCGCGGCATTTCGATTGCCGGAATATCCCATGGTCGCGACTCGACCGTGTGAATCCGTCCCTACCCGCCGAGTTCGGCAAGGCTGCGATGGCAATCGATTATATGGCCGTTGCCGTCATCCAGCTTGGGCGGATCGACGGTTTCGCAGGTGCCGGGAATCGCCATTGGACAGCGCGCAAAGAACGGACAGCCTTTTTCGGTCAGCTTAACGCCGCCCGATGCTCCGGCCTTGGCTTCGCGGGTCTGGGCCGCTTCCTCGAGCCAACCGACGCGCGGTTCGGGAACGGAGGAGACCAGGAGGCGCGTATAGGGGTGGAAGGGCGGCGACAGGACGCGGTCGGTCGGGCCTTGTTCGGCCACCATGCCCGCATACAGAACGACGACTTCATCGGCGAAGGAGGAGACGGTCGAAAGATCGTGACTGATGAAGACGAAGGATACGCCGGTCTCGCGTTGCAGGCGGTTGAGCAGATCGATGACGTTCGCCGCGACGATAGTATCGAGGGCGGAGGTAACTTCGTCGCAAAGTACGACCTCGGGATCTGCCGCCAACGCACGGGCGAGATTGACGCGCTGTTTCTGGCCGCCGGAGAGTTCATGCGGATAACGGTCGGCGAATTGTTGGGGCAATTCCACCAGATCGAGCAGGTAATCGACGCGCTGGCGGCGGGTCATGCCGGCGGCGGTACCGTAGAAGTCTATGGGCCGCCCTAGGATATCGCGGATGCGCTGGCGTGGGTTCAGGGCCGTATCGGCCATCTGGTAGACGAACTGAACCTTCTGAAGCTGGGATCGCGAACGGCCGGCGAGGTCGGGCGAGAGACGCTCCCCGTCGAGGTGGATCTCGCCGCCATAGGCAGGGAGCAAGCCCGCAAACACCCTTGCGAGCGTGGATTTGCCGCAACCGGATTCCCCGATGATTCCCACCGTCTTGCCACGCTCGATGGCGACATTGACGTCGCGCAGGATCGGTACAGCCGGTTTGCCGCTCAAGTCGAGTGCACCATAGCCCGCATCGATGGCGATTGCCTGAAGAGCCGGGGCATCGCGCAGGTGTTCGTCGGAGGACACCTCGCCCTGACCTGCCTCGGGCATCGGCCGGATCGCGGCCATGAGGCGCTTCGTATAGGGATGGACCGGGTTGTTGATGATCCGGTCGACCGGGCCGGACTCCTTGATCTCGCCGTTATAGAGTACGACGATACGATCGGCGATCTGGGCGACCACGGCGAGATCGTGCGTGACGTAGATCGCCGCTGCCTCCTCTTCCTTGATGACTTGCTTGAAGGCCTTGAGGACTTCGATCTGCGTCGTCACGTCGAGGGCGGTGGTCGGCTCGTCGAGGACCAGCAACTCCGGATCGCCGCAAAGGGCCATCGCTGCCATGAGCCGCTGGAGCTGTCCGCCGGACACCTGATGGGGATATCGGTCGCCAATGGTTTCGGGGTTCGGCAATTCCAAGGCTCGATAGAGTTCGAGAGCCTTTGAGTTGGCTTCTTCCTGCGTCTTGGTGCCGTGGAGGACGGGAGCTTCCGTCACCTGCTCGTTGATCTTGATCGAGGGATTGAAGGTCGCTGCTGCAGACTGGGCGAGATAAGCGACCGAGATGCCGCGCAGGGGGCGCAACTCGTCAGTCGTCATCTTCGTGACGTCCTGTCCGAGCAGAACCGCCTCGCCGCCCGTGAAACTGAGGCCCGGTTTGGCATAGCCGAGCGCCGAGAGCGAAATTGTCGTCTTGCCGGAGCCGGATTCGCCGATCAGGGCCACGACCTCGCCGCGCCGTACCTGAAAATCGACCCCTTTCACGATGCGGATTTCCGACCCGTCATGCTGGATGGCCCCGATCTTCAGATCGCGGGCTTCGAAGACCACATCGTCGGGATTTCGTACGTCGGTCATGCGCTACAGCCGCTTCGAGAGACGACCGCCCGCTTGCGCGGAAACGTCATCGACGACGAGGTTGATCGCGACGGTCAGGGTGGCGATGGCGAAGGCCGGAGCGAGGACGGGAATAATCGATTCTCCGTATTGCAGCGCGCCGAGGTTCTCGCGAACCATGGAACCCCAGTCGGCCTGTGGTGGCTGAACCCCGAGGCCGAGGAAGCTGAGCGACGAGATGAAGAGGATCACGTAGATCAGGCGCAGGCCGAAATCGGTAATGAGAGGCATGGCGGCATTGGGCCAGATTTCGCGGGTGATGATCCACCAGCGACCCTCGCCGCGCGCCTTTGCGGCCTCGACGAAGTCCATGACCATGATTTCCTGTCCCAAGGCTCGGGCAAGGCGGAAGACGACGGTGGCGTAGATCAATCCGGCGGTGCAGATCAGCACGGGGATCGAGGAGCCGATGGCGGCGACCACGACGAGACCGAGCATGATCGTCGGCAAGCTGAGAAAGGCGTCGTTGATACGGCTCATCACCATATCGACCTTGGGACCGGAAACTGCAGCACCGATGCCGAGGATGACGCCGATCACGTAGGCGAGGACGGTGGCGGCAAACGAGATGCCGATGGTGCGACCCGCGCCATAGACGATGCGGGAGAGGATATCGCGATCCTCGACATCGGTTCCGAGCCAAGCGCCTTCACGCGGCGTCTGGAATTCGCTGTAGTCGTCGGGGAATGGCAGATCGTTCTCGCCCCATGGCGCGATCCATGAGCCGAACAGGGCGATGAGAACCCAGAAGGTGACGATGATCGCGCCGATCCAGCCCGTGAGCGACAGTCGGAAACGTTCCTTCGGCGCGGAATCGGGCAGCTCGTCGAAGCTGACGCCATCATCGTAGGGGGCGACGAAGTAATCCGTATCCTCGGGATCGGGTATACCACCCAGCATGTCCGGATGGGCGCCGATGGGAGTGTCGTTCGAACTCATTTCGGATGCCTCAGACGGGGGTTGGAGGCGAAGGCGGCGATATCGGCGATGAGCATCAGGATCACGTAGGTCAGGCAGAAGATCATCCCGAGCCCCTGGATCAACACGAAGTCACGGCTCTGGACGCCCTGTACGATCAGGGTCGCAAGGCCCGGATAGGCAAAATAGACCTCGACCACGATCACCCCGGTGACGAGATAGGCAAGGTTGAGCGCGACCACGTTGACGATGGGACCGATGGCATTCAGCAGTGCATGGCGAAAGATGATCCGGCTGCGCGGTACGCCCTTCAGGATCGCCATTTCGATATAGGGCGAGGACATGACGTTGAGCACCGCCGCCCGGCTCATGCGGATGAGCTGGGAGGCGATGACGAAACTCAGCGTCGCGATGGGCAGGGCGAAATGGGAAATCAGCTCGAAGAATCCCTTGCCCTCGGTGCTGCCGACGACGACGGCATTGCCGATGTCGAGGGCGAAGACGAAGAGGAGGACGAGCAGGGTCGCAGTGAAGAATTCGGGGGCGGCGACCAGCGAGACAGAGATGAAGGTCAACACGCGGTCATAGAGAGAACCGGGAAACATCGCGGCCATGATTCCGAGCATGAGCGAAATCGGCACGCCGATGAGAGCGGTGAGGCAGGAAACGATGACGGTATTCTTGTAGCGGTCGGCGATCAGTTGCGTGATCGGCACATCCGAAGAGAGAGAGATGCCGAGATCGCCGCGCAGGAAATTCGATAGCCACCCGAGATATTGCTGCCAATACGGCTTGTCGAGGCCCAGCTTTTCGCGAAAGGCGGCGACGTTCTCGGGAGTGGCCTGTTGACCGAGACGGATCTGCGCGGCGTCGCCGGGCAGGATCTTGGTGCCGAAGAAGATGATGATCGAGACGGCCAGGACCGTGATAAGCCCGATACCGAGGCGGCGGAGGATGAGGCCGGTCATGGGGCGAAAACTCCCATGTTTTCCGGTGCCATACCCGCGAAATCCAGTATCGATTTCACCGTGTTTCTTGCACTCGTATCGTTTTCCAGCCCCACGGTGCAAACCCGTGGAACCATGGAGTCCCGCTTTCGCGGGAAGGGCAATGCTCTCGTATGAGCGCCACGTGTTACTACCCCCGGACACGAGGTCCGGGGGCGGTCATTTGCTGAACGCACGATCAGGCGTCATCGCGCCAGAGGGTGACAGGGGCTTCCGCGCCACCGAAGTTATTGAGCGGCACTTCCGTACGGCCCTTCACATGCGAGGCGGCGGCATCGACGTAGTTGCGGTGCACCGGGATCGCCTGACCATTTTCCTCGTGGATCATAGTCTGGAGATCGCAATACTTCTGCTTGCGCTTGTCGGCATCGGTTTCACCGCGCACGTCGATGAGAAGCTGATTGAACTTGTCGTTGTTCCAGCGCGTCTCGTTCCAGTCTGCATCGCCCTTGAACGCCAGCGTCATCATGATGTTGGCGGTCGGGCGCATGTTCCATGCTGCGACGCAGATCGGGTCTTTCAGCCACACGGCACCCCAATAGCCATCGGTCGTGACTTTCTTGACATCGAAGTTCGCACCGATCTTCTTGCCTTCGCGTTGCATGAAGAGGCACTGCTCGACGGCACCGGGGGCGACTTCGGCAGCCGTGACCGGAATGGATGTGGAGCCAAGGCCCGATTTCTCCCAGTGGTACTTGGCCTTCTCGGGATCCAGCTCGCGCTGCGGGATATCCGGGCAATGGTCGAAATAAGCCGCGTTGATCGGCTGATCGTTGCCAAGCGTACCCTGACCCTTCAGAACGCCCTTCAGGAGACGCTGGCGGTCCTGAAGATACTGCATCGCCTTCCACATGTGCCGATTGGACGATTCCTTCATGTCGAGGCGTGGCGTGATGTTGACATAGGCACCGGCCTTCAGAGACCAGATATCCATCCCTTCCGTACCCTCGACCTGAGAGATCGCCTTTGGCGGCAGGTTGACCATCGCATCGACGTCACCGGCGAGGAAGGCATTGAGGCGGGCGGTGGAATCGCCGATGCCGTAATGCTCCAGCTCGTCGAGATAGCCGCCTTCTCCCCAGTAGTTCTCGAAACGCTCACCGATGGCGCGCACGCCCGGCTTGAATTCCTTGACCTTGTAAGGGCCGGTCCCGACGGCGGTCGCGAAGTCTTCCGTACCGTCCTGAAGGATCTTGAAGTGGAAGGTGCCCAACGCGATGGGCAGGTCTGCGTTCGGCGAATTGAGGACGGCCTTGACCTCGTAGTCGTTCACCTTCTCCCACTTGTCGACCATCGACACGAGGGACGATGCCTTGGAAATGGAATCCTTGCCCATGTGACGGTTCATCGTGAAGATCACGTCATCGGCGGTCAGGGTCTTGCCGTCGTGGAATTCGACGCCCTTGCGGATCTTGAAGGTCCATTCGGTCGCGTCGGCATTCGAGGTGATGTCCTCGGCCAGTTCCGGCTCGTAACCGAGTTCCGGCGTCAGGCGCGTCAGCGAGCCGTAGAACATGCGCCCGCGAAAGTAGTCCGCCGCCGAGGTGTAGAGCGCCGGGTCGAGCGTGTCGTTGGGACCGTGCTGGTCGGCGGCCATGATCAGCTTGCCGCCGCGCTTGGGC
>ENA-ORXM01002843-ORXM01002843.1-marine-metagenome-genome-assembly--contig:-NODE-2843-length-18867-cov-3.991272_pt1 | contig 18867 bp, 9 predicted proteins | sample MGYA00237867_ERZ511480 | MGnify/ENA primary metagenome ERZ511480 (study PRJEB26309, sample SAMN06266103) | marine metagenome | isolation source: Algal blade | place: United Kingdom:Sidmouth, United...
TCAATTTTATTTTTACAATATCACCTATAAAAAATGAACCATTATCCAATTTTTTATTGAATCTTAAGCCATAATCAAAACGATTTAAGCTAAAGTCTGCTTTAACACCTATAGTTGTTTTTTTAGTTGGGTCTTGAAATGGACCAAGAATTTCGATAGGGAAAGATATGTCTTTTGTAACCCCTTTAATTGTCATTTTACCATTCATTGTATATTTACCGTCACTTCCTTTTTCAACAGAAGTAGATTTAAAGTTTATCTCAGAATGATTTTCGGCATCTAACCACATTTTCCCTTTTAAATGACCATCTCTAGTTTTATTATTACTATCCAAGCTATTGACATCTATTGTAGCATTTAAAGTAAGTGTAGAATAGTCTTCTCCTTCCATTGTTATATCTGCACTAAATTCATTAAATCTACCTTCTACTTCTCCTACAAGGAAACGTTCTACACCAAAACCAACGTGAGTATGCCCAACATCGAGTACATAAGTTGAACTAGGATTTGTAAAGCTAAAAAGTGATAGTACTATTAGTAGTGATAAAGTTTTAAGTGTTTTCATAATTGTTCGTTTTTTGAACATCCCAAAAAGCAGAAAGGAAGGTAAAATTTAAAAGTTGTATTGCTTTTTGGGATGTAAGATAACAACTCTGAATATAGGTTTGTTGCTTCTCCTCTGAGAGTGGTTCCTTACCAATCGCCATAATCTTACGTAACTGAGCACCAATAACTCCAACAAAGGCAAAGGTGATTAAATTCTTAGCCACATCAGAAAAACGACTATCATTCTCCCAACCATCCATTGATTTTGTTTTGTCCAAAAACTTCTGGGCAGGTGACAAGCCATTTTCCGCTAAGGCAAGCATTAGTTTTTTAGTAATTAAAACATTAAAGGTCTTTTTAAGACCTAAGTCTGCTTGTCCCAATTGCCCCAAATCATAGATCTTATCCGCCATCTGCACTTGCTGTGCATTCATTTGCTCCATCAAGGCATTTAGGGCTGCCATTTCATTTTGAATTTCTTGGGTTGCACCATTCACCTCTAGTGTAATACTACTATCGGTTATACCTTGTATGATAATGTTGTTATTCCCTTGATTCGTTATATTATTCTCCATCTGGTTTTACGGTCTGTCTTCTGTCTCAATAGTTCCTTAGAAAAGGATTAGCAGCAAAATATTTTTTTAATTCATACAATACTGATATATCAATTCAGTATAAAATGCTTTTTCACTAGCCCCTAAAGGCTCAGCGAAGCTAATTCAACGAACTATTACTATTTAGTGTATAGAACTTATTCTTTTTTATAGGCAAGAATGCTATTGTTGAGAACCATAGCATTCTTGCAAACTCTAACTGTTAGAGGATTAATTGGAATTTTCTTTCATCCATCCTTCTAATATTCCCATAGATTGTTCATCTACAAAATACACCATGTGGTGACAGTCTACTCTTTCTGTGATGGGTTTAAAATAGGTTGGTACGCCCAAAATACTATCTGTGGATACTGCAATATCATTTTTATTGGCTCCATAAACCACATTACCAACCTGAACAGATGCCCAATCCATCAATTTTGCCAAAACACCACTTGCTGTACCTTTATAGTTCGTAATGTCTCCTGCAATGACATAATACTGGACATTTTCAGAGAGTGGATGATTGTTTAACTCTGTCAAAAAAGGGCTACCAACGCCCATTTGCTCCAAGGTTACCGTTAGTTTTTTGGTCATAGATAAACCTGTAATTGCTTGAACTAAAGAGGCGGCACCAAATGTTTTAAAGTTTAAAGCAAAGGTCATTCCTGCCGTTGCCAAATCTCTATAAGCAGCTATTTTAGAAAAGGCAGAACCAGCATTAGGCGTTCCTAACATATATAAGTTACGAATCAACAAATCTCCTCGCAAATCTGGACTTTGAATAAAACCTCTAGAAACTAAACCACCCATAGAGTGTGCTACAATATCAATGGTCTTCCCTGCTCCTTCCACAATCCCAACCTTTGTTAGTTCTTCTTTGAAATGAGTAGAAATTTCAGGAATTGGCGTGTTCAGATTCTCATAATCATAGGTCAATACCAAGTCATAATAATTTAGGGCAAATTCCAAGTTAACGGCCATCGCACTCGTATCTCCTATGATTCCATGAAGTACCACTAATATTTTACTCGCTTCAGCCACTTTTGCTGCCACGCCCTCTTTTTCTCGGGTTCCTCCATGGGCATAATCTACCCAACAAAGGTTATAATTTTCTTTAGACAGGAACATTCTACCAAAACACATTTTTAGCGATTTTCCTAAACTTCGGGTTCCTTTATTAGAATTTGTTGGCAAATCATGTACTTCGTACAAGTCATTTCCTCTTTCATCTTTCCCTGTATTCGTTCCTATGGGCAAAATAAGTGTTTCTTCTTTGTAAGAACCATCTTCTTGCGGAATCAATATGGTTTCCACTGTAAATGGAAAAACTAACTCACCTTCTGTTTTAGGAACAGATATTTTAAGTGGGTTTTCGGCTAATTCAGTTTCATTCTCAATATTCGTTAATTCCAAGACTGTTTCACTAGGAAAACCTGTTCCATCATCCATATAAAAGAGCTCAAGGTTGGAAACTTTATTTGGAATATTCTCATAAAGCTGATTGGCAGAGCGTGTATTTTGTTGAGGGCTGTTCAAACCTACATTTGCCTTCAAGGCATCGTGTCCATGTATAAAAATGCCTCGATGATCAATTTCAACATCCTTATCACTTAAGGTATTGATGTCTCGCTTTAGATTGAATGCGATGGTTTTGGTGCACCAATCTTTAATATCCTTTCTAGCACTGAAATTTTTAGGTGGATTAGGTTGAAAATATTGTAACTGTTCTTCCATCTTCAAAGATGGTAATTCTAAACCTTGAAGTGTGCTTATTTCTCGTTTTGAAATAAAAACTTTGAGGTAGTTTGTTACATTAGTATCATTTTTTCTAGCAATAGATAAATTGCCACCAGCAATTCCTACAGCATCTTCTAGTTCTTCTCCTGGTTCCAAAATAATATTAGATTGCAAAGGATAAACTGCATGATCTGCTGAAATTAGAGCTAATGCCATGTAGTATTTCTCTCTACTATTATTCTTAATACTAATGATATAACTTATTTCTTCCTCCTCTGTATAATCAAGAATCAACTTGTGATAATCTTTTTGAGGATCTTCATTTGCTTCCTCTAATTCATATTTCTGAATTCCTTTGGGTTCTTTTACCAAACACTTTACTTTATGAGCATCTGAAGGATTATATGTTGTAAATTTAACCTCTATACCCTTCTTGTTGATTCTCGACTTAGGATTATCTAAATCTACGGTATATTTCCACTGGCTCAAATGTTCCAAGACCTCCATTACAACATCCACCTTAAATGCTTCTCTTAAATCTGCCTTTCCAAACTCAAGAATGAAGACCGGACGATTGAAAGAACTTGTTTCATACTTTTCGGTGCTTGGATTCCATATTTCTTCTTGTTGTCGTTCATTCAAACGATAACAAGCATCCTTTTGATCCCATGCCAATACAAATGGGCAAACTAAATCATTCGTTACAAAAACAACTTGTTGTATATTTCTATTTTTTAAGCCCTCATTCAGCAAATCTAAATCTTCTTGCTCGCCTTCAAAACAAATAGTCGTAGGTACTACGGCATAATCCAATATTTCTCCCCAATAGACCGTTTCTCTGGAAGGTTTACGAAAAGAAATTCTCATTTCACTATCCACCAATCCAATTGAATTCACTTGTCCTACGCCCAAAACGTCCTCTGAATCTTTGCTTTCATAAACATTAAAATTAATAGCTCGACTAATATCCAATGGAAACCCTGTTTGAGCACCAAAATCTACTCGAAAAGAGTTTGTTTTAGCAGACTTACCAATTCTGAATCTTGTGCTTTTGGTTAAGCTTTTTTCTCCTGTCAAAAACACATTATTAGAATTAAACAAACCATAGGCTTCCAACTGAGGCGTTTGTTTTTCATGCTTTTGAGAAATTGCCGAAAATACTTGGCTGTAGACTTGAAAATAAGACAGTGACTCATTCTCTTTTAAGGTCGCCAATAAGGACTGTGTAAACCATCCACCATCTTTGGTTTCTCTAGCCAATTCTCTTTCACTACAAGCAGACAGGAGTAAATGTCTTGACATTGGAATCTCTGAAATTTCACCTCCATTTTGTGCTGCTAGTTCCGTATAATAATTTCTATGCTCGTCTAAGGTGGAATCATATAAATAATCCGACAAAGCTCTAACCTGATCTGATTCACCAGTTAAACGGGTGCTTGCATCAGCATATCTAGTGACAGATCCTGAATGGCAGCTATCAATCAATAAGACAACCTCTGCATTATTTCTAGCCACATAGTTCAACAACACTGCCATTTCTTTATCCGCCAAATCAAACTGATTGTCAACACGACTATCATGGCAAACCAAACCTTCCTCACGACCATCTGGATCAAATTTGAAAAAAGCTTCGTTCGTTTTTCCCCAAGAACCATGTCCTGAATAATAAAACAAAACAATGTCTCCTTCTTGTGCCTGTCCAAGATGCTGTTCGAAGTGTTTAATAATATTAGCCCTAGTCGCTTCTTCATCTTTAAGAACCGCTACTTTTTTCTCAAATGCATTATAATTAGAAAGGATATAATCTTGCATATCCTCTAGGTCTTTTTGAGTTCCGCTTAAGTTAGAAACATTAGGACTTAGGTATTCATTAATACCAACTAATAAAGCGTAGATTTTTTTTTCTGCCATCATGGTTTTGTTCTTTCTTTTGTTCGGGTTATTTTCTATTCTTTATTAAGAATAGTATTTTTTTAGTTCACAACACTTCCTCCTACAAATAACTACCTATATTACAACACCATACACTTAAAAAAAAGCGACTTTTTCTTAAAACATTGTGTATTTGTTATTCATAGGCACATACAATATAATACATCTGAGCACATACACCCTATTATTTTTTATAAAAATTGTATTGTAATTGTACTAATAGTAATAAAAGTATCGTTCACCCATTCTTCCCAACAAATTTCAAAGAACATTTTTACTTTATTTAATCACCAAAATCAAGGCAATATTTCCAATTCGGTTCCAGCACACCAATTCTTCAACTCATTGTGGTAATACAAATAAGCACAACTAGAAGGCGCTTGAGAACAACCAACAAATTCCGTCTTTAAATCTAAGTGAATAAGATGCTCTTCGTTGGGTTCCAAATCACGATAATGCAAAACAACATACTCTTCCATCAATTCAATGTAGTCGACCTTTTCTTGCGCTTGTAAAGCTTTGATCTGCCAGGCTTGTAAGCTAAGTCCAGTAGGAATACCTATCAAAGCAACCGTAGAAGCTTGCGCTTGATTACTTTTGTTTTTGAGTTGCATGGTCAATCGAACAGTTTCTCCTATGGAAGGATTAGTGGAAGCTATTTGGGTTGAAATTTCAACCACGCAGGCAGTATCTTTTTTAGGTAACAATTCCATCCAATGTAGATCTAGACTATAAGGCGGAACTGCTCCTTTTTCTACCTTACAAGTTATTTCAACCGTATTTTCTCCTTGCTGAAAATGAACCGCTAAGTCCTTTAAGTTGATTGAACTATTCACCTTTTTATTATAATAAATCGTTTTTACTGTTTTTCCATTAATTTTAAGAGCATATTCTCCCGAAGTCTGCTTTTGAGTATGTTTTTTCTCATATTCAATCAGTGCTTTTAAAGCCCAAATTGTTCCTTGAGTATTTCCAAAAACACCTCTTTTCCGTTGACTCAAAATATGCTTTATACAAGCTTCTAATAAAATAGTTTCATGATTTTTGATTTTCAACATCGCTAAAGCAGCAATAGAGATCACTTCAATGTTCAAAGACCTTCCGTAAGAATTTGTTATGGATGACTTTGCGGTGATTCCACTGAGTTCTTTTCCATTAATTTCTGCCTGTAAAACCGATAACAATTGTCGAGCAGTTCGTTTATTCTTATAATTCCAATGGCTCAATGTTAGCAAGCCTAAACGGTACAAATCTTTGCTTGCTAAAGCTTCTTTGGTTGCTGCCTCTAATTCCTTTTCTACTCCCAATGCTTGAACAGCACTCAAAGCATACAATACATAGGCTCTTGTAATGGATTTATTTTTACTAGAAAAGCCATATCGCCCACCTTCTTGATCAAAACCTCCCTCTCCATCTCTTGTATTCAAAATCCACTGCGTTACTCGTTTCATCATTACAGCGTCTACTCCATCATAAACACCTTGCATTTCATGAAATTGCAATAAGCCATGTGCCGTTAAACCTAAGTGTGGGGGCGTACCTCCATACCATTCAAAGCCGCCCAAATCTGTCTCATAAGCTACTAATTTTTCATAGCCTAATTTCAAGTAATCTAAAATTTGGGCACGTCGTTCAATATTTCCAAGTCCCATTGCATCCATGTATTGTAAGGCTAAAACATTAGGATAATTTTTGGCAGAAACCTGCTCAAAACAACCGCTTGGTACACGAACAATTCCTAAGATGGATTCAGACAAAACATCTAAAGGATTAGGAGTCGCATAAAACCGAGCCTCCAAACTTCCCTCTATGGCTGCCTCAATTTGAATCGTTTTTTGAATCAAAGTAGCATTACTACTCATGGCATATTCTTTAGGAAAACCTTTCTTTAAAACCTTAATAGAATGCTTGGATTTTTCTCTATGTTTTTTGGAATAGAAATAAAGAAGTACCTCACTTTCTTTTGGAGTTGTTTCAGTAACTACCAAAGGAATTTTCTGAGTGATATACCCCTCTGCAGGAAGTATTAAACTATAGGTTCCTAATAGATATCGTCTATTATTCAATTGCACTTCCAAAGTGCCTTTCATTTCTTTTTTTGTATTATTTTTAAGCACAACAGGAATAATTAAAGTATCTCCAACCGTTATCAAAGAAGGTATTTTAGCTTGAACTTCCAATTCATCTTTGGTCACATACACTTGTTCTTGCCGCCCTATACTTTTACCTCCCTGCCCTTCTATTATTATCCTAAAAGCACTAATAGCATCTGAATTATAAAAGGACAGCGTTGCCTTACCTTCTTCGTTCGTTTGAATAGAAGGGTTCCAATAGACGGTTTCTTCAAAATTATCTTGATACTGATTTTTATAAGGCTCAAAATTAGCAAAAGTTCTTGCTTTATAGTAATTCAAAGATTTTACCTCTTGCACCTCAAAACGGATACTAGTATTGGCTCTCCAATCCATCTGCTCATCCAAAAAATTATAGCGATTGGAAGGTCCATAACTTCCATTCACTAATGTGCTCGTGTACTCTACCAATTTAGGCTTTGTAATGCCTCTTCGCAGGACATTATTAGTCCTTTTGCTAGCTGCTTTTAATTTCGTTTTTTGACTTCTACTCATCGACATCAAACTTCGACTTTGACTAAAGTTACTGGCACTCAAAGCAGCACCTACATTAGCTACATCTGCGAAAGATCTAGAAGCTGTAACTGTAATAACACCTCTATTTCCATCGGCATCAACAATCGCATCTAAACTAGCTAAAGATGCCATATAAACATGAATTATATTTGTGTTATTCCCTAAAGTAATTGACCTCCTATAGGTTGGGCAACCCATCCAAGTTACTACAAGTTGATAGGTTCCAGAATCTACTCCAGATAAGCCATAAGCTCCATCAAAATCGGATTGAGCACCATATATCACAGCGTCGTTTTTCATTAAATAAATAGTAGCAAAAGGTAATCCTTCCTCTGTTTCTTTATCCTTAATAATACCTTCCATTCGACCAGCACAACAATTAATAATATTATGACTGCGATAACCAGAAGTATATTCGCTAGAACCTCCATCATAATTAACCTCTACAGAAGAAGCCCTATTTCCACGAGAAGAATTACGGCTCCTATTTCGACGATTACTACTACCATTATTATAATAACTCCTATTATCATAATAATCGTCAAAATCTTTGTTAGATCTATAAGGGCTTCTCTTATCTGATTCGATCAACTTGGTGGTATAAGTCCCTGCTTGTGCTTTTTGAAGAAGTGTAGACGACCATGCCCCTCTATAATTCGCACTCAAATAGCTTGGAAATGGTAGAATTTCTTTTTCTAAAAAGAAGGCACCTTTATCATCTGTTTTTGCCCAAGTTATAGCTCGTTTCTTAGGTACAAGAGAGCTTTTATTGGGTTTCTCTTCTAATAAAACGAGTTGATTTCTTAACGGAATATCATTGACTGTTGCCAAGCCTTTGATAAAGCATTTTCCTTCTAATTCTTTTACTCGTTTTTTCCAATCTCCTTTTTCTTCCTGCATTAGGTTTTGCCATTCAAAACGACGCCAACCATGCGTTAACAAGACATAATCTAAAGCTGTGTCTGCTTTGGGTTCTTTGGGATCAAAATAAAAACTAGGTTCGTAAATTTCACCTTTTAAATCGGCACTTAATAATAGTTGAGACAAGATAGTATGCTGCTTGTCGTCTGCCATTGTCAAATTCTTTTCGTCTACTACTGCCACCGAAAAATTACCTTGAACAGGAATAGAGTCTTGATCTCGCACACTCAAACTTAACTGTACTTCTTCTCTAGGCTGATATTGTGCTTTGTTGGTAGCCATATTGAGATAAAGCTGCTTATGCTGATTCACAAAAACCAAGCGTTCTGCTTGAGGCTGTAAATGAGCATCAAAAACCGTAACCTGCGCAATACCAATTGGCAAGGAATCTGTTGGAACCTCAACTACATTTGCTCCTTTTTGAGTTTTGAAACGATGATAAAAAGGTAATTTCCCTTGCATTTGTACACAAAGAGTAACTTCTTGCTCTTGATCTGCCAAAATACTTAGCTTCATCCCTTTTTTATCCTGCTCTAATACATTCAAAGATAAATTGCCTCTTTTAGACACCCATTCAAAAGGCAGATCGGTACGCATTCCTGCTGGTTCTGTTATCTGAATAGTGTAGGCTTCATCTGTTAGTTGAGGTGTAAAAACAAAGCTTCCCATTCCTTGATGATAACTTTGAAATAGACTTAGGGTATCTTTCCCTAAACGAATAATTCCAGCAACATCGACAGGTGCATTAAATTCATCCTTAGCTACAAAAGCTACTTTCTGAGGAAGCCCAAGCACATAATTTCCACCTTCTGGTAAGAACTGTAAATCTACTTGATTCAATACAATAGGAATACTTCGACTAATAGACTCTATAATTTCTTGATATTCTAACTTAAAATTGATTAAGCCATCGGCACTTTTGAGTGTTGTTGGCAATTTAAACTGTACCAATGCTTTTCCTTCTAAATCTGTTTTTGTGCTTGCGTTTACAATTAATTTTCCATCCAAAATGATGCTATAACTGACTTTTTTATTTCGAATTGCATCGTTGCTTAAATTTCTGAGATTCAGATTTGCTCGCACCATGCTTCCTGCCCCGTAACTTTCTCTCTCAAAGTCCAACTCCATCAAGACATTGGAATAAACAATAGATTGTATATTAATTGATTTTTCAAAATAAGGCTGCTCTGTCTTTTCCATCCAATCTGTATAAACCCTCAATTTATACCAACCTCCTGGTTCTTTTTCATTAATCAAAAAATCACCTGCTGTAAGAACGGTGCTATCCTTTTTTAATAAAATATTTTGTTGTACAGCCCCCGATGGATCAATCAATTCCACTCGAATAAATTGGCTCTTCTTCGACACTAACAAAGCTTCATCCATGACATAGATCGAAAACCAAATCGTTTGCCCCAATTTATAAAACGTTCGATCAGTTTGAACATAGAGCTTCTCCTGCCCTAGTATTTCATTAAAACTGCTTAATTTTTTTTCTAATTTTTCTTGAGCAAAAGAAGGTTTAGACAGAAAAAAGGCAAATAACAAGCAAAATAACAAGCTTTTATTCATTGATATAGGTAACATACACTGGTGGTTTTAGGTTAATGTCTTCTTATACTTAGATGTTTAATTTTCTTATTTTGGTGTATTTGTCGATGAATCTACCCTTTTAAACTAAAAACATAGTTAAGTTGTGTTAAAATCCTCTCGATCTAAATAAGTCTTCTTTTCTTGTTCTTATAACAATAAAAATCTAATCCCTATTTACATGCTAACAACACTACCACAATACCTTAGTTTTCGAGCAAAACAACTATTTAGAGTACTGAAAGATATTGGTATAGGACATTTGATAATTCTTGCTCCAATACTCTTTGTAGGTGTATTGGGTGTTCTTCAATTAGTTTTAACAAGTCAGAATTACACTGTTCCAGGCTTTTTGCTTTTTTCCTTAATAGGAAATCATTGGAAGCGAAAAGATCGTTTTTTCTTAGAGCAATTGTCCTTTCCTATTTTTATCATCTTTTACTTAGATTATTGTATACTTTGTAGCCCTTTTATGGCTTGTTTTATTTTTTGGGCACAATGGAAAAACCTAATTACTTTAATCATAGGTATTAGCATTTTAGCATTCGTAAAACCACCTTATCATAAAGGGATTAATAAAAAAACAATTCATTTTTTGGGCTTAGACAGGATTCCTTTAGAGCTTTTTGAATGGCGAGCTGGTTTGCGAAAAAACACTTGGACATTTATCCTATTGTATTTACTCGGTTTAGGATTGAGTTTTTATCCTGTTACAGCCCCTATTATTGTCTTTTTGATGGCATTAGGAGTCACTACTTTTTTCCAATTTTTTGAGCATAAAGATTTATTATTAGCGGTCAATCATGACAAAAAATTATTACAAAAAAAGACCCTTGGAAGCCTCAAGTTATTCAATTTATTAATGCTTCCTCACTACTTACTTTTTATTTTTTTTAATCCTCACCTTATCCATTTAGGAGTTTTAGGGATTGTGACAAGTATTGCACAATTGATTATTATTTTTTCCATTGCAATGAAATACAAAACCTATAGTTTTCACGAACACAAAATATACAACACCTTGCCTTTATCTATTTTTATAGGTTGCTGGACCATTCCATTCTTGTGGCCCATTCCTATTTTAATGATTATCCGTTTCTGGAAAAAAGCCAAAGAAAACTTAATTTATCACTATGCTTAATATCAAAAACTTAACCGTTTCTTATCAAAAAGATCGTATACTAAATGCTTTAAACATTGAGTTTAAAGCGGGCGAAATTCATGGAATATTGGGTATGAATGGAGCTGGGAAGAGCACTTTTTTTAATAGTATTTGTGGACTAAAATCCATAGATAGTGGCGAATGCTTGTACCAAAATGAATGGGCAAACAGCGATCATATTGCCTTTATGCAAACTCACACCTACTTTTATCCTTATATGAAAGGGATAGAATATCTTCAATTAATTGGCAAACAGAACCCTAACTTTGACCCTTATCATTGGAATAAAATATTTGAATTGCCCTTAAATCAATTGGTAGAAAACTATTCTACAGGAATGAAAAAAAAGTTGGTTTTTATGGGGGTTTTAGCACAAGATAGACCCATCTTAATTTTGGATGAACCTTTTAACGGAGTAGATATTGAGAGCAATGAAAAGATCATTCAAATTTTAGAATATTTACGCAAAAAAGGCTGTTTGATTTTACTTTCTTCACACATTATTCATTCTTTAACCGATTGTTGTGACAAGGTAAGTTATTTAAAAAATGGGACCTTTGCGAGAACCTATCTCAAACAAGATTTTAATGAATTACAAATTTTAGTGAAGGAGTTGGTGAGTCAAGATGTTGCTAATGTGCTTGATTCTTTGGATAAAACTTAAATTATTCTCAAATTAACAAACACACAAGTAAACACCTAACCTTCAATTACTTACCTAACAACTTTAATAAAAAAAAGAAATCAAAAAATGTTAATAAAACGTTAATAAAAATCTTTTTACTTGGATTTCTAGTTTATTTTAATCTATCTTTGTGTCAACAAAAAGAAAAAGTTCAATACAAAAATAAAGATAAATATCTTTATACATTCTTATCAAGAAAGGTGGAGGGATTAGACCCTATGAAACCTTGGCAACCTACCCATTTGGGAAAGGTGCCACTTCCTTCTCTAACCCTGTTAGAGATAGATAAGTTGCAAATTAGAACATCCTATACATTTTATATAAAACGTTCTTCTAGCACTTGTCTAGAAGAACGTTTTTTTGTTGATGCGCACCTCAAAAAAATAGACTTCTTGGCATTTTTCTCGATAAAAATGGAACCAATTTTATTAAATACATTAGAGAAAAAGAACTATAGCATGAGCAATAAAATATTAAAATTAGGCATTTTTGGATTTGGCTGTGTTGGTCAAGGTTTGCACAATGTACTTTCCAAAACCAAGGGAATCAATGCAACAATTGAAAAAATTTGTATCAAACACCCTAACAAAAAACGATCTTTGGATGCCGCTTACTTTACAACCAATCCTTCCGAAATATTGGACAATCCTGAGATTGATGTAGTTGTAGAGTTAATTGACGATTCAGAAGCAGCCTACCATATTGTCAAAGAAGCATTAACCAAAGGAAAAGCAGTAGTTAGTGCCAACAAAAAATTAATTGCAGAGCATTTGGAAGAACTTTTATTCTTACAAAGCAAATACGAAACACCATTACTGTACGAAGGTTCTGTCTGTGGCAGTATTCCTGTAATTCGAAACTTGGAGGAGTATTATGATAATGATTTATTAAGTTCTGTTTCTGGAATTTTTAACGGCTCTACCAATTACATTTTATCCAAAATGAAAAATGAAGGGCTAGACTTTGAGGTGGCACTCAAAGAAGCTCAAGACAAAGGTTTTGCAGAATCTGATCCAATTTTAGATGTGGGTGGTTTTGATGCAAAGTATAAATTGTGCATTACCTTATTGCACGCATTTGGGCTTTTAGTCCGCCCTGAAAATATCTTAAATATTGGCATTCAAAATCTAAGTGATCAAGATGTGCATTATGCTACTCAGAATCACAAAAGCATCAAATTGGTAGTGCATGGACAAAAACAAGGGCAAGACATTTCTGCCTTTGTAATGCCAACATTTGTTTCCTCAGATAATCCCTTAACCAATGTACACAATGAGTTCAATGGTATCTTGATGGAATCGGCTTTTGCTAATCAACAGTTTTTTGGCGGTAAAGGTGCAGGAAGTGACCCAACAGGATCGGCGGTTCTATCTGATATTAGTGCCTTGACTTATGGTTATAAATATGAGTACAAAAAACTGCATCAAAGTACCATCGTCACCTATTCTACACAACAACTCCTAGAAGTCTATGTTCGTTATCAAGATAAAAATACGGTGCAGTGGGAAGATTTTGAAACCATTAGTCAACGCTTTGAATCTAAGGACTATAATTATGTAATTGGTTCGGTCTATCTAGAAAAATTATTACAAGAAGAATGGGCTTTGAACGATCATATTTCTATCGTACTCAAATCTATTTTGGAAGGAGAAACACTTGACGCCATTGACAGTAACAATGCAGCTGCTTTAGCAGCTGTTTAAAATAAAAAAGAGCAAGGTTGAAGTTTCGGTTAAAGGTTCTTCAAACATGCTCGTGGAATGAATTTGGAATTCATTGATTCGTTCTCTTTGGAATTCAGTTCATTCCTTTTTTAACATATTATTGCCAGGTTGGCAATATAAAAAAGTTAGTTAGTTAGTTAGTTAGTTAGTTAGTATATAGAACCCATCTTCAGTCGTGGTAAACTGAAGATGGTTCTGTATTTTTCAAGCTCTATTGACGAGCCGTTACTTTTAAAGTAAATTCTCCTGTATTGTTCTCATCTAATCCAGTTACAGCAACAACTACATGTGTTTTTGTAGATCCAGCTTTCATCATAACACGTTCTAACTCTCCCATTGCTTTTGCACTAGAAGTACAACCTGATTTACTAACATTTTCCAAATATGGAGGAACATCATAACGTTTAGCATCGATCATGTATCCATATAAACTCATGTCATTATTAGTAGTCATTTCTACCAAAACTTTTGTGTTAGCAGGAACCTCAAAAGCATACAAACGGTGATGTCCGCTAAAATATCTTTTTTCTCCTTCCGTGAAACAATTAACAGATCCACGCAGTCCAAAACGTAGGTCTACAAAACGACCTTCTGCCAAATCTCCTTTAACTGTTTTTGTTTTATTTAATTCAACATTCAAGACCTTTACATGGTCTGGAAATTGAGCATTGGCAGTTGCAATCATAGCTGCCATTAATAGAAGTGTAGCGATAAATGATTTCATTTTTTAAGCTTATTTTTAGTATTGATGAAATGTGGTGGGGTAAAATTTACAGTATTACGGGTATACTAAGATACAATATTTTTATTAAAAAATTAACCTTCTTATACAGGAGCTACATTACCAAAATTTATACCAGTTGTTTTTTTAGATTTCTAAAAGCCCAATTCATCCACCACTCGACTTGGTTTCATTCTACTCAAATTAAAACTAAAGGTAATTCGACGATAAAACTCTTTTCCTGCAAAAGATTTCACCTTATTCTCTATCGTGTCTGTTCCAAACAAGGGCAAATAAATACCAATTAGCTCATCCCAAACATCAATCATAATACCACCACTAATCATCAAACCATCAGCAAAACTTGGATTAGTAACCGTGACATCTGTGATGTGATGATAACCAATATCTAAGAAGGGTTTCAACTTAAAAAACTTGGTTCTAAAAGGCAATTTAATTGGAATATCAGATTTTAAATTCATAGCAAAAATAAAGGCATTGCTTGCACCTGCGCCTATAATTGGTTCTATAGCAGTCTTAAAGCCACCTTCTCGAATGGCAACTTGTTGTGCCAAGGCATTTTCGCTTTCTTGACGTCCCATTATATGATTGTCATAATGATAATCGGTTCGATTCCCCGCAATTAATAACAGCGGAAATTGTCCTTGACTTCGATCGGTATGCATTAAAAAACCACCTGTAAAAATACGTAAATCTACGCCCCACAAACGGCTGTACATGAATTTGAATTTTGCTTCTAAGCTCAATTTTAAATAATGCTGTCGTCCATCTATAAGGTCATCATAATTCGCATATTCTAGTGTTGTCAAAAGGCTCATTGGAGCTTGGGCTTGCTTATTCGTATAATAATGGCTCAAACGATGCGTACTTCTCCAACTTGTCTCTTTTCCTAAAAATAGGTATTCTGATACACTCCCTGAACTATCTCTTAATACATCCAAACGAGCACTTTCTTCAAGAATAAAAGCGTGTTCAAAACGGAAGCGATGGCGTTCCTTACTGATGTCTGATTTCTTTGTCAGTTCAAATTCAATATAGGGCGTAATTTTATAAAACCGCTCTTTGTATTCAAAAGGTCGTTCTTCTGTATAACGTTTTAGTCGTTTATGAAACGTTTTGAAGCCAACTCCATGCGAAAAACGATGTTTTTTAATATAACTGTTGTGCTTCAACTCTCCCATTCCTGTAGCAGACAAGGTAAACGTTGAAAAGAAAGGTAAGACACTATACTCCCACTCTGGTTTTGGAACAGGTAAATTATATATGGCTGCTCCTATCATAATTCCATCGTACAAATTAAAGCCTAATAAAGGTAAAATATTGATCCGTGGTTTATTGGGATTTTCAAAATCTGCCAAGAGTTTGACTTTGACAGGTTCTCCTTTCTTGAATAAGCCATAGTTTCTAATTTCATTATTGTTCCGATTAATTTCAGGCATTTCTTCTTCTGCATCAATCTTATACGCTACTGCATTTTCAGACGTCATTTCTATCGTTGTGTCTGTTCCTCGTGCTAAAGGTGCTACCCATATTTTTTCAATGACGTTGTTCTCTTCATCCAAAGCAGACAAAGATACAGGAGCTGGAATTTGCCCTTTATTTTTAATCGTTATAGATGCTTTATTGTGTTGGTTGCAACAACGATGACCTGTCGAAGCATAATCAATGTGTTTGGTAGAATTAATCACATTATCAAAAAACCAATCCAAGTCTTTGGAGCTTTCTGCCTTAAAAACTGCTCTTAGGTCAGTAGGACTTGGATGCTTAAATTTCCATGTTTCAAAATATTTATGAAGAATACGATCTAATTCCTCTGCTCCTAGATATTCTTGCAAATAACGAAAAGACATCGTCGGTTTCGCATAACCACAGATATAATAATTAATAGACGACAAATCTTGAGAACGGCTTTCGATTGGTTGATCTTCGTGCTTTTTTGCTTCATATAGATAAGCTAGGTATTCCGTTTTTGTGTTGTAATTATATTTGTAATAAGTAGACATATATCTAGAATCCATATAAGAATTCCAGCCCTCGTCCATCCAAGGATGATCCCGTTCATTACTACCTAATATTCCATAAAACCAATTGTGACCAACTTCATGGATTATGGTTCCAATCATTCTTTGTTTAGCATTATCACTTATTATACCATTTATTGGTCTTCCGCCATTAAAACTAATCATAGGGAATTCCATGCCTATATTTGATGTGTTTACAGATATACAAACAGGGTATGGGTAATCAAAAGTCGCTTCAGAATAAACTTCCAAAGCATGCATTATGGCTTTTGTTGATGATTCTTGCCACACGGGTAACCCTTCTTTTGGATAGTATGACATTGCCATAACCGTATTAGTTGGTAATTTTACAGCTTGTGCGTCCCATATAAATTTTCTTGAAGAAGCAAATGCAAAATCTCTAACATTCTTCGCATTAAACTTCCATGTTTTTTGTTTTGTTGATTTTTGTTTTTCGTTAGTTTCGGCTTCTTCTTTAGTAATAATCATTATTGGTTTATCAAAAGATTTTTTTGCTTGTTCTAATCGTTTTTGTTGTGTTTTGGTTAAAACGGATTCGCTATTTTGTAATTCTCCAGTAGATGCAATAATATGATCTTCAGGCACTGTGATTTCAACTTCGTAATCTCCAAACTCTAAAGCAAACTCTCCTAATTTCTGAAATTGCTGATTCTGCCATCCTTCGGTATCATTATAAACAGCCATTCTAGGAAACCAATGTGCAATGAGGTAAACGGTATTGTCATCTTCTGGAAAATATTCATAACCTTCTCTAGATAATAAATACATACTTCTATCTGTAATAGGATATGACCATACTATTGAAAATTTAGTGGTTTCTCCAGATTTTAGAATAGTATTTAATTTAACTTTCATCATGGTATTATTGACCATGGTTTTCATGTTTTTTTCATTATCATCAATAACAGATTTGATAGAATAACCAGCGGGGAAATCGATAGCTCTTGTAAGGAATTGCATTTGCCTTGTGGTAATAGAATCTTTCATACTATTGTTCGTAGCTCCAAAATCTTCATTCTCTTTTTTGTTGACGTTTTGCTCAAGCTGAATCCATAAATAACTTAAATCATCAGGCGAGTTATTATAATAAGTTATAGTTTCTTCACCAGAAAGAGTATTTGTTTTTTCATTAATAGTCGCCATTATTTTATAATCAGCACGTTGTTGCCAATACGCTTTAGTTGGAGCGCCACTAGCATTTCTATAGGTGTTTGGTGGAGTAATCATATTATCTATAGGTTCAAATTTTCCTTGCCAAGGTTTATTTTGAGCATGAATAGTAAATACAAATAATAAGAGCAGGAGAGTTAACACACGCATAATTCTATAATAATTTAAGTTAGTCCTGAGCAATATAACAAATAATGTCCTGTGTTTCTTGTAAATATGAAATTAGCTTATGTTAAAATTGAACTTATCCAAAAAGATATTTAAGAAGGCTTTTAATGTTGTTAAAAAACAAAGTGTTCAGTACATTTGCAGACTTTAATTAATGAATTATAAAACTTTTTAAAGGTGGCTAAAAATATAGATATGAGTGAAAAAAAGAAACAGTCAGTAACATTTGACGTATTAATTGAAATACCAAAAGGAAGTCGAAATAAATATGAATACGATTTTACTTTACATAAAATTCGATTTGATCGTATGTTGTTCTCATCTATGATGTATCCTGGAGATTACGGTTTTATTCCAGAAACCTTGGCATTAGATCAAGATCCTTTAGATGTTTTAGTACTAGGACACCAACCAACTTATCCTATGGTTGTTATGGAAGTAAGACCAATAGGTGTTTTTTATATGACAGATGAAAAAGGACCTGATGAAAAAGTAATTTGTGTGCCTGTTTCTGACCCTATTTGGAGTAACAAAATGGATATTGCTGATTTGAACCCACATAGATTAAAAGAAATTGAACATTTTTTCCAAGTTTATAAAGATTTAGAGAAGAAAAAAGTAGACACAGGAGGTTGGGGAAATGCCGATGCAGCACTTAAAATTTATCATGAATGTGTAGATCGTTATGATAATAGTGAGCATAAGAAAAAACGAACGTTTACTATATAATATTAACAAATTAAAACTTGAAGACCATCTTAATAAATTAAGGTGGTTTTTTTATGCTTAAATTTTAGGTACCTATTGTTAGTTTTTGTTATTGATATTTTGACTTGTAATTTTAAACCTTAATAGAACTTAACAAACTAGTGCATTTATAGTCTTGAATTACGAATATCATAATTTTAGAGTTAATTAAATATGTAATCTTTAATTTATATAGGTTTTTTTTATCACATATATTTTCATATTTTGGTCGAGTTAAAAATTAATTAATTTAAAACCGACTAACTAATATGGAATTAATAGTAAAATTTTTACCCTTTTTTGGTGTTGTAGCTTTAATTTTCGTTTTTCTTAAAAGCGGATGGGTTTCTAAACAACCCGTTGGTAATGAAAAAATGTCACGTATTGCTAAGAATATTTCTGATGGCGCCATGGCATTTTTAAAAGCCGAATACAAAGTTTTAGCCATTTTTGTAGC
>ENA-ORXM01002845-ORXM01002845.1-marine-metagenome-genome-assembly--contig:-NODE-2845-length-18848-cov-7.595493_pt1 | contig 18848 bp, 6 predicted proteins | sample MGYA00237867_ERZ511480 | MGnify/ENA primary metagenome ERZ511480 (study PRJEB26309, sample SAMN06266103) | marine metagenome | isolation source: Algal blade | place: United Kingdom:Sidmouth, United...
CCTTCGGTCGCATCTTGCTGAATCAAAATTATGAACTATATTCATCACTATTATTAATCACCATCATTTTGTCCGATAAATAGGGGGTTAGACCATGAGTGGTCCATTACCTCAAACAATAGGTTCATTAGATAAACTAACAACTTTACAGTTAACGTATAATCTAAATTTTGCTGGACCATTGCCTGCTGAGATGGGAGATATGGCTGCACTTAAGTATGTTTATATGTATAACAATAAGATATCTGGAAGTCTTCCTGATGAGCTGGGTAATATTTCAACTTTACAAACACTCTTTTTATCAAGCAATCAAATATCAGGTGAACTACCAGCAAGTCTCGCTGGCATATCTGGGCTTAGCGGAATCTTTCTAAATAATAACAATCTAAGTGGATGCATCCCAGATGAATGGTCAATGCCATTGTGTGGTAAATCTGTTAGCCTGGGCGGTAATACTTGTTTATCTAACGGAGCAGATTTCAGTAATTTTTGCTCAGTAGGTTGTGTAGAATCTACAGATCCCGCTTGTGCTCCTGGTGGAAATTGTACCGATGGAATTGAAAATGGCTTAGAAACAGGAGTGGATTGTGGTGGTCCAGATTGTGTTGCCTGTCCTGATATGGCTTTTACAAGTATAGCTCTCAATTCTGGCATCCTTTCTTCGGGAGAGGAGATCATTCTGGATTTTGCCCTAACTAATAATGGAGGACAGTCTGTTGCAGCCTACGATATTGATTTCTATTTTGAATATACTGCAGGAGGACGAGATGTTCCTTTTGGAAGTGGAACTCTCAATACAGTTCTAGATCCAGGGGTATCAACTCAGTCAATCCAATACTTTAACCTGCCCAACAATCTTGTAGCTGACACTTACCATATTGTAGGTATAGTAGATGAAGATGATCTACTTGGAGACATTGACCTTTCGAATAATATTTTTTCCTTCCCTATTACCTTAGGTGGCTGCAATGATGGTGTAATGAACGGAGATGAAGAAGGTATCGATTGTGGAGGGAACTGCACACCTTGTTATGATCTAGAATTCACTAGTATCACACTCAATAGTGGGTCTATTGGTCCAGGAGAGCAGATCATACTGAATTATATTATAACTAACCAAGGTGGTCAAGATGTAAATGGTTTCAATTTGGATTTCTACTTGTCAGCTACACCAGATGGTCCTGCCATAGCTACATTTGCCAATGGAGCTTTGGGAGCAACTATTTCTGCTGGATCACCATATAGTCAGATTCAATACGCAAATCTCCCTGCTAGTGTAACAACAGGTACCTATTATATAATAGGAGAAGTAGATGATGATAACAATTATAATGAGACAGATGAGACGGACAATACTTTTGAGTTTCCGATAACTTTTGGGGGTTGCAATGACGGTGTAGCAAATGGAGATGAATTAGGTATCGACTGTGGAGGCCCTGATTGTCCTGAATGTCATGAACTTGTATTTGAACATGTAATTATACAGGAACCTGTTTTTGGACCAATAGGTCCGGGACAAGATCTTACCTACAAGCTTGTAGTAAAAAACGAAGGATCTCAAGTAATCAATGGATTCAATCTAAAAGCACATATATCTAATGAGGGCTTTAATGGATCTGTGTATGAACCAATTCTGAATCTTCAATCCAATGAATCCATTAACCCAAACCAATCATATGCAATGTCGTTTACATGGACACTTTCATCCTCTATGCCTGATGGCGGATATTGGGTTGTAGGTGAGATTGATGCGCCAGATGATTACCATGAGTACAATGAAAACAATAACAAGCTGTCATCTTCTTTTACTGTCAGCCATTGCGAGGATGGTGAGATGAGTGGAGATGAGACAGGTGTTGACTGTGGGGGTGGTTGTGATGCTTGTCAGTATGATTTGACTAATAATTTTATGAGTCTGGTCACTGACCCTATGGATGTAGTGCCAGGCTCTCCGATAATGGTTGATTATAGCTTTACCAATTCTGGTCAGATAGGCATAGGCAGTTTTTCTGTGAAGTACTTCTTACTGACAGAAGACATTACGGATCCAGCTCTTTTGCCTTCTGATTTCTTGGCCTCCAGAGTAAAAGACTTTAGCTCATCTGCTTCTATCGGAGAAATATTGTCAGGGGAAGATTATATAGATATACCAGACACTTATGCACCTGGAGATTACTTCTTGATCTCTTACGTTGATCCGAATGATTTCTTTAATAACGAAATTGATGAAGGAGATAACATTGTTTCTATACCTATGCAATTGAAAGGACTTGATTTTGAATTCACCAGTATATCTGTTCCATCAGGTACTGTACTTAATGGCCAAGATGTCAGCATAGATCATACTCTTACAAACCAAGGCGCATTGCCGATGCAGGACTTTACATTCAAGTATTTTCTTTCATCAGATGACGCCTATTCTATTGATGATTTAGAGATTGGAAATATGTTCAACTATTGGATAAATAGTGGGATAGTTATAAATCCAGGTGATGCCGTATCAGGAACAGACTTGATTAACATTCCAGCTGATGTTGTGCCAGGTGATTATCATTTGATAGGATTTGTGGATCCTAACGATCAGTTTGATGAGACTCCATTTGAGGGCAATAATATTACATCAGTTCCGATAACAATAGAGCAGGATCCTTGTAATGATGGGGAGGAGAATAATGGTGAGACTGGTATAGATTGTGGAGGGCCTAATTGTGAGGCTTGTTTGCCTGACTTAGTTACACACTATATTACAACTAGTAATTTAATAGTCGATCCTAATCAAGGGGATCTAATTGAGATAATGTATGAGGTGTCTAATGAAGGCAATGTAGGGGCTAATTATATAGTAGGTATCTATCTATCAGAGGATGATGTACTTACTGAAGGCGAACGACTTGCATCTGTCCCACATTTCTTTGTAGATGGGGTAACTTCCCTAGGGGAAAAAACTGAAGAGATTGTTTCTGTAATGATACCTGCCGACATTGATGCAGGGAGTTACAAGATATTCGTATTTGCGGACAGCAATGATCTCAATACAGAGAGTAATGAGGATAACAATATCGCAAGTACAGACATTTTTGTTACGTGGGGGAGTTGCTGCAATGGGGTGGTAGATGATACAGAAACTGGAATTGATGAAGGTGGACCTTGTGGAATGCCAATTGAGAACAATTGGAAAAATCACTATCAAGATTTATATAATGGAGATATTGATAGAGAAATAAATACAGAAGCAGCTGTAGGTACTACTGCTGGACAACATCAGGTTACAAATCTGGGTTCAGCAGCTTACTCTGTCCCTATTACATTACCACCAGGCATTAACGGCATGGTCCCATCCATTTCCTTGAATTATAACAGCCACTCAAAATACTCTGCTGAATTAGGCTTGGGTTGGACGCTAATGGCTACAAGTAGAATTGCACGAAACTCAAAAGACAATTACAACCATGGGGAAATTTTGGCAACCTCGCATTCTGATCTGGATGGACTAAATATAGATGGGCAGCAATTATACTTAGACCAGGGGTTCTACAAAACTAGAGTTGAGAATTTCGCACAAGTCCATCCTATGGAGTCAGCAGGTAATGGTCCTTTATGGTTTAAAGTATTAGAGAAGTCTGGACTCATTAAAGAATATGGAAATACCTCTGACTCCAGGAAACTTGGAAATGGTGGAACAGTCTTGGAATGGAGACTTAGCAAATGCTATGATCAATACGGCAACTATATTGAATACATTTATTCTCAAGAAGGCAACGAATTCATTGTAGATCGGATAGAATATACTAAAAACCCATTTAATTCTGATGCAACTCCTAATATTGTTCAATTCATATATGATGATAGAGGAGATATTAATCTTGCCTATCAAAACTCAGAAGTAACTAATATGAGAAAAGTATTAGTTAATATAGAAATTACTGATACAGAATCAGAAACTTACAAAAACTATTCTATTTCATATGGCAATGCTAATTCTGCTGGGCTTTCGATTAACTCTTTGTTGAGTGAAATTACAGAAACTGGCTCTGATGGATCTAGTCTTAACTCGACCAGATTTGAATATGGTCAGAACGAAATTCCAACAGAATTTGTTGATGACACAGGCCTTCCAAACATTGAAGACAGTTTTAAAAGAGTAGCTGATTTGAATGGAGATGGAATTGACGATATTGCAATTATAACAAAGGACAAAGACAACGATCCATATGCGAGATTCTATTTTGGCCAAAGGAGTGGGAAATTCCGTCACATCAAGAATCAGTATATCTTTGGAGGTAATGGGGATGACAGCAAGACATTTCTAGAGTGGCTTGGGGATTTCCTTGAGTTTGGAATTGATATTCTTTTCTCCGCAATGACTGGAGGTTTCCACTCTTTCTACTCTGGCGTCACTTCTACTGTCCCATTCTCTATGGGTAATACTTTTCAAGCCATAGACCTTGATGGAGATTCAAGATCTGAACTAGTATTTTACGAAGCCTGCAATAAATGTAATAATCAAGTGATCCAAGTTGTAAGTATTGATGAGGCCGAAAATGTTATTATTGATAATATTACGGTTGACAATCCTCAGGGAAAAGCAAATAATGTAATTGGTTTCTATACTGGTGACTTTGATGGAGATTCGAAAATTGATTTTTTACTAAGGTATTTTAGAATAAGTAGTGACACAAAGGATCAATCTTTTTCCTTAGTTGCCTCTTCGCGTAATCATAATCGAGTTGACATAAACTCCAATGCAATACCAGGATTATCTTTCGATAAATTTTGGCAGTCATATATTAATACTGGATACTTTAATGACGATAGAAAATCTGATGTACTTTTTGGCAATTACGGCAGAAATAATAAATCACTTTTGTGTGACATCAGTGTGGATAGCGATGGCAATGGAACCTTTGTGCCATTCCAGAATTCAGGAGAACTTGCGTATCCGAATTATGAACATATTGTACTAACAACTGGAGATTTCAATGGAGATGGTCTTACCGATGTTGTTACAGGATCGCCTGAATGCGTATATGAAATAGGCTACTCTGATGGAACTAGATTCATAAGAAAACCATTCTTCTTTGAGGATGAATTTAAGCCCCTTGTTAATTTTAGCAATTACTTCAGGAATTACTACCAAAGGAGATTGGACCTATTGGTAGCGTCAGACTTTAATAATGATGGAAAAGATGACATACTGTTTCATCCAAATGCTAGGTTAATCCCAGCACCTGTAGGTGGTGTTTATAGTCCTTCAGAAAATAAAACATACTACTATGATCAACCCAGAGTTGAGCCAGTTAGTTTATACTATAGCACTGGTCAAAATTTTGTTAGGTCTCAGTTAATTGAAGGTGTTCAAACTCAGGCCCTAATGGCTGTAGGTGACTTTAATGGTGATGGAATGTTAGACCTGAGTATTGACAATAGAAATCTTGACAAAGATGAAATGCCCGCTTCAACTGCTGCTCAGTTTAGTGAGGAATCGGATCTGGTTCTGATTAACAAAAGATCAAGAGAAAATCTTTTGGAACATGTCTTGGATGGATTCAACAACAAAGTTTCATTTCAATATGCAGATTTAACACATCCTCAAGTGTTTGACCCACTTACCAGAAGTGCCAATTTTCCAATAAATTCTTACACACCCAAATTAGATGTAGTCTGGAAGATGAATGTGCCAACTGGTATAGCTGATGAACAAACAGAAATATCTTATAAGTATTATAAGGCTTGGTTTCAACGTGAAGGAGGAGGTTTCCTAGGGTTTGGTAGAGTTGAAAGAACTGACCCTCTTAACCATCTTGTTACTGAATCAAGAAATGCATTAAGTACTAATTCTGAGATGGGTCGCGACATCAATGTACTTTTGCCTTCGGTTCTTGATACATATGTTAATGGGGAATGGGTGTCGGAGAAAATTTACCATAATTCTTTTATTCGGTTGGATGAAAATAGATTCTGGATAAAGCCTAATGGTTTTGCAGAAAGAAATTACTTCTACAACATGAAGACATTCAAAAGAATTGAATATGATAACATTCAATATAATCACCCTATTGACCTAAATAGTTTTGCAGGAAATGAAACAAGGATATATGAAAGCATTGAGAACTTAGGAGGTTCGACCTTGATTTTACAAGAGAAAGAACAAATCTTCTCAGAATTTGATGGAAAAGGATCTTATATAGTAAATAAGCCTACTAACTTAAACTCTACTTTTAAACGACAAGGATATGCAGATTTGAAATTTAGTCAATCAATAGCATACAATAACGAGGGCAAAATCCATACTCAAACATCTTTTGCTGACTTAGATAATAGTGTATCTACCACTTATTCAAATTATGACGCTTATGGCAATCCTCAGACAGTTGAAAAATCTACTGCACATACATTAACAAATTATCCTGTAAGGTCCAATCAAATTGTATATGATGAAACTGGTAGGTTCCCAAAATTTGTTACAAACGATCTGGGTCAAATAGAAGAATATGAATATATTGCCAAGTGGGGCAAGCCAATTACCTATAATTCTATAGATGGTCTAATGGAACAATTTGCATTTGATGGATTTGGACGTGAAACCACTTACACTTCACCACTAACAGTGATAACAGATAAAGTTTACAGTTGGGAAACAGGAGAAGATACTCATTTATACAGTGTATCAAATTCAACTCCAGGTTTGAGCACAGTAACCAAGTATTTTGATAGTTTCGCTCGAGAAGTTCAAAGTGAGTTTGTTGATTATAATGATGAAATCACCAAAACGAAAACTTCATATGATTCTAGAGGAAATGTTTCAACTTCAACTAATGCACATAGAGAAGGTACTCCAGAGCTGACATCCGAATACGTTTATGATAATTTAAACAGGTTGGAATACGTGAACCATCCAACAAATGATTTGAATTATTCTTATGAAGAATTGAACTTTGGATTAAGAAAAATAACAACAACTACTGAAGAAGGTAAAACAAACTCTGAAACTTATGATGCCGTGGGTAATCTTCTCCACTCAACTGACGCTGGTGCTGTCACAACTTCTTATACATATAATGCTGTCAACAAGCCAGTATCTGTTAGTATTGGGGGAGTACCTCAATCAGTAATTACATATGATGCATACCACCGTCAAAACTCACTAAATGATATTGGAGGAGCTGGAACTATGGAATATTGCTATAATGGATTTGGTGAAATCATACGTCAAAAAGATCAAAAGAATAATATTACAGAGATGTCATATGATATCCTTGGAAGGATAGAGCAATCTGTAAGCTATATTCATAATGGAGATCTTTCTGATCTATGTGGAGAAATTGTTGATGTCGATATGAACATTGAGAGTACCACAGACTATATGTATGTTACAGATGAAAATGTAAATGGACTGAATCGTCTTAAATCAGTAACTTATGACTATACAGGTACTAGACAATATAAGAATACTGAATCATATTCCTATGACTCATACAATAGACCAATTTCGAAAACAGAAGTGCTTGATAAGGGTAATACTGATAGTGAAAGGACTTTTGTACATACTTATGACAGTTATAATAGCAATAATCAGTTACTATCTTATACATACCCATCTGGACTATCAGTAACCAATAATTACGACACCAATGGATATCTGACTTCAGTTATTGGACATGGTGGGACTGTTTATACTACAAATAGCACAAACCATTATGGACAGATTACCCAGTCAACATATGGCAATGGACTTGTTTGTAAAAAACAATTCAATGATTATGGTCTTCCAACTAGATTCTGGGTTGAGAATCGGTCTGACATATTCGATATGGAATTTGACTTCAATGTTCAGAATGGAAATATGAACTGGAGAAAGGATAAACATATGGGCAATGATGTCTCTTCTATACTTAAAGAGACATTCACCTATGATGATGAAAGCTGGGATCGGTTGAAGACTATATCGTATTCGGGACCAACGTCATTAAGCGGGGATATGGTAACAATTGATTATCAGAGTAATGGCAATATTAAATCAAAGTCAGATGTTAGCGAAAATGATTATAAATACGACTCGGACAAGTACTACCAAGTAAATAAGATTGAAGATGTAATTAGTAATACAACTCCTCAGGAAACTATTATTTATAATGCTGCCCAACAACCAGTTAGTATAGCACAGGTCAATGGCGCCACTATGATACTGCAGTATGGTGCTGACAATCAAAGAAGATACTCAGAATTAGTTGAGAGTGAAGCAATCACAAAAAGATACTACTTAGGGGACTATGAAGTACAGATAAATTCAGATGGAACAGAAGAGAAAATTCACTACTTAGGCAACGGAGTTATTACAATAGAAGAGGAGAATGGCCAACGTAATAATTACTATACGCATTCTGATCACCTAGGATCAATTTTGAGCATTTCTGACCAGCAAGGGAATGAATATGCTAGACAAAGTTTTGATGCCTGGGGACGCAAGAGAAATGCGGTAGATTGGACATATTCAAATGTCAATAACTATGAGCAAAGCTGGCTATATAGAGGATATACGGGTCATGAAATGTTGCCTGAATTTGGTCTTGTGAATATGAATGGAAGGCTTTATGATAATGTTATTGGAAGAATGTTGAGTCCAGATAATTTTGCTGGCCATGGCGGTAACTCACAGGGCTATAATAGGTATAGCTATGTACTTAACAATCCACTTAAGTTTAATGATCCAAGTGGGGAAAACCCAATCTTGCATGCTACCTATGGATTCTTTGCTGGTGGGATGATTGGCATTGCTGCAAATGCTCTAGGAGCAGATGTGAAGCCAGGAGCCATGGCCTTATTGGGAGCTGGAATAGGTGTTGGAATTGGATATGGAATAGAATCTGGAGGAATTGCTTCCCTTGGGAGCTCTAGTTCAAATCTAATAGGTAGTGGCATTGCTAGCATGACTTTTGCAAATTCAAATTTTTCTGCAAATATCTTGCCCGCTATAGTGTCAAATCTCTTTAGTAAATTACCTGAATTCGAGACTGAACCAATTGCTTTAATTGTTCACAACTATAGTCATCTAAAAGAAGATGAAATAAGGCTTCAAGATGAAAACTTAACACAGCTAGCAGACTATATTAATAGCTTCAATGGTTCTGGATTCAGTAGTGCTGAAATTACCATAAATATTGAATTAGCAACGATCGGAGCTCCTACAGACTTCCTTAAAACTGGGAAAAATAAGCTAATTAAGTCAATTCGAAATTTTCCTTCTGAACTTCGTAAGCCACTGGAAACCGCAATATGGGACTTTGGGGTATGGCACAAAGAAGGACATGGTGCACCAAGGTTGCATCTTGATAAAGTTGTTGAAACTTATAATATTGTTAAGGAAATGATTAATAAAAAACTACCTACAAGTAACATAGGTAAGCTTAATATTAATGTTAACGTTTCAATTTTCAAGAGCAATTGTATCGAAAATTACCCTTGTACAGAATGGCGTGAACGTCATCCTCCGAGGAAACTCTCAAGAGTTAAACTCGGTTTCAATGGAATAACAAGAAAAGTTTAATATGACCAGAATATATATTTGCTTAACACTCCTGATGGGTTATTTGAGTAATTGCTCTAATACGTTAAAACAAGATTGCGCTAGTCTATTCGAAACTATTGATGACTCAGATAACTCAACTTTTGAAAAATTAGTAGAAAAACACAACTGCTTAACTTCGACTCGAGATGGGAATTCCCTATTGATGTATGCGATTTGTCGTGACACCATGAATCGAAGTATCGTTAATAGTCTGCTGAGCAATGTCCTTATCTTTAATGAAGGAGAAAATTGTGAGATTACTTGTGCAATAGAGCATTTTCATTCAGAAATTTTGGAAATACTCCTTGAAAGGATTGATCTAGAATATATTTCTTATGAAAACTACAAGTACTATATGCACCTTGCTATAATTCTAAGCAATGATGTTGCTCTTGATATATTGCATCACAAGAACCCAAAATTCCAACTTAGCGCTGAAGACAATGCTGAAATTTGGAGGTTAGCAGTTGACCAAGCTAATATTAGCGAAGCCATTGACAATAGTAGTTTAGAGTGGCCTGAAAAGACTAATAATGATATAGCTGGAGCTTTGGAGATATGTAAGTTCTTAGTGACAGAAAAAATTATAAGCACAGATGAAGACTTAGTGACATATGCTGTCGAGCAGGGTTTGGAAAGACATAGGTTTTTGTATTATTTTCTATCAGAAATATTTCCGGATTGTACTAATTCTGATATTATTAATTATGAGCTTCTTATGGAAAAAGTGCTTGAATCCCTATCTTCTGAACTAGAAATAGTTTTGGGTCATTCATACTTAGATAGGAGAACAGCTATCAAAAATTCTTTAGAACTTGTTAAGTTTCTTATTGAAAAAGACGACCTACAGGAATTTCAACTTGTAGATAGGTTGTGCATAATAAATATACAGCTTGATAGAAATAGTGTTGAAAAAGCATTACTCAACTTCAGCAACTAGATACATACACATATTGTAAAAAAACATTAATTCAATTATAGATTAGATCATACACGAAAATAATGAAACACAACCCAACAACCCTTTTAACCCTGCTAGCCCTCGTATGCGCTAGCCACCTACTCACAGCACAATGCTCCACAAATTTTGGCGTGGTAGCAGACTTTGAAAATGGAGACCCACTCGCCTCTGGCTGGGAAGACATCTGCGAAGGGCCTGGAAATTGCAACTCTGGACCAGGCAAAGGCTTCCACATTAAACCAGCAACATTTGGATTCTATAGCCTACTCACGGATGGCCCCAATAATGCTACTTACTATCTAGAGCAATGCTTTGACCTATCAGGTCATACGGCATACAAGATTGAATTCAGTTGTGGGGTAAGTACTGTGGAAAGCTTAAAGTTGGAGTATAGCCTAGATGGTACTAATTACATTCAATTCTGGGCAAATACTGATTTGGAAGTACCTCAAATTTCTAATATTCCAATTGCTGGAGAGTCACAGGTTTACCTACGATTTGTGGGAGAAGAGAAAGGAATAGAGCTTGATGACATTATGGTATCAGTGGCTAGTGTAGATTTATGCTATGGTTATGATCTGGCAGGTAACAGGACAAGTGCTGACTTGATAGTCGGTCTGGTTTCTGATGATTCTGAAGTGGCTCATATAACACCTGCAGATGTGCCCATGCAGAGTTATAGTGCTATGACCACTGAAGCAGGAGAAGTCATTATCAGTGATGACATCTTGTCAAAGACGGATTTTAAAGTCTTTCCTAACCCGACTAGAAACATTCTTAACCTAGTTTCTAGTGATAAAGAAGCGACCAATCCTATTCAGGTCTATGATGAGGCAGGGCGCTTAGTCCATGAAACTCAGCTGAAAGGCAGTCTAGAGCTGCGGGTTACAGACTGGCTCAGTGGCACTTATTTTGTATACATCTTGTCAGGAGATGAAAAAATCATCTACAAAGTCATCAAGATCTAAGCCTGGAGTTAACTTAGACCTATGGAACAGTTTTCTTTTGATAAAGTCATATATAAGCTCATAACTGGATTGGTCATTCTGATCAGTCCAGTTTGCTTAGATGCACAAACGGATTTTCAGACAGATAATGCCTTGTGGTTTTTTGGGGAGCATACAGGTATTCGGTGGGTATTTCCAAATGGAGGAGGACTGCCATTGCCAGAGGTGGTGGACTACAGCCCTATAGCTGGCGGTATCATAGAGTCTGCTGTCCTGAACCAAATAGTAAACGGGAGGCCAGAAGTCGAGATATCAACAAATGGCTATAGAACATATAGGGCTAATGGTGATATTATAGGACACTCCTCTTTTACAGGTTCTAATGTTCTTCAAATAGGGTTTGATAGTTGGTGGAGGGCAGAATTGTCAAGTATTGCTGCTATCATACCATCACCAGGAATAGATAGCCTATATTATTCGATAGGTTGTGAACTAAGGGAAGATGATGCTAAAGAAACGGAAGCTAGTATGATGAAAATCGTGAAACATCCCGAAACTGGCGTTTTTGACTGGCGCGCCTTTGGTACTGGCAAGAATCGTGTGGACCACCACTTAACTGAGGGATTTGCAACAGTACCTGGAACTTGTGGCAATCTGTGGGCGATAAGCCATTATGGAATTGTAAGTGATTCTTCGACATATATAAATATCCCTAATGGAGGTGGTCCAAGATACTTTTATCGTCATGATCGGAATCAATATATAGCCACGACGGTAAACAGAGTTCCTTATGAAACCGCTACTAGCACAAGTAGGGCTGATTACAATTTGGTAGTTGGAGTAGATAATTTGAGAGCCCTTCGTGCAGAACCCATCATTACTGAATTTGGACCAGATTTCTCTACTTGGAAACACATGAGAGGGAAGATCAGAACCTCCTATGATTATGATAAAATGGTGCATACCAGTCTTTATGGCTATGTCTTCTTTTTGAAATTTGACAATGCTAGTGGTAAGTTCTATGACTACATAGAATTGGATACTCTGGCCAGTAACCCCTACGGCGCTTGTTTTGCACCCAATAATCGCTATGTCTACGTGACAGAAAGTGACAGCTTAGGAGTAGATTCTTATCTCACGACGATCTATCAGTATGATGTTGCCACTTGGGAACTGGATGCAATCCGAGACAGTAAGATGGCCATCGCCACTTTCCCCAATTCTGTCCCCCATGTCAATATGCAGATCACGCCAGATCAGCGCATATTCATCGGACGACAGGGCAAGAATTATCTGAGCAGCATAGAGCAACCTGATAAGATGGGCTTAGATTGCGAGTTCAAAGAGATGGGTTTTGATCTCGGAAATCATATCTATGATGGTCCAGCGCTCCATAACAATATGGTGAGAGCCTATGAGTATGAGCCTGACATAGATTGGCAAATACTGCCAGAAGATACGACAATCTGTGCTGGTACAGTTTTAGACTTGACCCCTGAGTCAGGTAATACAGCTTGTCTCTGGGGTACTGCCCCTTTTGATCAGTTCCATGAAGATCCTTTTTATGCGCATACTGTTCAGAACGTTGCCATAAGGGATTCGGGTGCATATTGGGTCAGAGCCCTACAAGATGGCGTTTGCCTTGTCACAGATACAGTCCAGGTACATTTGCTTGATAATCCTGTTCCTGATCTTGGCGTAGATACGACTTTATGTATTGGAGATACTGTCAGTCTTGCGCTTCAAGAGTCTCTTATGGATGTCATATTGACGTGGTCAGATGGTAGTAACGATATTGAGCTGGATGTCACAGATCCTGGTACTTACTGGATAGATGCCAGTAGCAGTATTGGAAATTGTGAAGCTAGTGATAGTATAAGAGTCAGTTTCAATGATGCCGCAATTCCCGATTTAGGCATAGATACTTCCTTTTGTGAAGGCAATCTACTGACTCTGGAACCTGACATATCTGGAGCCACCCTGGAGTGGTATGATGGAACTACAAGTGGGAGCCTTACCATTAGCCAGCCTGGCAATTACTGGGTAGAAGCCGAGAAAGATGGTTGTAAGGCAAAGGACAGTATACAAGTATTTGAAACCCCTCTACCTATTGTTGATATCGGACCAGATACCACCCTCTGTATGGGCAGTACGGTTAATGTAATGAGTTCTGCCAGTCAAGGAGCCGAATACCTATGGCAAGATGGCAGTGATGCTTCAAGCGTAGTAGCTTCTGAACCAGGAATGTACTGGTTACAAGTTACTGAAGATGGCTGTAGTAGTGTGGATAGTATGGTCTTGGCGATTTATGACCATACTTTGCCAGTAATCCTAGGCGATCAGACTTTGTGTCCTGGCGATACGATTACCTTGAGTGTTACTAATACCTATGATCAAGTCGTATGGCAAGGAACAGCTATGGATTCTATAGTGATCTCTGCAGGGCCTGTCTCTGTCAGTGTTGAAATAGATGATTGCAGTTATGAAGATGAAATAATTATCAGCGAGATCAGCTTACCGAAAATTAATTTAGGAGCAGATACCATTGATTGTCTGGAAGTACCTCTTGAACTCAGTGTTGGGGATATTATGGGTTTTGAAATAGAATGGCAGGATGGTACTCTTTCTGATACCTATGAAGTAAAGAGTCCAGGAATCTACTCTGTTACAGTTTCTGAAGAGAATTGCCAAGTAAAAGATTCTATACAGATTTTGCTTCCAGAGACTGATTGCGATTGCACCTTCTATCTACCCAATATACTCTCTACCAATATCATTGAGGAATCCTCATTCAGGCCAGAAACAAGTTGTGATTTGGATTTCTATGAGTTAACAATTATGGATAGGTGGGGAAATGCGATTTTCAGAACTGGCAATAGCGATGAAGTGTTTAATCCTGAGAATGAAAATTTAGGGACTGGTGTTTACACATATAAGATTGAATATCAATTTTTTAATAAGGACAGGAAGCAGACCTTTGGGACGCTGACGGCTTTTTAGAAGCCTACCCTCTTCTTAAAAACGCTAAGCTTCTAAGCAATTAATTGTACCGTCAATTGGATGCAGTTCAATTGGATGCAGTTCCTATAACCCTGATAAAAAATGAAACAGAGGTCTGAAGGATGCAGTTATAAGTGCCTGATCAGTCCAAAGCGGACTTTCTGACCAGAGAGGATCTGTTATTATTTTACATAGTGACCTTCCTGTGAATGTTTAGACATCAAAGAGCGAGCGAATAGCAGTTCGGAAATGGGAATGGGGTACATGAATTCTCGATTTTCGAACCACCCCCTATGTCCTATTTTCAACTCAAAAGTACCTCGCCCCCATTGGGTAATATGATTCAATTATATAACCAGAGAAGACAAGAATGATTATGTTGAAAGCGAATGAACACCAAATCACTATACGGTGAATCACAGCAATAAACGATGCCCAAAACGATGCCCAAAAGAAAAGACCCAACTGATAATCAATCAGTTAGGTCTTATTTAGTAGCGGGGGCTGCGCTAATTTCAACCTTGATTATCAATGTGTTATGACTTTTTACGGTCATATAGCGTCTACATAAAAAATAAGGAGGGCTACAAGTCTTGTAGAATATGGGTGTAACAAGCCAAGTACATAACCTCCTAACTTAAAAAAGTTTCTCTACTATAAGAAGTTTAAAATTTTGGTACAAATCGGTACATTTTGGGCCAAGTCTGCAGAATACACGTGTAACAAACCTAGTATATAACTCCTAACTTAGAGAACTTTCTTTACTATAAGAAGCTTAGAATTTCGGGACAAATCGGTACAATTTCAAGGACAGCGCTTATGATTAAAGAAGGCTTTGCCCAGGCAGTAGCTATAAAAAAGAGGGGCATTTCTGCCCCTCCATTTTAATTCAAAGCATCTACAACAAAACTGTTTGTCCCAAGAGGAATGTACTTCTTACCTTGAAAAGAATATCCTCTAGCTTCTAGACTTCCAGTTTCACTGAATTGGACTTTCCTCTGATCGTTGGGCTTTATATAGCAACCTAGATATTCACCCGCTTGGTTGTGAATTGTTATGGCCTGATCCGTCCTATTAATTATGACCATTTCCTTATAGTCATAATCGCCAACCTTAATTAGCACCTTATACCGCTCTACTATGGTAAAGTCAGGAAATAAGGAGATTAAGTCTGTATCACTTTGGTCAGGATAAATCTCAATGTTATATTCCCCTTCATCTACTAAAAGCTTAGTATGAGTACTATCTGGGATAAAAGACGTTGCAGTACTTGAGCTATTCGAATTTATATTGAACTCTTCGATCAACCTTCCATTGGCCTTGATAAAAACTATGTCATCTGTGTTATTAATCACTTCCATACATCCGAACTTACCTACTCCACTTGTCAAAAAAGGTGGAACAGTTACTGTGCTTTCATCAAAATTGCCATTGATAACCAGCCTGATTTGATCCCCAGCTTCATCTGTGGATATAAATCCAATTTCTTCTAAGTGCTCAGCATCATTTGGATTGGAATACCAATACCTGAAATACAAAGTGTAAACCCCGAAGGGTATTGGAACAACTTTATTCTCTGTCCCAGGATAAATACTTACAATAGGAGACGCATTCGGGAAGTTCAGAATCACATCAACATTGTAGATCACTCTTTGATCAAAATAGTCAATTGCATCATAATCTAGTTTCAGAGTTCCAGTTCTGACTGCATCTGCCTCTTCAATTGTCCATACTACTTCTTCTCCTGTCTTAGGAAACTCAGGTAAGACAGTATTCCAGATTCTGTAGACACTTTCCATATTGGGTTCTGCGTCATCTCCTATTTCTGACTTCTTCCATAAAAGAAGTGTTACTGGTCTATCACCTGAAGGTATCAGAATCTCCATATCATCATTTCCTGCGATTTTCTTGTGCAATTGAAAACCCGAAAGCTCATCTGTGTATAATAGTAAGGTGTCCTGTACTCTGTTATTAATAATCAGGTTACCATCTCTATCTGGTATACATAATGGATCTGAGACTAAGCTCTCCTCCTTTCCACAGGAAAAAAGCGTTATGGCCAATACTAAAAGGACTGCTATTCTATTTCCCATGAGGTTACATTTGAGTTGATGGTTGCATCTAATGATTCTATCAATTGATCTGTATCCCAATACTTCGCTGAAAAAGTATAATTTCCAAAGGGTATTAAATACTCCTGAGTCTGATTGATGTCAATGGTACTGATGTTATCGCTAGATCCATTGACAGTCGCAATATTCTCGATCAAAAGCTGATTTCCATAGTAAATTCTTACCGGTCTTATCAGTTTATTACTGACACGTAGGTATCCTTGCTCCTCGCCTCCCTGGCCACCACTATTACTATTGCCATAATGAGGTATGATTACGTCTTTCACTGAATTGCTGCTGTTAAGTATCAATGTGATCGGCACTTCTACCTCATTGATAAGTTGATAATCTATAATGCCGACTTCTGTCCTAGTAGAGGCATCATTAGGATTAGAATCAAAATAGTGGAATGATATAGTGTAGTTATCATAAGGCAACCCTACGGTGAATTTGTTGCCAGGTATTAGTGAACCTAGTAACCCAAAATTGGAGTTCGTCCGGACTTCAACCTGATGATCGGTTCCACCTGGGTAAATCATTTCCACAGTCGCAGCGTTGGCTCCGAAGCCTCCTGCGTCTGATCCTTTAGATACTATCCATAAGGCTCTATCCCCATTTTCAAAACGCGGGGACAATGCAACATTCCAGCGGACAAAAGGCTCTGTGGTTTCCACACTAAAGCTGTCAACAGCAACATCCGAATACTCATACATTGCAAGGTCAACGATGGGATTGGTTACTGCCCCATCGATGTCTATCCCAACAAGAAACTCCTCTGTGGAATTTGGGATGATTTTCAGAGCCTGGTCCTGGGAAGTACGATAAAGGACGAGTTGACGACCAGAATAATTCCTGATGATCAAATTGCCATCTTCATCTTGATTGGAGTTCAGACTCAATCTGTCCTCCACGGATTCTGGAGGCATTTCATCTCTGTTACAACCAGAGGTAACAAAGGCAAATACAAAAAATAATAATAAAAGTCGATTCATGTGTTCAAACTTTATTGGATTAAATAATATACTCCGAGAGGAGCATTACCAATAGAGTCCACCATCTTGCAATTAATCACACCGGTGACATGATCGAAGCCCGACTTTTCGAAACTTAACGATCAAAGCTCTATTTTTTTTAGTTTGAACTTTGACCAGAATCTTACTAGGCTGTAGCTTAAGAACGTTAATTAAATCAAAAAGGTTGCATTAAAGTGCAAAAATTTTTTTAAAGTTGGGACAAGTACAAAGAATTCACCTCCATTAATCAAGCTAATGAGAACAGTAGCATAGTAACATTTTCATATCCGCCCACCCGATTCTGATGAATCGGTTCCATCGCTTGGAGATCGATCAGTCATTAAACGGCTAATAATGCACCTATTCCTAAAAGAACTTTCTCTTCTCCGCTCGCCCGATTCTGATGAATCGGTTCCATCGCTTGGAGATACATCCAATATCTCCACTCTGCGAGATCGCTCAGTCATTATACGGCTAATGTGCACCCATTCCTAAAAGAACTTTCTCTCCTCCTCCCAACCGATTCTGATGAATCGGTTCCATCGCTTGGAGATACATCTGGTATCTCCACTCTGGGAGATCGCTCAGTCATTAAACGGCTAATGTGCCCCTTCCTAAAAGAACTTTCTCTCCTCCTCACCCGATTCTATTGAATCGGTTCCATCGCTTGGAGATACATCTGGTATCTCCACTCTGCGAGATCGCTCAGTCAATACTCGGCTAATGTGCACCCTTATAACCAAAATTGGAGATGTCAACAACTCAATAGATACGGTGCAATCCTACACGGCTAATGTGCACCCTTACAACCCTTCAATACTTGAGGAAAAATTGACAGAATTGGTGCAATCCTACACGGCTAATGTGCACCCTTACAACAGTATTGAGGAGATAAAAACTTTGCATTTTAAGGTGCAATCCTACACGGCTAATGTGCACCCTTACAACGTAAAAGCAATGGAGGAACGAGGAACATTAAGGTGCAATCCTACACGGCTAATGTGCACCCTTACAACAATGCTTATTTAATTATAGTAGATAATAGAGGGTGCAATCCTACACGGCTAATGTGCACCCTTACAACCAAAGTCAATTATCAGTACGCCAAATCCAATAAGGTGCAATCCTACACGGCTAATGTGCACCCTTACAACAAATTCCAGATTATCTTCAACAGAAGTCAAATTGGTGCAATCCTACACGGCTAATGTGCACCCTTACAACAGATTAAGCGTGATTTAAATACACTTA
>ENA-ORXM01002847-ORXM01002847.1-marine-metagenome-genome-assembly--contig:-NODE-2847-length-18843-cov-3.491421_pt1 | contig 18843 bp, 16 predicted proteins | sample MGYA00237867_ERZ511480 | MGnify/ENA primary metagenome ERZ511480 (study PRJEB26309, sample SAMN06266103) | marine metagenome | isolation source: Algal blade | place: United Kingdom:Sidmouth, United...
AAACGGACGACCCGAACAACCACTTGCTCCAGCGGTTCACCCTGCGCCTGTGACGGGGCCGGACAGTGTCAGCCTGTCACAGAAATCGTCAGCCCCCACGTCGAGAACGCTCCAACCATCGAGGGTTTCCGGCTCCCGCTGGTGGCGCAGGACGGTCAGATCGGCATCCGAAGCATCGCGCCCGCGCCCCGCGATCCGCTTCGCCAGCAGCGCGTCGTCACCGGTCAACCATATACCGATGAACGGCACCTGCGCCTCCCGCGCCACGCGCCGCGCGCCATCGCGAGCGGCATCGTCCAGAAAGGTCGCGTCGAGGATCACGCAGGCTCCAGCATCCAGCGCCCTGCGGGCATCGGTGAAGACGCGATCATAGACCGCTTCACTTGCGGCCCTGGTATAGGCACCTGCGAGCAGCTTCGCCTCCGGGTCGATCCCCGCGAGGCGCTTGCGGGTGGTATCGGATCGGATCATGACGGCCCCGAACGGACCCGGACACCGTCCGGCGAGGATGCGGGCAGCGGTCGTCTTTCCCGTTCCGGAGCGACCCCCGATCGCGACGAGGCGCGGTGCCGGTGCAGGAGCCAGAAGCGTCGTCGCAAGGTCGAGATAATCGAGTGCCTCCACCCGACCCGAAGGCGATAGTAGCGCAACCAGCGCCCGCACGGCGGCTCGGGCCGACATGAACAGCGGCAACACGCGCAGACCTTCGTAATCACGGGTCGCCCCCAGATACCGGCTCAGCGCCAGCGCCGTTTCCGCACGCAGATCGCGATGCATCAGGTCCATCAGCGCGAAGGCCAGATCGTAGAGTACGTCGACGGTCGCGATATCCTTATCGAACTCGATGGCGTCGAACAGTCGGACGGTTCCGTCGATCTCGCAGATATTCCTCAGATGCAGATCGCCGTGGCAATGGCGGACGCGGCCCTCGCAGGCGCGGGACATGAGAATTTCCCGCACCCCCACATAGGTGGATTCGGCCCGTCGAGCCCAGAGGTTCACGGCATTGGCGACCACGGTATCGACCGTTTCGCCCCGCAGGTCTTTCAGCAGATTCCGGAAACTTCGCGTGAAGCAGTCATTCCCTTCTTTCGGAACGACGGGGAGTTCGGACAGGTGCAGCTCCGCGACCGCATCGGCCAGGCCGAGGATATGCATATCGGTCAAGACCTTGCAGGTGGCGAGGCGGTCGAACAGCCTAGAATCGTCGAAACGCCACATCCGCACGAGCCATTCGACGGGAGCACCTGACCCGTTCAATGCGAAGGTGTTTTCCTGCCGCGTTATCGGAATGACATCGCGATAGATATCGGGGGCTGTCCTGACGTTCACGGCGATCTCGGCGTGGCAGGCCGCCTCGCGCAGGTCGAGCGTCGAGAAATCGAGGAAGGCGAGCGCGATGTTGCGCTTCATCTTGTAGACGGTGTCACCAACGAGAATGAGATGGGATATGTGTGTCTCGACATGCTCGACCGGCAAGCCGCCATGCGTTTCGGGGTCAAGGAGCCAGGCGAGGATGGCGTCCTGCGATGGCGATGGCGGGGGCGAGGTCATGGCAGATTCCGCAAAACGGGCCTGAGAGGCGACCCTCCTGCGACGATACGCTAAGGCTCGTGGCGGATCGTGCCTTGATTTTCGTCAAGACATCTGGGCAGGTCAGTCCGAGGCGGTGGCCAGCTTGTGCAATTCCCGCATGTCGTTGAGGATCACATTGCGCGGTGTCGGCATCGAGACGATCCCGCGCTTGGCCATGTCATTGAGACCCCGCGATACATTCTCCATCGACAATCCGAGATAATCGCCGATGTCCTGCCGCGTGGTATCGAGCCAGATCTCGCACGGGCCACCGGCAGTCTCGCCGAAACGCTCCGCCCGGCGGATCAGGAAAGCGGCCAGCCGCTCCCGTGCATTGTATTGCCCGAGCAGCAACTCGTGTTCCGCCGCCTCGACACGCTCGTTCGACACGATGCGCATCATCTCCGGGGCCAGCTCTGGATGTCGCAGTAGCGCCTCGTCGAAGGCGATACGGGGAAAGAGGCAGGCTCCGACCTCCGTGAGCGCCTCGACATTGGCGAAATAGACGTCCTGACTCGACAATCCGAAGACGTCCCCCTGTTCGAGGAATCCGATGATCTGGCGGCGTCCATTGTCGGAATACTTGACGACTGCCGCGATTCCCTCGCGGACGACGCCAACCGTGGAAGCGTCGTCGCCCTCGCACAGGATCGTCTCGTGGGCCGCGAATGTCCGCTTCGAGACGTGTCGGTCGAGATAGGCTGCCGTCGGCGCATCGATCGCGTCGCAGGAGCCGAATTCGCGCAACAGACACGATGGACAGGGCAGAGTCCTGTTCCTCACGACGACGGCGTCGAGGGTACAGGAAGGAAGACGGGTCGCAAGATGCCGTGTCATCGTCCGCCCCTACAATGCCAATCGACGCGAGTCGATCCGATAAATTTTCTCGTAAAAATTGAACTTAGCGAATGAGGTTGATCTGCGTCAACGTCGGAAAGCGAGGATCGTCCAGACTGCAGTTACCGGAGCAGAAGTTCCGGTCGATCCACGGGGCGGCCTGCGGAACCGGACATCGAAGGGTATGTGTCGTTGGGTTCCGTGTAGCGAGCGTCCAAAATCCGCAGGCGTTCCGGGATCGTCAACTGCCTTGTCCGAAACCCTGCACCGAATGGAGCACGCCATGTCCGCAGCTATGAAAACCGACGACGGAACGACCGCACCAGTCATCGACATAACTTCCTTCACGGTCCCCAACCAGCGTTCGCTCGCAACCATGGCCCATGTCGGGACCGATGCAATCCGTCATATGATCGACATGAACCGGCAGTTCCTCGATTTCGTGCGCGGTCGTCTGGAGGAAGACGCGAAGATCGCCGACCATTTGGCGACCTGCGCCTCTCCGAACGATGCGCTGGAGGCCGTGAACGGCTTCTACAAGACCGCTTTCGATCAGTACGCAGAGGAAGTGCGTGTCCTGAGCGATACGGCGGCACGGTCCATGACGGAAACCATGCAGGCCGCCGAGAACGGGCTGAAGCGCAGCGTCGAAGCCGCCATACCGAAAAAATGAAGCGTCCATCGTGCTTCATACGGGAACGGGGTCAGGGAGCATCGGCTGCCTGACCCCGTTTTCCGTTGCGTGACGAGATGATCTTGTACGCTTCGGGCACGATGACGACGGGAAGGACGAGCAGGAGGATCAGCGCCCACAATTCGCGCGGCAATGCCGTGGTATGCAAGACATGCTGCAACGGTGCCCAATGGACGCCGAGCACCTGCAATCCCAGCGTCAACCCGAGCGCCGCCAGAAGCCATGGATTCGACAAGAATCCGATACTCGACAACGGCGCGGTGAGCGAGCGGAAGGCGAAGACGCTGAATTTTTCGAGAAACACCATCGTCGTGAATGCGACCGTTCCGGCCAGAAGCGGGCCATGGTCGAGCGTGTGATAGAACGCGAAGAGGGTCGCCGTTCCGGTATAGAGTGCGAAGGTCGCGATCACGGCGAGGCCGCGACGGCCTATGACATCTTCTTCTGCCGCTCGGGGTGCCTGCTTCATGGCATCCGGCTCGCTTTTCTCGAAGCCGAGGGCGAGTGCCGTGATGCCGTCGGTAACGAGGTTCATCCACAGTATCTGGATCGGCAGGAAGATCAGTGGTCCTCCGATGACGATGTTCGCTCCGATTGCCACGACTTCACCGGCATTGGAACTGAGCAGGTACCGGACGAACTTGCGGATATTGGCATATTGCCGACGCCCTTCCTCGATGGCCCCGACGATGGAGGCGAAATTATCGTCCAGCAGGACCAGATCCGAGGCATCCCGCGCCACGTCGGTTCCCCGAATACCCATGGCAATCCCGATATCGGCTTTCTTCAATGCCGGAGCGTCGTTCACGCCGTCGCCGGTCATCGCGACGATCCGACCGTCCCGTTGCAGGATTTCCACGATCCGCATTTTGTGGCGAGGGGTGGTCCGCGCGAAGACGACGCCTTGGTCGAGAGCGGCTGAAAGTGCATTATCGTCCATGCTTTCGAGTTCGTCGCCCGTCACGAAGCCATGGGCAGGGATCCCGATCATCCGGGCTATGGCCAGTGCCGTCACCGGTGCATCGCCCGTGATCATCACGACGTCGATCCCGGCACCTCTCGCCTGCTCGATGGCGTCCTTCACCTCGGCCCTCGGGGGGTCGATGATGCCGACGAGCCCCAGAAAGACGAGATCGCTTTCGATCCGGTCATCCGCGACACTGGCATCGAAAACGGGGCGCTCGGCGACCGCGAGGACGCGATGACCGCGCTCGGCGAAGCTCTCGTAAGCGCGCTCTATGTCAGCCCGGCGGGCATCGTCGAGAGGCATATCCCCGTCCGACCCGGCGATCATAGCACACCGTTCGAGAATCCGCTCCGGCGCACCTTTCACGAAAGCGCGCGGACCATCACCCGTGTCTGCCACGACCGTCATGCGCTTGCGCTCCGAGGAGAAGGGGATTTCCCGGATCGTACGGCCGGAGCCTTCGACCCCCGCTTTCATTGCGGCGACGACGAGTGCGGCCTCGGTCGGCTCGCCGACCCGTTCCCATGTCTCTTCGCACCTCTCGATCTTCGCGTGGTTGCAGGTCCGGGCAGCCCAGAGCAGTCTTTCGAGTATCGTCGTGACGCCGGGATCGAGTGCCCTTCCCTCCTGCGTGAAGGAGCCCGATGGCGCGTAGCCGACACCGCTCACATCCACGGTTCCCTCCGGAGTCCAAATCCGGGAGACCGTCATGCGGTTTTCCGTCAGCGTGCCGGTCTTGTCCGTACAAACGATCGAAGCCGCACCGAGGGTTTCCGTCGCCTGAAGCCGACGGCTGAGCGCCTTGCGTCGAACCATCGCCCGTGCGCCGAGGGCGAGCGTCACGGTGACGACGGCGGGCAGGCCCTCCGGCACCATTGCAACGGCGAGGGACAGGCCCGTCATCGCCATGTCCGCCATCGAATGTCCGACAAGGACACCGAGAATGACGACCAGAGCACCGAGAACGAGGGCGACGAGGCCTAGCCAGGTGCCGAGCCGCGCAAGCGTCTGCTGGAGATGCGTGGGCCTGCGCTCGATCCGTCCGGTCGCCGAGGCGATATCCCCGAAATCCGTTTTCATGCCGGTCGCGACGACCGTGCCGCTGCCGCGCCCTTCGACGATGTTGGTTCCCATGAAGACCGACCCGCTTCGCCCTTCGCCGGGGCCTTTGTCGGCACTGACGGACTCGCCGGTCAGAGCAGACTCGTCCGCCCGCAATGCGGCCGCGTCCACGAGGCGGATATCGGCAGGAACCTTCGCACCAGCCTGGAGGAGGACGTGATCTCCGGGAACGATCTCCCACATGTCGATCTCGCGTGCTTTTCCATCGCGGATGACGGTGGCATGTTCGGCAAGCAGTCCGCGCAGGGCTTCGAGGGTTCGCTCCGCCCGCCATTCCTGAAAGAACCCCAGCGCCCCATTGAGGACGACGATGGCAACGATGGCGACAGCGTCCACCGTCTCTCCCATGATTGCCGCGACCAACGCCGCGATCAGAAGAATCACGATCAGGACGCTGGTGAACTGACGTAGGAGGATGCCGAACCACGAAGGACCGCGCGCCGCTTCGAGAACATTCGGTCCGAAGGTTTCGAGCCGCCTGCGGGCTTCCGCCTCCGAGAGACCGATGCCGGGTTCATCGCTCCCGTACATACTGCCCCGGCGCATCGTCGCTTGCTTCGGCAAACAGGCACACTTCGCGTTCGGCCGCATTCACCCGCTGCGCGCCGGAGCGTCCTGCGAGCCATTCGCTCCATGCGGTCCACCACGATCCATCCCGTTCAGGGTTTCTCGCGAACCAGTCATCGGCGGAGACGAAGGGCGCGTCATGCGACAGGGTCTCGATACGGTAATGACTGCCACCCTTGCCCGGTTGGGTGACGACACCGCCATTATGCCCACCGCTCGCGAGTGCGAAGGTCACGTCCGTATCGGTCAGGGACGCGATCTTGAAGACCGAATGCCATGGAGAGACATGATCGCGCTCCGTTCCGAGCGCGAAGATCGGCACCTTTAGATCGGTGAGCGAGAGCGGTTTGCCATCGACCCGATACCGGTTCTCGGCGAGATCGTTGTCGAGGAAAAGCTGCCGCAGGTATTCGGAATGCATCCGCGCGGGCATCCGGGTGGTATCGGCATTCCATGCCATCAGATCGTTCATCCGCGACCGCTCACCCAGCAGATAGTGACGGATGACCCGCGACCAGATCAGATCGTTCGACCGCAGCATCTTGAAGGCACCGGCCATCTGATCGGCGCGCAGGTAGCCCTGTTCGGCCATGATGTCTTCGAGGAAGGCGATTTGGCTCTCATTGATGAAGAGGGTCAGCTCTCCCGCATCTTCGAAATCCACCTGGGCCGCCAAGAGGCTCATGCTGGCCAGTCGAGTGTCGTTCTGCTGCGCCAAAGTCGCCGCGCCGATAGAAAGAAGGGAGCCACCGAGACAATACCCCGCCACATGGATCCGGGTGTCCGGTATGAGGCGGGAAACCGTGTCGAGCGCCGCTTCGAAGCCCTCCCGTCGGTAATCTTCGAGAGACAGTTCCCGATCCATCTCGCGCGGGTTCGTCCACGAGACCATGAAGACGGTGAATCCCTGCGCGGTAAGCCAGCGCACGAGCGAGTTCCGTTCGGAGAGGTCGAGGATGTAGTATTTCATGATCCACGCCGGCACGATCAACAGCGGCTCGGAATGGACAGTTTTCGTCGTCGCCTCATAGGCAATGAGTTCGATCAGCCGATTGCGGAAGACGACCCGTCCGGGGGTCGCCGCAACCGTCTTGCCGACGATGTACTCGCCGGTCTCGCGCTGTCCGCCGAGAAGGAGATCGAGATCCTCGCGGAAATACCGCCACCCCCTGACAAGATTGTCTCCACGCTCATCGATCGTCTTCTTGAGGACCGTCGGATTCGTCAGCGGGACATTGCCGGGACTGACCGTATCGAGAATCTGCCGTGCGGCGAAATTGACGATGCGTTCGTGCTTTTCCTCGACGCCGTAGACATCGCGGGTGGCCGCGTTCCACCAATCGCCGGTCTTGAGGAAACTCTGGGCCATCACGTTGAAGGGAAACTGCGCCCATTCTTCGGCGCGGAACCGCTTGTCGGTCGCTTCGGTATCCGGTGCCGCCCCACGCGCTGCCTCACAGGCGAAATGCGAGAGGGACAGAGCATCGGACCAGCCCTTGTGCCAAAGCTCGGCCTGCTTGACTGGCGATGCGACAAGATGCGTCCACCAGTCGAACCCTGCCGTAGCCAGCGCAAGAGGCGACAACCCGCCGGTGAGATGACCGATCAGGGCGTGTTCCTGCCGTTCGAGGGCTGCGAAACCTGAAACGGTTTCCGGTTCTGTCGCCATGGTTTTGCCCTCTATATCCAGCTTTCGACAAGATGGCCGACGCCATAGGCGATGGTTGCGGCAGTGCCACCGATCGCCAGCGTCTCGCTTCCCGATCGCCACCACGGGCGCAGCGACCATCGGCTGCGGACGGCTCCGATAGCGAAGAACACCGCCGCCGTTGCCCCGCTCGCCCAGAGGAACGGCGCGTCCACACCGAAGAGGAACGGTGCGAGCGGAACGATACCGCAGAGCAGGAAAGCCCCGAACGTAGCAAGGGCAGCAGGCAGGGGGTGCGGATCGATGGAAGAGAGGCCGTGCTCCTCCTTCATCATCAGGTCGATCCAGGTGGCCTCGTTCCGTGTGATACTGGCGACGGCCCCCTCAAGGACGTCTCCTGCGAGGCCTTTCGCGGCGAGAATCTGCCGGACTTCCTCACGCTCACCTTCCGGATACTCGGCAATATGCCGCCGTTCGGCAGCGCGCAGGCGGGCGACGTTTTCCTTCTCCGCCATGGTGCCGGAGTAGTTTCCGGCTGCCATCGAGAACCCGTCGGCAAGGACGTTGGCCAAGCCCAGAGCGACGATCACCCCATGTGGCAAGCCCGCCCCCGCCACCCCGGCGACGATGGCGAAAGTCGTGACGGTGCCGTCGATCCCGCCATAGACGAAGTCGCGCAGGTGGCTCGCACCGGGCGGGGTTGCCAGACGCTCGGCGATCTCGGTCGGACTGTGTCCGTGATCCGGTTTCATGGAGCGATGGTGCCGTTGCCGAACGCCCGCCACCTTGTTCTATGTCAATGTCGGTGCGTGAATCGGAACACTTCCGGTGAAATTCGGTAAGTCCCAAAGCCGAGGAGCGTGGGCAATTTCTGACACGATCATCAGTAGGACCGGGGCATCCCGAGGACATGCTCGGCGATATAGCTGAGGATCAGGTTCGTCGAGATCGGGGCAACCTGATAGAGCCGCGCCTCGCGGAATTTGCGCTCGACGTCGTATTCCTCGGCAAAGCCGAAGCCGCCGTGGGTCTGCACACAGGCTTCGGCAGCGGCCCAGGACGCATCGGCGGCGAGCATCTTGGCGAGATTGGCCTCCTCCCCCGGATTGCCCCCCGCCTCATAGAGCCTGACCGCCTCGCGCAGCATCAGCTCGGCAGCGCGCATCTGGCTGTAGGCCTTCGCGATAGGGAACTGCACCCCCTGATTCTGGCCGATGGGCCGACCGAAGACGCTGCGCTCGCTGGCATAGGTCGAGGCCTTGGCGATGAACCATTTCGCGTCGCCGATACATTCGGCGGCGATCAGGATGCGCTCGGCATTCATACCCGAGAGGATGTAGCGGAAACCCTTCCCCTCCTCGCCAAGAAGATTGTCGGCGGGAACCGGCATATCGTCGAAGAACAGTTCGGTCGTGGCATGGTTCATCATCGTGCGGATGGGTCGGATCGTCAGGCTCTTGCCGCGCACCTCGCGCATATCGACGATCAGGGCGGAGAGACCTTCGGTCTTCTTCATACTCTCCGTTCGGGGCGTGGTACGGCAGAGCAGGAGCATGAGGTCGGAATGTTCGGCGCGGCTGGTCCATATCTTCTGGCCGTTGACGATATAGGTGCCATGGTCGAGCCGCGCGGTGGTGCGCAGAGCGGTGGTATCGGTGCCACTGGTCGGTTCGGTCACGCCGAACGCCTGAAGGCGCAGCGACCCGTCGGCGATACCGGGCAGGAACCGCCGTTTCTGCGCGTCCGAGCCATGCCGTAGCAACGTCCCCATCGTATACATCTGGGCGTGGCAGGCACCGGCATTGCCTCCCGACCGATGGATTTCCTCCAGAATCGCGCACCCGGCGGAGATCGGCAGGCCCAGCCCGCCGTATTCTTCGGGGATCAGCGCGGCGAGGTATCCCGCCTCGGTCAGCGCCGTGACGAAAGCCGTCGGATACGCTTGGCTTCGGTCGCATCCCCGCCAGTATTCGCCGGGAAAATCGGCGCAGAGCTTGGTGACGGCCTCGCGGATTTCGGGGTGATCGAGGTCCTGGGTCATGCGTCACTTCCGAACTCGATACGGATCGCATCCGTATGTTCCCCCAAACCCGGAACCTGCGGTCGCCTGCCTGCGTCGGTCCTGACGGGCAGATCGGCGATGGAGATTTCGGCGTTGCCGAACCTGACCTCCGTGTTGCGCGGGAAGGGGTGGGCCGAGAGGTCTTCGACCTCGTTGAGCCGGGCGCAAACGATGCGGGCGGAGTCGAGCATCGGGATCAGGGTATCGCGGCCATACTGGCCAAAGACGGTTTCGATGATCGCGGTCAGGGCATCGCGATGGATCACACGGTCGGGATTTCGGGCAAACCGTGGATCGTCGGCAAGACCGGGCTGGCCGAATATGGTCCCGCAGAAGGCGCGCAATTCCCGGTCGTTCCGGATCGGGATCATCACCGGGCCATCCGGGGTGCCGGTCACGGCGCAGAGACCCGCTTCGGCCTGAACGAGGAAGTCACGCGCCTTCTTCTTCGCCGCCTCGCCTTCCGAGCCATACCCGGTAATCTCGCAGGTGATGAGGCCGGGATTACCGGTGCGCAGGGCGTCTCCGCCAAACCCGCGCTTGGACAAGGCACCGGGGGCGAGGTTATGCAAGAAGATATCGGCCTGCAGGAGCACGGTGCGCAACAGCGCGGCATCCTTCGCATCTTCCAACGAGACGACGGAAATGCCGTCGAGTTCGCGATTCAATTCCATGCGCGCATCTTCTCCCTTGGCGATCCGTTCTGAATGGAACACCATCGCCCCGCAATCAAGGAAGTGAAGATGACCTACGAGACATTGATCGTCGAGACGCCGCGTCCCCATGTCCTGCTCGTGACCATGAACCGGCCCGAGGCGGCGAACGCGATGAATACGGTCTTGTCGCGGAACATGATCGATCTGTTCGAGGGAGTCGCGCTCGATGCGGGGGAGACGCGCTGCGTCGTCGTGACCGGGGCAGGCACCCGTGCATTCTGTGCCGGAGGCGACCTCAAGGAACGCAAGGGAATGACCGACGAGGCCTGGGGGCGGCAGCATGTCGTGTTCGAGCGGATGGTCCGCGCACTGCTCGATTGTCCGGTGCCGATCATCGGGGCGCTGAACGGGGCAGCCTATGGCGGCGGGGCCGAGATCGCGGCGACGATGGATTTCCTCTACGCGGCGGAGACGGCGCGGTTCGCGATGACCGAGGCCAGCCTCGGGATCATTCCCGGCGCGGGGGGAACGCAGACTCTGGCGCGGGCGATGGGCGAACGGCGCGCGAAGGAATTGATGATGTCCTGCCGCCCCTTCTCGGCGCAGGAGGCGGCGGAATGGGGGCTGGTGAACGCGCTCTATCCGCAGGAAGAGTTGATGGATGCCGCGCTCGATATGGCCGAGCGGATCGCAGGCAACGCGCCCGTCGCCGTGCGGCAGGTGAAACAGGCGATCCATCGCGGGCTGTCGATGTCGTTGCGCGATGGTCTGGCCTTCGAGATCGAGGCCTATAACCGGACTGTACCGACCGAAGACCGCCGTGAGGGCGTGCTGGCCTTCAACGAAAAGCGCAAGGCGGTGTTCAGGGGGCGGTGATGTCTTTGCCATGTTCGCGAAAGCGGGCATCTCGCGGGATCGAGAAAGATGCCCTCTTTCGAGGGCATGACAGCGTTTACCCCAACGCCGCAACACCCGGCAACGTCTTGCCTTCCATCCACTCCAGAAACGCGCCACCCGCCGTGGAGACGTAGGAGAAGCGATCCACTGCGCCCGCCGCATTGAGGGCGGCAACCGTGTCACCTCCGCCTGCGACGGAGAGAAGTTTTCCGGCGGTCGTCAACTCGGCGACCTTGTTGGCGGCGGCGACCGTGGCGCGGTCGAAGGGGGTGATTTCGAACGCTCCGAGGGGACCGTTCCAGACGACGGTCCTGGCACTCTCGAATCGTCTGGCGATCAGGGCGACGGTTTCGTCCCCTGCATCGAGGATCATCATGTCATCGGGGCAGGCATCGGCGGGAACCGTGCGGTTGGGAGAATTGGCGGCGAAGGCTTCGGCCACGACCACATCGACGGGCAGAATCAGGTCGCATCCGGCCTGCTTCGCGCGCGCCGCGATCTCGCGGGCGGTGTCGAGCATGTCGTGTTCGCACAGCGATTTCCCGACGGGCTTGCCCTCGGCGGCCAGAAAGGTATTGGCCATGCCCCCGCCGATCACGACGGCATCGACCTTTTCCAGCAGATTACCGATCAAGTCGAGTTTCGTGGAGACTTTCGCGCCCCCGACGACGGCGACAACGGGGCGCTCGGGCGCGGAAAGCGCGCCTTCGAGGGCCTTGAGTTCAGCGGCCATATTGCGACCGGCGACGGATGGCATCAAGCGCGCGATCCCTTCCGTCGAGGCATGGGCGCGGTGGGCGGCCGAGAAGGCATCGTTGACGTAGATGTCACCCAGATCGGCCAGCGCCTGCGCGAAATCCGGATCGTTCGCCTCCTCGCCCGCATGGAAGCGCGTGTTCTCCAGCAGCACGATCTCGCCGGTTTCCTGCGCGGCGATGGCCGATGCCGCCGCCTCGCCGATACAATCGGATGCGAAACGGACCGGATGGCCGGACAGGCTTTCGAGCGTTCCGCCGACCACCGAGAGAGACATCCCCGGCACGCGCTGACCCTTCGGCCTGCCGAAATGCGCGAGAAGGACCGGCTTGCCGCCCTTGTCGAAGATCGCTTCCAGCGTCGGCAGGATACGGCGTACCCTCGTGTCGTCCGTGACCTGCCCATCCTCGACCGGCACGTTGATATCCACGCGGACCAGCACCGTCTTTTTGGCGAGGTTCACATCGTCGAGGGTCTTGTAGGTCATGGTTTTCCTGTCATGCCCGTCGCGACGGGCATCGTTCGGGTTGGAGATCGACCCGCAGGCCGGGCCGGATCACTGGACGATTTCGAGATCGGCGACGGGAGCCTCGAACGCCTTCAGGATCGCTTCGGCCTCGGCGCGTGCCGTGTCGTCGGATTTTTCGAGACAGGCCAGATAGACGTTCATCGCCGCGATATAGGCATCGATCTGAGCCACCATCGCATTGCGCTGTTCGAAACTCAGGCTGTTCTTGTCCGCCACCGGCGGCGCGGTCGGCTTGACACATCCCTGTGCCAGGGCCGGGGAAGCGAGCAGCATCAGGGTGCCGCTCGCCGCAATCATCGTCTTTCGCATCGTTACCCTCAGAGCAGTTTGCCCATCGCGACCGCCGTATCCGACATGCGGTTCGAGAAACCCCATTCGTTGTCATACCACGACAATACGCGACAGAGGCGACCATCCATGACCTTCGTTTGTGGCGAAGCAAAGGAGGAGGAATGCGCATCGTGATTGAAATCGATCGAGACGAGCGGTTCGTCGGCGACCTGGAGGATGCCCTCGAGCCTGCCATTCGCCGCTTCGAGCATCGCGTCGTTGATGGCCTCGACGCTCGCGGATTTCGACGCCACGACTTTCAGGTCCACGACCGAGACATTGGCGGTGGGGACGCGGATCGCGGTGCCGTCGAGCTTGCCGTCGAGTTCGGGCATCACGAGACCTACGGCCTTGGCCGCGCCGGTGGAGGTCGGGATCATCGACATGGCGGCCGCGCGGCCCCGGTACGGATCGCCGTGCATCGTGTCGAGGGTCGGCTGGTCGCCGGTATAGGCATGGATCGTGGTCATGAAGCCCAGATCGATACCGACCGTCTGATGCAGCACCTGCGCGATGGGCGCGAGGCAGTTGGTGGTGCAGGAGGCATTGGAGACGATGAGATCGTCGGCGGTCAGGCTGTCATGGTTCACGCCGTAGACGATGGTCTTCGACGCGCCCTTGGCGGGGGCGGAAACCAATACGCGCTTGGCCCCTGCCGTCAGGTGCATCCTGGCTTTCTCGGCATCGGTGAAGATGCCGGTGCATTCCATCGCGATATCGACGTTATGTTCTTTCCACGGCAGTTCTTCAGGATTGCGGATCGCCGTCACCTTAATCGGGCCGCGCCCCATATCGATGCTGTCGCCATCGACCTTCACAGTGCCGGGAAAGCGGCCATGCACCGAATCATAGCGCAGGAGATGCGCGTTCGTCTCGACGGGGCCGAGATCGTTGATCGCAACCACTTCGATATCGGTGCGACCCGATTCGTAGATCGCGCGCAATACGTTCCTACCGATACGACCAAATCCATTGATTGCGACGCGAACGGCCATTCGAACCTCCAGAAACTCATATGGGAAGGCGTGGCCTGAGACGGTCACACCGGGATGTGTGGCCCGTTAGCACGAACGGCCCGGTCTGCAAAGCGACAAGCCCGGATCCGGCAGCCATCGGCTATGCCGGTGGCACGTTCTTCTGTTGCCTGATCCACTCGATGCTTTCGGAGACGCCATCGAAATCGAGAGGTTTGGCGAGATGCCGGTCGAAGCCCGCCGTGACGTAGGATTCGATCTGGGCGAGCATGACGTTCGCGGTACAGGCGATGAGGGGCAGGCGAGTGCCTGTGCTTTCGCGCCCCCGTTGTACCCGAGCGAATTCCACGCCATCCATTACCGGCATACTGACGTCGATGAACGCGCCGTCATAGGCGGTATCGGCGATCCGGCTCAGGGCTTCCTCGCCGTTCACGACGAAATCGAGATCGACCGACGCTCCGCCGACCAGGGCTTCGAAGACGCGCTGGTTGATGAGGTTGTCCTCGGCGATCAGTATCTTCAGGGTCATGTCCTGTCCCATGGATATCTCGCAGGGCAGCGAGGGTGCAGGTTTCGATTCGCTGACGGCCACTCGTGAAACGGCGAAGCTGGCGATGAAGGTCGCTCCACCGCCGGGCACATCGTCGACGACGAGGTTTCCGCCATGCAATTCGCAGATCGTTCTGGAGATGGACAGCCCCAGGCCGATACCACCCGCGTGCTTCTCCGCCGTATGATCGCCCTGACTGAAGCGACAGAAGACGAGCTCTTTCTGCTCGTCGGGGACGCCCGGACCCGTATCGGAAACGAATACCCTCAGTTCGCGAGCATCAGGTGCCGCTGCCGCCACCACATCGACCCGGACCTTCACCGATCCCTCGTCGGTGAACTTGATGGCGTTGGCGATCAGGTTCATGACGACCTGGCGGATCGATTTTGCATTGCCTTCGATCCACGCGCCGTTCGTGGGCGTGGTATCCAGAGACAGGTCGAGATTCCTTTCCGTCGCCTTCTGATCGAACAAGGCCACTACCTCGCCGACGAGGATGGCGGGATCGATGACATCGTGCTCCTCTACGATCTCGCCGGACTCGATCTTCGCGATGTCGAGAATATCGCTCAGCAGAGAGAGAAGATGTTCCCCGGCATTGGAGATGACATCCAGCATATCCCCCTGCTTCGCCGCCAATGGTGTATGCTTCAGCGCGGATGCCATGCCGAGGATGCCGTTGAGGGGTGTACGGATTTCGTGACTCATATTCGCGAGGAAGGCGCTCTTGGCCCGGTTCGCCTTGCGCGATGCACCGGCGGCACGGTCCCGCTCTGCGCAGGCCATACGCAGTCTGATCTGATCCGTGACGGTGGCGGCGACATCCTCGAGCCGCTCGATATCCGTATCCGACCATTCGCGCGGGTTGCTGTCGATGACGCAGAGCGCGCCGATCGGGTCGTCATCGCTCCCGTAGATCGGCACGCCGAGATAAGCGACGATGTCCAGGATGGACACGAGCGGATTGTCCTTCACGAGCGGATCGTCTCGGGCATCGTTCACGACGAACGGCTCACCGCTCGCCTTGACGTTCTTGCAGAAGGATTGGGCGAGAGGTGTCTCGCGGACCGTCGCGTACGGCTCGGGAAGGCAGCATGTACTGACGAAGAACTGCCGGTCATGCTCGAATTCGACGATCGAGATGAGCGATGTCGACGATTCGAGGACCATGGATGCGAGCCGCGTCAGCCGGTCGAACCCTTCATCGACAGGGCCGTCTACGATACCAAGTTCGCGCAACGTCGGCACGTCCGGACGGTCGATCATCTGAAGGCCTTTCATGCCTTATGATTCGCCCCCACGACGCCTCATCGTGCATAAACATCGCGCCGGGTTCAAGCAAATAAGATGAGTACGTCGCAATGCCTTCAACCGACGGAGGCAAGCCTTACGGGATCATTCTCCCCCGAATTCACGGACAGAGCATCCTCGCCCGTCCCGGACATACCGCGCGCCTTGATGGCCTTCGCCGGCATGGGCTCGCGGATGCAGCAAAGGCGATGCAGGAAGGAACGGGCCTCGCCAAGTGGCTAACCGTGCCGGAAGTGTGTTACGTCTCGTCTGGAGAACTGATTCGCGCCGAGGGAGATCGTCCATGCACGCCAATGAGTTGGAAGCGGCGGTTGAACGATTCAACACCGCCCTTTCCGGTCTACAGGTCGCCGCCGAGCGCCTGAAGGCGACGAAACCGCTGGACGAGCAGGAACGGGCCATGGCCGTGACCCGCATCGATCAGGCTATCACCGCCCTGCGCAGGGTACTAGGCGAGGAGGGTTCGAATGCCGCAGGTCACAGTTGAGGTCAACGGACGCGCCTATCGTCTGAGCTGCGGCGAGGGAGAGCAGGATCATGTCCTGTCGCTCTCGAAGCGCATCGACCGCCATTCCAATTCCATCGAGGTCAACAAGTCCCCCGCGAACGAAGGGCGCAACATGCTGCTCGCCGCGCTCATGGTGGCCGACGAGTTACATGAAAAGGAACAGCGCGTCACGGCGCTGGAAGAGGAAGTTGCGGCTCTGAAGGCCGGTGGCGCTGGCGGTGCCCCCGACGAACGGATCGCCGAAATGGAAATGGCCGTCGCCCAGATGCTCGACCGGGCCGCCGCGCAGATCGAGGTCGTCACCGGCGAGATCGAGGCCGTCACCTGACATTCCGATACCCTGTCGAGACAATCGCGAGGGTAGCGCGGTCATCGCTGTTCGCTTCCGTAACGTCACCCTCCGGCTATCCTTTCTGAAACGATAATGCCGTGCGATTGCCGCAATCGCCCTGTCCTAAGTCGTTGACAGTGCGGCGTGCCGGTGCGGTATGCTGTACCTGAAACGACAATGGCGGGCAGGAGCAACTATGCCGGAGCGATGCTCGCGGATACCCCTTGCACGGGTGGCACTATTTCTCACACTGATGGCATCCGTCAGTGGGTGTGCCTCCGTCCCCGCGTCGGTGCGTAACGCGCCGGGCCTGAACCTGCTGTTCGGGGATGATGCCCCCGTCCTGGGCGTCGATCCGACCGAGGATGCCGGGCTGGACTACGAGGTCGAGACCCGTGGCCTCGGCGTCGGCGATACGCCGGAGGAAACCGAAGAGAACGCGCGCATCCAGGCGATCCTCGAAAGCGCGACGCGCCTCTATCGTCTCCAGGACAAACCGCCCCCCAATATCGCGCTGCTCAAGCGCCGCGCATCCTCCGACGTGGCCATCGTCGAACGCGCCCTGAAATCCGAAGGCTATTACGAGGGCGAAGCGACGATCACCGTCATCAGTGACGACGCTCCCGCCGCCGGAACCGTAGAGCCCATCGATGGCGAGAGCGAGGTGGCTCAGGCCGCAGCACCGCTGGCCATCGCCGATGAGGAGATCGTCGGAACGCCGACGGTCAGGGTCTCCGTCCGCAAGGGCCCGCGCTATGCCCTCGCACGACAGCTCGCGACCTTCGCCACGCCCGTCGATCCGCTTCTCGAACAGACGATTCAGGACGCGGTCAGCATCAATGTCGGTGGCCCCGCCCAGGGCAAGGCGGTCGTCGATGCGGAGATCGCGGCCTCGCGCATCCTCGGGCGCAGCGGCTATCCCTATGCCGAGAAGGGCAAGCGCCGGGCGGAGGCGAATTTCGACTTCGATACTCTCGATATCCGTACGCCCTATGCGCCCGGCCCGCTGACCACCTATGGCGACGTGACGTTCGAAGGGCTGGAGACCGTCGAGCGGAAATACGTCGAATCCTTCGTGACATGGCAACGTGGCGCACCCATTTCGCGCCCGGAGATCGCGGAGGTTCAGCGCGAATTATCGGCCACGCGCCTCTTCGATGCCGTCTCCATCGTACTGCCCGACGAGCCGCCGGAAGGCTGGGAAGAGGCCGGGCAATTCACGGCCCCCATCAAGATCGTCTTCGAGGAATCCAAACATCGCAAGGCCACGGCCGGTCTCAGCTATTCGACGACGGCCGGACCGGGCGGCGTGGCGACCTGGGAGCATCGCAATCTCTACGGCCAGAACGAGACCTTGCTGGCGGTGCTGGATATCTCGCTGGAAGAACAGCGCGCCCGTCTCGATTACCGCAAGCCCCGCTGGGTGAGATCGCGCCGCGACCTGCTGGCCGGGTTCGAGGTATTCCACGAGGATACCGATGCCTTCGAATCCTTCGGAGCCACGGGCAGCGTCGGCATCGAGGAAAAACTGCGCGACTGGCTGACGGTGACGGCATCGCTGGCCGGAGAAGCGGTGCAGATCCGCGAGTCCGACGGGCGCAAGCGCGACAGCTATCTGCTCGGGCTTCCCGTCTCGGCGGTCTATGATCGTACCGACGACCTGCTCAACCCGACCGAAGGCGTTCGGATCACGGCCGAACTGGCCCCCTGGGCCGGTTCCTTCGACGAGGAAGCCACGGTCTTCGGAGAGACGGATCTAGAAGCCTCGACCTACATATCGCTGGATCGCGATGCCAATTACATCTTCGCCGTGCGCGGACGGGTAGCGCAGATCATCGCAGATGACGCCGACCGTATTCCGGCGAACCGCCGTGTCTTTGCCGGTGGCGGCGGATCGGTGCGCGCCTTTGCCGACCAGTACGTGAACGAACTCGACGGGGACGGCATCCCCGACGGGGCCCTCGGCGTCTACGAGGGCAGCATGGAGATGCGGATACGCTTCGGCAATTTCGGTGTCGTGCCCTTCGTCGATGCCGGGATAATCTCGAACGAGTTTTTCGACGATTACGGCACGCTGCGCTGGGGTCCGGGGATCGGGGTACGCTACTTCAGCCCCGTCGGCCCCATCCGCCTCGATCTGGCCGTGCCCATCGATCCGCGCGACGAAGACGACGCATTCCAGTTCTATCTCAGCATCGGTCAGGCGTTCTAGATGATCCGCAAGGTATTTTCGCGCGCTCGCAAGGCGCTGGCCGGCATAACCCTTGGTGCCGCCCTCGCCCTGGCCCCGGCCCCGGCCCATGCCTTCTGGGATACGAAGAAGGCATGGAACGACCTGCTGCAATTCGCGGTCAAGCAGGTCAACGCCCCCGGCGAATTCGAGATCATTCTGGGCGAGGTGACCAAGCCTGAGGACGGCTTTGCCCTGATCTCGACGCTTCAGATCAGGGACAGTGACGGCATCTGGTTCGACGCCTCGAACCTGCTGGTCGACTGGAGTCCGACGGCCCTGCTGCGCGGGCGCTT
>ENA-ORXM01002848-ORXM01002848.1-marine-metagenome-genome-assembly--contig:-NODE-2848-length-18835-cov-4.568024_pt1 | contig 18835 bp, 13 predicted proteins | sample MGYA00237867_ERZ511480 | MGnify/ENA primary metagenome ERZ511480 (study PRJEB26309, sample SAMN06266103) | marine metagenome | isolation source: Algal blade | place: United Kingdom:Sidmouth, United...
ATCAACGACATAATTATTCCCCTTAAAAATAGTCGGAAAGGCACTTTTACTTTCCGACTCAAAAGTACTGTAAGCGGCATTCGCATTCAACACACCCTTACCATAGTTATAAGCTAAAGAGAGCCCTACCCTATCTTGCTGACTAAGGTATTGATAGGGCGCGTCAACAAATCCGAAAGATTCGTCAAAATCGGTACGTGTTTTTGTTTGATTGCCATAGACGCTGGCAGTCAACCGATCTGAAAACCGGTAGCCCAAACGCAGATCGGTGCTAAATTTCGAAAACCCATCTTTTTCGTCTTCAGTAGTAATGAGGTCTGAAAGCCCTTCGGCGTAACGGTTTGAAAAACTAGCGTCATAACTGAACTTCCCCAAAGTACCGCCAATCTGTGCACTATTCGCGAATCTTGATATATTATAGTTTTGATCTTGAGCGTCTTGATTGGTACCCACACTGGAAAGAAAGTTTGCCGAAATCTTTTCTGGGGAAGCCTTTTTAGTAGTAATATTTATTACTGCCGTAGCGGCGTTGGTACCATAAAGTGTACTGGCAGCCCCCTTTATAATTTCGATAGATTCGATATTAGCTGTCGAAAGCAATCGCATATCGTATTCCGATGAAAATGAAGAAGGATCTGAAACCCGAATACCATCGATCAATATCAAGACTTGACGGCCCCTTCCGCCGCGGGCGAAAACCCCGAAAACGGCACCCTCTCGACTGCGACTTCCGGTAATTTCGATACCGCTTTTACGATTGATGATTTCGGCTACGTTACGACCTTGGTTACGTTCCGATTCCCCAGAGGTAATTTTCACCACTGTCTTCCCTGAATTTTCCCGCTTCAATTCAAAACGGGAATCACTGACCACTACCTCTTTCAACTGCTGAATTTCTGTAGAATCATTTTCTTGTTGCCCGATTGACTGCGCAACATTACTTGTGCAAACCATAGCGGCAGCACAAAGCCCAAAAAAGTTTTTGTTCATCTTTACCTCTCTGTTCGAGCGAATAGTATGTCTGTACCCATACGTAAACCTTTATCCCGAAAGTTTAACAATAGTCGTTTGAATCTGGCAGGTCTCCTGACTTGCGTATTGCCATCGACCTTCCCGCCGATGCCGAATAATATTCGGTACAAGCAGTGGTATTCGAAGAAAATGGCAACCGCCCACCTTAGGTGGACAAAGCTTACAGTTGCGGGAACAGTTCCGGAATTTCAGAAATATAAAACATATTGTGTGAAAACAATTTCATAAATCAAATCACCGGATTCCCTTTTAATCCCAATCACCCAAAATGGCAATGGAAACCAAAACTCAAGGCGAAAGTAAACATTTTGTTTAATCTTTCGAGACAAAGTTTAAATAATACTACTTTTGAAAGTATCAGAATTATGGCTTTGAAAACACCACTCTTTATAATGCTTCTAGCCCTTTTGTTTTCCTGTAAAGCGGAAAAAAAAGAGCTTCTGCCTAAGGTCGCCGCTCCGGAAATTACCGAAATCAAATATGCCAAAGGGTTTACCATCGAAAAATCGACCTCCGGCCTGACAACCATAAAAATAAGTTCTCCGTGGCCTGGCGCCGAAAGTGCCTTTACCTATGCACTGGTACCAAAGAAAAAAATGGCAGCAATGACCCTGAACAGCAATGCCTATGATGCAATTGTAACGGTGCCCGTTGAAAAGCTGGTCGTTACCTCTACCACCCATATACCCTCTCTCGAAGCCCTAAAGGTAACAGATAAGCTGGTCGGTTTTCCGAATACCGACCTTGTTTCGTCGAAGGTTGCCCGCAAAAGAATCGACGAAGGAAGCGTCAAAGAGCTGGGCAACAACGAATCGATTAACACCGAAATCGTAATCGACCTAAATCCGGACATGGTGGTCGGATTTGGTATAAACGATCAAAACAAGGCCTATGAAACTTTGAAGCGTTCGAACATTCCTGTGCTTTACAATGGGGATTGGACGGAGGAATCTCCGTTGGGAAAAGCGGAATGGATCAAATTCTTTGCTCCTTTTTTTGAAATGGAAGTCAAGGCCGATAGTATTTTCAAATCCATTGAAAGCGCATACAATCAGACGAAAGCAATAGCTGCAAAAGCGGTTCATAAGCCAACGGTACTTACAGGGGGTCTGTATAAAGATGTCTGGCATGTGGCCGGCGGAAAAAGTTGGATGGCCCAATTTTTAGAAGATGCACAGGCAGATTATCTCTGGGCGAAAACCGATGAAACCGGAGGTATAGCAATAAGTCTGGAATCTGTTTTGGAAAAGGCAGAGAAAGCCGATTATTGGTTGAATCCGTCGATGTTGACTTCCTATGCAGCAATGAAAGAGGCAAACCGCCATTACATTCAGTTTGAAGCATTCGAGAACAGGCAAGTGTATTCGAACACTATCGCAAAGGGTGAAACAGGCGGACTTTTATATTACGAACTTGCCCCAAACAGGCCCGATCTCGTGCTGAAAGACCTGATACATATTTTCCATCCCGAACTATTGCCCGACCATTCGCTTTTCTTTTTTAAACAGTTGAACTGATTGGAAAGGCCGCAGACATATCGAAAACCTTTTATACTCCTGTTTTTTGCTTTACTGGTATGTTTCGGATTCAACATTAGCCTTGGGTCGGTTACTATCCCTTTTTCGGAAACTATAAGTTCGCTGTTTGGAAACGAGATTCAAAACGGGTCTTGGGATTATATTATTTGGAATTATAGGGTTCCAAAAGCCCTCACCGCGATACTCGTGGGTAGCGGTCTGGCCCTAAGTGGACTCTTGATGCAGACCCTTTTTCGAAATCCTCTGGCAGGACCGTTCGTTTTGGGCATCAGTTCGGGGGCAAGCCTGGGAGCCGCAATTCTAATTATGGGTTCGGCATTATTTTCAGGATTTTTGACTTTTGGATTGATAAACGACGTGACGTTGGCCATCGCTTCAAGTATCGGAAGTTTTTTGGTACTGCTATCGGTAATGGTGGTCGCCTCTCGAGTTAAGGACACGATGGCCCTACTTATTATCGGACTCATGTTCGGAAGCATTACTGGGGCCATTGTGAGTGTACTCTCTTATTTTACGGACGCCGAAAAACTGCGACAGTTTGTTTATTGGTCCTTCGGAAGTGTAGGCAATTTATCGTGGCCTCAACTATCTTTATTATCGGGAATAATCCTTATCGGAACACTGCTCGGTATTATAGCCATAAAACCGTTGAATGCCTATTTATTGGGGGAAAACTATGCACAAAGCCTTGGGGTAAATCTGAAGAAATCACGTTATATTATCATTATTGCGACAGGGTTGCTGGCAGGTGGCGTAACCGCCTTTGCCGGCCCGATTGCTTTTGTCGGGTTGGCTGTACCCCATTTGACCCGTCAGATTTTCAATACGACGGAACATCGCATTCTACTACCTGCCGTATTGGTTTACGGTGCTATTTTGATGTTGCTTTGCGATACGGTGGCTCAACTTCCAAATTCGGTGAATGTGCTTCCGATAAATGCTATAACCAGTATCTTGGGCGCTCCGGTAGTAATTTGGTTGCTCATTAGAAAACGTAAAATGATATTTTGATGTCCGATACCGAACAAAAACATCCCAGCCTAAAAGTAGAAATGCTTGGTGTAGGGTATACATCTAAAAAAGATGATATTCCGGTTATCAATGGAGTCAATTTTGATTTATATCCCGGAGAACTGAATGCTATTGTTGGGATAAACGGAATCGGTAAATCAACACTTTTAAGAACCTTGGGAAATGCACAACCCAAATTGAGCGGGAGTATCTTCATCGATAAAAAATCAATGGAAGTTTATAGACCTGCTGAACTTTCGACCAAAATCAGTATGGTACTCACCGAACCCATAGCCTCAAAAAACCTTTCGGTCATTGAATTGGTGGCACTCGGTAGGCAACCCTACACAAACTGGATAGGCACTTTAACACAAACCGATATATCCAAGATAAAGGAAGCTCTGCAACACCTAGAACTCGAAGAATTAGAACATAAGAAATGTTACGAACTCAGTGATGGGCAGTTGCAACGGGTAATGATAGCAAGAGCTTTAGCTCAAGACACATCTATAGTCCTATTGGATGAACCTACTACACATTTAGATCTTTACCATAAAGTACAGATTCTAAAACTTTTAAAATCCATCGCACACTCGACCCAAAAAACAATAGTCTTTACGACCCATGAAATAGAAATGGCCATTCAGCTCTGTGACAGAATGCTCTTGTTGGATGGCGAAGAGAATCCTTTTGGGCAGCCATGTGATCTTATCAGGCAGAAAGCCTTTGAGTCACTTTTTCCTTCGGACACCGTTTCTTTTGACGCCGAGACAGGTTCTTTTCGTATTGAGAAATAGCCCCGCTCACTCGCACGGAGAACACCCTTAAAAATCTAGAGGTTCTAATAATCCAACTTCTAGCCCAATCTTGTATCTTTACCTTTCATACTTTCAAAACGAATGAACGAATATTTGATATACCTCATAATTGGCTTAGCCTGCCTAGCAATTGGCTATCTTATAGGCAATTACATACAAAATCTAAAGACAAAATCGAGCCAAAGTGCTTTGGAAGAACGTGAGCAACAGCTGCATTCAAATGTGTCTTTATTAAAACAAAGGTTGCAAGATACTGAAGAACACAAAGTGCACCTGCAATCGGAAAAAGAACAATTGGGCAATCAAATCGTTCGTTACCAGGCGGATCTCGAAAACCTAGAGCTTAAGAACAAAGAGCAAAAAGAAGAGGTCGAAAAGTTACAGGAAAAGTTCACCAAGGAGTTCGAAAATTTGGCCAATAAAATCTTGGAGGAAAAAAGTCTCAAATTCACAGAGCGTAACGAGAAAAATATAAAAAATATTCTTACTCCGCTGAACGAAAAAATACAACTTTTTGAAAAGAAGGTAGAAGAGAGCCAAAAAGAGAATATCAGTATACACTCCGCCTTAAAAGAGCAGTTGCTTAACCTTCAGACCCAAAACCTAAAGATTACCCAAGAGGCCGAAAACTTGACCAAAGCCCTAAAAGGAGATAGTAAAATGCAGGGCAATTGGGGCGAATTGGTGTTAGAACGCGTACTTGAAAAATCGGGATTAGAAAAAGATCGTGAATATACGGTACAGCAAAGTTTCAAACTGGAAGATGGCTCTCGGGTATTACCAGATGTAATCATACATCTTCCCGATGGAAAAAAGATGATCGTTGATTCCAAAGTTTCTTTGGTTGACTATGAAAGGTTCGTCAATGCCGAGGACGATTTAAAGGAGAAGTTTTTAAAAGACCATATCAATTCCCTTCGAAAACATGTCGATCAGTTATCCGACAAGAAATATGAAGATCTTTATGAGATGGAGAGTCCCGATTTTGTATTGATGTTCGTTCCTATTGAGCCAGCGTTCGCCATTGCTGTTAATAACGATAACTCTCTCTACAACAAAGCTTTTGAGCGCAACATCGTAATCGTTACTCCATCTACACTGTTAGCTACTTTGCGAACGATAGATAGTATGTGGAACAACGAAAAACAACAACGAAATGCTATCGAAATTGCACGACAAGCTGGAGCGTTATACGATAAATTCGAGGGTTTTGTAACCGACTTGACCAAAGTGGGGAAAAAGATGGACGATGCAAAATCTGAGTATAAAGGTGCTATGAATAAATTAGTAGAGGGCCGCGGCAACATCATCACCAGCATAGAAAAGCTTAAAAAAATGGGTGCAAAAGCGAAGAAATCCATTCCCGAACCTATTTTAAAACGTGCACAGGAAGATGATTTAGAAGAAATTGAGCCTGCCCAGTAGGCAGTTGCAGTAATCAAAAAGACTAAGCTTCTAAGCTCATATGCTTTTTTTGAATTTTACACTTGAATTTGAATTATGAAAAAACCACTATTCATTACTTTGGGGATAATTGTTGCCCTGTTCGCCATAATCTACGCCTTCATTTATTTTGTGCCTTATAGCGACGGTATTCGCTCTGGCGAACTCATAAAGATCAGCCATAAGGGCGTAATTGTCAAAACTTGGGAAGGTGAAATCAGCCAAGGTATATCAGGGGCGCAAATTTTTTCTTTCTCGGTACTTGACAAAGACCAAGAGGTTATCGAAAAACTACAGGAATACCAAGGGCAATATGTAAAATTAAGCTACACAGAGCGTTTTGCCACCTTCTTTTGGCTGGGCGATACCAAATACTTTATTACCAAAGTTGAACAGGAAGAGTCTCCCCATTTTAGAAATTAAGATTTGAGCTTTCATATGGAAAAATTTAAGTCACCACGTGAATCAAGGGTGTCGATTACGGAATTGATGCTGCCCTCCCACTCCAATTTCGGAGGCAAAGTACATGGCGGACATATTCTAAACTTGATGGATCAAATCGCCTTTGCCTGCGCCTCGAAACATTCGCAATGTTATTGCGTTACAGCATCGGTAAACCGAGTGGACTTCCTGCACCCTGTAGAAGTAGGCGAACTGGTGACGTTAAGGGCATCTATTAATTACACCGGAAAAACCTCTATGGTCGTAGGCGTTCGTGTTGACTCCGAAAATATTACGGAGGGTACGAAACGGCATTGTAATTCGTCATACTTCACAATGGTAGCTAAGGATACGGATGGAAATAGCATTCAGGTTCCTGGGCTAATTATTGAAAATGAGCAGGGTATACGACGGTTCGCAAGAAGTAAGCAGCGGAAGGCTCAAGCTTTTTCAAGAGATACACAGTTTGATGCTTCAGTGTTCAAAATGGAAGAACACCTTGAGCAGTTAAAAAACGAAAACCTTAAGATTGACCTGAAGTAATATCTTTTGCAGCCGCCTCGTCTAAAAACCAAAGCAGATTTCCTGAATTCGGCGCTACCAGACTTGCGGGATAGTCCCTAAAATTTCCATTCGAATCGATAATCTCAGCTGCTTTTTCAGCCTTACTAATCCCGGTAACCAAAAAAGCAGCTGTTGTGGCATTATTGATTAGTTCACCTGTAATCGTAATCCGTTTTTGCCCAGTTTCAGGGTGATTGGCCACTTCGCAAAGCCGCTCGGAATGCCAAAGTTCGATTTCATGCGGAAAAATCGAGGCGGTATGGCCATCGTCTCCCATGCCCAAAATCACTAAATCGAATCTCGGCGTATTGTTTATATTCGGCAAATAGGTTTTCAGAACTTCCGCATACCGACCAGCCTCATCTTCAGGACTATTTTCGCCTTTTATACGATGAATATTTTCTTCGGGGATTGCTATTTTAGACAATAAGTGCGTTACCGTCATTTTATAATTGCTGTCATCGTCATCAGGAGGAACGCAGCGTTCATCGCCCCAGTACAAATTTATTTTCCGCCAAGTCTCTTTTGGAATATTTCGGGAAGCCAGTTCTTCGAAAACAATTTTAGGGGTACTGCCACCCGAAAGGGCAATGTGCAACGATTCGTTGCCCTCCATTAAATCAACAAGATAATTTGCAAAGTTTTGGGCAACTGCCTGTTTTGTTTTTGATACTTCTAATTTCATGAGAGGTAATTCGAACTTTAATTAACAAATCACACAAAACCCGGGGTCCTCTGCCAAGTTTTTACTGGGATTACGCCACATACCAACACCTTCGATAAGTTCATCGGCATTTTCCGGTCCCCAAGCTCCGGCTGAATAGCCATATACTTTTTCATCAGAATTTTTCCAATACTCAAGAATCGGATCTACGAATGTCCAGGCGGCCTCTACCTCATCTGCCCTTGCATAAAGAGTTGCATCGCCCTGCATGGCATCCAAAAGTAATCTCTCGTAAGCCTGCATCACATGGTTCTCGACCAAACTGGAATAGTAAAAATCCAAATTGGCTCGTTCGACCTTAAAGCCTTGTCCCGGTACTTTTACACCGAACTTGATTAGAACTCCCTCATCGGGTTGAATTCTGATGATTAACTTATTGTCCTTATTGCTCATTCCCGAATCCTTGAATATCTGATGGTGCGGAGTTTTAAAATGGATAACCACTTCGGTTACTTTGGTCGGCATTCTTTTAGCGGTTCGCACGTAAAAGGGCACGTCTGCCCAACGCCAATTATCGACAAAGAATTTCAAGGCGGCATAAGTTTCCGTTTTCGATTCGGGATCAACGTCTTGCTCTTCTCGATATCCCTTTACCTTCTTACCATCAATAGTCGAGGCGATATACTGCGCCCGAATGGTATTCTTGTGCAAGGTATCGGCGTCGTTCATCACCCTTAATGATTTAAGCGCCTTCATTTTTTCATCACGGATTTCTTCGGCATCCGCACTTAATGGGGGTTCCATAATGACCAAAGCGACAATTTGCAACAAATGGCTCTGAAACATATCGCGCAATGCGCCCGATTTGTCGTAATATCCTCCACGTTTCTCCACCCCACCGCTTTCGGCGTTCGTTATTTCCACGTGGTGGATGTAGTTTCTGTTCCAAAGCGGCTCGAAAATACTGTTCGCAAAACGGGTTACCAATAAGTTCTGTACCGTTTCTTTGCCCAAGTAGTGGTCGATTCGGTATATCTGTAGTTCTTCAAAGTAGCGCTGTAAAGCTTCGTTCAACTTTTTAGCGGTTTTGAGGCTGTACCCGAAAGGTTTTTCGACAATTAAACGCCTCCATCCCTCTTTTTGCTCGTGAAGGTCTTGTTCATGAAGGCTTCGAGCTATGGGCTCATAAGCCGAAGGCGGGGTCGACAGGTAAAAAATATAATTACTATCGGTGCCGTGCTCCTGGTTTAGATTGTCAATTCGTTTTCTAAGTGGACCATAATCGGAGTCTTGATCGCTGCTAAGCTCATGGTAGAACAAACTATCCGCGAAAGCTGAGAGAATTTGTTTGTCACCATCCTCAAGTTCATCCTCCAAATGCTTGCTTTCAGTAACCACATTTTCTCTAAATTCTTGATCGGTCCAAGCACTACGGCTTGCTCCCAAAACCACAAATTTTTCTGGTAAATGTCCACCTTTTGCCAAGTTTAGAATAGCAGGTATCAGTTTACGCGCGGTAAGATCTCCCGACGCCCCAAAAATAACCAACATTTGATTGTCTGTTTTGCTCATAGTCTACAGCTAAAATTTTTAACGCTTAAAAGTATCGAAAAGAAAAAGCAATCGCAATGAGTTTAGCGGAAGTTAATCCCACATCTCGAATATTTCGTTTATTTTTGGTCGAGGGGCTCTTTTGAAAGACTTATCTTGAAAACGACCGTTGTATAAAGAGATTTCTGTAATTATTGAATTTAAGTAGTATGGTTTAGAGGACATACTATTACTAATAAACTATTACGAATAGATTTCCATCTCTATGGAAATGAAAAATAAAGCTATTGATGGAAGGAAAATATGATTTCGGTTTGGTGGGCCTTGGTGTAATGGGCCGTAATTTTATATTGAACGTCGCCGATAATGGTTTTTCGGCTTTTGGCCATGATCTAGACGCCGAAAAGGTAAATGCCCTAAAAGAAGAAGGTGGCAGTGAGGCGAAAGTAAATGCTTCTACTAGCATTAAAACTTTTGTACAAGAGTTAAAACAACCCCGAAAAATTATGCTTTTGGTACCTGCGGGTAAAATTGTAGACGCTGTTATTGAGAGTCTATTACCGCATGTCGACAGTGGTGATATCATAATCGACGGTGGAAATTCTTTTTTCACCGATACCGATCGCCGTGAAGCTTACCTTCAAGAGAAAGGAATCAATTTTTTCGGAGCTGGAGTTTCAGGAGGTGCCAAAGGTGCACGACGCGGGCCCAGTATCATGCCGGGCGGTTCGAAATCGGCGTATCAACATATCAAACCTATTTTTGAAGCAGTTTCGGCAAAGTACAAAGGTGAACCCTGTGTTGCCTATTTAGGACCAAAATCATCGGGCAACTATGTAAAAATGGTGCATAATGGTATTGAGTACGGTTTGATGCAATTGACATCGGAGATTTATGATATTCTAAAAAAAGCAGGGGGGCTCGATAATGATGAGCTACACGAAGCCTTTGCCGAATGGAACGAAGGTCGTTTACAATCTTTTTTAGTTGAAATTACTTCTGAGATTTTTGAGCAAGAAGACGACTTGGCCGACGGCCGTTTGGTCGATAAAATTTTGGATAAGGCCAAACAAAAGGGGACTGGAAAATGGACCAGTCAAAATGCCATGGATTTAGGTATACCTGTACCCTCTATTGATATTGCAGTAAGCATGCGTCAAATATCGGCATTAAAAGAAGAACGTGTTCATGCTGACGGGTTGTATGATAGGCCAAAAGTCGAGCAACTGCCAAAGGCCGAAATAAAGAAGCTGGCTGAAGAAGCACTTTACTTTTCATTTATAATTACGTACGCTCAGGGCTTGCACCAATTGGCCGATGCTTCCGAAGAATATGGCTATGAATTAGATTTGACCACTATTTCGAAAATTTGGCGAGCTGGCTGTATCATTCGTGCCGGGCTTTTGGCCGATATTGCCGAAGCTTTTTATGCTAATGCAGACCTACCCAATTTATTGATTTCTCCAACATTTGTAGAAAAAGTTCAGCAGACCGTCGGCTCGGCCAGAATATTAGTTTCCTTTGCAGCGAAAAATGGAATACCGCTACCGGGGCTATCGAATTCGCTGACCTACTTTGATGCCTATACCTCAAGCCGATTACCTTTAAACTTGATCCAAGGACAGCGCGACTATTTTGGTTCGCATACCTACGAAAGATTGGATAGGGAAGGTATTTTTCACACGGAATGGGAATAGATGATTTAGCAGCGGTCGAATATTGTTATCGGAAAGCTCTTTAAAAGAAAACTAAAAAGACTTAAAGAAAGTACCGCTAATTTTTAGAGTCTTTTTAGGTATTGAAAATTCCTGTAATTTTCATGTGTTTCCAAAATGTCAAAACAAATGAAAAGCGATAAAGCCTTAAATCTTGTTTTTTTTCACTGCAAACATTTTTCGATACTAGTTGGTATTATATTGTTAGCGCTAAGCCATACAGCGTGCAAACAACAAAAACCAACCGAGCAGCCAGTAGAAATTTTAGACGATCACACACTCGACAGAAGGGTGAACGAAGCAGCTGTGGACTCACTCATGCGCGAAGTATACGTTCCCATTTATTCTGATATCTATAACCAGACCCGCGATTCACGTACATTGTTGACGGCCACTTTAAGTATACGAAATACCAGTAAACGGGATAGCCTATTTATTAGTACTATCGATTATTACAACACTACTGGTGATTTGGTGCGCAGTTATCTCGATCAGACGATTTACCTAAGGCCTATGGAGTCTATTGACTATGTCATAGAACAGCAAGATACCTCAGGTGGCAGCGGCGCCAACTTTCTCATTGATTGGTACTCAAAAAAACCTTTAAACCCCCTATTTCAGGCTGTCATGGTCGGAGGGCTTGGGGCACAGGCATTTTCGTTCACTACAAACGGAATTGAAGTCAGTAAAGATTGATGATACGGCAACGGTTTTGTACAAATGGTTCGGTGCACCGGGTTTAACTTGTTAATTTGACTTTCGTACTTCCAATTGTCCAAAGTAAACGCTATTATATGAACTAAATTCAAAAAGAATTTGAATACCATCTCAAGAAAAAGACAGTCGCACCAGTCTTCAATTATGATTTATCGCTATAATGGATATTAAGAAACCGGTACTTCTTCTCTTCTGTCTTTTCAGCTTGTTTTGTTTAGAAGCCCGGCAAAAAGGTGACTTACAGAATGACTCCTTAGAAATAATCATTAAAAAATCAAGTGATGCCTATGCCGCCTTTAACTACAAGGACGCCATAAAACATGCGTCGGCAGTTATCGAAAAGGCAAAAAAAATCCATGAAGCTTATTATACGTTTTTAGGATACGATATGTTGGGTGGTATCTACCTCGAGACAGGAGATACGCTCAAAGGAAGACAATACTCAGAGAAAGCCCTTAAAATTGCAAGAGCTACGGGACAAGATAGCCTAATCGCCTGGGGAACCATGAATATGGGAATTCTGTATTCCGAGAATAAAAATACGTACGACAAAGCCATACGCTATTTCGAGGAAAGTATTGTCATCAATGAAAAAATAGGCGAATTAGAACAAGTTCACCTTACGTACATCAGTTTAGCTTGGACATATCTTGACCATGACCGACTTAATGACGCTTACAGGGTGCTAAATAAAGCTAGGGCAATTGCCGAAAAGATTGAGGTAGACTACATCAACAACCTTTACATCGAGCTATTGTTCGGAAGATATTATAAGGCCAAAAAAAACTACGGCCGCGCTATAGGCCAACTTGATTTTATTGTGCAAAAGGCGGATAAAGATTCAATTACCGACTTGGCATTAACCGCATATGAACATTTGACTGAAATTTATAATGAAACCAATGATTATAAAAATGCCTATTTACATTTAAAAAAATACAATCATTACAAAGAAAAGGCCTTCGACATAAAAAGGATAGAGGAGACAGAGAAAGCCAGTGCTCAATTTGATTTAAAACAGGCCCAAAATAATCTAGAAGCGGCAATACGAGAAAAAAAATACGCAGATGAAATCACTTCTAAATCCAAGTCGCTATCTACAATTTTCATTGGGGCCACAATTACCCTTGCTTTAGCTTTCTTGAGTTTGTTTTTATTTTTTAAAACACGCAAAAAATACGTGGATGAGCTTAAAAACAAGAATGAGGAATTAAAAATTGCCAAAGAAAAAGCAGAAAAACTATCAAAAGTAAAAACCAAATTTCTTTCTACTGTCAGTCATGAATTGCGGACTCCACTATATGGCGTTATCGGCATTTCAGGTCTACTTCAAAATGATAAAAAACTGAAGGCTTACGAAGAAGACCTGAATTCACTCAAGTTTTCCGCCGATTATTTGTTGGCCCTCATTAACGATGTACTGCTGCTAAGTAAGATAGATGCAGAGGCCATAACACTTTCGGAAATACCCTATGAGTTGGATCTTTTGTTAAAAAATATTATTAAATCATTTGAGTTCAGATTGAAGCAAAATGAGAACAAATTACATTTAGAAATCGATGATGGAATTCCGAACCGGTTGATAGGCGACTCCGTTAGGATCTCACAAATATTGATGAACTTAGTGGGTAATGCCGTAAAGTTTACTAAAAAAGGAAATATTTGGTTGAAATTAGATTTTATCGAAACCTCCGGGGAAAATCTTTACAAAACACGTTTCTCCGTGAAAGACGATGGGCAAGGGATTCCCGAGGATAAACAAAAGATGATATTCGATGAATTCACGCAAATCGATAACAAAAATCATAATTACGAAGGAACGGGACTAGGCCTTACCATCGTTAAAAAAATATTGAAGCTGTACCAAAGTGAAATCCGTTTGGAGAGTCAACCAGGTCAGGGTTCAACATTTTCTTTTTTGCTAAATCTGAAAAAAAATGTGACTCCCGAAGCGAAAGCAGGCATTCAGAACATCTCAACGGATGAGATTCATAAAACCTTACGAAAGAATAAAAAAAGAATTCTAATTGTCGACGACAACAGAATCAATCAAAAAGTAACACAGAAAATATTGGAAAAATACCATATCGAATCAAGCCTTGCAAACAATGGCGACGAAGCGGTATCGATGAGCAAAACCAATGATTTTGATATGATTCTAATGGATATCAATATGCCCGAAACCAATGGAATGGAAGCCGCAATCATGATTCGTAAATTTGATAAAAATATTCCGATAATCGCTTTGACAGCTGTGGAATTAGATGAAATGCGTAGTGAAATAATGAATTCAGGCATCAACGATATTATTCATAAACCTTATGATATTACCGAATTCTTGAATATTATTCTCAAAAACATAGTAACGGAGTCAATCAGTGCTCCGGAATGAGGGAAACATAGAAATCACCCCGAATTTCCAGAATCTGCGTAAGTGTCGTTCTCGCGCTCCACACGCTATCATACCATACAAATGGCCAAATATCAAATTTACGTCATCGAACTATCAAAAAAAGTATTTACGGAAAACAGGCGGTTTCGTGAGGCGAATCCCCAATTCAATGGCGTATTGGAATGTTTATATGTGGGTATGACCAGTAAGACTCCCATGGAGCGATTCGAGCAACACAAAACAGGGTTTGTTAACAAAAAAGGACACCTGCTTTCTTCGAAAATTGTTAAAAAATACGGTTCCTATTTACGGCCAAGCCTATACAACCATATCAAACCATTAGCCTCCCGTATGGAAGCGCTTAAAATGGAAGAAGCCTTAGCTCTCGAATTAAGAAGAAAACGGTATGCGGTTTGGTTCAATTAATGGGAATTCTTTCAACAAATTCCTTCTAATGCAGTTGTACAAAACCCGAGGTATCGCGTTCCGCTTCGAGAAAGGCATTCAATTTGTCAGAAAGATTTTTTACTAATTCAGGTTCATTTTCCAAAACATTGTAGAGTTCCCTATGGTCTGCGTTTAGGTCATACAAAGCAGCTGGGCCAAGACTATCAATTACTAGTTTCCATTTTCCCTCAACAATCGTAGAAGTTGCATAGGGTTGGGGTTTAGGACCTTGATTTTGAAAACCCTTGTACAAGTCCATCTGCCAAAAAATGGCATCCCTTTCTGAATATGTATTGTTTTTGAGCTGCTCAAGCTTATTTTTTCCGTCCAAGTTGGGCATATCTATGTTCATACCAACGGCGTCCAAAACCGTCGGGAATAGGTCGGCCATGTGAATTGTATTGAACGAATGGGTGTTTTCGGGAAAGTGGTCCTTCCATACGGCTATAAAAGGTACACGAACCCCGCCCTCGTGCAAATCGGTCTTACCGCCTCTAAAAGGGCCAGGGTTTCCCTGAAATGCAGGTCCATTATCGGACGCAAATAAGATAATCGTGTTTTCGAATAGCCCTTTATTTTTCAAATGTTTTATCAACCTGCCGATATTGGCATCGAGATGTGACACCATAGAACGAAACAAGAGTTGGTCACCAGTTACGCCTAGTGCTTTATATTTCGATAAATGGGGTTCCGGAGCAGGTTCGTAAGGTGTATGGGGCACATCGAACCAAATGTTCAAGAAAAAAGGATTTTTTCGCTCTGCATACCCATCCAACAGTGTTATGGCCTCATCGACCTTTAGCTCTGTCCAATGCTTATCGCTTTCGGGAGCCTTTTTGTCATTTCTGACCATATATTTACCTCCCTCCCTGTATAAACGCCTTTGCGATATCAGTTCCGGCCGAACGGGAGCTCCCTCGATACTTGTTAAGCTATAGTCGAAACCGTGTTGCAGCGGCCCGGGATTGGCGACCTTACCTTCAGAACGTGCCTCATAGTCCATCGGTCGTAGTCCCCCTAAATGCCACTTGCCAATATGCGCTGTTTCATAACCTTCTCCCTTTAGTACCTCGGCAATGGTTGTTGAAGATTTTGGCAGGTGCTCTTGATTATCTGTAAAATGTCTGCGGATATCGAATCGTAACGGATATTTTCCGGTTAGCAACGATGCCCGTGAGGGGGAACAAACGGCAGAAGCAGAGTAGAAACGAGTAAAGCGAACTCCTTGAGATGCAAGTTCGTCTATGTTCGGTGTTTCGATAGATTGGCTGCCATAACAACCGAGATCCCCATACCCCAAATCATCGGCCAATAGAATAATTACGTTAGGTTTTGAAACACGATTCTCAAGTTTCAAATCAGATTTTCTATTTTCCGAACACGCTATGAGCACGAAAATGAATGCTAAACCTATCGGTAATTTTCGCGCTACTTTCATTTTATTCAATGTCCGTGGCTTTCTTTACTTGCTAAGATACATCTTGCGGCGGCCGTATAAATCATAAAACTGATCGTCTTTTAGGCTATCGATAAATAGTATACTTTCTCCTGTACTCTTCATTTCAGGACCTAAACTCTTGTTTACGTTCGGGAACTTATTGAACGAAAAGACAGGCTGTTTGATAGCAAAACCATCTAAATGCGGTTGGAAGTCGAAATCCTTTATTTTCTTCTCGCCCAGCATAACTTTGGTCGCATAGTTAACATAAGGCTCCTTGTAGGCCTTCGCAATAAATGGCACCGTACGCGAAGCCCTCGGATTTGCCTCGATAATATAGACCTTATCATCTTTGATAGCGAACTGAATGTTGATAAGCCCTACCGTATTTAAAGCCAAAGCAATTTTTTTGGTATGATCTTTTATTTGCTGAAGTACAAATTCCCCCAAATTAAATGGCGGCAGTGTTGCGTTCGAATCTCCTGAATGGATACCACAGGGTTCGATATGCTCCATTATTCCGATGATATAGATATCCTTTCCATCACAAATGGCATCGGCTTCTGCTTCTATCGCACCATCAAGATAGTGGTCAAGTAGCAGTTTGTTATTCGGAATCTTACGCAGTAAATCTACCACATGAGCTTCTAAATCCTCTTTATTTATGACAATTTTCATACCCTGACCGCCTAAAACGTAGGAAGGTCGAACCAAGAGCGGAAACCCAAGTTCGTCGGCCAATGCGAGCGCCTCGTCAGCATTTTCTGCAGTTCCGAATTCCGGATACGGAATGTCATTTTCCTTTAACAATTCAGAAAAACTACCTCGGTCTTCGGCAAGGTCAAGCGACTGAAAACTGGTTCCGATAATCTTGATACCATATTTATCCAACTTCTCGGCCAATTTCAAAGCCGTCTGGCCGCCCAGCTGTACAATAACGCCTTCCGGTTTTTCATGACGGATGATGTCATAAATATGTTCCCAAAAAACGGGCTCAAAATAGAGTTTATCAGCGGTATCAAAGTCAGTAGAAACCGTCTCGGGGTTACAATTGATCATTATAGTCTCGTAGCCACATTCCGCTGCTGCGAGCACCCCGTGTACACAGCAATAGTCGAATTCGATGCCCTGCCCTATTCGATTGGGCCCCGAACCGAGCACAACAATTTTTTTCTTATCGGTAACCTTGCTATCGTTATCGACATATTTCGTACCGTCGGGTTTTTCGATTTCGGCCTCAAAGGTCGAATAGTAATAAGGTGTCATTGCCTTAAATTCGGCCGCACAAGTATCCACAAGCTTATAGACCCTATTAATGCCCATTTCTTCCGTACGCTTTTTATGTACTTCACTCTCATAACAATCCAACATATGTGCAATCTGGCGGTCGGCGAATCCTTTTTGCTTGGCCTCAAGCATCAAATCTTTGGTCAAAGTTGCTATGGTATAGGTCGATATCTCTTTTTCCAATTGATAGAGTTCTTCGTATTGTTTCAAGAACCACATATCGATTTTGGTAATTTCGAAGATTCTGCTCAAGGGAATACCCATTTGTATCGCATCGTAAATGACGAAAACCCGATCCCAACTGGGGATGGTCAATTTACTGATGATTTGGTCATAATTTTTGTATCCCTTTCCGTCTGCACCCAGTCCGTTTCTTTTGATTTCCAAAGACTGCGTGGCCTTGTGAAGGGCTTCCTGAAATGACCGGCCAATGCCCATTACCTCGCCTACAGCCTTCATCTGCAAGCCCAAAGTACGATCGGAACCTTCGAATTTATCGAAATTCCATCGAGGTATTTTTACGATAACGTAATCGAGGGTGGGTTCGAAAAGTGCAGAGGTCGATTTCGTAATCTGGTTATCCAATTCATCAAGGGAATATCCGATCGCCAATTTTGTCGCAACCTTTGCGATAGGGTATCCCGTTGCTTTCGATGCCAATGCCGATGACCGTGAAACCCTTGGATTGATCTCGATGGCAATAATATCTTCTTTCTCATCGGGACTAACGGCAAACTGCACGTTGCATCCACCTTCGAAATCGCCGATACTACGCATCATATGTATCGCCATATCACGCATGCGCTGATAGGTTTTATCGGATAGGGTCATCGCAGGGGCCACAGTAATCGAATCACCCGTATGGATGCCCATCGGATCCATATTCTCGATGGCACAGATAATAACGACATTATCGTTTTTATCGCGGAGCAGCTCCAACTCATATTCCTTCCAGCCCATCATTGCTTTATCTATCATGACTTCATGAATGGGCGATATTTCCAATCCTCGGCTCAATAATGCATCAAAATCTTCAGCTTTATGAACTATCGCGGCACCGGCCCCCCCCAATGTATAAGAAGCGCGAATTACCAGGGGAAAACCGAATTCTTGTGCGATTTCCTTTCCTTTTAAAAAAGATGTGGCAGTCGCCTGAGGTGCCATTCCGACCCCAATTTTTCCCATTAACTCTCGAAACTTCTCACGGTCTTCAGTAACATCTATCGCATTAATATCTACACCGATCATCTTGACATCAAAATCTTTCCAAATACCTTTTTCGTCTGCCTGGATACAAAGGTTCAGTGCAGTTTGACCGCCCATCGTAGGCAAAACGGCATCGATATGAGGGTGTAAATTAAGCACCTCAACTATAGACTTAGTGGTCAACGGCTTCAAGTAGACATGATCTGCCATTGAAGGGTCTGTCATAATGGTAGCTGGGTTGCTGTTTATCAAAATGGTCTCGATGCCATCTTCTCTCAATGAACGTAACGATTGGGAACCCGCATAATCAAATTCGCAGGCCTGACCGATTATAATAGGCCCTGAACCTATTATCAATATTGATTTTAAATCTTTTCTTTTGGGCATGTTCTTTAGTGTCTTTTCTTAATTTATTGGCAAAAAAAAGGTGCTACTTTAAAAAAGTAACACCTAAATATTTTAAAAATTGAAATCATTATTTCTTATGTCTCGGCTCAGAGGATACAGATAGTTTTTTTCTTCCTTTCGCCCTTCTTCGGGACAATACTTTTCTACCGTTCACGGAAGCCAT
>ENA-ORXM01002856-ORXM01002856.1-marine-metagenome-genome-assembly--contig:-NODE-2856-length-18784-cov-4.616454_pt1 | contig 18784 bp, 14 predicted proteins | sample MGYA00237867_ERZ511480 | MGnify/ENA primary metagenome ERZ511480 (study PRJEB26309, sample SAMN06266103) | marine metagenome | isolation source: Algal blade | place: United Kingdom:Sidmouth, United...
GAGCGAGGTGTGCGCTTTCTCGTCGACGACATCGAGGTATCTCGCACCCAACAGTCTCCTCGCTATCCGATGCAGCTGATGCTCAACTTCTACGACCTGGCCGGAAATTCTCCCGCCGGGGAAGAACTCGCGTGGTTCGACATCGACTTCGTGCGCGCCTACGAGCGGGATGGACAACGAGCGGAGCGGGCCGATTCGATCTCCGGGGGCGCCTCGCGTTGATCACCGGCGCCTCGAGCGGCATCGGGGACCTGCTCGGCAACCGGCGGCAGCGAACGCGGTGGGAACGGACGCGCGATCTCCGTCGCGCGCCGGGCATCGGCTTCCCGAACCGAGCGAGAGGCACGCCTGACTTTCGCTTCGTCTCCGGCCGGTGACTCAGTCGCTCCGCTGCGGTCAGCTCCGTGCGTAGTGTTCGCTTGCTACGGGTGCTCGGGGTTGCGGCAGCTCCATCCTCGAACCGGGAAAACGTCGAAGCCTGCCCTTGGAGGCGCCCCTGTCGCCGCGTGGGCCATTGCAGGTACACGATGGACTCCCCACGTTCATCCTTTGATGATGGATACCAACCCGCCGATCCGACGTCGGCCTTCGTACATCAGGGTTCACCCCGATAGGCACCGCTCCTCCGTGGCGCTACCGTAGAGCATCGTGCCGACACTGCGCCTGGAGACTTCACCGAATGGGTATTCCCCCCGGTCTGTCGTCCCGCCTTCCCGAAGCCGACCGCCTGCCCCCGCAAGCGCTGCCCTCGCCCATCGAACGACCGCCCGCTCCCGGCCGCGAGGCCGCGACCGATGCGCCGCCGACGCGTCCCGAGCCGACGGGTTCGCCGCCGGAGCGCGCTCCCACCTCGCCGAGCGCGATCGAGCGGCTCGCCGCCGGGCCCTCGACGGTCGCGCGTCTCGCGGCGGGGCCGTCGACGAGCGAGCGACTCGCCGCCGGTCCTGGCCCGTACGAGCGCCGCTCCGGCGGCTACGGCGGGGCGGACTACCCGTGGAATCCGGGAGGTGTCGTCTATGCGGGCACCGCCCCTACCGACGCGACGGCGACGGAATCCGTGGTCACACTGCCCGCCAGCGCCGACACGATCGAACGGCGAAGCGCCCGTGTGCGCGAGGAGGCGGTCGCGGTGGCAACGCAGGGCGAGCGCATCGGGGTCGACGACTTCATCGATTTCGCCGCCGGAGAGTCCGCCTTCGGCGCGCTGAACGAACGCGAGCGTGGGCTCGCGGTCGACGCGGCGATCGAGGTCTGGATGCCGGAGGACGCCGGCATTCACGACATCAGCTCCCCGCATCTCGTCACCGCGCTGGTGTGGCGGGCCGACGATCGCGGCGAAATCGGCCTACGAGACGCCGTGACGTCCCGCTACGCGGAGCGGGCGGTCGAAGCGCTGGAGGATTCTGCGACCGCGCCGGCGAACGATCCGCTGGCGGCCGACGCGGCACGCCAGCGGGCGGCGCGGTTCGCCGGTGCCGCGCTCTACGGGCTCGCGGCCGACCCCATCGCCACCCGTGCGCTCGTCGACGGAATGGACGAGTCGACATCGCTCGCCTTCGTCGACGCGCTGTCGCTCGATCGTCGCGACCGGGCGTTCGAGAACGGGCAGGCCACGATGTCCGGCGAGGTTCGTGCCGCCTCGGCCATCTGGGCGTTGGCCAACCTCGCCACCGCGCCGATGAGCGAACGGCAGGCGCTGTTCGCACGCACGGTGTTCACGGCTCTGCCGGCCGATCGCTACGGTCCGATCCGGGGCGAGACGCGCGAGCGCCTCGGTCTCGCCCTCGGCACCGGCCTGACGGCCGACATCTCTGATCCGGCCGCGCGGCGCGCCGAGGCCGCCCGTCTCGGCGCCATTCTCGCGACCGACCAGGGGGCGGAGCTACTCGGCTTGAACGAGCGCATCTCAGCCGGACAGCGTCTCGACGCGATCGAGCTCGTACGCACCGAGTCGTCGTGGACCGCTGCGACCTTCGCCGAGAGCGATAGCGTCTGGTCCAACCCGACGGTCATGGAAGCGTTCGCGCGACCGCGCGCGGAGGCCTACCTGAACGGTCGCGGCGACACCGCGATCGCCCTGCCCGGGACCGATCTCGAGAATCAGCTCGGCTTCGCGCTCGGACTGCCCCCGGACGCCTACGCCGCCGACGAGACCGCGGCGGCGATCACCGCGCGCGAGGCGGCGGCCGAGGCCGGCGGTCACTCCTATTACGCGCACCCGGAAACCGCCGGCATTCTCGCGCCGATCGCCGAGGAGATCCGCGCCGTGGGCGGCACGACGCCCGAGGTCACGATCGTGCCGGTGCAGTTCTCCTCGCCCGAGGCGGGAGTGCAGGAGCTCGTGATCTTCCGTGTCGTCGACCCGGCGAGACCGGGCGAGGAGACCTTCGTCGACGCCACCGGTGCGCGCTTCTCGGGCATCGCCGACTGGCGCGCGGAGAACGAGCTTCCGCCGGGCTTCTACGTCATGCCCGAAGACGGCCATCTGCAAGGCACGCCTGGTGTGCCCGCACACTATGACCCGCCGATCGCCCTCGAGAGCGAGGCCACCCACGCCACCGTTGACACCTTCGCCGAGCACGCGCTGCAGTGGGCTGACCGAGGCGCCACCACCGTCGGGCTCGTCGCCGGCGGGGCGATCCTGCTCGGCAGCGGCGGCACGCTGGCGCCGGTCGTGTTCGGTGGCGCCGCGGCGTGGCAGACCCTGCGTGCCGGCGAGCGGCTTCTCGATCGCTACGAGCACCATCGCCCGCTCGGCCTGAGCGACGCCGGGGCCCGGCGCGATTGGCTCGAGCTCGGGGCGGGTCTGGTGTCCGCCGGGAGCGCCGGCTACGTGGTGCAGGCCTCGCGACTGAGCCGTGCCGGGGCGCCGCTCGCCGAGCTCTCGCTCGTGGCCGACCGTGCCGCGGCGCTCGGCCGTGCGGGCAGCTTGGTCGACGGCGCGACGGCCCTGAACGACAGCTACGGGCTCGTGGCGAATTGGAACGAGCTCGACGGCAACGAGCGCGCGGCGCTCGCGCTGTCGATCGGCTTCTGGACCAGCGGCGCCGCGATTCAGCAGCGCGTCGGGCAAAGCGCGAGTCGGGCCGCGGGCGAGCCTCCGATCGATCCCGCGGTGAGCGACGCGCTCTATGACCCGGACTCTCTGCGCTACCGCTGGCTCGAGACACACGAGGGACGGAACTGGCCGACCCCGGATTCGGCAACCTACAACGACCCCTCCGTGTCACGCGCGAGCGACTACCGCTGGACGGACACGAACCCGCCGATCCGCGCCGGTCATGTCGTCGAGGGTCACTTGAACCGCAATCCCGATACCGGCACGGTTCGGGCGACCGGCTGGCACCATCGGCCGGATGGGGTCGACCCGGACTGGCGCCGCGCGACACCGCTACCGGCGAAGGACGCGAGCGGCCAACCCCTTCTCGACGCGGACGGGCAAGCGATCGTCCGCGATGGCAATGGCGTCTACCGTGCGAGCGTCGAGCTCTGGGACCCGATCACGCAAGGATGGGTGGCGAAAGATGGCAAGCAGACGTTCTTCCCCGATCACCTCTCCGAGTCCGAGATACTCGACGCGGTCTCGAGCGCGCACACCGCGCAACTCGACGCGCGGCGGAGCCCGACCTCGCCCGAGCTCGTCCCAACGCTTCCCGACGGACGGTACACCGGCGCCTCGGGTCACGGTTTCGACGTCCGCTACTACCTCGAGACGATAGACGGTAGACAACGCATCACGTCCGCCTACCCGATATTCGACCCGACCCCGTGAACATAGATCCAGAGCGCGGGAGGATCGTCCCGCTCGGCGGCTACGCGCTGCGCGTCGATGTCGACGGCGCGAACCGGCTGCAGGTCACGGCCGTTATCCCCGATGACGCGCACGCCCTACGTCTGGCCGATACGCTCGGCTTCCATCTCGGCGAGGATCTCTCCTCGATCGCCGACGTGCTCGAGGCGATCGACGCCGTGCTCGAGGGCCGTGCCTCGAGCGTGCACACCGGCCTGAACGATCTGCTCGTGCAGGTGGGCGAGCGGGACGTCCGTCTGGTCGACGAGGCGCGCGACCGGGTACGAACCGGCGAGATCGAGGGGCTCGGCTACACCCACGAGGCGGTGCGTGACGCACTCGTCCGGTGGCGGAACATCGTCGTCGAGAAGCGCTCCGCAAAGCGTGACGGCTGACGACTCGACGCGTGTCGCGACGCTGTCTCTTCTGCCTCCGGCGTGTCGGCATGTCGCCTGGCGTCGCTCCCTGTCTGCACTGTAGCCGGTCGGTTGCGACACTCCTGCTAGGCTGCGCGACACGTCTCGTAGACGGATCCACGAGGAAGGGAGAGATGCGCAGACCGTCGACAGTGCTCCACATCTGCCTGCTCGCCTGTGGCGCGCTCGCAAGTGCCCCGCTGGCAGCCGAGTGGATCGACACACTGCCGACGGAACTGCGCGATGCAATCCTCTGGTCAGCCGACATGGAGGAAGGCTCGCTCCACGACTGGCACCGCGACGACCCGCGCTACGCCGGGGGCGGCGTCTTCAACAGTGGCGGTGCGGAGGCGATCGCGACCGTCAGCGCCGATGTCGTCCACTCCGGTGTCTACTCGGCGCGTGCGACCATCGTCAATGCCTGGCGTGCGCGAAACGGCAAGCGCGCGGTGCGTCTGATGCGCTGGACCGACCGTCCCTGGAACGACGAGGGGCGCTACTTCCCGCGCTCGGCCTACTACAGCACCTGGCTCTACATTCCCGAGCACTACAACCCCAACAAGTACTCGCCGTGGGATCCCGGCGACGGTGGCTGGTGGAACGTTCTCCAGTTCAAATCAGACGACGAGAACGGTGTCAGTCGTCCGCTCTGGGCCTTGAACCTGTACCGTGACGACGAACGTGGCACGCTGCACTTCTATCTCTACTCGGAGCACAACTCGCCGTACTCCTTCGAACAGCAGCGGCGCGTGCCGTTGACGGTGCCGATCGGCCGCTGGGTTCACATCGAGGCGCGCTACGTTCAAGGCAGCGACTCGCGCGGCCAGTTGCGGCTGTGGCAGGACGGAACGAGACTTTTCCGGCTCGATGGTGTGACGACGCGCCTGAGCGGAAACGCGGTCTGGGGCATCGGCAACTACACCGATCACATCGCAGGCGGCGCGATCGACGGCAGCGCGACGCTCTACTTCGACGATGCCATCGTGAGCCGCCGCAAGATCTCGCGCCGCGCTCGCGACAATTGATTTCTGCCAGCAGGATCGACCTAGACGACGCCCGGACCAAAACGGGCGCCCGAATCGGTGTCTCCCCGTCGTCCGCCGCCGACGGGCACGGATCGGAAAACCGAGAGGCTCGCTGGCAGCCGGACTGTGCGACTGAAACACGAAGGGGCGCCACCGATGAAACTCCTCGCGGTTGCTCTCGCGAGCGTCTGCACTCAGGCCGTGAGCAACAACCATCCTGCAGCGGGAAACGCCGCGCGCCCCGTAGCGAATCCGGCTTCCAGCTTCGCGAGAGATCCAATGTGTCGTAGCCGTTGACGGTCGAGCTGCAGTCGTGCTCTCCGGCGCGCCCGGGCACCTCGGATGATTGCGGAGTGGAAGTGGTCGGCACTCGTCAGCGAATCCGTGAGATGACCGATCAGACCCCAATGGCATCCGGATAGCGGCAAGCGTTTGATCTGACAGGGGTTGCAGTGGCTGGCCCCGGACCAGCATCTCCCGGTGATCCTGAGAGGCTGAGGCAGATCATGCACTTGCGCAACGTCGGCGAGGGTGGCGTGCGCAACGCATGCTCGGCACTTCAATGGTTCCCGTTCGTCCTCGCCGATGGCCCCCTCCACCTCCGTTCTCAGAAAGACCCTCTGCACGCCCGGACTGATTCGCATCGTACGCGAGCGATTCTCCGAGCTCAGCGATCGGCGTCGCGCGGGCAGCGTCCGTTTCTCCCTCACCGATACCCTCGTCTCGGCGCTGGCGATGTTCCAGCTCAAGAGCCCCTCGCTGCTCGAGTTCGACGAGCGCACACGTGGCGCCGAGGACAAGACGCTCATCGGCAACCTCCGCCGTCTGTATCACCTGCTCGCCGTGCTTTCGGATACCCAGATGCGGAGCATTCTCGACGCGGTGCCGTTCACGGCCCTTCGCCCGGCGCTGCGCGCGGTGCATTCGGCCGTGCAACGCGGCCGGATGCTCGAGAACTTCAAGCTCGAGCCCTTCGGAGAGCGACTTCTGCTCGCCGTCGACGGGACGGGGCTGTTCAGTTCGACGGCGATCCGCTGCCCGCAGTGCGGGGTGAAGAGGCGGGCGAACGCGGTGAAGGAGTACTGCCACGAGTTGCTCGTCGCAGCGATCATCTCCCCGGAGACCTCGACGGTGCTGCCGGTGGACTTCGAGCCGATCATCGCCAGTGACGGGCAGACGAAGGATTGCTCGGAGCGCAATGCCGCCCGAGGCCTGATCCGCTCCATCGCTGCGCAATACCCCAAGCGACGCTTTCTCGTGCTCGAGGACGCGCTCTCGGCGAACGGACCACACGTGAGGTTACTGCTCGAACACGGTATGGACTTCATCATCAGTGCCAAGGAGAGTGTGCTCGAGAGGCTGTACAAGAGCTACGACGAGCGTCAGAGCGACGCCGCCGACGGCGGCGTCGTCACCTTCGAGCGAACGGATAAGCGGGGCGTGATCCGCGGGGTACGCTTCGCCAACGATCTGCCGCTGAACGCCGCCCACGAGGAGCTGCGGGTGAATCTGCTGGAGCTTTGGGAGGTGAGCCCGGCGACGAAGAGAATGGCGGAGAAGACGAGCACGTGGGCGTGGATCACCAGCCTCGAGATCAGCGAGACGAACGCGCTGGACATCGCTCGAGCGGGACGCACGCGCTGGCGAATCGAGAACGAGACGTTCAACTGCCTCAAGAACCAGGGCTATCACCTCGAGCATTCCTACGGACACGGCAAGGAGCATCTGTCGAGCACGCTGGCGGGGCTGATGCTGCTCTCGTTCTTGTTTGATCAGGTGCAGGAGCACGCGTGCGATCTGTTCAAGCGAGCCCGTCAGGTGAAGCGGCGAAGGGACGAGCTGTGTAAAAACCTCTCCGTTCTCAAGGGCGATCCGCTTCAAGACGTTGTCGAGGATCGGTGGGGTGCCGAGGGCAACCGGGAGACATGAGTGCGTCGCGAGGGCGTGGGTGAGCAGCCGCCTAATCGCTGATCCGGTCGCGGGCTGGTCGACGCGCGATTCTCGCGGCATAGGGCGGCGATCGTCTCGAACCCGTTGCCGCTTGCGCTACCCTCACGACCTTCCCCTGGGCACGGCGGCAGCGATGTTCTTCGGTACCGACGGTCTCGCAAGACATCGGTTCCTGGGCGCTGACTTTCCATCGGTGAACCCTTGCGAGAGGATTGCGGTCCAAGGTGTCCTCGATCACGTCGATTCCGATGCAGCCTATGGTCTCCGTCGTCCCGTTGTCCGTGCATCCCGAGTACACCGCGGCGGCGGTCCGTTGGTCGATACAGGCTTGGATCCGAGAGAGCTACGAGCCTCGATGGTGGGACACCATGGCACGAGCGCATCGCTGCACGATCCACGATCTCGTACCGAAACTCTTCCTCGAGCACATGAGCCGTGATCTCGCCGGCGACGCGGCCGCGCGCTGCTTCGTCGCGCACAACGGGCGCCGACCACTCGGCATGGGCCAGCTGACGCTTCTCGAGGCGAACGATTTCCCTGGCCGCTTTGCGCGGGTGGACGGGCTGTACGTGCACCCCGAAGATCGCTCCCGCGGCGTCGCGACCGCGATCGTGGCGCGCTGTACTGACGAGACCCGAGTGCGCTCGATCACCTCGTTGCGCGCGTTCGTCGAGCATGCAAACGGCGGGCTGTTCGTGAAGCTCGGCTGGAGGCCGACCGGGCGCGTTCTCGAGCGTGGGGCGAGCGAGTGGGCGCTGACGTTCGACGATGGCGCACCGGCCGCCGACGGCCGTTGAGCATCGGACCGAGTTTCGGGACGGCTCGCTCCTGCCGCGGTAGGCTCTCTCGCGCACCGCCCGAGGCGTTCAGTCGGGCAATCATGCATCGGCTGCTTGCTACGTGAGCGATTGTCGGCGCAACGTTGGCGTCTCCGACGAAGACGAGGACTGCCCGGAAGTGAACGACGACGACGGCATGCAGCTGACGTTCGTAGTGGACCCGAGCGCGCAACAGGTCTCCATTCATCTCGACGGGACCGGCGTCTCGTATCTGATGGCCAGGCTAGGCAGCATCAGACGGCAATGGCACTCGGTTAAGCGATGACCGCGGGTTCCAACCACTGCTGGCGCTACGGTGTTGCCCACCCTCGGACGTCAATAAGATGGCACCAAGACATGAGAACAGCTTAACCGAGTGCCCTTGCGATCAGATCCGACGTGCGCCCGCGAAGACAGGCTCGATTTTTACAGAACCGCAATCCGCGTTCGCTCGGTCGGTAGGTTTGATACGTTGCGCACGGATGGGCTCGAGCCGGGCGGAGAGACCCTGTCGACGAGGCCACCCAGTCGAGCACGGAAGGCTACGTGCCGTCGATTTCCCTCTTCTGAAAGGATTCATGCATGCCTACTCGTCCCGTAGCACTTTCGCCGCTGCCTTCCCGCTGGCCCTGTCACGGTCATCGGAGCGTGCGGGTACTGAGCCCACTGTTGCTTGTCTGCGCCCTCTGTCTGCTGGTTCAACCTTCGGTGTGGGCACAGGATCAGGAGAGCAGGCCCCGAGTCGAAGTACTGACGGTGGTGGACCGAGACGACGGTTGGGTTCAAGTGGGACTGACACGAAACTGGATCAGTCCCGAATGTCGCCTGGAACTGGTGGCCACGGGAGCCGTCGAACGTCAGCTCCGCTGGCGCACCATCGCGCGGCTTGTGTCGACATCGTCGTACCAGCGTTGCGACGCTCTGCTCGCCAGCCTGTTCGCGCCGGTCGAGATCCTGATCACGTCCGACAAACATGCGGACGGCTCCGACGGCTGGGTCAGGATGGCCGACGAATCAAAGCACTGGGTCAACGGTGCTTGCCGGTCGGCCCTGGTGGCCGCCGGCGCCGTTTTGATGGAATATTCGTGGCCAGGGATCGCCGGACGGCCGGACGTGACCCGGTGGCGGTCCTGCAGTCAGTTGCTCGATGAGCTGTTCTCCGCGCGCCCGGCGGCGAACCCGCCCGTATGGGACCCCGCCGACGACAGTGATCCTCCCAACACCGATCCACCGGGGCGACCGTCGAACGCGGCCGAGAACCTCGCCCTCATCTACGCCAATCGAACCCGGAACACGCTGTTCGATGGCAATCGCTTCCGCAATGTCCCGATGCGAGACATCGCCGTCGGCGACCTGACCATAAACCGAGACATCTACAACGAGGGGCTTCTCGACACCAGCACTAGTGGCTATTTCCGAGTCAAGTGCGAGGTCAGCCATTTCGCCTACGACGACCCTATCGTCTATCCGGGGCAGCCGGGACGATCGCATCTCCACATGTTCTTCGGCAATACCGCGACCAATGCCTACAGCACCTTCGACTCGTTGTTGAACTCCGGCACCGGCACCTGCAACGGTGAAGACCTGAACCGAACGGCGTACTGGGTTCCGGCCATGCTGGATGGCCAGGGCAATGCGCTTGTCCCGAATCAGATAATGGTGTACTACAAGAACGACAACTTCCGCCTGAATGGTGCGAACGAGCTGGTCAGTCCGTTCCCCGACAACCTCCGAATGATCTCCGGTAACGGCAAGGCCACGTCACCGCAGACCGGCTTTACCGGCGACTGGCAGGCACAACCGGTCATCAGCTTCAGCTGTGGCCCGGCCTACAACTCGAACGATCGGCGGCAAGCGGTCATCCCGGATTGCTACGGGAGCGACCAGCTGGAAATGCAGATCGCCTTCCCTCAATGCGTCAACGAAGCTGCCGGCACGTATCTACCCGACCAGAGTCATGTGAGTTACTCCGAGAACGGGTACTACGGAGTTCGCTGCCCGGCTTCACACCCGACGGACATTTCCTCGATCATGTACCGCATCTTCTTCCGTCCGGACTCCTACGGTGGCTCGCTGACCGGCTTGCACCTGAGCTCCGACATCAAGATGGATCGAGTTCTGCCGGGCGGGACGACGGCGCATGCCGACTGGTTCGGTGCATGGCATCCGGAGGCGATGCAGCTTTGGGTGGACAATTGCAACAACACCCAAGCCGACTGCGAGACGGGACTGCTCGGTCGGAACCCCGCGGTTTCACTGGTCATGCGAAAGCGTGGCTTCTATCCCTCGGGTTATCGAGCACCTGCCGCGGAGCTGATCAAGCTCTGTCCCGGGAAGACCTATGATCCGGCCGATCCGCTGCGTTCGGTGAGCATGTGCCGCATGAACTGAGCGGGGAGACTAAAGAGCGCGAATCGACGTAACCGATCGAATCGGGCGTCTCGGCGCGTTGCCCTGAAGGCTCCCGTCGTCGGTCGGCACCGTGGTGCCGACCCCATCGATTCGGTGCGTGCCTGACGTTTCCTCTAGACGATGAGCCTTCCGGGGACAGAACCACGCCCCCGTCCTTCGATGTCGATTGCCGTCGTTATTCCCGCCCGCGGCCGATGACCTCTCTGGACTACCCCACGCCCCCGGAGGCACCGACTCCAGTGTTGATAGCCGGCACGATCGGTCTGCCCGCTGGAGTCAGCCGATCGCCCGGGCGTCGTGGACGTGACAGGCAGGATGCCGGACGAGGGTGACTCCAATGTCGCCACGTCGCCCTCGGACGAAATCTCTCGTAAGCTCGCCTTCTTTCTCTTCGTACTCATTCAGCGTCTCCCGGTCGATCCCGGCAGAGCCCTTCCTTTTCATCTCGTTCCACCTCACCTGTCTTCCGGTTTCTGCCCGAACGCGCTGTCCGCGGCAGGGATGCAGGGGCGAGTCGGAGACATCGCGTTCCGACGGTCTTCAGGTCGGCGCCGCTACGTCCACGGATTCACGAGCGGCACTCTCGCGGACAGGAACTGCGACTCGTTTCGTGTCATCACCGTCAATCCGTGCGTCGTGGCGGTAGCGGCGATCAGCAAGTCCAGCACGTGCTCGTCGAGAGACTCGCCGCGCTGTCTGGCGTTGGTCGCGATACGCGCTGCAGCCTCGGCCTCTTCGGCACCGACACCGAGTACCGTGCGGCCCCAGGCGTCGAACAGCTGTGCGACTGTTGCGCTAGGGATGTGCAGCCGGCTCGCTTTTCATGTCCGTCTCGTCGCCCGCGCCGGCAGGTAGCGAGACTTGCTCGAACAGGGGAGCGATACGGGGCCTTCTTGTCCTCGACCGCCCGCGCGCGATCAGCGGGGGGGCGACGTTAAAGGACCTTCGGCTACGCCGCGTCCGTCTGCGCCGAAGGCGCCGCCGGGGACATCGCCGGCAGCGTGAACGTGAAGGTGCAGCCCCGCCCCGGCGCCGAGTCGAGCTCGATCGTGCCGCCGAGCCGATCGAGCAGCTTGCGCACGGTGGCCAGACCGATACCCGTGCCGCCTGAGCCGCCCGTGCCACCCGTGCCCTCACCCTCGCCCGAGTTGAACAGGCCGAAGATCGACTCATGGCGCTCCGCTTCGATGCCGGGACCGTTGTCGGCGACATGGAACCGGTAGCGGTCCTCCTCCTCCTCGAAACCGATGCGAATCCGGGTGTCGTCGCCGGAGCCGTGCTTGATGGCGTTGGCGACGAGGTTCAACAGGATCTGCTGCAGGGCCGCCTGCCGGGTGCCGATCTCGATCCCGACCGGTTCCGGATACTCGATAGTGACACCGCTGTCCTGCCCGAACAGCGGATCGAGCGCGTGGAACAGCTCGTCGAGCGCGAACGTCTCGGGCTCGTTGCGCACGAGCTCGTCGGCGGTGTAGTGCGCGAGCAGACCGTCGAGGTAGCTGCGCAGCGATATCGAGGACTCCTTCAGGTCACGCAGATCCTCGCGCGACTCGGCATCGAGCCGCTCGCCCGCCTCGTGCTCGATCAGCCGCGCCAACTCGACGATGTTCGTCACCGGCGAGCGGATGTCGTGGGACACGGTGCCGGCGAAGCAGCGGAGCTCCTCGTTGCGGGCGGCGAGCTCGCGCGCGGCCTGCTCGAGTCGACGCTCGTTCAGGTGTCGCTCGAGCAGGTAGATCACCTGCCTCGCCATGTTCCTCAGGGCTTCCCGGCAGGAGCCGTCGAGCGTCAGCGGCCGATAGTCGAACACGCACAGCGTGCCGAGCGCGTAGCCATCGGCGTCGATCAGCGGCACGCCGGCGTAGCCGATCGCACCTAGCTCGGTGACCAGCGGGTTGTCGGCGAAGCGCGGGTCCTCCCGGGCATCCTCGACGACGAAGATCTCCTCGCCCGAGACGATCGCGTGGCCGCAGAAGGAAATCACCCGTGGGGACTCACCGACCGGAATGCCGTGATGCGACTTCAACCAGTTGCGGTCGCGATCGATCAGACCGACGAGCGAGATCGGCACGCAGCACACCTGCGCCATCAAGGCGGTAATATCGTCGTAGGCGCGTTCCGGCAGGGTGTCGAGGATCTCGTAGCGCTCGAGCGCGGCCTGGCGTGCCGTTTCGTTGGCGGGTGTCGGTGGGGCGATCATGGCTCTGCCTCCGGTTCTCGCAAGCCTCGCCCTCGGGAGCCCGACGGGCGCGCGGAGGTCCCATGAACGATATGACTTCTTCCCGATGCAGAGATCGCGCCAGAGCGCCCGGGCCGCCGCGCCCGACGTTCGGCCGCGCCGCGCCATGACCGCGCCATGACCGCGGCGGACGCCGTGTGGGACGTCGTGGTGGTCGATGACGACGCGCTCGTTCTGAAGCTGATCGAGCGGCGTCTGCGTGGCTCGGATCTGTCGCTGAAGACGTTCACTGCGCCCGATGATGCGCTCGTGTGGCTTCGCGGGCACCGCGCGCGCCTGCTGCTGGTCGACCTGCGGATGCGTCCGATGGACGGCGTCGAGCTGCTCGAAACGCTGGAGGCGGAGGGGCGGTTACGCTCGACACGCTACTGCGTCTGTACCTCGGCGTTGCCGACGAAGGAGGTGAGCGTCGCGATCGAGCGTGTCGGGGCGAGCGTGCGGCTCAAGGACGAGATCCTGGCCCCCTCGGGGATCGAGCGGCTGCTCGACACGGAATGAACGACGAGCGCGGTGTTGCGCCGCGAGCGGCTGAACGAGCGGGCATGGTTGGCGGGCGCGCCTGACCAGCTCGGAGCGGGGTACCTCTCGAACGCCCCGGGCTCGACACTCGTCGTCAACCGTCCGACCGAGTCACTGGTGGCCGAGCCGATCCGGATGGATTCGCCTGCCTGACGGCGCTGCACGTCGCGCGCGCCTGCAAGCTGCTTGCCGACGTCACGCTGCCGCTCGTGGACGTCGCGGCCCGGGTGGGCCGCGACTCCGATGTCGCGTTCGCGAAGATGCTCGCAAAGCGCGCGGGCGTGACGCCGACAGCGTTGGGAAAGTCCCGCCGCAAGGTCGAGCTCACCAAGAGTCCGCAAACCGCGTCGGCGAATTCGACCGCGCGTGTCACAGGACCCGGGTGCGGCAACACCGCGCCACGCGCACCTCTCCGCCGGTGGACACGCGTGGCTCGGCTCAGGTGCCGGTGCAGTTGCCGGACGGGCCGGTGTCTCCGGCCCACGAGTCGACGTTGCCGCCGGCACTGGACGTGTGGTTCCCGCAGATGCCCTCGATACTCTGGATGGGAAGAGGCCAGTCGCCTCGGAAGTCCCGAAAGAGAGTCCACGAGCTCTTCTCGATCTCCAACGTATCGATACCCTGACCGGATACGGTTGCCGATCCGGGCTTGATACGTAGAGTCTGCGTCAAGACGTTGGAGAGCACCTGCTCGCGACGCGTCTTGGAAGGTTCGAGGATGTATTCGTCGCCACCGGTGCAGATGTAGACGCGATCGGGGAGCTCGAGCTCGCAGTTGCTTCGATCGGGAACTCGACAGCGGCTGTTTGGCCTCTGCCCGCCCACCAGTGTGCCTGAGCTGCAGTAATAGATGATCCGCTCGACGTATCCGCCGCTGAGCTGCGTGGTTCGACCGCCCACCGAGTGGTAGAAGGTGAACGGCGAGAGCGGCGCGTGAGTTACCCAGGTCTCGCCCGCGATACAGCTCTCGCCGACGCAGTCGGTGACGCGGAGCTGCTGGATATCGTCCGGGGCCGCAGCGTCCGCTTTCAACGTCACCTGCTCGTCACCGATGCTAACGATACCCGATCGACCGCCGAGGTAGCTGGCGACGTAGTCGCGACTGTCGAACTGCTCGCCCCCCTCTTCGAAGATCACCTTGCCCGAGCGAGAATAGCTCCCGCTCGCGCCGATCAGCTCGCCCGTGTCGTCGCGAATCAGCTTCGCGCCGAGATTCCTGTGAAGGAAGGCGAACAGCGACTGCCAACTGTCGAACCGTCTCGGCGACACGCTCAGCTGCCGGTGCGAGTTGCCGGCTCCGCCCTCGATCACGAGCGTCCGTTCGACCTCGACGCGCATGCCCGGAGCGACCGTGTCGGCGCCACCGCCTCGTGTCGGTTCGGCGCCGAAAGCCGATGTCGGGCCTAGCTGTGCGAGCAGTATCGCGAGCGCGATAGAGCGAAGACCGATTCGCCATTCGTCTAGTTTGGGAAAGTCTTTGGCCGAGAAGTCAATCATGGGACCTACCTCGTCGTCGGTTGAGAATCTGAGGGCGCCGTCGCGACCGAAGTCGATCGCACGGGTATGGCGATCTTGTCCGGGGGTGATGGAAGGCAGCGTGAAGGCCAGCGGAAGCGCGAGGGAACGGGAAGAGAAACCGTGACAGGCGGCATGAAGCGGCGGCCCGCAACGGCACGGCGAGCGGTCACTCTCCTCTGCGCGAGCGTGTGAATGTCATGAACTCCCTAGGCTTTCGCCAGGTTGATCCTTCCGAGCCTCCGCTTCACGCTCGATCACGAGAAGAGTGAGATTCCACGATGTCGAGAGTCGTCATTCAGCTGATGGGAGCGCTCAGCGTGACCGGATCGCGCGGTGAGCCGCTGACACCGCGCGGCAGGAAGGCCGCCGCTTTGCTCGCGCTACTGGCAGTCGCGAAGGGACGGTGGTGCTCGCGTGCCTGGTTGCAGGACAAGCTCTGGAGCGACCGTGCTCAGCGGCAGGGCCGCGACAGTCTCAGACATGCGATCGCCAGTCTGAAGTCCGCTCTGGGAGACCACGCTTCGATCGTGGTGACCCGTGGGGGCGATGTCGGACTCGATCGGGATCAGGTACTGGTCGACATCTACGATCCCATGCCGCTCGGCCTGTATCCGCCCGTACCCGGGGCAGGCTTTCTCGACGGGATGGACGTGTGCGACCCGGAGTTCGAGAGCTGGCTCCGGAACATGCGGGCGAGCGACGGTCACGATCGGCCCGCGCCCGGGCGTATCGTTCAGTGCGGCTTCCGCGTAGCGCTGCTGCCCGTCCAATCGTTCGCTCGCGACGAGGTTGCCCTGTCTCTGGGCACGTCGATCGCTTGCCGGGTCGCGATGTCGCTCGGCAATCTCGGACCATTCACGGTGTTCGACTTCGCCGACGGGCGAGCGGTTCCGGAATCGGGTGCGGATGCGCCGGACGTCCTCCTGTCGACGCGTTGCGTGCGATTCGGACGCGGCTTCAGTTTGTCACTCAACCTGCGCCGCGTGCTCGACAGTCAAGTGGTCTGGAGCACGGTGCAGATCGTTCCCACAGGCGGTCGCCACGATGCCTTTCTCTCCGAGCTGGTGGCCCGAACGACCGATCAGATCGCTCACGCCTTGCACAAACCCGGCGTCCTGGGCCCGGCTGACTGCCACCAGGCCGCACGCTCGGTGCTCTGCGGCATCGACAGGATGTTCTCGCTGGGTGCCGACGGTCTGTCCGAAGCGGACGCGGCCTTCACCCGCGCCACGGAGCTCGAACCGAAGGGGGAGTACTACGCCTGGCACGCCTATCTGACGGTGGTCAGAACCAGTGAGGAGCCTAGTGCTCACGCGGACGATTTGAAGTCACTCGCGAGCACGCTCGCTGCGAGAGCGCTCTCCACGAGCGGGAGCAACCCGTTGACACTGGCGCTTCTGACCCAGGTCTATGCCTTCGTGTTTCGCGACTACGAGCGGGCAAAGGCACTGATCGAGCCGGCGATCGCGCTGAGTCCGGATTCGTTGATGGTCCTCGATAGCCTGGCTCTGCTGAGCTTCTATACCGGACATTTGAGCGAGGCGAGAGTGGCCGCCGCGCGAGCGATGGAAGCTGCGCTGCATAACCCCTACCGCTACTGCTTCGCGACCACGCTCTGCATGATCGAGACAGTCGACGGCGACTACGAGAGCGCGGTGGCACACGGCGAGCGAGCGCTGGCGATGCACCGTCCGAGCTCGCGCGCCGCGTACGCGCCGACGCTGCGCTACCTGACGGCCGCCTACGAGAACGCGAACCGCCCGGAGAACGCGCGACGCACCTACGCGGCCCTCAGAGCGCAAGAGCCCGCCTTGGAGGCGGCACGGATGGACCCGATCGACTACCCGATACCGAACCCAGAGGCGATGGACATACTCGCCTCGAGCTTTCGGCGGATCGAGTCGGGAACGGCAGAGTTCTGATCCCTCGCGAAGCGTTCGTCGACACGTCTTGATCCCCGATCAGAACGTGCCGTCCGTCCACGCCACAGCCTTCCTGTCGAGTCCATCTTCCCGGCTATCGCCGCCCCCACCGACTGGCTGAACGAGTCCCTCAGGAAGAGCGATGGCGTATTCGAGCGACCCGGCAGCCAGTGGCCGAGCTCGTGTTCCGGTCGGCGACAGAAATCCGCACCACGCGCACCGGCGCTCAGCGCGATCATAGATCTCTTGCCGACGGCGGAAACTGGCTCGCGGTTCACGGACGGCAAGCGACGAGCCACGGCTTCGTGGTCAGGCAGTCGTGGTTGACCATCGCGTCATCGATTCAACTTTCATCCATATAAGTTATAATATTATAAAATCTCATGGAGATTCGTATGAACGATATCCCCCGCGTACCGATGAGCGACGGTAACGCCATCCCGCAGGTCGGCTTCGGTACCTGGAGGCTCCCTGAGGAACGGGCGTCGGAGCTCGTCGGTCACGCGCTCGATGTCGGCTACCGGCTCGTCGACACCGCGCACGCCTACAACAACGAAGCGGGTGTCGGTCAGGGGTTACGCGAGTCCCCGGTACCGCGCGAGGAAATCGTCCTGACGACGAAGCTGTGGAACTCACTACACGGCTACGACGAGACCCTGCGAGCGTTCGACGCGAGCCTGGAGCGGCTCGGGCTCGACTACATCGATCTCTATCTCGTGCATTGGCCGGTACCGATGGAGAACAAGTACGTCGACACCTGGCGCGCCTTCATGCGGCTCAAGGAGCAGGGTCTGGTTCGCTCGATCGGCGTGTCGAACTTCGACGAACCGCACCTGCGCCGGATCGTCGAGGAGACCGGTGTGACCCCGGCGATCAACCAGATCGAGCTCCACCCGCGCTTCCAGCAGCGCCCGGCGCGCGATCACCACGAGGAGCTGGGCATCCTCATCGAGCCGTGGAGCCCGCTCGGGCAGGGCAACGTCATGGACTCGCCCACCGTCCTCGACATCGCCGCCAGACACGGCAAGACGCCGAGCCAGGTCATTCTCCGCTGGCACATCGAGCAGGGCTTCGTGGTCACGCCGCGCTCGGGTACGCCGAGCCACATCGACGAGAACCTGGACGTGTTCGACTTCTCGCTCGACGAGCGGGACATGCGGGCGATCGCCGCGATGGACGATCCGGACGGGCGGATCGGACCGGTGCCGACCGAGCTCGGGGCCGTGCCATTGCCCAAGCGGCGCTGAACTCCACCTCTGCCGAAAGGCGCGAGCGGGCGAACGACGGGTTCAGACGGTCATGACCCGCCGCAGCGACCGAGTGGGGTGCCGATCGAGCTCGGCCATCGAGAGCGCTGAACGCGACACCCGGTGCCGAGTTTCTAGCCGGAGAAGCGTCGCCGCAGAAACTCGATCTGGCGCTTCAACTGATCGATCTCACCGCCCTCGTGATCGGCGTAGGGGTAGACCACCAGCTCCTTGTCGCCGGCGTAGTGATTGAACGCGGCGAAGGCGGTGCGCGGCGGGATGACTCGGTCCATCAGCGCGATCGAGAACAGCGCCGGTGCCCGAGCGCGGGCGGCGAAGCCGACGCCGTCGACATGGGAGAGGGTACGCGTCACCGCATCGGCGGCGTCGCGGTGCGCGCGCAGGTAGCGGACGATCTCGAAGTAGGGTTCGGTATCGACCATCAGGATCGCCTGCGCGACGTGGCACAGGAAGGGTGTATCGACTAGAGCGGCGGCGACCGGCTCGAGCGCGGCGGCCGCCAGCGCGCTCGCCCCGCCCTGGCTCGCGCCGACGACCGCCACGCGCCCGGCGTCGATGCCGTCGAGCCGCTTGACCTCGCGCACCAGACGTGTCGCATCGGTGAACAGCCGCCGGTAGTAATAGCTCTCGGGGTTCGCGATTCCGCGGGTCAGCATGCCCGGGAACTGCGGGCCGGACGCGATGCCCTCGCCGCCCCGATCGCCCTGCCCGCCGTCACTCGTCGGGTCGCTCGTCGAATTGCCTACAGCGTCACCGGTCGCGCCGGTACTGCCACGCCCGCCGCTCCAGCCGCTGCCCTGCCCGCGGCTGTCCATGACCACGTGGGCGTAGCCGGCCGAGATCGGAAGAGCGTCGTGTAGGGAAAGAGTGTAGATCTCGGTGGTCGCCGTATCATTAAAAAAAAAAA